>Ga0326727_10017284_pt1 | contig 15005 bp, 19 predicted proteins | sample MB2enrmetagenome_FD_207643 | JGI IMG/M metagenome (GOLD analysis project Ga0326727, IMG submission 207643) | Lab enriched peat soil microbial communities from McLean, Ithaca, NY, United States - MB29MY | ecosystem: Environmental > Terrestrial > Soil > Wetlands > Peat | place: USA: New York... | reverse complement strand
CTGCCTTAATAAGTTCGTGGCCAGCATCTGTCAGTTCGTAGTCAACTGACTTCGTATCGACGGTGGTGAAAATCAGCCCTCTGCCTATTGCCCACTTCTGAAGCGGATCGGGGACCTCGTGGTAACACCTCGTGCTGCCTCCCGTCATAATCCTTCCGATATTCAACGATGCAGTTTGTTGAACCTTGAGGTATATGCTTTCTTGTATTTGTCTTGCTGCATTATCCCGCGAAAGATGGCCACACTCAACAAGTAAAGAAAGAGTCGAAATTGATAGAAGTGCGACGAGCAAACGCATAGTGTTCTCCAGAACACAGGAGTTTACCACCAGAGACAAAGGCGCGAACGCCCAGCCAACCTGACCTAACCCGCCGCAGCCAGCACAGGCACGCGCTGCAGTCGTATCTCCCCTCTCGCTTGAGCGTCTCGACGGCTAGGCTACTTGTAGCTTCCTCAACTTGATCCGGCTGGCCGGGACTTGGGCGAGGTCGTACTGCGCCTGTTGCACGATCCAACTCTGCGCACTGCGGCCAAAGACCTGCGAAAGCCGGAGCGCCATCTCGGGTGAGATGCCGCGCTTGCCGTTCACCAGTTCGGACAGCGTCGTGCGCGTGACCCCAAGAGCGGCGGCCGCATCCGTAATTGTCAAGCCAAGCGGCTCAATGCACTCACGGAAGATAAAGCCTCCCGGATGCGGCGGGTTCTTCATAGGCATGGCTATAAGCTCCTTTCAGTGGTAGTCCACGTAATCGACCTCAAATGCGTCATCGTCAGCGAAACGGAAGATGACCCGCCAATTTGCGCGAACAGTGACAGCCCACAGGCCTTTCAACTCGCCCCTTAAGGGATGCAGGCGAAAGCCGGGCAAATCCATGTCCTCGATGGTTACGGAAGTGTCCAGCGCGTCAAGGATATCCCGCAGCTTCTCTGCGTGCTCGGCGATTACTCCGCGTGGGTCGTCCTCTTCATACAGACGTTTCAGCCCCTTGTGGCGGATCGAACGAATCATTCCAGATCGTAATGCGTAACGTAACGCATGTCAACTGCCGCATCACTGCTCATCCGTGAAGATGGCCTCGATGCTGGTCTCGAACAGCCGCGCAATCCTGAAGGCCAGCGGCAGCGATGGGTCGTACTTGCCGGTCTCGATGGCGTTGACCGACTGGCGCGACACCTCCAGCCGGTCGGCCAGGTCGGCCTGCGACCACTCCCGCTCCGCGCGCAGCACTCGCAGCCGGTTCTTCATCGGTTCCTCCAGCGCAGTACTTGCCAGGTAACGCTTTGGAACACCAGAAAGAAGGGGAAGGTCCAGATGGTGAAGAATTGGCTGATATGGATATATAGCTGCAACCATCCCCAGACCGAAGTGAGCACCATAATCCCGCCAACGCCCCACAGGATCGATTGAACAAACAGATGGCGCTGAAACTCGTCCGTCTCTTCGCTCAGATACATTCCACCGCTCACCAGGGTTGCAATAATTGCAATCGCCGGCAGTACCGCAAAGAGGTAGGCGACTAATCCCTTTGGATGGAAGCCGTGCAAGGACAAATACGAGAGCCCTAAGCTAAGCACCACATAGGCAAACATCGCCCAACTGAGCCGGAAAGCGTACCGGCGTGCAGTTGGAGTTTTTTGTAACCAACTCTGCGACCGTCTCTGTGACCAACTCATTTTTTCTTTGCACTCCATGCCTGGCGTCCTTTCCTTTATCGGTACTTTCGCTGTAGCGCGCCCACCGCAATCGCCTGGAAGCACCAGAAGAGCGGAAAGGTCATGAATGGCTGGAAGCGATGAATGGGGGTGAAGATTTGTAGGAACCCCCACACCGTCGTCAGGGCCATAATTGCGCCCAGTCCCCACAGCATCGACTGGATCAGCAGGTTGCGCAGAAACTCGTCTTTCTCCTCGGCCAGATACATGCCGACGATCGCGATGACGCCGATGATCGGGACCGCAGGCAGCACGGCCATCCCATCCAGCAGCGCGCCGGTGGGATGAAACCGGTGAACAAACCACTCCACGAACAGGAGAACGACAACATAGGCGACCATCGTTGGGATAAAACGCTGGAGATAACGGCGAGTCGCGGGATTCTTTTGCAGACAACCCATGGTTGGCTTCCTTTCTGTTACCGGTACTTCCTTAATAGAAATGGCGTACGGATTGCGGCGCAGAGCCAGAAGATCTGGTACGTCAATGAGGGGTTGAAGTGGCGGATGTGGGTGAACGTCTCCAGCGATCCCCACGCCGACGTAAACACCAGCACTCCGCCCAGCCCCCACAGCAGGACATCCACCATCTGGTTGCGCTGAAACTCATCCTTGTCCTCGATCAGATAGAGTGCTATCGCGATGATGAATCCCAGGAGCGCGACTGCCGGCAGCAGTGCCAGAACGGTTGCCAACGGCCCTTGCGGATGGAATTTGTAGAAGTACAGAGCGATACATAGTGTGAGCACGATGTAGACCGCATTCGTGGCGATGGTACGGGAATAAAATCGCCGCACCGCAGGATTCTTGGTCATACAGCCCATGACTTGTTTCCTTTCCTTTATGACAAGCTTACTTTACATAACCCGCCGCACAATGTCAAGCCCCCTCAAGATTATTCACTTGACAAAAGTTATAAGATGGTTTAGTGTTGTCTCATGGATGAGCAAGTTACTTCTTTTTCTTTGGTTTACCTGCCGATGCAGACGGTCGGAGTTCCCTGCGAATATCCTGTTTCACGGCTGCTAGAAGCCTTCGCATCGGCACTTTCTGTATCTCGCGCTTGCGACTCACTTCATCCATTGGAGACCCTCCGATGACAATTATAGACCTCTGCGTAACTTTCTCTAGCGATGAGACTTGCCGCGAATTGCTTGAGCGGCTTCGCTGGCCGAATGGCCCGGAATGCCCCCGTTGCGGTGATCTGGCCGCTCGGCTCGATAAAACACCGAAATTGTTGTATTGCAAGCGGTGCGATTACCAGTTCACCGTGACCAGCGGAACGATCTTCCACGACTCGCACCTTCCGCTTATCAAGTGGCTGGCGGCAACGCACCTTCTCTGCGAAGCGAAGAAGGGCATGAGCGCGATGCAGTTGAAGCGCACTCTCTGGGGAGAACACTCCGGCTCCTACAAGACGTCCTGGTATCTCTGTCACCGCATCCGTGCGGCGATGGCTACGGCAGAGAAGATGCCGATGAGCGGCGTAATTGAAATGGACGAAACTTACGTCGGCGGTCGGCGTAGAGCCGAGAACAAAAGGGACGCAGGGAAGAATCGTCTCGCCAATAAAGAAATTGTCATTGGCATCAAACAGCGCGGCGGCGATCTGCGGTTCTTTGTTGCCGACGACGTGAAATCTGGAACGCTGGCGCAATACATCCGTGAGAACGTGAGCGATGAGGTTGAGGTTGTAATGACGGATGAGCTTCCCGCATATATCGGCGCTGTAAGAAAAACTGGAATCCAAAACCTCAAACACCAGAAGGTGAACCATACCCAAGGTGTCTATGTTGACGGAGACATTACCACCAATGGCATCGAGTCCGCGTTCAGCTTGCTCAAGCGGGGCATCGTTGGATCGTGGCATAAAGTCTCTGCAAAACACCTTCCAGCCTACCTTGAAGAAATGACTTTCAGGTTCAATCGTCGTGGCCGTGCTGATCTATTCCTTGATACTTTGCGGCATATGGTTACTGCTGACCCATTGACGTTCCAGAAGTTAACTGCTTGAGTTTCAACTCAATCAAGCTTTTTTTAGCTGGGGAAGCATATTTCATTGCGCGGGTGAGGCATTCCGCAGACTCAGGGTCTTCATCACCTTCATGCATGAGGTCTCTCGCGGCTTCGATGGCTTGTTGAGCCGGCTTTGGCGCTCCAGATTCTTCCCATATTCTGCGAATCGGTTCAACCCCTCCCGCAAATGGGTTGAGGAAATGGCATTCTCCATCAGGCCCCGTACATACGAAGAACGTCTGTCGTCCAACATCTGTGGCTGATTCAGCCATAAATTTAGCAGCCAAAACATGATATGTGACATGTGCCATATCACTAATGTGATAGAGACCGCAATGATCCTTTGCAAAGGATAGCGAAGCAAGGGCTGTTTGGGCACCGCTTCCAATAGCGGCAAAGTTCAGCATATCGAAGTCTTGAGGACTATCGTCGCTAGTGACAATTCTAAGATGCCCCCTCTTTGCGGAATCAAATCCTGCTAGTAAAAAAGTTAGGCTTAGTTCTTCGCGTCTGATTTCAGAAATCAAATCGTAATAGACGCTCTCAGTGAGCAAATCTTTCCCTGTCTTCATAAAACTATCTACAGTGAACCCCAGCTTGCTTAGTAGCCTAGCCTCTATCTTGTGTTTGCGGGTAATTACAAGTTGTTCATGAACTAACATTGCGATGCTGTCAGGATCGGTAATGTCCTTGGGCATTACTTTCTTGATCCGCTGGATGGTGGGCATCGCATATCCCACATCGTTTCCAGCAATAAGAATTGCGTAATAATGTCCTATTGGAATGTTCTTTATCACTCCACGATCAGCGGAAAAATCTCCAAACGCGGCTTTAGAATCCGACGCCATCACGATTTTCTTTCCACCTTCTGCTAATGCAGCAATACAAACTGTCACTTTTGCAGCTCTCCAATCCGCCGGACTGGGCTTACTACATCGCGGCTCGTGTTTCATTCAAGGCTCCTCGGTTACTTTTGTCAAGTAGATAATCCCGAGCCCCCTTGTCATTTTTTTGGAAGATCTTTTCAGGAGGGCGATATAAACGGTTGAGCGGCCACGCGCCTACTCTTCCCGCTGCTGTTTCGCCGCCATCTGCTCCAGTTGACGACGCCAGTCCAGCTCCTCCACAAAGCCGCGGCTCGATCGCCATTCCTCCTGCACCTTGACGAAGAGTTCCAGAAAGACGCGCGTCCCCAGCAGCCCCTCGATCTCCTTGCGCGCGGCTGTGCCGATTGTCTTCAACATCGCGCCTTGCTTGCCGATCAGGATCGCCTTCTGCCCCCTCCGCTCGCAGTAGATCGCCGCCGCAATCTTCGTCACCGGCAGCTTCGCGCTCGGCGAATGCTTCTTCGGCACTGGTGCTGGTTCAATAAACCGTTCGATCACCACCGCCGTCGCGTACGGCACCTCTTCGCCGGTCAGCATCAATATCTTCTCGCGGATCAGTTCCGCCACCAGAAACCGTTCCGGCTGGTCCGTCACCTGGTTGCGGGGAAAGTATCGTTGCCCCTCGGGCAGCACGGCGACGATCTTCTCCAGCAACAACTCCAGCCCCTCCTTCTTGCGCGCCGAGATCGGGACGACATCGGCGAAGCTGTGCTGCGCGCTCCAGTGCGCCATCAGCGGAAGCAACTCCTCCTTGCGCACCGCGTCGATCTTGTTCAGTACCAGCACCACCGGGCAGTCCAGCCGCTTCACCAGCCCGAGCGCGAAGTCATCCTCCGCCGCACTCATCGCCATGCGGCCCGTAATCTTCGCGCCTTCACGAACCGGGTGCCTCATGTCACGGGGCCCCCGGCGAGCTTGCTCGCTGGGGTGAGCGTCTCGCTTCTGAGACATGGGAGGCGAGTCACTACTCTTCGCCAGCCGGTGCGTCACATCCACCATAAACAACACTACATCGCGCGACTCCAGCGCATCCTGCACCTCTTGCATCATGCGCCGGTCCAGTTGCGTCTCCGGCCTATGAATGCCGGGCGTATCCACCAGCACCACCTGCGCCGCCGGATGCCCCGTCTCGCCTTTCGTCTTCTTTTTGAGCGGCACCTCCAGCACGCCATGGATGCGCGTGCGCGTGGTCTGCGGCTTGTGGGTCACAATGGCCAGCTTCTGCCCCAGCAATGCATTCAGCAGCGTGGACTTGCCCGCGTTGGGCCGGCCAATGATGGATACGAATCCCGAACGAAATGCCATCCCACCATTATCGCCCGTAAGTGCCCACAACAATTTCCTTCACCGCATTGCCATCCTTTTCTGCAACAAAGAGATTTCCATTCACTGGATCGGTTACTGAGCAGGGACGGTAAACTGTACACCAGTGGTAGCTTTCCCATCACGGACTGTGACGTTCGAGATCATGTCTTTGCCGGCAATGCCTCTTGAGAACTCAATGCGGTAGTCGCCGTCGCGAAGAAAGCGTAGCGTGAAGCGGCCCTGCGGGTCTGTACCGACGGATGCGGCAGAACTGAGACGGCCTGACTGGGTGACCGGGTAGGCGGAGACCCATCCGGCCACTCTGCCTCCAGATGGGTCGACGAACTGGCCGGATATGCTACCGGAGGGTGCGGCAGGCATGTTAATGTGGCAGTTTGCGCCTGTGCCTGCACTATAAGGGATGGTAACGGTGACGGGTTGGTCCCCGTCAATCTGCATCGGTACGCGTCGCGGTGGCAGGTCGAAGTCAATGCGATATGTATCTGGTGGAAGGGCAGGCACGGTATAGATACCGGATGTATCGGTGGTTGTGTGTAGGGTCGTGCCATCGGTCTGGGAGGTAATGGTCACAGCAATGCTGGCGAGGGGTTTGGTTTCGTCCAGTTGGGACTGGGCGATTCCTTCGACGGTAAAGACCTGACCGCTGAGGTCGGGCATGCGGCCGCCGGAGACGCGTGTCCGCAGCTCCGCTATTGTGACTGCGGCCTGTGATTCCAGCGCGGTCATAGTGCAAATTCCCGTTCCGAGGCGAACGCTTTCTTCTGCTCCGGCGTCATATGCATCTATAAGATAGCGCTGGCCAACTTCAAATGGATATCCGCAGTCGCCACCCCCGAAGCCGGTCTGGACTTCGACTTCGTCCCCCGTGTGTGGGCTGGTGGTGAAGCTTTCAATGACGCGGAAGCTAAAAACGCGTATCGCATGAGATGGCAGGTTGCCAGATGCGGACTGACTCCGGGCTTCCCTAACCGTCAGAACTTCTCCGACGAACATTGCCTTGTTGATTGTCAATGTGCGGCACGGGCTTAGCGAGTCGACATAGCAACTGCATGCGCGTGCGGCGGGCACGAAATAGAAGGCGAGAGATATGGCGAGGAGGATGCGGAAATTTCGACGCATGACTGTTTCTCCGCAATCATGGGACTATATCAGAACGAGGGAGAGACAAACCTAGCAGGCGGCATGCTATGGCCTTACACTCCCTGCATTTCAACTACATCTCCATCCTAATGTGCAGCCAGCGCAGAGACCGGTACCGCCTGCGGCCGCCGTTGCACGGTCTGTGTCGCCCCGCTCAGGAAGACCCGCAGCGCTGGCTTTGCCCAGTAAACATCCTGCGATACCTCAATCAGTCTCCCCGGAGGAATCAGGAGATACACATAGTCGTGCTTAGTCACGGTGAAGGAGCACTTCGCCTGCGGCAAAGGACGGCCGGCAACAGGGATGCCGTCGGAGGGAATCAGGACTTCCAGCATCTGCCCTGGCTTCTTCCATCGCGCCGGCAGAGACTGGAAACCGGGCTGCGCTCGCACCCGGTAGCAGTCTTTATATTGGAAGCTGATGCCCAGCGTCCCGTTGGGCGGAGATACCAGGTCGCCGCGTCCCTCGCCCGAGTAAGACTGCTCGCTCTGCACATACAGCAAGCGGCCCGCCATCGGCCCAGTATTGAAGGAGCATGGATCGCCGAAGATGCCGGAGATTCCGATCCCCGAGATCGTGCCATCGGAGCTGTCAATGCTCGAACTAATCAGGTCGTCGATACCGTCGCACGCAACTGCCCCCGAGGCGCTCATCCTGTCCTCCCTTTGCGCCTCGCCCGCAACCAGCACATGCACGCGCAAAGGATACTTGGAGAGGTTGGGATTGCGCGCGCCAGCCTGCGCTGTCCATAGAGATGCGATCAGAATGAGCGCAAGAATCCTAAGTGTGCGGGAGACAAAGAGAGGGAGACCGGGCCTTGGCATGGCTCTCCTTTCAAATCAGGTCGGTTCTGCCAGTATATCCCTGCGCAGACCCACCCTCACGCGCTCCACCTTGCGGTCGGTCGAAGCGAGCACTTCGAAGCGCAGCAGCTTGCCCTCTACCACCTCGCCCGGCTGCGGAATGTGCCCCGCAATCTCCGACACCAGCCCACCCAGCGTGGTGGCCTCGTAGTGCTGCGGCAGATAGATGGTTCCTCTCGCCTCGCGCAGGGGGTCTCGCGCCTCTCGCGCCTCGTCCTCCGAGTCCTTATCGCCAACCTGCGCACACTCCGCCTCACTCGCCTCCGGCTCCGCAAACAGCTCGCGCAGACGCGAGAGCTCGAAGCTGCCCGGCACCACAAAGCTGCCGTCCGCCTCGCGCACCGGCCCGTCCACCGCCTCGGACTCGTCATGCTCGTCGGCAATGGAGCCGACGATCGCCTCCAGCAGGTCTTCGATCGTCACCAGTCCGGCCACGCCGCCGTACTCGTCGATCACAATCCTCATGTGCTGTTTCTGGTGCTGCATCTCGCGCAGCAGCTCGGCCACCTTCTTGGTCTCGGGAACGAACTCCGCCGGCCGCTGCAATTGCGCCACGGTCTGCTGGGCCGCGTCGGCATCGCGCACATGCAGCAGGTCGCGCGCAAAGACGATCCCGGTCACATGGTCCAGCGTCCCGGCAAACACCGGCACGCGCGAGAAGGCATTCTCCTTCAGCTTATCCAGCAGGCCCGCCAGGCTCAGCCCCTCCGGCACGGCAAAGATCTCCGGCCGCGGGGTCATCACCTCGCGCACCACCTTGTCGCCGAACTCCACGGCCGAGCGCACCAGTTCCAGGTCGCCCTGCTCCAGAATGCCTTCTTCCTCGCCCGCCTCCAGCAGCGCGTCCATCGCCTCTGACGGATGCTCCTCCTCGGCAGTGTCCTCCGGCTCGGCCAGCGCCACAATCGACAGAAGCAGCCCAAGCAGCAGGGTCACCGGCAGGATCAGGTAGAACAGGACCTCCAGCAGAATTCGGATGTGCGCAATCCACAGCCCGCGCGTCCGCGCAAACAGGATCTGCGGGACCAGCCGGTCGAAGACCAGAATCAGCAGCACCAGCTCCAGGAGCGTGATGGCGACCTCGCTCCACACGGAGGCCATCCCATCGGCCATCGACCCATATAGCCGCAGCCCCAACAGCAGTGCAATTGCTGCCAGCGAAAGCTGGCGCAGCACCGACGCCGACAGCGCAAGGCTCTCCCGCCCCAGCCTTAGCCTCGGCTCGACCTCCTCGGTCCACGCGTCAATGTTGTCCTGATACTCGCGCGCCAGAAACTTGCCCATCTCGCTGTACACGCGGTCCACATACGCGGCCAGAGCCAGTACCGCCAGCAGCGCCGCCAGCGTCAATCCATACGCCCCGCTCACGTCCGCACCCGCCTTTTAAGTCTGTCATCCTGAGCGGAGCACGCAGCGCGCAGTCGAAGGCCCCCCGCATTTTGCCTTAGTTTGTTCTTTCCCTGCACCACACTCCCACTCACTCGCGCAATCAATCCTGTCTCCAGTCCCAGCTCCCGCCGCAACTGGGCCTCGCGCGCCGCCATCTCACCCGCATCCTTCTCATGGTCGAAGCCTGCCAGGTGCAGCACTCCATGCAGTAGCAGCACCCGCACCTCGTCGCGCAGCGAGTGGCCGAAGCGCGCCGCCTGCCGCGCCGCCGTCTCCAGCGAGATGGCCAGGTCGCCTGCAACGCCCGCGCCACCCTCCGCTGTCGGAAACGACAGCACATCGGTCGCCTTATTCTTTCCCCGAAATGTTCTGTTCAGCCTGCGCAGAGTGGCATCGCCGGCCAGCAACACATGCACCTCGCCCTCGAGTCCCACCGCTGCACGCGCGCGATTCAGAAAGCGCGCAAGCCCAGCCCTCGACAGCCCCAGCTTATGCCAGGGTCTCGCCTCGCCAGCTACACCTCGCGGAGGTTCCAGGGTAATCATCTGTTCTTTGATGCTACTCGAACCAACCTTCGAGCAACATTACACCAAACGGCCAGTGTGGTCAGCACTCAAATTATTCTTTCGGCGAATACGGTATTCAAATTGGCACAGACCGGCGATGATGATCCAGCACCACACCGGGAAAATGACCGCAGGACTCAGTGCTATTAGCAAGGGATTGGAGGTCGTGCACCCTTTACGATGACACGAGTCTAAATTGAGCCATGATAATGTCGCCCACTGACAAGCAAGAAATCCCCAAAATACAGAAGGCCGCATCCTCTTCCATACACAGTAAATAACAAGCACGGGTAAAGAGAACAAGGGCAGTATCCAAATCAGCGCAACTGCAATGGGATTATCCTGTCCAGGATCAGTAAACGCAAAAGCCATCAAGCCAAACCAAGTCAGGATGGCTGCGACAATTCCAGCCAGCGTAAGCAATGCCCAACGAATAGGATTGGAGTTCATGCGTCCCTGCTCAGTGACATCCCGAAAATCAAGTAAAATCTACAGAAGGTCTTGTCCAGCCCACTACCTCTCTGCCCGCACCTTGCCGAAGACCACTGAGAGCTGGATCGCCATCAGCAGCACTCCCAGCCCCACCGCACCCCATCCTGCCGCAGCCGCACACCCCACCGGCCAGAAGAAGTGCAGCAGAAGCGCTCCCGCCACCAGGTTGCCGAATCCCCATAGCACATTGCTCAGCGGTGACGACTCGCCCTTTCCCGGCGGCTTGGCAAACGGCGATTGAAACGGGTTGCCGCTTATACCCTGCACAAAGTGCGGCACTCCATTGGCCAGAAACGCGCCACCCAGGAATTCCAGCAGATATAAGTACCAGTGCATCTACACAGCTCTCTTTCATGGCCCTACTACATCTTGCATGGCCCTATTGTAATTTTGTTTCTGCTGTTCCCTGTTCCCTGTTCCCTGTTCCCTGGTTCTCCGTTGCCTGCTCCGCGTCGCCCAACTCCAGTGGAATCTGCTGCGCCCGCCCGTAGCTGTCGTAGGCGCGCACAATCCGCTGCACCAGGCTGTGCCGCACCACATCCACCTCTTCGAAGTGGCAGAATCGGATCCCCTCCACCCCCTCCAGCACATGCAGTGCCTCAAACAGCCCCGACTTCTTCGGATTGGGCAGATCGATCTGCGTCATGTCGCCCGTAATTACGGCCTTGGAGCCATTGCCCATGCGGGTCACAAACATCTTCATCTGCTCCATGGTGGTGTTCTGCGCCTCGTCCAGGATGATGAACGCATCGTTCAGCGTACGTCCGCGCATGAACGCCAGCGGGGCCACCTCAATTACATTCCGCTCCAGCAAGTTGTCCACCTTGGCCTGGTCCAGCAAGTCGTAGAGCGCGTCATACAGAGGCCGCAGATACGGATCGACCTTCTCCTGCAAGCTGCCCGGCAGAAAGCCCAGCCGCTCGCCCGCCTCCACCGCCGGCCGCACCAGGATGATGCGGCTCATCCGCTTGGCCATCAGCGCCGACACCGCCATCGCCACCGCAAGGTACGTCTTGCCCGTGCCCGCCGGCCCCAGCCCGAAGATCATGTCACACTGCTCGATCGCCTCGACGTACTTCCTCTGGTTGGGTGAGCGCGGCTGCACCATCCGCTTCACCCCCGCCGACCGCTGCCGGCCCGACTCCACCAACGAGCGTAACGTCACCTCCGGGTCCGCGATCACCAGCCGCAGCATGCCCTTCAACTCGCCGTTCTGTAGCGTTACACCGGATTTGCGCAGCGCCTCGAAGTCGGCAAAGATGCGGGTTACCTGCTCTACGCTCTCCAGCGAGCCGCCAATCTCGATCGCGTCCGAGCGCAGATCGATGGTTACCTGAAGACCGTCCTCCATCAGCCGGAGGTTCTCGTCGCGCGTCCCGTACAGAGGCTCAATGCCAGGCGTGATATCGAGCGATTTTTTTATCAAGTATTTGTCTGACCTCCGTCAGGACGTGCAGGGGTTGAATGCTGCAATGGGATAACACAGGATTTGTGGGAGAGCTTCGGCCAGAGGCACAGGCTCCGGGCAGCACGGCGAATCGTCAGCGGGCCTGCGATCGGATTGGCGAGGGTTGCCAATATTTTGCCGAAGTTGCGCACAGACTAGAACGCGATCCTGGCCCAGTCAAGTCAATTTTAGATGCACCCCGTATCCCCCGCGATACACCCCATTTAATCGGCTCACCGGCCACCTGGAAACCCTCGTCATCGACCACGTCGACAAGGTCCCCACCCAAAACTAGCGCGAATCATGGAACCCCACATCTAGCAGAATCGTTAAGTAAGATAGAGCTACGTTCCGGCCTCTCCCGCATCCAAGACTTATCATCCTGCCGTATCAGGTGGTCCCGACTATGAAGCTAGCACTCGCCAGCGCGACTCTTCTCAGCCTTCTCTACAGCCCACTCTTCGCTCAAACTGCCGCGGCGCCTGCTGCCGCAGCACCAGCCTTCCTGGCCACCGATGTTCATCCCAGTCCCAAGCGCCTCCATCCTGGGATTCATGGAGGAATAAGCCACGGGGACCAGTTTTATCTCAGAGACGCCACCATCGTCGACCTCATCTCCACCAGCTACAACGTCGATCCATCCAGCGTCTTCGGTGGCCCGGCCTGGCTCGCCTTCGATCGCTTCGACATCGTGGCCAAAACTCCGGCGGCCACTTCGGAGTCTAATGTCGGTCCGATGATTCGTGCGCTGCTCGCAGACCGCTTCAAGCTGGTGGCCACCACCGGCACGCGTCCGCTGCCCGCCTTTGTCCTCTCCGCGGGAAAGTCTCCCAAGCTTAAGCCGGCTGCGACGACGACCGAACCTGGTAATTGCAACTACCAGCAGCCTCCCAAAGATGCACAGCTCACGAACACCATGAACATCAAGTTCTCCTGCCGCAACACCACCATGGAGGCCTTCGTCGACTTTCTGCACGATGTGGCCTCGCCCTATCTCACCAGGCCTGTTGTCGACTCCACTGGACTCAAAGGCGGCTATGACTTCGACATCGAGTGGACGTATCAGATACCCAAGGATGCGGACGGCACCACCATCTTCACGGCTGTCGATAAGCAGCTTGGGCTGAAGCTGGAACAGAAGACCGCTCCGTTGCCCGTGGTCGTGGTGGCAAGCATCAGTGACAAGCCCACCCCGAACCCTCCCGGCCTGGAAAAAATTCTGCCGCCCCCGCCGCCGGCAGAATTTGAGGTCGCGGTCATCAAACCCTCTAACCCCGACGAATATTACTACCGGCAGAACATCCAGGGAGTAAGCGTGAATATTCAGCACGCTTCGCTGCTGACCCTGATCTACAAATCCTTCGACGTCGAGCCAGGAAAGATCGAGAACAAGCCGAAGTGGTTGGACACAGACCTATGGGACATCACCGGCAAGGCCTCCACGGATGCCAGTGCAGGACCTCCCATCCCCGGCAGGGGCAATGATCTCGATCCGGAAGACGTCAAGGAGATGGTGCGCTCGCTGCTGGCCGACCGCTTCAAGCTGACCACGCATATGGACTCGCGGCCCGCCGATGTCTATGCCCTGCTCGCCTCCGGGCCAAAGATGAAGAAGGCCGATCCCACCAATCATCCCTCCTGCCAGGAGGGCCCAGGCCCAGACGGCAAAGATCCCCGCATCGACAACCCGCTGCTCAACCGGCTTATTTCCTGCCAGAACATTACCATGGCGGAATTGGCCGACCAGCTTCGCGCCCTCGCCGGGGGATATGTACCCGCGCCGGTGATCGATGCCACAGGACTCGACGGCACATATGACTTCACTCTCAGCTTTAGCAAAAAAGCCTCCCTCAATAAGGCCGCTGCGCCATCCGCCGGGGACGCCAACGGAGCAGCCTCCGACCCATCCCTTGGCGGCCTCACACTGGATGATGCGCTGCAAAAGCAGCTCGGTCTCAAACTGGAAAAGCGATCCTCAGTCCCCACGCCTGTCCTCGTCATCGACCACATCGAAGAGAAGCCGACGGACAATTAGCTGCACACGAAGTGCAACCCCCGGTTGACCCCGTCACTCGCCTTCCGTAGACTGGATATTGCAGGGATTGGGTGTGTCTGCCTCCGCCTGCATCCCAATCTCCCGGAGTCGATCGCAATCGCCCGGGCCCAGAAAAGAGTTCAGATTCTATGGCAAATCATGTCTCCTCGCTGAAGCGCGCCCGTCAGACCGAAACCAAGACCGCGGACAACCGCGCCAACAAGAGCAAGCTGCGCAGCACCCTGCGCACCCTGCGCGAGGCCATCGACGAGGGCAACAAGAAGACCATCGCCGCCACTTACAGCGAGACCGTCTCCATCCTCGACAAGAGCGTGCAGAAGGGCGTGATCCACAAGAACACCGCCAGCCGCTACAAGGCACGCCTCAACGCCCGCGTCAAGGCCCTTGCCGCTCCCAAGAAAGTCGCGTAATTCAATCTCTCTTCATAACATGAGAGCCAGCCCCATCCAGTGGCTGGCTTTTTTGCGTCTGCTCACTTGGACGGACTTTCTGCAGGCGTCTCGTCCGACCCATACAGCGTCGGCCGCTTGCGCCCAGTCCCCGGCTCAGGATCGCCCAGCACTACAGCCGAAGTTGAAGCCGCAGTCGCCGCTGCACTCGCCGCACTCGGCGCACCCTGCTCCACCGCCGGAGCACCCGGCTCCTTCACCGCAGCCCCCGCCGTAGTCGCTTCTGTTGCCTGCGTGGACGAATCTCCCCCCGTCGCACTGGCCGCAGTCGCCGCCGCGCCACTGGCCGCATCCGTTGCCGCACCACCAGCCGCATCCCTCGCCGTCGGCGTCGAGACCCGCTCCAGCGACAGGTCGATCCGCGCCCCCGTGTCCAGTGGGGCAAGCGCTTCCGCCTGCTTAACTGCTGCCTGGTCCTGCTCGGTGAGCGGAGGCAGCGCGTACACCTCCACCGCAGCCTCGCGCTCGGTGTACTCGTCGTAGTCCTTGGTGGCCTCATGATGCACCATCGTCTCGCGCACAACGGCCAGCCGCGTTCCGTCGGCTGACAAGGCAAAGTTCTGCCCCGCGCGCTCCACTGGCGTGCAGTCGATCCGGAACAGCAGCTTGCCGTTGTAGCTCTGCATTACGCGGACCTCCTGCGATCTCACCAAGCTCTCCGG
>Ga0326727_10017282_pt1 | contig 15007 bp, 14 predicted proteins | sample MB2enrmetagenome_FD_207643 | JGI IMG/M metagenome (GOLD analysis project Ga0326727, IMG submission 207643) | Lab enriched peat soil microbial communities from McLean, Ithaca, NY, United States - MB29MY | ecosystem: Environmental > Terrestrial > Soil > Wetlands > Peat | place: USA: New York... | reverse complement strand
ATGAATTGCGTTTCGCCGGGCCGTGGACCGATACGACGATGTGGGAGATTCCGGCGCTGGCGATCATCAACGAATTGCGCGCGCGCGCCGCGGTGCGGTCGATGAGCCGTTTCGATCTCGACGTGCTCTACGCCCGCGCCAAGGCCAAGCTGTGGAGCAAGGTGGAGCGCTTGCGCGCGCTGGCCGCCGAAGGGCCGCTGAAGATTTCGGACTTCGGCACGCGCCGGCGGCACGGCTTCCTCTGGCATCGCTGGTGCGTCGAAGCGCTGCAGGAGGGGCTCGGCGACAATTTCATCGGCACGTCGAACGTCAAGCACGCGATGGACACCGGCCTCGAGGCGGTCGGCACCAACGCCCACGAACTGCCGATGGTCTACGCCGCCCTGGCGAACGACGAAGCGGCGATGCGCGAAGCCCCCTATGACGTGCTGCGCGACTGGGCGCGGATGTACGACGGCAATCTGCTCGTCGTCCTGCCCGATTGCTTCGGCACCACTTCGTTCCTCGAACGCGCCCCCGACTGGGTCGCCGACTGGAAGGGCGCGCGGCCCGACTCTAAGGAGCCGATCGCCGGCGCCGAGGAATTGATCGCGTGGTGGAAGCGGCGCGGCTGCGACCCCCGGGAGAAACTGATCGTGCTCTCCGACGCCATGGACATCGATACGATCGAGTCTTCCGTGCGCGCGTTGCGCGGCAAGACCAACCTCTCCATCGGCTGGGGCACCAATCTGACCAACGACTTCAAAGGCTGCGCGCCGGCCGGGGTCGACGGCGAACTGCGGGCGATTTCGATCGTGTGCAAAGTGGTCGAGGCGGACGGGCGCCCTGCCGTCAAGCTCTCCGACAATCCCAACAAGGAGCTCGGGCCGCCTGACGAAATCGCGCGTTACCGCCGCATCTTCGGCGTAGCGGGCATGACCGCGCAACCGGTGCTGGTGTAGGGCGGCGCGAAGGGGCGTTCTCGCTTGCCTGCGGCGCGCTCCCCGATATCGTCGCAATGCGAGGAGCCTCGCCACGCCGGGTTATGGGGAAGGCTTGCTTGACCCCTCGAGGGCGGGCCGGCGGATGGGAAAGAAGGCTCGAGCAGGCCATCGCCGCGACGCCGCGGCCTAGCCGGCGGTCTCGCGCCGCCGGCATAAACTTGCTAGGGCGCGGGAATGGACAGCGCGGAATTTGACCGGTTCGCCGACGAGTATGAAGCCCAGCACCGGGCCAATATCGCGATCACCGGCGAGAGCCCCGAATTTTTCGCAGCTTACAAGATCGCCGAACTCGCGCGCTTTGCCGCCGACCTGCTGGCCGCGCCTGAGCGGATTCTGGACTTCGGGTCTGGCATCGGAAACTCGATCCCGTTCTTCCGAGAGCATTTTCCTCGCGCCGCGTTGACCTGCGCCGACGCGTCGTCACGCAGTATGGCGTTGAGCCGCCAACGCTTCCCGGGGCCGGAGCGCTACGCGCTCGTGGAGGGGCGCGATATTCCGCTCGAGGGCGACGCCTTCGACGTGACGTTCTCGGCCTGCGTCTTCCATCACATCCCGCACGAGGAGCACGGCCACTGGCTGAAGGAGCTGCTTCGGGTCACTCGGCCGGGCGGATTGTTGGCGATCTTCGAGCACAACCCGTTCAACCCCCTGACGGCGCGGGCCGTGAACACATGTCCCTTCGACGAGAACGCCAGGCTCGTTCGAGCCACGACCCTGCTCCGCTCGCTCGAGGACGCGGGATGGGCGGCGCCCGCGGCGCGTTATCACATATTTTTCCCTCACGCTCTCGCCGCGCTCCGCCCGCTCGAGCGGCGCCTCGGCTGGTTGCCGCTCGGGGGCCAGTACTCGGCGAGAGCGCGGAAGCCCTGAGGCGAGAGGGTCCAGCGGCTGCGGTTCTCGTTGGCGGGTCTCGCCAAGTCAGGCGCCGGCCTCCTCGACGCGGCGCTTCGCCTGAACGGTCGTTCATGGCCTCCGAGGCGCGAGCACCGCGCCCTCGGGTCCCGTCCGCACCACTTTGTAATCGGCCGCGATCTCTCGATTGATGTCCGGGGGCAACCGATTGCTGCGCCCATCGTTCGCCATGGTCTGGATCGCGGCGTAATAGCCGGTCCTCAGTCGCTCCGTGACCACGCGGGGGTCGATGAGTCCCCGCTCGATCTTCTGCCCCATCAGAAAGAAGTCGATCTCGAAGCCCTTGCCCGCCCAGTAACAGAGACTCAGGTCCTCGCAGGCCACCGGTCCCGGCTGCTTCGCCAGCAAGGCGATCACCTCGCCAGCTTCGCGTGCGCGCTCGCTCCCCCGCCACAGTTCGCGGACTTCCAACAGGCGAAGCGGCGCCAGCGCGCTCAGGCCGAGCGCCAGGAGCAGGATCCACCACGCGGCGTTGCTGAGGCGGGGGCCCACGACGAAGCCTCCCTCAACCGGGGCCGAGCGGCTGTTTTCGTCGAGTCGCCCGATCGCGAGCCCGATGATGAGGCACAGAGCGATTTCCAGGTCGAAGATCGCGGTCATGCCCGTGCCGGCGCCGCCCAACACGGAGATCGTCAGCGCCGCGGAGACAGCGGCGTAATAGACGACAAGGCGGCCTTCCGCGAGCCGCCACGCCGAAGGCAGAGCCAACGCCCCGAGCACAAGCAGCGGCAGCGCCGTCTTGAACCATTCGCCGCCACGGGAAAAAGCTCTATCTAAGCTCCAGCCCCGAACGTCGTGGAAGACTCCTTCAAAAAAAGCCAAACCGTAGGCGGCGAAGCAAAGCGCCAAGGCCGACGCCAGCAGCGCCGCGCAAGCGACAAGCCAGAGCGCCAGCGCCTCGCGGCGATGCAGCGCCAGCCAAAGGGTCGCCGCCAGGGGAATCGGCAGGAGCAGGTGCTTCACGAATCCCGCCCCGAGCATCAGACTCGCCGCGAGCAGAAAAAGCCATCCGCGCTGCTCGCTGGCGAAAAACGCGAGCAGGCCGAACAGCATGATCGCGTGACCAAGCCATTGAGGATCGTCGATTCCAACGTACCCCGGGTACAGCGCGGCGTTGTAGCCGAGCAGCAAGAGTCCGGAGACTAGCCCCGCACGGGCGCCGCCCGAGAGTCGCCTCACCACGGCGGCGACGGCGATAGCCGAGGCGAAGAGGCCGATGAACGCCAGCAGCCGGCCGGCGAACAGAGCATCTCCGAGCCAGCGCGCGAGCCAGCCCGCGGCATAGAACGAGAGAGGCGGGTAGTTGTTCGCGGACAGCGCGTCGAAAGCAGGATAGAGAGGCTCGCCCGACATCCATCGAGCCGCGAGGACGGCGTTCCAGCCTTCGTTGTAATTGGTTCCGAAGCGCAGCGTGGCGCGCCATACGGGAGCGATCAGCAGCAAGGCTGTTGTCGAGGCAAGGGCCGCTACGGCCCACGTCTGCGCCCGAGACCGGATCACAGGGGGTTGCTCGAATGCGTGAAAACGCTGTGGCTCACGAGGCGAGGCGCCTCAAACTGCGCCGCTTCCTAGCGCTTCCCGCCGACATTCTCCAGATGGCGCGGGCGCCCGGCCGCTCTCCCGCCTCGCCCGCTCTCGTCGAACCTACGGGCACGCGCCGCCCGGGCCTTGGCAGACGGTCCAGGCCGGACTCTGGGCGTTTTCGTAAAGCGTGCCGGTGGTCTCCTGGACGACGCTGGTCCCCATCGCCGCCTTGAACCGGTGAAAGCCGAGGCCGATCCGGGAAAAGCAGACCATTCCGGCGTTGGCCGTGCACTCGTAAGCGTCGTCTACGCAAAAATGCAATTGCATGCCAGTGTGATTGATGAAGGTGAATTGCAACAGTTTCCCTTGCGCGTCGGCCGCGCCGAGGCCCGCTGTCAGCATCGCGGCCATCGCCGCCAGGCGCGCGCTTTTCCTCATTTTCGACCTCCTCCCTCTCTGAATCTCGCCCGCCCATGCCCGTTCCTCGCCGCGGATCGACTTGACCGAGGCAAGGCTGCCGCCACACTTTACGCATCGTCAATGTGGAAAACTGACGCACGGTGAGATTGCGCCGGGACTCGCTCGATCCCTCGCGCCGTTATCGTGCGCCTTCGCCGCCGCGCGGGTCGCACGAGCTGCGCGCCCCTTCGCTTGCCAGCGGCGCCGCGCCGTGCGTTCTTGTCGGCGTCCGGCGGCTTCCATCCGCGGCGCCGGCCCCTTCGACCGGAGCGCCCCCTTACCTGATGAAAGCCCCCGAAATTGCTCGCGCCGCGCCCGATCGCTTCGGCTGGATCGCGCTGATCGGCGGGACGACGATCATCGCCTGGTCGGGCGTGCTGGCGCGGCTGCTCGACGTCGGGCCGCTCGCCGGGGCCGCCTGGCGCGTGGGGATCGCGGCGCCCGTGCTCGCCGCCTGGGTGAAGCTGGCGCCGTCTCGCGACTTAAGCGCCGTCTCGCCGGCGCGCTACGCGCTTCCCCTCTTTCTCGCCGGGCTCGCCTTCGCCGCCGACCTCGGCTCGTTTCACATCGCGGTGACGGGCACGAGGATCGCCAACGCCGCGTTCATCGGCAACGTCGCCCCGATCCTCACCGTCGTCGGCGGCGCGCTGTTCTTCGCCGAACGCCCGTCGGCGCGCGTCTGGCCGGCGCTGGCGCTGGCGCTCGCCGGCTCGTGGATCATGGCCGGCATGAGGGCGCCGGACCGGATCGGCTTCGGCGACGCGTTCGCGCTCACCGCCGCGGTCGCCTACGCCGCGTACCTTATGATCATCAAACAGGTGCGCGGCGGGCTCGACGGCGCCAGCGCGACGCTGTGGCCGGCGGCGGTGTCGGCGGTCGCGCTGACGATCGCCGCGCTGATTCACGGCGAGACGATGGTCCCGAGCACGGCGCGCGGCTGGACGATCGTGATCCTGCTCGGCGTCGTCTCGCACGCGATGGGGCAAGGCCTGACCTCGGTGGCGGTCGGCCGCGTCCCCGTCTCGCTCGTCGCGCTGGTGATCCTCGCCCAGCCGCCGTTCTCGGCTCTTTTCGCCTGGGCGACGCTCGGTGAGACGATGACGGCGCAACAGGCCCTCGGCGGCGCGGTCATCCTGGCCGCGGTGTTTCTGGCGCGGCCGAGATAGGGCGGATTGACGGCCGAGCGTCCCCGCGGCTACCGATGGCCGCGACGGATCGGCTGTCCCAACGATTGGGGAGCCCATGATGGATGCAGTGGTCACCGGCGCCTCGACCGGCATCGGCCGCGCCGCGGTCAAGGTTCTCGCCGGACATGGCTGGCGCGTCTTCGCCGGCGTGCGCAAAGGCGCCGATGCGGACTCGCTGCGCCGGGAATTTGGCCACAGAGTTGCGCCGCTGCTGTTTGACGTCGCCGACGCGGAGGCGGTGCGCGCGGCGGCGAGGGACGTCCGCGCCGCGCTCGCCGGCCGGACGCTCAAGGGACTGGTGAACAACGCCGGAATGGGGATCGGCGGACCGTTGGCTCATCAGCCCATCGACGAAATCCGACAGCTGTTCGAGATCAACGTTCTCGGCGCCGTGAGAGTAAGCCAAGCCTTCATCCCCTTGCTGGGCGCCGACGCCGCGCTGACCGGCGGCCCGGGCCGCATCGTCAACATCACCTCCGTCGGCGGCCGTTTCGCGCCGCCGTTTCTCGGCGACTATGCGATGTCGAAACATGCGTTGGAGGCGTTCACCGACAGCCTGCGCCGCGAACTGATGATCTACGGCGTCGACGTGATCGCGATCGGTCCCGGCGCCGTCGACACGCCGATCTGGGACAAGGCCGAAAAGGTCGACACGACCGCCTACGCGAACACGAACTACGGCGAGGTCCTCGCCCAGCTCAGAAATTATTTCCTCGCCGAGCGGCGCAAGGGATTCCCCCCGAGCGCATCGGCGAGGCGATCTATCGCGCTCTGACCGTGGTGAGCGCAAGGGCGCGCTACGCCGTCGTGCCGAACCGTTTTGTCAACTGGACCCTGCCGATGCTGCTGCCCAAGCGCGTCGTCGACCGTCTGATCGCCAAGCGGCTCGGGCTGACCCGGCGCCGTTGAGCGCGGCGTTGCGCAAGGGGTCGGTCGGCGATCGACCCCGCCGCCCGCGCGATTTTGCCGGCGCGCCTCGTCGCGATAGGGTCGCCGCGCCCGGCGGGGCGGTGTCGATGCCTTCGTCTGTTTGTTCCCGCCCGCAAAATCCGGCACCGCGCCGCCGGTTTGCCTGCCCGGCGGGCGCGGCGTAGAACCGCGGCCGTCGGCGCTCACGATGGACCCAGGCGATCCCATGGCTTTCCAAGGCTTCGGCCCGCAGGCGCTGCCCTTTCTCAAGGCGCTCGCCTTTCACCAGACCAAGGAGTGGTTCGAGGACAACCGCGCGACTTACCAATTCCAGCTCAAGGACCCGCTCGGCGATCTTGTCGAGGAACTCGCTTCCCGCTTCGCCAAGTCGAGGACGCCGCTGAAGGGCGACCGCAAGGCTTCGCTGTTCCGCATCCACCGCGACGTGCGCTTCGCCAAGGACAAGAGCCCTTACAAGACCAACGCCGGCGCGGTGCTGACGCGCACGGGCGCGAAGAACGAACCCGGCCTCCTCTATATCCACGTCGCCGCCGACGGCTGCTTTTGCGCCGCCGGCTTCTACCAGCCCGAGCCCGCCGAGCTGGCGCGGCTGCGCGGGGCAATCGCGCGGGCGCCCAAGGCCTGGAGCGCGATGACCGCCAAGCTCGCCAAGGCGGACCTCGCGCTGTCCGACGAATACGCGATGAGACGCGCGCCGCGCGGCTTCGAGGACGTCGCCGATCCGATAATCGCCGCGGCGCTGCGCAACCGGTCGTTCATCTGCTCGCGGCGGATTCTCGATGCGCGCCTCTCGGCGCCGGGCCTCGTCGACGATCTCCAGGCCTTCGCGAGGGACGCCATGCCGCTGCTCGAATGGGGCTGGAGCGCCGTCGTCGACGCGAGGTGAAGGCGCGGGCCGTCGTTTTCGGGTGGCGCGGGACGCGCGAAAGCGCACAATGGGCGAAAACCGCATCGGACCCGCGTCATGCTCGACATGCCCAACATCCCCGTCCATCCGGGCGCCGACTACCCCACGGTGAGAAAGGCGATCGAATTCATTTCGACGCATTGGCGCGACCAGCCCTCGATCGAGACCGTCGCCGACTGCGTCGGCCTTTCCGCCTCGCACTTTCAGCACGTCTTCAAGCGCTGGGCGGGGCTGACGCCCAAGGCGTTCCTGCAGGCGATCACCATTGAACGCGCGCGCGAACGGTTGCGCGATTCGGCCAGCGTGCTCGACGCCGCCTACGACGTCGGCCTTTCCGGCCCGGGCCGGCTGCACGACCTCTTCGTCGCCTACGAGGCGCTGACGCCGGGCGACTACCGCCGCGACGGGCTGCGCCTCGCCTACGGCTTCCACCCCTCCCCGTTCGGCGAAGCGATCGTCGTCGCCGCGCCGCGCGGCTTGGCCGGCCTCGGCTTCGTCGACGAGGAAAACCGCGCCGCCGCGCTCGCCGACATGCGGCGTCGTTGGCCGCGCGCCGTCTTCGTCGAGGACGCCGCCGCCACCGCGCCGCTCGCCGCGCGCGCGTTCGATCCCCAGTTGTGGCGCCCGGACGCGCCGCTGCGCATCGTCATGATCGGCACGGATTTCGAGGTGCGGGTGTGGGAGACGCTGCTGGCGGTGCCGCTCGGCCGCGCCACCACCTATGCCGACATCGCGCGCCGTCTCGGCAAGCCCAAGGCGGCGCGAGCGGTCGGCGCGGCGGTCGGGCGCAATCCGATCTCTTTCGTCGTCCCCTGTCATCGCGTTCTGGGTCGCTCGGGCGCGCTCACCGGCTATCACTGGGGCTTGGCGCGCAAGCAGGCGATCATCGGGTGGGAAGCCGGACAGGCGCAGGCGCTGTAAGCGGCGCACGGGCGAATGGCTCGCAGGCCCCTGAGAACCGCCGGCCGGACGCGCCGCAAACAAAAACGACCCGCTCCCGGGGAATCCGGGCGCGAGCCGTGATTGCATCCCCTTGCCGGTTCATCCGCGGTCAAGGAGAAAAAACGTTTCGCGGGGATCAGACCGCTTTGAGATTGTCCGCCGAGGACTTGCCGGTCTTGCGATCGGCGACCACGTCGAACGAGATCTTCTGACCCTCGTTGAGGCCGGAAAGACCCGCGCGTTCAACCGCGCTGATGTGGACGAACACGTCCTTGCCGCCGTCGTCCGGCTGAATGAAGCCGAAACCTTTTTGCCCATTGAACCACTTCACGGTTCCTTGCGCCATAGACCGATTCCTTGAGTTAGGTGCGAAGACAAATCGCGCGCGAGCGCAATCGACGATGATTCGAGTTTTGGGAGAAGTTCGTCAGTCTGACGCGAACCGCGCCGAGGCCAAGTCGTTCGGCCGAAGCCCGATCAAAAAGAATATAACCTCTTTTTGTTCGATCCGCAAGCGCTAAGGAGCGAAAATTCGCCGCGATACTTATCGACCCAGGGGAATCGCTTCGAATGGACGAACCGCTTCCGCGCCAGAGAAGGGGACTCGAGTGCGATGGGCAGCGTCGAAGGCGCGGCGACGAGCGCCTTTTCTGAGGGCGGCGACACCTCGCCGCGGTTGATCTTAGCCTTGGTCGAAGGGCTGGGCGGAACCGGAGTTTCTGCGTCATCGTCGCTCATGATCGGCGCCTGTCGTCTCGACGTGACGACCATAACATGGGGCCGCGAGGGAGGTCTTGCCAACTCCCCTCGTCCGCGGCCTCTTGGCGGCGCCTGGGGCCGCGACGCACTGACGCGGCCGACGCGTCGAGCCATTGCCATGAGGGAAGAGTTGCGCGAATATTGCAAGTCGGACTTGCTGATTCCCGCGACATTCGGTCGACGCCGCATTTCTCGCCAGGGTGGGGACGCGACATGAAAGTTTTGACGGCGCTCGCCCTGCTCGTGGTGGCCAACGCGGGCCTGTTGCTGTGGGGCGAGGCGCCGCTGATCTGGACCTCGACGGCCAGCGATCAGTGGAATCGCAGCTGCCGCTATTACTATCCCGTCCGCACGTTCGAGCTGGTCGTGCCGTTGAGCCAAAATTGTCCGCATTGGACGGAACCGCGCTAGAGTCGCGCCGGTCGGCTCGACAAAAGTTTGGGGGAGCGAAAATGCCCGCAGAATCGGGCGCCGCCGCGGCGTCGATCGGCGGCGCGGAGGAGGAAATCGGCGTCGGCCGCATCATGGTGGCGAGCCTCGTCGGCACGGCGATCGAGTTCTACGATTTCTACATCTACGGCACCGCCGCCGCGCTGGTGATCGGGCAGGCCTTCTTTCCCCAATCGGCGCCCGGCGCGCAGGCGTTGTACGCCTTCCTGACCTTCGGCGTCGCCTTTGTGGCGCGGCCGCTTGGATCGGTTCTTTTCGGCCACTTCGGCGATCGCGTCGGACGCAAGGCGACGCTGGTGGCGACGATGCTGACGATGGGCGTGTCGACGACGCTGATCGGCGTGCTGCCGGGCTACGCGGAGGCGGGGGTCCTCGCCCCTTGGCTGCTGTGCCTGCTGCGTTTCGGCCAGGGCGTCGGGCTCGGCGGCGAATGGGGCGGCGCGGCGCTGCTCGCCACCGAGAACGCGCCGCACGGGCGGCGCGCCTGGTTCGGCATGTTCCCGCAGCTCGGGCCGCCGCTCGGCTTCATCCTCGCCAATGGCCTGTTCCTGCTGCTCGTCATGGGCTGGGGCGAGACGAATTTCGTCGCCTGGACTTGGCGCATTCCGTTCCTGGCGAGCGCGGCGCTGGTGGCGATCGGGCTCTATGTCCGCGTCGCGCTCGTCGAAACTCCCGCCTTCCGCGCGGTGCTCGCCCGGCGCGAACGCCTCGACGTTCCGCTGATCGAGGTGCTGCGCAGCCATTGGCGTCCGCTGATTCAGGGCTCGTTGGCGATCGTCGTGTGCTACGCGTTGTTCTACGTCTCCTCCGTCTTCGCGCTGAGCTACGGCGTAAGCGCGCTGCATATCGCGCGCAGCGAATTTCTCGCCATGCTGTGCCTGGCCGCGGCGTGCATGGCGCTGGCGACGCCGCTCTCGGCGGCGCTCGCCGACCGGTGCGGGCGGCGCCCGGTGTTGCTCGGCGCGAGCGCCCTGGCGGCGCTGGTGGGCCTGGCGCTGCCGACCCTGCTCGGCGCCGGCGTCTTGGGCGCGCTGGCGTTTCTCTGCCTCGCGCTCGGCGTCATGGGCCTCACCTTCGCCCCGCTCGGCGCCCTTCTGCCCGAGCTCTTTCCGGCTCGCGTCGGCTACACCGGCGCTTCGAGCGCCTATAACCTGGGCGGCATTCTCGGCGCGTCGCTGGCGCCCACTCTCGCCCAGCTGCTGCTGGAGCGCGGCGGCCTCGCCTGGGTCGGCTACTACATCGTCGCGGCCGCGGCGATCAGCTTTCTCGCCCTGCTCAGCGTGAAGGAGACCGCGCGCGTCGAGGTTTAGCCGACGAGCCCGCCCGGCCTCGCCCTCGCGCGATGACGCGATCGCAAAGAAAGTCGCCCCACGGCCGACCGTGAACCGCTTCTCGGCGTTGCCCTCCGGGCGACGTTCGCATGTCTCGTCGCCCAGTCGGACGCGCGCTCAGGCAATTATCGCCAAATGCCGCCCAATTTCCCGGCGTCTATTTGCGACGAAAAAGCCACGTAATCCTGCTGGCTATCGTTTAGATTACTTTGTTGCTGAAAGACGCTAGCGTTGACAGGCAATTACGTTACGTCCAGACTCGGCCGCCAGCGTCAATGAGAGGAGCGTCGTCGTGACGAAATTCTCGATTTCGAGAGACTCCGACCGACGCGCCTGGTCGAAATTGCGGACTTACGACGGTCGGTGTTTCGATCTGGACGCGTTGTTTCGGCGACTCGAACGGATCGAGGCGAGGCGGGGCGGCGGACGGACCAGCGCCGTGGCGTCGCTGGCGCGGCGGCGGGACGCCGAGCTTCTCGCCCATGGCGGGGCGTTCGAGGCGGCGTGGGCGCGCGAACTCGCCGCCTTGATCGAAATGAAGCGGGTGAAGACGCCGGAGGCGGAGGCGCTCGCCAGGTCGGCGCGGGCGGCGACGGCGCGGATCGCCGCCAAGATCGAAGCGACCGCCGCCACGACGCTGGACGGTCTGAAGGTCAAGGCGCGGTCGATTCTGTGGCGGCGCAACGGCGAACCTTTGGAAGTCGTCGATCCCGACATTCGGACCCGCGAGGATGCTCAGGTCGCGGCGCCGGCCTCGCAAGCCCCGTGAGCGTTCGGGCCAATCCCATTGTGGCCGCGTCGCGACCGCCTCTCGAACGGCGCGCGGACGACAGGGCCGCCGGCGCCCGGTCCGACGCCTCTGCCGCGCGCCGAACGTCCGCAGGCCGAGCCCGAGGCGCGCGGCGCCCCTGAGCGCCGAACGCGCGCCGGCGCTCTCGCTGAGGCGTTTTGCCGCAGAGATGGGGTTTGAGCGTTAACGGTCTCGCCGAAAAACTGTGCCAAGTTGCCGTTGAGGAAAGGCTCGGCTGACACGGGAAGCGGCCGCGGATCGGCGCCGGGCCAATCGCCACGACGCATCTCCGGCCGACGAAGCGCTGCGCTTCGTCGGAATCCGCCGCGGGGGGAGCGGCGGCGCCCCGAGCCGCGGCGAGCCGACAGCGTGTCGCGGCTCGCGCCTCAGCGCCCGGCCGACCCCGCCGCGGCCAAGACTTCGTGGGCGGAAATCGCCTCGCCGCGCATGACGCGCGGCTCGAAGCGCATCACGCGCATTTTTCAGCTGCACTGCGGCGATAGAAGGCGCACGATGCCGAGTCGGTCATTGCCATGCGGATTCCGGCGCTGCCGGAACAGGGAGCCCAATTCGATATCGTGCCGCTTGCGGACCCATTGCCGCCGCGCGGCCAAGCCGCGATCGCCGGCGCCCGAAGAAAGCGGCGTCGGCGAGCCGTCCCCGTCGGCGAGGACTTTCTCGCCGAGCCTTGTGGGCGACGAGGGGCGTCGCGGCGCTTCGCTTGAGGATCGAAAACGGGCGGGCCGACGCTTCATCGCCATCGGCCGCGGCGCCCGGGGGCGTCTGGCGGCCGAAAAGGCCCTGCGCAAGTCCAACGCGAAATTCGCCGCGCTGTTCGCCCTGGTTCCCGACCGGATGGCCCTGATCCGCCTCGGCGACGGACGGGTGCTGAACGTCAGCCGCGGCTTTTGCGAATATTTCGGCTACGACGCGAGCGAAATCGTCGGACGATCGACGCTTCCCGGCGATCTTGGCTTGTGGGTCGACGCCGACCATCGACGCCGATGGCGGGAGACGATCGAGCGCGACGGCGAGATCCACGACTTCGAGGCGCCGGCGCGGCGCAAGGACGGCGCGCTTCTCAAGGCGCTGTTGTCGGCCAAGCGGGTCGAGGTCGACGGCGAGCTCTGCGCGCTGGCGGTCGTGCGCGACTTCGACGAGCGCGACAGGCTCGCCGAGCGCCAGAAGCCGGTCGCCCATCACGACCCGCTGACCGGTCTGCCCAACCGTCGGCTGCTCGACGACCGCCTGCGCCAGGCGATCAGCCACAACGAGCGCGCCGGCGCCCGCGTCGCGGTCTGCTCCCTCGACCTCGACGGCTTCGGGGAAGTCAACGACCTGCTCGGCCGCGAGGCTGGGAACCAGATGCTGATCGAGGTGGGCAAGCGCCTGGCGGCCGGCGTGCGCAGCGGCGACACGGTCGCCCGGCTCGGCGGCGACGAATTCGCCATCGTGCTCTCGGGACTGACCGGCGACGACGAGTGGCAATCGGCGCTCGATCGCCTGCTTCTCACGCTTTCGGCCCCCTATGCGCTCGGCGACCGCACGCGGGAGGGGCTCTCGGCGAGCGTCGGCGTGACCCTCTATCCCGACGATCCGGCCGACCCCGACACCCTGATCCGTCACGCCGACCACGCCATGTTCGCCGCCAAGCAGGCGGGCAAGAACCGCTGCCAGATGTTCGACGCCACGATCGAGCAGCGCATCGAGGCGCGCCACCAAACCCGTCGGCGGCTCGCCGAGGCGCTGGAATCGGGGCAGTTCCGCCTCTACTACCAGCCCCAGGTGGATTGCCGAACCGGCCGCTGCGTCGGCGTCGAGGCGTTGATCCGCTGGCAGCATCCGACCCTCGGCCTGCTGCCGCCGGCCGAGTTCCTGCCGCTGATCGAGGGCGCCGATCTGGCGCTCGAGGTCGGCGAGTGGGTGATCCGCGAGGCGTTGTTCCAGATCGTGCGATGGAAGCGCGAAGGCGTCGATCTGACCGTCAGCGTCAACGCCTTCGCCCGCCAGTTGCAACAGCCGAATTTCCCCGGCGCGCTCGCCGGCGCCATGGAGCGTTGCCCCGAGGCGGGGCGGGACCGTCTGCAGATCGAGATCGTCGAAACGGCGGCGTTGAAGGACCTCGACGTCGCGCGGCAAATGATCGAGGACTGCCGCAAACTCGGCGTCTCGTTCTCGCTCGACGATTTCGGCACCGGCTATTCGACCCTCGCCCACGTCCGCCATCTGCCGGTGGCGGAGATCAAGATCGACCAGTCCTTCGTGCGCGAAATGCTGGCGCGCTCGGAAGACCTCGCGATCGTCGAAGTGGTGATCCGACTGGGGCGCGCCTTCGGCCGCTCGCTGGTCGCCGAGGGGGTCGAAACCCCGGCGCACATCGTGCGCCTGCTGGCGCTCGGTTGCGACGTGATGCAGGGCTTTGCGCTGGCGCGGCCGATGCCGCCGGACGAAATCCCGCGCTGGGTGCGCGAGTTCCGCCCCGACCCGGCCTGGGGTCGGACGGCGGTCGGCGGCATCGAAGAGCGCTGACCGGCGGCGCGGCCAAAGGAGACTCCCATGCCCAGCTCAGCTCCGATCCAATGGAGCGACGCCATGCTGACCGGCGTCGCCGCGATCGACCGACAACATCGCCTCCTCGTCGACTCGCTGATCGAGGCGCGGGCCAAACTGTCCGGCGACGCCTCCGATCCGCTGTTCGAGCGGATCACCCGCGATCTGCTCGCCTACGCGATCTATCACTTCGACACCGAGGAGCAGTTGATGCGCCAGCACGGCTACGACGCCAGCGCGCCGGACCTGGCGGCGATCCACCGCACCCAGCATCGACGCTTCTCCGAACAGGTCGTCGCGCTTCGCAACGCCGCGCGGCTGGGCGAACCCGGATCGAAGGCCGCCCTGCTGTCGTTTCTCGAAGACTGGCTGGTCAACCACATCATGACCATCGACCAGCGCCTGGGGCGGTTCATTCTCTCCAAGCATTGAAGGGGAGCGGGAGGGAGGGGGCGCTTGCAGCCGAACGAGGGGCCGTCACGCCGAGCGGCCGAAGCGGGCGCGTCGTCGAGCCTCTCGTCAAGTTCGCGCCGCCGTTCGTCAAGTTTCGTCAAACGTCGTCAAGTTTTGTCAAGCGCCGTCAAGGATTTCTTTGGCCGTTTTGTGTGATTTCAAGGGGTTACGACGGCAAAGTCGACCCGTCCTGCTTCATGGCGATTCTTGCCTCGCCGGACCAAGGAAAAGGATAGCGCGATTTCCGACATGGGGAAAGAATTTGTCGGCCTCGACTCTTCGCCGATCGGGCCTGGAAGTTCGGGCTCGCGCCGCCGCCCCTACCTCCGCCCGAACAGCCGCTCGATGTCGACGAGCTTCAGTTCGACGTAGGTCGGCCGGCCGTGGTTGCATTGGCCGGCGCCCGGCGTCGCCTCCATTTCGCGCAACAGCGCGTTCATCTCCTCGGGACGGAGCTTGCGGCCCGAGCGGACGGAGTGGTGGCAGGCGATGGTCGCCAGGCGATGGTCGAGCCGGCGCTCGAGAGAAAGCGCGCCGTCCTCGGCGGCGAGGTCTTCGGCGAGATCGCGCACCAGCGCGGCGAGGTCGGCGCCGTCGAGCGCCGCCGGGGCTTCGCGCAGCAGCGCCGCGCCGGGGCCGAAGCCTTCGACCACCAGGCCGAGCCCTTCGAGTTCCGCCGCGCGCTCGACGAGCGCCGCCGCGGCGCGCGGCTCGAGATCGACCACCAGGGGCGTGAGCAGGATCTGCCGGACGACGCCGCTCTGCTCGCGCTGGCGCTTCAGCTTCTCGTAGACGATGCGCTCGTGCGCGGCGTGCTGGTCGACGATCAC
>Ga0326727_10017281_pt1 | contig 15007 bp, 10 predicted proteins | sample MB2enrmetagenome_FD_207643 | JGI IMG/M metagenome (GOLD analysis project Ga0326727, IMG submission 207643) | Lab enriched peat soil microbial communities from McLean, Ithaca, NY, United States - MB29MY | ecosystem: Environmental > Terrestrial > Soil > Wetlands > Peat | place: USA: New York... | reverse complement strand
TTGCGATTGTTACTGATGCTTTCCCTAAAGAAGAGCTCGGCATGGGACTTGGATCAATCATGATGACTGCGAACCTGGGGGCGATTGCCGGCTATACTCTCGGCGGAGTGATGATAACATATTTTGGTTGGAGATCAATTTTTCTAATTAATGTGCCCATCGGGATTTTCGGGAGTATCTGGGGGTATTTGCGTTTAAAGGAAATTGGTATTAAAACGGTTGGTCAAAAATTTGATTATGCAGGTTCAATACTATATTGCATAGGACTGGCAACAATTCTGCTTGCCTTGACTATTGGAGACCCCACTTCAGGCTTAAATATTGCAATTCTTGCCGGAGGACTGGCATTTTTCGTGGCGGTAATATTTGTCGAGTTAAGACAAAAATATCCGACACTCGATTTAACGCTTTTCAAGATAAGACGGTTTGCGATGGGTAGTTTAGCCAATTTTTTGTTCTGCATAGCATTTTCTTGTGGTCCATTTCTCAGATCTTTATATCTTCAGTTAGTTCTCGGTTACAGTCCTTTGAAAACCGGTCTATTGCTTATCCCAATGGATTCCCTTATCCTCATTTTAAATCCAATAAGCGGAAGATTAGCGGATAGATACGGCAGCCGTGTTTTAAGTTCACTTGGTATGGCTTTTAATGCCTCTGCGTTGATCTGGTTTTCTACGTTAAATGAAAGATCCACCTATGGCACGGTCTTAGTTAGTTTGCTGCTATTTGGTATGGGGCTGGCGTTATTTGCTCCAGCCATCACCAGTTCAATTATGGGTTCCGTCCCTCCAGAGAAGCGCGGAGTATCAAGTGGAATCGTTAATACCATCACCCAAACAGCCGGCGTTCTTAGCATTCCATTTTCTTTGCTGCTGATGACGCTGGTAATGCCGTACAATAAGATCTCCCAGATAGTTAGCGGATCCCAACTTATCAGTACCAGTGAAATTCCGATATTCTTGAAAGCTACAAATAATGCTTGTCTCATCCTTGGAATAATCACATTTTTTGCTATCATTCCTGTTTTGCTGGGAAGCCAACGAGAAAAAACAACTGTCAATACATCGAAGAGTTGATAATGGTTTACAAAACACTCTTTTGTAAAGCCATTTTGACTTTTATGAAAATATTTCATAAAACTTCTATTAGAGAATCAAGTTAAGAACTGACACCTGATGACGAGATTGTGAAATTATTGCGTCATCTCAACTAGCCCATCAAGTTAAGATGCTAACAATCGACAAAGTGGAAATGCATGTATTGCGGCAATGAAATAACAGTGCTACAATTGACATACTCAAAATTGATTGGTTTGAAAACTCAACATAATGAACAGGAACTATGAAATACTCAAACGAAAATATTTATTCTCGTTATACTGACAAACAATGCTTTCATATTCATAATGTAAATATAATTCTACACAGTGTATACGGCGTTGGGACTAATGGATAAAAGAGATCAAGCTTCTTTTACTAGTATCGGGATTGTGAAATAGGCTCACCAACCGAAAAGGTCGAAAAATGTTCTGGTAATTTTAACGATGAATATGGGCGCAGATATTTCAAAATTATGGGCAAAAAAATCTGCCGATTCCGACAACCGCTATCCCCTTCTATCTCACATGCTGGACACTTCAGCTGTCTGTGAAGAAATTTGGCAATCATGTTTACAAGCTGGGATGCAGCAGTTCATGGCCAATGAATTAGCCATGCCGGAAAAAGCTGCAAAGCAATGGGTTTCGTTTCTGGCTGGCCTTCATGATATTGGGAAAGCATCGCCAGGATTTCAAAACAAAATAGCTGTCGCGGTTCCACCGCTTAAGGAAGCTGGTTTTGATTTCAAAGATGTCCGAGATATTCCACATGGCATAGTTTCGGCTTGCACCCTAAACGAATTGTTACAACACACATTCCAGCGACGTACTGCAGCACAATTGGCATTTGCATTGGGTGGGCATCATGGTGTGGTCCCGACGCCCAGAACTGTACAAGACAACATTGACTACATCGGTGGACAGAAGTGGCGGTCAGCTAGTACAACACTTTACACAGATTTGATGAATGAACTGGGCCTTCAAGAAACAACATCAAAAGTTGCTCCTTCAAATGCTTTTTACATGATCCTAGCAGGGCTAACTTCAGTTGCGGATTGGGTATCATCCAATGAAGAATTTTTCCCTTATGTTGTCGACGAGGACATAGCTAATGCGCGAAAACAAGCATGCAATGCCTTAGATAAACTCGGCTGGACAGGTTGGGCTCCAGCTCATGCTGCTCTCAGTATTCAGGACATGTTCCCATTTATAACGGAAGTCCGACCGCTCCAACAAGAAGTGGCGTTTCTAATAAACAAGCCTGGTCTGGCAATAATTGAAGCGCCTATGGGTGAGGGTAAGACGGAAGCGGCAATCTATCTGGCAGATAATTGGCTAACATTGCAGAAACAGCGTGGTTACTACTTTGCGCTACCTACCATGGCCACCAGTGATCAAATGTTCGGTCGAGTAGAAGACTACTTAACCAGACGCTATCCGGATGACCGTGTCAATTTTATGCTACTCCATGGCCATGCTGCTCTCTCTGCAGAATTTCAAACTCTCCAGGACCGATTTCATGACAGATTTAATATAAACTCTGATAGTTCTAGTGCTGATAAATTTGATGCTTCTGTTATTGCTGCCAGTTGGTTTACACAAGGGAAACGGGGTCTATTAGCACCATTCGGGGTCGGTACAATCGATCAAGCTTTATTAGCTATTTTGCAAACCAAACATGTCTTTGTTCGTCTGTTTGGACTAGCTCACAAAACTGTTATTATCGACGAGGTGCATGCATATGACACCTACATGACAAACTTGCTTTCCCGTTTGCTGGAGTGGCTAGCCGCGCTCGGCTCAAACGTCATCTTACTTTCAGCAACATTACCGACCGAACGCCGAAATTTATTACTAGAAGAATATGCCAAAGGGTTAGGTAGCCAGGAGGTGAAAGTGCCACCCGGGTTCGGTTCAACGTACCCACGTATTTCATGGACCGCTGGCAATCAATTCTACACGAAGGCAATAAAAACTTCACCGGGTTCTACCAGAGAATTGCAGATTCGCATCGTAGACAATCATCTGCCTGTACTTGGTGGTGAATATGATCTGGGAAAACAACTAAGTGAAGCGTTGGCTGACGGTGGATGTGCCTCCATAATTTGCAATACGGTCTCTGAAGCGCAGGCCACATTCCAGGCTTTACGGCCGTACTTCCCGAATACCGATGCCGGTGACGGTGCACCTGAACTGGATATACTGCATTCACGTTATTTGTATCATGACCGTAAACAACGCGAGGAACGAACACTAATCCGATTTGGTAAACCCGGTGGTAAAGTGCTGTGTTCGGATGGAATTGAGCGTACTGTAAATAGACCTAGAAGAGCACTACTCGTTGCAACACAAATAATAGAGCAAAGCCTCGATTTGGATTTCGATCTGATGGTATCAGAAGTTGCACCTATCGATTTTCTGTTGCAGCGGTCAGGACGCATGCACCGGCATGATCGTGACACTCGTCCTCCCAAGCTTAAAACAGCTACATTTTGGATCGGCAGACCGGAAATAAAAACAGGCGATATTCCTGATTTTGGCCGAGACCGGTTTGTATATGACTATCACGTTCTTTTACGCAGCTGGCTGGCAATCAGTAAAAGAACGATAATTAGCATTCCGCAGGATGTGGATTCCTTAATAGATGCTGTCTATGGAGAACATGAGTGTCCAAATGAATTATCTCAACCGTTTATGGCAGAGTGGGCAGAGAGCAGGAAGAAACAACTTAAAGATATTGAGCATGATGAGATAGAAGCTGATAATCGTAATATAGAGCATCCTGATTTCGGTGGGTATATTGGTTATATTGCGAAAGATCCGAAAGAAGAAGATGATCCAACTGTTCATCAGGCACATCAGGCTTTAACACGACTCACTATGCCAACTGCCAACGTAATTTGCTTACACGGGTCCAGGGAAGAGGCATTCTGGGACTTGGAACAGACTTTGTCCTTGAATTTGGGATCCACCCCAGATCGGGCCACAGTTAAAAAACTGCTAGAGCATTCCCTTACCATATCCCGTTATGACCTGGTTATGATGCTGACAAGCAGTCCTATTACTGCACTACCTTCTGCGTGGAAAAACGTATCACTATTATACAATTACAATGTGCTTTTCTTTAACTCAGACAATGAATCCCATTTCCGTGATTTCCATCTAGAATTATCTGAACTAGGATTGATAATACAGAAATTAAACTAGGAGGTTTTCATGCCCAGTTTTAATCTCATTGATAACAAATGGATCCCCTGCATCCTCGTGACTAGTGGGCAAGAAGAACTATCGATTAGAGAAATATTTACAGAGTTAAAAATGTCTGGAATTCAAGAAATTTCCGACTCTTCGCCTCTAGTTACGGTAGGCATTCATCGTCTGCTGTTAGCTATCCTACATCGCAACTTTGGTCCAAGAGATGGGTCTGCATGGGCTAAGATATGGAACAGCGGTGACTGGGACACAACCAAGTTAATGGGCTACCTCGATAAGTGGCATGATCGTTTCAATCTCTTTGATGAGAAGTACCCATTCTACCAGAGTGCCAGTTTACCAGTCTCTGCTATTGATGCCAAAGGTAAAGTGAAATCGTATGCATCATCTGTATCAGGTTTGATTCACGAACTTGCAGCTGGTGGCAATGCTACCTTGTTTGACCACTCTACGGATGATAAAACATATTCTATTTCATCTGCCGAAGCGGCAAGATTGCTTGTAGCTTTTCAACCATATGCTGTCGGAGGGCTTCTCACTTTCGAGACCGGACAAGACCCCAAGTTATATAAATCTGCAGATAATGCACCGATGGTAAAGGGTGCAGCTATTCTGGTCAAAGGTGACAATCTCTTTAGGACCTTAATGCTCAATCTTAATTCATATGGAGTATCTAAAAATGACACAACTGCCGATGCCCCCGCATGGGAACAAGAGCATGATGCACTCCGTGAAGAAAGCCCTAAGGGATTACTGGATTTATTGACCTGGCAAAGTCGACGTGTGAAATTGATCCAAGAGCAGAATGCTGTAACACATGTCGTTATTATGAAAGGTAATCAATTTCCGGATAATTATTCATTACATGAAAAGGAACCGATGTTAGCATTCCGGAAAGTCTTAAAACCTACTAAGGGACAGGATCCACTCCCACCATTGGCATTCCGGGAAGATCGAGCACTATGGCGTGATAGCCTTTCTCTTTTTGAATCTACAGTTGATAAAACCAGGCCTTTAATTCTTGATTGGCTCAGCGAGCTAACCTTTGAGGGACACATAGCACAATCTACAGTCATAAACCTGGAAGTAATGGGAATGATTACAAATCAGGCAAAGATTATTTTGTGGCGTGATGAACGACTTCCGCTACCTATCATTTATCTTGAGGATAAGAAACTTTGTGAGAAACTTAAAACAGCTCTTGAAATAGCAGACAAAGCCGACCGATTACTCGGTCCTGGATTTCACTCAATAAAGGTTACTGACAAAGATGGTAAAAAGAAAGAGATGCTCTTTCCCAGCCCGTTACGGCAGTTAGCGGCCGGAATATTATATCCAGCTAATCCGAGGGAAGCGGATAAGAATGCCGTAGTGGCGCTCGTATTGTCCATCTCACCATCACGAAGTTTTTGGGCAGAAATGGGTATCTCGTTTGATTATCTGCTCAGTAAGCTTCCGGAGGACCAACAAGGTGGAGAATACGGTGCCACCATTCTGCCATGGTGGAATAAAGTGGTCCGCAATGCTGCATTGAAAGCATTTGATCAAGCAGTTGAAGCTATTGACCAGACAGGTAGAATACTAAAAGAAACCACACTGGCAGAGAAGGAATTCCGGATACAATTAGCGAAGATCATACCAAATACTAAAAAAGGAGGTGAAGCATGAACGAGCAAGAACGCCGGTTTATCGGACATTTGGAAAAACTTGTTAAAGAACAAGACAAGGGTGCATTGGCCAACCTACGTAGAGGCTTAGGTAAGAAACCTGGGACAGCACGTGTTATGGATCCTCATGTCTTACCGTATACTGCTGGACTAAATTTGAGACAAGAAGAGGCATACTACATCATAGGAGCTCTGTTTGCGATGTGGTACCAGGGAAAGGAAAGCGTTGATTTAAATAAGCCCCTCAATTTAGGTTCATCGATGCATATGCTGGAAACTCGTGCTGTAGCAGATGGTAATACTTATGAAGATGCCGAAGAACGGATCGGTAAATATCTATCGGCTCTACTGGATAGTCACCAAGATGAATTACCTGAGCGACTACGGCACGCTATCAGCCTTTTAAAGTCAAAGGAGATACCAGTGAATTGGCTTCAGCTATTAGATGATATCCAGTACTGGCATCGAGAAGGGCAATTTCGAGAGCATAATTGGGCCAGGAGTTTCTGGCAATCTCAGGATAATAACGAAGAAGAAAATGAAATAAATAAGGAGACAAAATGATCATCGAATTACACGTTTTACAGAATTTTGCGCCGGCTAACCTGAACAGGGATGATACCAATTCACCTAAAGAATGCATGTTCGGCGGATACCGCCGAGCGCGTATTTCCAGCCAATGCATCAAGCACTCTATGAGAAACTACTTCAAGAAGAATGAACTCGTAGAGGTTGATAACCTGGGTGTGCGGACAAAGGGATTAGTAAATGAAGTCACGGCACAACTCGTTGCATTCGGGAAAGCAGAAGAGGAAGCCAGATCAGCGACTATAAAAGCCATTGAATCGATTGGCAAACTCAAACTGGACAAAGAAAAAACACAGTATCTCCTATTCTTGGGGAGAAAAGAGATCAATGGAGTTGCATCTGTCATTGAATCTAACTGGCAATTGCTGACTACCGCAATCGGTAACGATAAAAAACTGGATAAGCAATTCGAGACTGTTGGCAAAGCCGTTCTCAACGCACTCAACGGCGGTAAAGCCATCGACGTGGCTCTTTTTGGCAGAATGCTGGCCGACTTACCCGATCAGGAAAGAGATGCTGCTTGCCAGGTAGCTCATGCTATATCAACGCACAAAGTCGGTATAGAGTTCGATTATTACACTGCGATGGATGATCTCCAGCCGAAGTCGGAGAGCGGTGCCAGCATGATGGGTACGATTGAATTTGATTCTGCCTGTTTCTACCGCTACTCGAATATCGATTATGCTCAACTGCTGAAAAACCTTGACGGCGATCAGGAATTAACAGGAAAAGCAATCAGGGCTTTTATCAGGGCCTCAGTCAACGCTATCCCCACTGGCAAGCAGAATTCGTTTGCAGCTCAGAACCCACCGTCGTTTGTTTTTGCTGTAGTGCGCGGTTCCGGTACCTGGTCACTTACAAATGCTTTCTCGAGACCTATATGGGTAGGTGAAAACGGAGACCTGGTTTCCAAGTCTATCAGTGGTCTTGTAGAATACTGGAACAAATTAGCCAAGGTATATGGTGAGAAAGACATCCAATCCAAGATTGCATTCTCACTTGAACCGTCGAACGATTTTAAAGATTTGCACATGGTAGACTCACTTGAAAACCTGATTGGTGAGATTAACAAGTCACTTGGAGGATAAAATGGCAGTATTATTGTTGCGTCTTGCCGGCCCGATGCAATCATGGGGTACACAGAGCCGCTTCAGTAACCGTGATACCGATCTGGAGCCATCAAAGTCCGGTGTAATCGGGCTATTGTGTGCTGCTATGGGTAAATCTCGTGAAGATAAGAGTAGTGTCGAGCAGCTATCGAAGTTAAAAATGGGTATCAGAATTGATTTACCTGGTACGATGGCACGGGATTATCATACAGCATCCCATGTAATGACAGCAGATGGTGGCACTAAAGCTTGTGAGTTATCAAACCGCTTCTACCTGGCAGATGCTTGCTTTCTGGTTGCCCTAAAAGGGGAATTGAGCCTGATAGAAATTCTGTATTCAGCACTAACAACTCCTGTATGGCCCCTGTACTTGGGGCGTAAAGCATTTGTGCCTGGCAGCCCGATCTTTCTTCCGGATGGCTTGCTACGAGATTGCACTGATTTACTCTCTGGGCTGACCAGCTACCCCTATCTACCGGCCAAGCCTGCTGAACCAGAACCACTGAGAGTTGAAATAGAAGCGGAATTCGGCCAAGGAAGTCGGGCTAAGTTAGATCAGCCTATTTCGTTCTCCAGTGACAAACGAAAATTCGGGCTACGGTACATGTCAAGCAAATTCATAAACCCAGAAGAACTACCGACCATGACAAAGGAGAAACCATGTATTTATCTCGTCTAAAAATGGATTTGTCTCGACGTACTGCTCGAGAGTTTCTGATAAACCACTATCAGCTGCACCTTGCTGTATATCGTGCTTTCCCGGATGCTGCCGATGGTGGGCCAGGGCGAGTACTTTATAGAGTTGACCAAAGTGAGCAGTCAGCTGTATTGTTCGTACAGTCTAAAAAGAAACCGGATTGGACAAAGGCGGAATTTTTGTACAATAGCCTACTAGTACCGCCAGAGTGTAAATTATTTGCTCCCAGTATTCAAACCGGACAAACTTTGTTTTTTTATACTAGAACTAATCCCACAATCAGACAGTCATCTACGGGACGCAGAATTGGAATCACAAACGAAGCAGACCAGCTTGCGTGGCTACGACGCAAAGGTGAGGACCATGGATTTACTGTAATAAGTTGCCAAGTAATGAATGAGGGGATCTCTAATAGTGACAGGGGGTTTGAGAACAAAGATAAATTAAGACACTTTGGTGTGCGTTTCAGTGGGCTGCTTAAAATTTCTGACCAAGCGCAATTTATGAAAACTCTTGAGAACGGGATAGGAAGTTCTAAAGGCTTCGGCTTCGGATTACTTTCACTAGCACCGGCGTTGTAATCATAATATAAACATATTATCCACGCAGGTGGATGTGAACCGTAAATTCTAAGGAGAGAAGATGGAGAAGAAAAGTATTCTCCATATAGGTGGAGGTGAACCGCCATCATCAACCCTTAAATTGCCCCCGCATCAGTATTCTCCACATAGGTGGAGGTGAACCGCCTCCCTCTGGAAGCTAAAGAAAAGGATGGGGATAAGTATTCTCCACGTACGTGGAGGTGAACCGTGTCTATGTTCTAGGATGGGACGGGAGATGATGTGTTCTCCACGCGATTGGAGGTGAACCCCCCGCAAACAGGCATTAAAAGAGGTTGGAAGAGTATTCTCCACATAGATGGAGGTGAACCGTGCCTTTGCCTTAATCCGCTGGGAGAGGAGGGGTATTCTCCACCTATGTGGAGGTGAACCGTAAATTCTAAGGATGGGGAAAATGGATAAGAGGTATTCTCCACTCAGGTGGAGGTGAACCGAAAGCCCCCCGGAGTCGAAACATGACAACGATGTATTCTCCACATAGGTGGAGGTGAACCGTTCAGGCGAGGGAGGGTCGGAATGAGGGCTAGTATTCTCCACATAGGTGGAGGTGAACCGTAAATAAATCGATGCCATTAAATGGCCAAACGGTTTGGCTTGTTGATTGAGGTGTACTATGCTTGCAATAGATATCAACACATTTATCGTTTTTTGTAAAACATTAATTGGTCAAAATTTAAAAACGGTAGAGGGGAAATCTCAATTTATTCTCAATAATGTCACCGGTAATGCTTTTTATTACCAGGTGTCAACTAAAAATGTGCAGAAGCAAGCTATAAGGTATGTAGATCGTGTCCTTAAACGGTATGCTAAAACACAATCTCTAAACCCTGGACACTATGGGGATATAACTCCCAACGGATTGTATGTTCTCACTCTAATAAAGCTTTATGAGGAGTCCCTGAATAAGTAACCTTACTCGCTGGAATCAGTTCACTTTAAATTGTGTTGGCTTCCAATAAAGCTAAATGAATCCACCCAATCCGTGTTTCAGACCGAGAACAACTCTCCTTGAACTCCCCCGTCCACAATCCTTGCACTTTACATTTTAGTCTTTTGTAAAGGAAAAATAACTTCAAATAACCTATGGAACTCCCACCTTTGCATTTAATCTTGTTATTCAGAGGTCATTCAGGCAACAACTCTTTTTTGAAACGCCTCAAACTCTGACTTGACGATGGCGGATACCTGTGCCTGTATTTGTGCCGGTAAATCATCCTGAATAGCCTTTATTGCCGAAGCCATCTGGGCAAGCTGTTTTCTAATTTCGGAAAGTTCCTTGGCATTGCCGATAAAGGTGGGCGTTTCTTTAGGAATTGCATTGACAGTTTTTACGATATGTTCTTGAAGAATTGGACGGAGAATATCAGCTGTGGCCCGGGTAAGTTCATCAACCTCGATTTTTGCTGGTGGAAGATATTGTGCAATGTTACAGGCTAGTACTTGCATCGCTGCCGGCGGGCATTTAGCCAGGACTTCAGGAATTTTTGCTACTATGTCAGGATCTTCCATCAGTTCAGCTATGGCCTTACCGGGATCACCCATTACGGACATTAGACTGAGTTTCTTCTTCTTAGGTTTTTGTTCTTGCATTGTATATTACCTCACTTTAATTTTTGTAGTGAAGGTCAGATTCAAATTAGCAGAGTCGGATTATGACATACTAATTATCTCTGGTGGGACAAGTGACACCCTTAACCATGGTACATCCTTACAAACGTAACTCTTCCGAGTTAAATTAAGTTGTGACATAATGTTGCACCTCTTTTTCTGATTGGAAATGACTCTATTATCCAGTTATTACATTACTTATCATCTGGGCACCCAGTCCACGTAATATCTTGTTGGATATTTCCCCTACCTAGTGCTCCAGATATTCCCTGAGTTTACGCCCACGATTCGTACGACGTATTTTGTAAATCGCTTTACCTTCAATCTGCCGAATACGCTCACGCGAGACTAAAAGTTCTGACGCTACTTCCTCCAACGTCCTGCTTCTGCCATCCTCCAACCCAAACCTGAGTCGTAACACCTTTTGCTCTCTAGGCGTTAGGGTCAATAGCACCTCCCTAATCTGCTCTTTAAGCAATTTCTCAATGGTATTATCTATCGGTTGTATTGTGCTGCGATCTTCGATCATATCACCCAACTGGCTGCCAGTCTCTTCGCCGATGGGTAATTCAAGTGAGGTGGGTAACTGAGCTATCTTGATAGCATCGCGAACCTTTTCTGGAGGTATCCCCATCTCCAGTCCGATTTCCTTGGTAGTGGGGTCGCGACCATATTCTTGGGCTAGTTTATGGCTGATTCTTGATACTTTGTTAATAGTTTCAATCATATGCACTGGAACGCGAATAGTTCTCGCCTGGTCAGCAATAGCGCGGGTAATTGCCTGACGTATCCACCATGTGGCATAGGTGCTAAACCTAAAACCCTTATGCGGATTGAATTTTTCCACCGCTCGAATCAAACCGATACTCCCTTCCTGAATCAAATCAAGCAATGACATACCATGGCCTATTTGCTTTTTAGCGATACTTACCACAAGCCTAAGGTTCGCCTCAGTGAGATGGTCTTTGGCAATCTCTGCTTCTCTTGCCACTGTATTAAGTGACTCATCCAGGTCAGCCTCTTGCACCTCCAATTTTTGAATGAATTCAGGATCGTCTATTAATAGGGGGATACTTATTAAGGGCACTGTATTGCCGATGACGTTCAGCACACTTTCCGGTAAAAGCGCACAGTTCACAGAAAGAGCAATTAACCGCTCCTCCACTGATTGCGGTTCTGATAATCCCAATTTTCCGGCGATAGCCAGAACAGTTGACTCATCAATTACGCCATCGATAGCCCCGCGGAATTTATCATCCGTCAGGGTTTGACGGAACTTAGTATTTTCATCCAGACCAACATTCTCTTCAAGCTTAAGCATTATCTCCCGTGATTTTCCCAATTCTCGAATGATCTCTAGATAGGTCTCACTGGCAGTAACACCTATTCCATTTTTCTCCAATTCTTTCTTAACCATATCGACCCGCTCGCCGATCTCAATTTTACGGGCAATTGTCTTCTCATCGCTGGCCGTCAGTAATGGAACACGTCCAATTTCGTGGAGATAAAGACGCAACGGATCTTCCCAACCTTCCTGATTTTCAACCTCGGCAGCTTCAATCGTCGAATCTTCTGAGTCAAGTTCTTCGGCGGTCGGCTCATTAAGCGTAACTTCTTCCGCTGACAGTACCGCTGATTCAAGTTCTGGCGATGGTGCAGTCAAAACATCAATAGTCATTTTCCCACCTTCCTTGGTATCGGAACTATTTCAATACCTGGTTCGATAACTTCTTGCTGAAACATCCAGTAAACATTGATGCGGCTCATTTAGCCCCCAAGAATGTTCGGATCTAGTCGTGAATCGGAAACGAGCTTTCGTATACGAGTGAAGTTGAAGGTGCCCCATTTAAATTTCCCTGGTTTTATTACATCGTTTCCAATTTCTCCCCAGCTAAGCAAGCTTTTAAGCAGATCCTCTATTTTCATCGTCGCCACGCCAATCACGCTATCAGCTCCACCATAATAAACAAACAGATCCTCACCAATGATTGCCGCGCCGCATGGGAAAACCACATTATTTACCTGTCCAAATAACTCATAAGGCGTTTCGGGTTCAAGGATTGGAACTTTCCGGCGGGCAATGACTTTAGAAGGATCATTCAAATCAAGCAAGGCAGCTGAAACATAATAAGTCATCGGCTCTGTCTTTTTGGAAACGGCGTGATAAAGCAAGAGCCAGCCATACTTAGTCTCGATCGGAGGTCCGGAGATGCCAAGTTTCTCGGTGTCCGGCATTTCGTCTTTCGGGCTCATGAAAATATGCCCACCCAGCCATTTATCTCCATCAAATTTCAAATCATCCACCAGGTCCAGCCAAATACTCGTGCCTAGGCGATGCAGGATCGCATATTTACCTTTGATTTTCTTGGGGAAAATAGCTGCATCTTTATCAGACAAATTCGGAGGCGAAATCAGAATTGGTCTTGACCAGTTCCATTGCCTCGTTAAAAAATCATCCAAGGAAATTTGGGTCAATGCCACCCTCGGGTCGCTTATCCCGTTAAAGGCGGTATATAACATATAAATCGTATCATCGATTCTGGTCAATCTTGGGTCTTCACAGCCCGAATTGCCACCCGGTACCAACTTCGCTTCAAACTCCTCGCGGGGCACATTGACTGGCGCGGAGGGTTGCTCCTCAAACTTAAAGCCATTGGCACTTGAAGCAAACCCGATCACCGAAGTGTTATCTACCGACATTGCCCGATAAGCGAGATGCACTCTGCCATCTTCGTAAAGTACGGCAGGGTTAAAAACTGCTCTTGCCTGCCATGAGAGATTAGGGTTCGGTTTAATCACAGGATTGCCTGAAAAACGCTCCAGTTTTACATGTTTTATCCTCGTCTCAAGCATATCTTCCAGAAGGGTATTAAGTTTACAGGTAGCCACTGCGCAAGTAGTATCTGCCGCTCCATAATAAATAGACAGGGTGCCATCTTTAACTATTGCGCCGGTCGGGAAAACAATGTTGGGTACGTTGCCGTATTTCTCGTATTTTTCCTGTGGTACCAGGAACGGTTTGTCAGTGCGTGCAATAATTTTCCGCGGGTCTTGCAGGTCAAGTAGCGCCGCTTCAACTCCAAAAACTGCCGGCGGAGAAAGATAATTCTGTATATAAGAATAGATGAGTAACCAACCATCCTTTGTTTTGATGGGAGGGGGACCGGCTTCAATGTGGTCTTTGGGTGATCTCTGTAAACGGATCGTATTTTGATTCAGGGAGGCATACCAGTCCCTCCAGTAAGATGGTGACCACATCTGCTCTTCCCGATCAAAATAAGCAACCGCAATCTTCGAAGGTGGAATGTCCGTATTCGCGGTCAACACTACCGCATACCTGCCGTTAATCTTTTCAGGGAATAGCGACATTGCTTTTGCGTTAAATGGCGTGACTGAATGTTTTTCATCAATCTTTTGGAAATCATTAGTAACAGCTACCCCAACTCTAATACTGTCGGCAGTGAAGGGGAATGCGGACAACGACGTGTAAAAAATATAGAATTTACCGTCCAACTTAGTAACACGGGGGTCTTCACAACCGAACTGTTCCCAATCGTGTTCCGGTTTAATAAACTGACGATGGTTCTTGAAATGAACGCCATCGCTGCTTAAAGCATAACCCACAGTGGATAGGGGTAACTCATAACCGGCTATCATTTGAGGGGGAGAAACCGCCCGGTAAACAAAGTGAATATTACTGCCGTCTCTGACTGGACAACCATTGAATGCACCATCTGCTTCCCATATATTATCAGCAACTGGTGTCAGAATAGGGTTTTTTTCGGAACGTCTCATTTTGATCATCGTAATTACATCCTTAAACCATTTACTCTCTAACTGTGTCTAAACCTGAACATTTTCGAACCACACCTGGGGCAGATACCCTGAATGGCGTGCCTCCGGTTTTTAATGATTACGTGATGAGGATTCTTAATCTCCGCCTTTGCACGACACTTAACACAATATCCATAGATATGTTCCTGCATCTTCACCGGGACATTTACGGCTGGTTTCTCTGGGACGCTAACCTGTGCTGGGGTCATTGGGACACTAGCCCGTATCGGTTCGTGCTCGTAACTCAGCTGTGACATAAATTCGTTCATTTTCGCTGTTGCGACGCACACTACCATATCGGCACCACCATAATAGACAAACAACTGGTCATTCAAAATTACTGCGCCGCATGGATAGGCTACTCCCGACTTCAAACCTTCATTCTCATACCAAGCTACAGGTTCCAGAATGGGGTGTGTCGTGCGCGCCAACACTTTGGGGGGATATTTTATGTCTAATAGCATCGCACCCATTTTATAACGGCATTGATCCTTTTCATCAATCGCATGGTAGATGAACAACCACCCGTCTTTGGTTCTCATCGGCGGCGGTCCGGCAGCCACCTTGCGGCTATC
>Ga0326727_10017279_pt1 | contig 15009 bp, 11 predicted proteins | sample MB2enrmetagenome_FD_207643 | JGI IMG/M metagenome (GOLD analysis project Ga0326727, IMG submission 207643) | Lab enriched peat soil microbial communities from McLean, Ithaca, NY, United States - MB29MY | ecosystem: Environmental > Terrestrial > Soil > Wetlands > Peat | place: USA: New York... | reverse complement strand
CGACGGGCGCGATCATCGCCATCAGGGCGGCATTAACGCCGCCACCCGCGAACTCGGCATCAACCGCACCCAGGCACATCGGGCAATGATGGTTGCCGGCATCACCGAGGAGGCGAAGGAATCCCTATGCCTTGCGTTTCGCGTCGAGGCTTATGACTTCTGCCCCGCCGTTCGCCCCCTTCATGGCAGCGCTGATACGGTTGGCCGCCCGGTCCGCCACGGCGCGGAGTGGATCATCGGCCAAGTGGGCGTAAACCTCGGTGGTGCGGGCCTGCTTATGCCCAAGCACCTTGCCAACCATGAAAAGTGTGGCGCCATCGGCCACGGCGAAGGACGCGAAGCTGTGGCGCAGATCATGCAGGCGCAGATTGGCAAGACCAGCCGGAAACTCCCAGCCCTCGGCCCTGGCGGCATCCACGCATTCAGTAAAAGTCGGCGCAATCGCCGTGACCGATCGTTCGGCTTCACTCGATTTTTTGTCAGCCTGTTCGTCTGCCAGTTGCTGCGCCTTTTCCTTCTTCAAGCGAGCAATCAACTCGCCACTTGGTGTCTCCGGGTCCGCAGCGGCAGCGACAACAGCGGCGCGTTCCCGGATCCTTTCCCACGCTTTCTGCAGGCCGGTGTAGTGCCCGAGGTCAGCATTGGGGGTAGTTTTGGTTTCTGCCCTCGGTGCACTTGCTGGCAGAACCCAGGCCCCCCTTTTCGGCAGACCGGCCAGCAGTTCCATGGCCGCAGCCGCCACCGGCACGACCTTCGCGCCGGTCTTGCTGTCTGGCAGGCGCAGGCAATGGCGCTCAAAATCCACATAGTCCCAGCGCAGGGACAAGATTTCGTCCTTGCGACAGCCCGTCAACAACAGCAATCGAACGGCCGCCGCGGCGTTTTTGTTCAGCCCCTCGGCCTCCATTTCTGACAGTGCATCGCCCAGAGCTGCGACTTCGGCCTCGGAAAGGAACCGTTCTTTCTTCTCGCCCTTGAACAGCTTGACGCCCTTGGCCGGATTGGCCGGTAACACGCCTCGCGCCACCCCGAATTGCAGCATAGCCCCCAGTACGGCCAGGGAGCGGGCAGCAGTCCCCTTGCCACCCTCCACGATGGCACGGCCCTGTTTCTTGGTCTTGATGTCAGCGGCGCTCTTCCCGGCCGCAACGTCGGCTTGAAAACGAGCGACATCTGAGGCGGTCAGTGATTTGGCAACCTTGCGCCCGAGCAGCGGCTTGATATGCCGTTCGATATTCGAGCGATCGGTGCCCCAACTCGATTCCTTTTTGTTCGGTTTCTCGGCCGGACCCTCCGCCAGATAACGGTCGGCCAACTCGCAAACGGTCATGGCCTGGCGTTCGGAAACTTTGGCGGCCATGGGGTCGTGGCCAGCCCGAATGTCGCGGAGTGTATCAGCGGCCAGCTGTCTCGCCTCGTCGACGGTGTAGGGACTGCCGACCTTCGAAATGGTCCACCGGCGCGTCGCTGTGCCCACACGATATTTTAAAACGAACGACTTCGTCCCAGGAATGACCGTGTCGCCATCCTGCCGACTCGGCTTCACGCGAAGCCCGAAGCCCTTCACCTCGGTATCCCACAGGAAGATTTCATCACCACCCGGCTCGACGGCCATGGCGTCGATCAGGCGCTTTGTCAGTTTGGGCATATTGGCCTCCGGGGGAACCGCAGGGGAACCACAAGAACGAAATTGACGGTCATTTCCCCGAATGACCGCAACATTATGCTATCCGGAAAAATGGCTATTTTCAACGATCTTAATAGGCTAGATCAATGACGGGGAACCACGGGAAAAACAATTTCTCTTACAATGGCATTGTAGAGGTCAGGAGTTCGATCCTCCTTGGCTCCACCAAATAGGACAAGGGCTTCGCCGGAAACGGCGAAGCCCTTTTTCTTTGCGTGTCAGTGCAGTCGCGACACCTGCCCGCTTCCCACACGTTCGCAAAGCACGGCCTCTCGAGAGCAAATCCTCTTGGGGCACAACCGCGCCCGATGTCAATCGGCGCTGAAAAGTGGGCCATGGCAATCGCTTCAGGTTAATGGCCTGACAGGAAGATAGGGGAGTCCCAAAGCGGGAAGAATGTGATTCCTTCCATGATGACCTCGCCCGCCTCAGAACCGGCTTCGGCCCCCAAAACATGGCCATCGTCAAACATATGGCCATGAACCTCATCCGCCACCCCAAGGACCGTCACAGCCTCAAAAACCGTCGAAAACCGGCCTGCTTGAACTCCGACTATCTGGAAAGCCTCATTCGCAATCAGACGCCGTTAACCTGAAGCGATTCCCCTGGGCCCTGATCCAGGATCGCTAGACAATACCCCCACCGTATGAGATACGTCCCGGTATGGAACGTGTTCGCTCTCACTGCCTTCAGATTATTCCCACCATTCTTTGAATGGTGGGTTAGCGCACGTCCAATTTCCAAGGATGTAACCCGCCGGTGAGGCGGGTTTTGTTTTCCTGTCTCCCCGGCTTTGAAGAAGAGCCGGTGATGTCGTTCCACGAACTTAAGAATGTCATAAACGCTGCCGACCGGGCGATCATGGCGGAGGACTTTGACGGGTTGATGGACTTCTACGACGAGCATGCGACGCTTGTCGTTCGACCTGGGCAAAATGTCTGCGGCAAGGAGAATATTCGCAAGGCATTTGTTGCGATTGCCGATTACTTCGACCATTCGCTCCAGATCTCGCAAGATAAGATGAAGATCATCGAGAGCGGCGACACGGCACTTGTTGTCGCAGAGGCGCTTCTGAGCACTTGCGAGGCCGGCGGTGGGATGACGTTGGTTGTTAGGCGGGCGACTTACGTCTTTCGCAAGAGCGCTGATGGCAAATGGCTTTGTCTAATAGACAACTCCTACGGGACAGAGCTTCTGAATGAGGCCTAGCTTGTCGGAATAGGCGAAGCTAGCTGGCATCGTACCGTAAAGCCGGCCGCCGCGCTTCTCCGCAGTGCCGGAGAGCCCACGCCCACGGCCTTCTGCGAGGGCGATCGGGCGGTGAGCGGCCCCGCCCGGCAACCTCGTGGGCCGACTATTTTCCGGCGGCTGGCCGAGGCCCGCTTTTCCATCGCGAAGAAAGATAGCCGGCCTTAGCCCTGGACGCCCTCGCTTGAGAAGCAGCTCGGCCGCCACCTCTCCGGCGTGGCCCGCGCGATCTGATCGGGACGAGGTTCTGTGACCAAACGGTCAACTAGGTTTGCGCGCTACGATGGCCTGTAGCCCCCCAACACGTTCGCTGCGGTCAATCCGGAATCGCGCGTCCCTCAATTGATCCTCGATCCAAGTTGGATCTAGGCGAAGCTTCTCGTAGCTGCTCTTCTCCATGCGCCATTCGCCGTTGTCGCGACAGTAAACTATGTCGGTGACAGTCACGGTCTCGGGGTGAAAGTCGAGGACACAGGTCATGATGCGGTCATCGTCGGCGCGGACTGGCAGGAAGCGGTCAAGGCCTTCCACGGGCTGTGAGAGATCGCGATAGGTGAGGACGAGCGTTCCGCCAACCTTGAGGGCGGAAAGGGCGTCGGCGAAAAGTCGTTGAACTTCGGTCCGATCCGCAAGGTGTGTCAGGGTGTCGCCCATACATACCAGGGTCTCAACCGAACTCGGCTTGCACAAGCTGCTGAGGTCCCGGATATCGGCGCGCATTGTCTTAACCGGGCGGCCCCCGGCGTGTGAATCAAGCTCGTTGAGAAGGGTGCGAGAGGTGTCTATCGCCAGCACCGGTGCTGCGCCAAGATCAGCGAGCGCAAAGCTCTGATAACCTGGGCCGCAGCCCAAATCGATGGCCAGCCCGCTAAGCCCGGGACCGACGCCGAGCGCCTTGAACAGGGTCAGTTGTTCGGTTGCTTTGAGTTCGACGGGCAGGCCGAACATCCAGCTATAATGCTGGGACAAGAGCCCCTCATAGTGTTGCTCAACTGTTCCGCTCATGGATACACGGGCTCCTGACCTGAGAAAAGGGGAGGGTGGAACGATATCACTGGGGTGGTTGCACGCCAGTTCCTGTTTTTTACGTCCCCTTGCGCCCTTGTCCGTCGCTGTGACGATCTGATGCTCGGCAACAGGGAAGTCACGGTCAAAATGCTAAGATGTTGCGCACGGCATTTACGGCGCACTTCGGTGGAATGTGTGCCAGGATCCCGCTTGGTTCATGACGGGTCGCCCTGAACGGCAGATTTTCGGGCTACGATGCGCCGGATCATCTTGCCGGACGAGGCACTTCGGATTCGTTCGTCAAGCAGGATCGTCGCGGCATTCAGCGCGTCCGGCACCAATTCTTCATCGAAGCAGGCATACAGACGCCCATGCTCATCCCGGCTGCGGCCAGTCTCATTGATGCGCCAGCTGAGATATAGCGTGCCCTCAGACTCGAGAACGCAAAGCATTCGGCGTACTGCGGCGGGGATCACCACCGGCGCGAGATGCATGATGACGGTTTCGCAAAGGACATTCGCGAACGCGCCACTGGCGAAGCCCTCAAGCTCGGGGAGAGCGCAGCGTCGGAAGGGAATGTTTGGATGGAGGCGGCGCGCTTCGGCCAGCAACCCTTCGGATGCGTCATAGCCGATCGCGGGGAAGCCGTTTTGGCAAAGCCATGCGGTGTCACGGCCGCTACCACAGCCGATGTCCGCGGTGAGCCCAGGCCTGAAAAACCGTCGAATGATTTCCTGAAGATCTGTCGGCGTGGGCTGCGCGCCCCAGTCCGCCACGAAGAGCGCCGCCTGACGATCGTAAGCCTCAAGAGTCGACTGGTCCATTGTTGTCACCCAACCGCCGCGAAGAAGAGAAGAAGAATTGAGAGAATGCACGGAAAAGCATGCCGTCGGGTGGTGCCGCAGCGGCATTGGTGACGGCAACCTCGAAGCAATCGGCAACATCCCGCCGACACCGAAGAGCGATATTACGCGCTGCTCGATGAGACCTCCATAGCCGCCCAACTTAAACCCCAGAGATTCCGATGAACTCGGGGCGGTTACATTCATGGTTTTCCCATCGCGCACGTAAGTCGAGTCAATGGACCAGATCCGCTATCACGCGCCGTAGCTTGGTCGGCGACGATTAGGAATGCCGGATTTTCCGAACGGACGGCGGGATCGACCAGGACCCGACACCGCCAGACACCGCCATCCCAGCGCAAGCGGCCCAGACCCGGGAAGACCCCCTGGCCGAGGTTTGGCCTCGAGCCGAGGAGTTGCTTCGCATCGACAAGAGTATGATGGCGGTCAGCCAACTGGCACTGCTGAGCAAGACCGAACGTCTAATCGGGGCGGAACGTCCGACGTGGTCGGCGCCCCCCTGCAGATCGAAACCGTCTTCACGGTCCCGATCCGGCTGATCGAGGCTCTAAGCCGAAAGGCTGATGTGGCGCCCGCGGCGAATGTGGCGCCCCATCAAGGGTCGGTCCAACTGCTGGCCGACGCCACCAACCGCCTGGGGGCGTGGATGCCCGCCGCCGCCGACCGGCCGCAATCCTGCTCATTGGCGACACCTGCCGTCATTGCAGGGCGGCGTAGGAGGCGGGAACCCAGACAAATCCGCGACCATCGCCACGCACATGGCCCAGGCCGGGAAAGGAGATATGGGCACCGCCGACCAGGGCACCCTGGCTGGCCGCCTCTGCCAGCAGCCGCAGGCGGGACTGCACCGCCGCGTCAGGGTCGACGTCATAGTCGATGGTCACCGTGGGATCGGCAAACTGCACTTCGGTCAGGTGGATGATGTCGCCCCACAGCAGTAATTGTTGTCCCGAACTCTCGATCAGATAGGCACTGTGTCCGGGCGTATGTCCGTAGGCCGGAACGGAACGGATGCCGGGGAACAGTTCGGTCGCCCCGTCGAAGGTCTTGAGCCGCCCGGCCGCCACATAAGGGTCGATGGTGGCATGGGACTGCCGGATGGTCTTCTGCAACTGGGGATATTTCTCTTCAGCCCCCGCCGCCAACCAGAATTCGGCATCGCGCTTGTCGACATAGACGGTGGCGTTGGGAAACTGCGGCCGGCCGCCCAGGCTGAGGCCGCCGGAATGGTCGCCGTGGATATGGGTCAGCAGGATGGCATCCACCTGCTCCGGATGATAGCCGGCGGCGACCAGGTTGCGAACCAGCAGGCCGCCGGAGTGCGGTCCGAACAGTTCCCCGGCGCCGGAATCCACCAAGATCAGTCTGTCGCCGGTGTTGATCAGGAAGGCGTTGATGGACAGCTCGATGGGTTGCTGTTCATGGACACCGTTAAGCGTCTGCCGGACAAGATCGGGTTTGCTCATGATCTCGTCGACATGGCGCGGTGCGGTCCCGTCGGACAGGACGGTGATTTCGTCGTTGCCCAGCATCAGGCGGTAGAACCCCGGGGCCTGACTGCGAACCTGCGGCGCCGCGGCCTGTGCCGTGGCCAGGGTCGGCAGGACCATGCACAGGGACAACAGGCCTGACAGAAAGACTCGATGCATCGTTCACTCCATGACAAATGACTGTTCCGGAGATTGGATCTTTGGCGGAACGGTTCGATGCTACGCCCCTGCGCCTGTGGAGATTAGTCGGCAACTCTGGTAAGAATTGATCCATCCATGGAACAAAGACGACGGCCGAGAATGCACAATCCTGATGCCGCGCTGGCCTTCGTCACGGTGGTGCGCGAAGGCAGCTTCACCGCCGCCGCCCGCGCCTTGCACCTGCCCAAGGCGACGTTGAGCCGCCGGATCCGCGAGCTTGAATCCGCCCTGGGGGCGCGTCTGCTCAACCGCACCACCCGTCGGCAGAGCCTGACCGAGGCAGGGGAAGTCTATTTCCGGCATTGCGCCCCCATCGCCACGGCCCTGGAGGATGGGGAAGCCGCGGTGGCCCAGTTGCGGGACCATCCCCGCGGCTGGCTGCGGGTGACCGCCCCCTACTCCCTGGTGGAAAATCTGTTGGCGCCGATGTTGGCGGACTTCCTGGCCCAATATCCGGAGGTGCGGATCGACCTTTCCCTGAGCCACCAGGTCCTCGACATTGTCGACCAGGGAATCGACGTGGCCCTGCGGATGGGCCCGCTGGCCGACAGCTCGCTGACCGCACGCCGCCTGGCGGTATTGCCCAACCGGCTGTACGCCACCTCGGCCTATCTCAGCCGGCATGGCGAACCCGGCCACCCCTCCCAGCTTCTGGACCATCGCACCCTGGTCACCCGGATCGCCGCACGGGGCGACGGCTTTGCCTGGCCGATGCGCCGGCCGGCACAGCCTCTGCAGGACTACCCGGTTGCTCCGGTGGTGGTGGCGGACGATCCGGACCTGTTGAAAGCCCCGCTCCTGGCCGGCCAGGGAATCATGATGGCCACCGACCTGATCATGGCGCAACTCCTTGCCGCCGGCCTGGTCCGCCCGATCCTGCCGGAATGGACGGGGCGCTGCCCCGAATTGCATGCTGTGTTCCCCGGCGGTCCGGTCCAACCGCCAAAGCTTCGGTTGTTCATCGATTTCCTGGTGTCACGTTTGGAACGGGAAGCGGCCCCGACCCAGGAACCGGCGACCAATCGGTAACGATCGCGCACCCCTCACCTCGGCCCCCAAATCGATCTTCCTGTTCGTCGAGCGCGGCGAGGCTTTCGCCGTACGCGCCGCGGTCGGTTCGGCCGCCGGCATCCTGGCCGTTGCCCTGTCCCCGGTCGGTCCCGGGCCCTACGCCGTCGCCGCGATCGGTACGGTCCCGGTCCATTGCGGCGATCCGGCTTGTGGTCGGGGGTCCACTGGCCGACAGGTCGCTTGTCGACGGTCGAGCCCTGTCCGATGATGGCGCGGAATCTGAGTGCCCTGCGCATTCACCACGCAAGAGCTGTGCGGAGAGCGGCAATGGCGGTGCCCCTGAACCTGGTCGGACGTCGACGGCTGATGATCGGCTTGGCGCAGGGGCTTGTCCTTTACGGGTTGGCGCTGGCAACCACGGAAAGGCGCTGGCCGGCGACCGACCCCTTTGTCTTTGCGCCCCTGTTTCTGGCCGCCCTCTATGTCCCGATCGTCGCTGTGCTGGGCCTTGAGCGCCTTCAGCCGCGCCACTTGGGTGGGTGGTTGGCCATCGTCGCGGTCGCCCTTGTCGGACTTGCTCTGCACGACGTCAGCCGCCGCGTGGGAGCGCCCGAGGGGCCGCCCGGCTTCATCTGGGGCACGGCGAACAGACCGTCGTTCGAACTGATGATCTTTGCGGCCGCCGCCCTCTTCATCGCCCATTCCCTGGTGATGGCGGCAGCTGCGGAAGGGACAGCCATCGCCAGGTATCCTGTCTATTTTGACGCCGCCTGGAAACAAGGCGTCCAATTCGTTCTCGGCTGGACCTTCGTTGGCCTGTTCTGGCTGATCCTGCAACTGGGTGCCGTCATGTTCAGCATGCTTCACCTGGAGTTCTTCCAAGAGACGATCGCCAAGCCGTGGTTCTCGTGGCCCGCCACCTTTCTGTCCCTTGCCACGGCCATCCATTTGACCGATGTCGCTCCCGGCATTATCGCCGGGCTCAGAAAACTGGCCTTGACCTTGATGTCCTGGCTGTTGCCGCTTCTGCTGCTTATCGTCGTGGGGTTCCTGGGTGCCCTGGCGGCGACGTCGATCACTCTGCTGTGGAACACCCGTCACGGCGCGCAGGTGGTCCTGTCCGCGACCGGGACGTTGGTCTTCCTTGCCAATGCCGCTTATCAACAGGGGCCGCCTCGTCCCGGTGAGGACGGACATCTGCCGCCACCCATCCTTGCCTGGTCGGGAATGGCGGTTGGCCCCGTGGCCCTGCTGCTGGTGGCGCTTGCCGGTTACGCGACGTTGCTACGCGTGTCCCAGTACGGCTGGACGACCAACCGCGTCATCTTGTCGGCGATTGACGGGATCGCCGCCGTCTATGCCATCGGCTATACCCTGGCCGGGCCGTGGAGTTCCACGCCCCGCCGTCGTTGGGAAACGACCAACCTGATCAGCGCCTGTCTCACCATCGCAGTCATCCTGGCCCTGATGTCCCCCGTGGCCGATCCGTCCCATATCGCTGTTGCCAGTCAGATCGCCCGGCTGGAAACCGGCCGGATCGCCGTGGAGAAGTTCGATTTCGCCGCCGTGCGCTTCGATGGCCAGCGCTACGGCCAGGACGCCCTGAGGCGCCTGGCGCACGGTCCGGATCCATTCATCGGCGAGAGGGCGGTCGCCGCCTTGGCCACGACCAATCGTTTCGAGGCAGCGCAACGGCGCCCCCCTCCCTCGGCCGGTGACATCGTCGCCAATATGGTCGTCTTTCCAGCGGGGCACGCAGTGCCATCGGGGTTGGCGGTGCTGGAATTTCCGAAGAATGGCGTCGTCACGAAACCGGGTTGCTTCACGACACCCGGCCGGGTTTGCGACGTCGTCGTGATCGGCAACTCCAGTGCCGACGCGGACATGGCGGTCATCTTCGATCCGGAACGTGCCGGGTTCGGGGTCATCGCGAAGGCCGGCCCGGATGGACGATGGTCAGCCGCCGCGACCCTGCCGGTCGGATGCAAGACCGTCCGCGAAGCCCTGCTTGGCGGCACCTACTCGCTCGTTCAGCCTGCCATCCCCGATTTCGCCATCGGCCATCAGCGGCTGAGCCCGAACAGGACCGATGGCTTCACCTGCGACGATTGATCCCTGCACCGAAGATCGGGCGCAAAGTGCCCGTTACGTCGTGGCGAAACAAGGCTCGGCCCCCAGCTGCGCCAATTCTGGCGCCGTCGCCCAACGGCGGGGACGACCGTCAGGCGGTTCGGACGCTTCCCAGAAATTCGGCGACCTCCGTCTTCAGGGCCATCGATTGCTCTCTCATGGATTCAGCCGCCGTGCGCACTTCGTCGGCCATGCTCTTCGATCGGTCGACCGTCAGTTTGACGTCACCCATCTGGGCGGTGATGCGGTTGGTCGCACTGGCGGCTTCGTGAACGTTGCGGGCGATTTCACTGGTCGCCGCGCCCTGTTCCTCGAGCGCCGCGGCAATTCCGGTGGTGACGCGGTCCATGTTATGAATCACCTCGGACATCGATCGAACGCCGTTGACGGCGTCTTCGGTCATGGTCTGGATCTGGGCGATCTGCTGGGCGATCTCCTCGGTGGCCTTGGCGGTCTGATTGGCCAGGGACTTCACCTCGTTGGCGACCACGGCGAATCCCTTGCCCGCTTCGCCGGCCCGGGCCGCCTCGATGGTTGCGTTCAAGGCCAGCAGATTGGTCTGGCTGGCGATTCCGTTGATCATGACGACGATCTCGTCGATCTTCTGATTGGCGGCGGACAAACCGGCGATCGATCGGCCGGTCTCTTCCGCCTTGGTCATGGCCTCACTGGAGATTTGCGTCGATTGCGCCATCTGCCGATTGATCTCCGCAACGGAGGACGACAATTCCTCGGTGGCCGCGGCAACCGTGCTGACATTGGCTGATGCTTCGTTCGCCGCCTCCCCGACCGATGTCGAGGTCCGGCTGGAGTGCTGGGCGATCTCGGTCATGTTCTTGGCAGACAGCACCAACTGGGCAACCGCTTTTTCGACAGCGCCAATGTTGCCGCCCACCTGCACATCGAATCTGCGACAGGACTCATCGACGGCGGTCGCTTTGGCGATACGCTCTTCCTGGTCCCGCAGGCGGGCCCGCTCCTCCTCCTGGCCGCGCTTGGCATTGTCACGCAGACGGGCCAGCGCCTCGGTCATCTGCCCGATCTCGTCATCATTGCCGGTCGACGGAATCACCACGGCATAGTCCTGCTCGGCCAGACGACTGATCAGATCGGTCAAAGCCTTGATCGGATGGCTGACGCGCCGAATGACGAAGAAGAAGCCAAACACCGACACACCCACCGCGACCAGAAGCAAAAGGGAGTCTAAAACCAGCGCCCGGACCGCACGGCTCGATTGCTGTTCAGCCCGGCTGACCATTTCATTGAGAGCGATGTTGACCACGTCCACCACAGAGCCGGCCGCGGCGGTATCGTTGCGCCGCAGTTCGTTGAGATCAACGCCCAACGGCTGTCCCGACACCAGCTTGTCCCCCAGGGACTTCAGGGTTTCGAAATAGGGGCCGGCAAAATTCATTCCCGCCTTGGCCGCGGTGTCGACCAGGGCCCGCGGTGCATCGGGGCGCTTCGCCGCTTCCTCGACCACCTGCCAGGCCGCCTGGGCGCGGGCACGATCCTGGTGCCAGGCGATCAAGTCGGCCGTTTGCCAAACCTTCCCGCCGGCAATTGCCGGCTGCATGCGGACTCCGGACAGACCGAGGTTGAGGCGGGTCGCCCAGGCGGCCCGCTTGACCGAAAGGAAATGATCAACCGTCGGATCGGTCAGCTTCAAGGACGCGTCGAGCAAGTCGTTCGTAGAGATCACGGCGTCAAGCAGGTCCTGGGTGATCTTCGGATAGTCCTGGACCAAGCCGACGTCTCGTTCGTCTTTGCCCTGGTGGACGGCGGCATCGGCCCGAGAACGCAAGCCGGCCACTTTGTCATGGGCGACGCGAAGTGCCGAAGCCACCGGAGCCAGACCGGGCAGATCGATCGACGGCAAGGCGGCCATGCTCTCGGCATAGCCTTCCTCGGCAGTGCGGCGATAACCGGCCAGATCCGCCTCGGCGGCCGAATCGATCGGTCGATCGCCGACCAGGCTGGCATTCTGCAAGCCCCGTTCGAGACGCGTCGCCATCAAGGTCTTGAACAAGCTGCGGCTGGTCGAGGCGAGACTGGCGACCCGTCGGGCATCGGCATAGCGCCCCACCGCGTCGATAACCGTACCAGACATCTGGACGACCAAAAGTAATCCCATGACGCCGATCACCAGATTGAGGATCAACCGGATCGATCGATTCTTCGTATTCCGCACGTCAAACCTCGCTTATCATGACGACTTTCGGTAGATGGAACGCATATATTGGCGCAATTATTCGGCGCGGCGGTTGATATACGATTCTCCAGTTCCACGCAACTAATGGAATTTGCGTAAAATTTTACAAAGATGACGATGTCAAAGTGGCTGCTCTCTTGGACTCGCAGCAAAGATTTCGGCAAGCGCTCACGATCGACGAAGTCGAGCCACATTTCCGAGAAGTGCCTGACCAGTCTCTTGGCAGAAACAACTGACGTTCATATTGCGTGAGGGGTTTGTCGTTGGTCTCTCACCCCATCGGTTGCAAGGTCAGCCTATCATTAGCAACTTCCGATGTCTAAACACAAATCTACTGCTGCCGGCGGGTCGGCCCCTTAGCCAACATGCGACGAGTTTTTCTCATCGCACGTTGGGTGACCCACCCCGCTCACCGATGCGAGCGAAAGCCAAGGGCTTCGAAGAAACCCGCCCGGCGCCTCGTGGGGCGCCGATCGGTTCCGATCCGCGCAGCTTGGCACGCGATCAAGCGACGATCACGAAGTCGGAGTTGGCGATGGCAAAGGCGGCGGAGCGGACTTAAGGTGACGGTTTCGTCCGGGCATGGCGTCCGGGTTTGCGGGCGCCGACGCGGTCGGTCATCCACTCCTGCACGCCGGCGAAGAATGTCGCCGGGGCCTTGCCGGCAACCGTCGCCGCCAGGTTGGCGAGGGTGTGGGCGGCCAGCTCATCGCGCATCGCCTTTTCCGCGCTTTGCATCACGGCGTGAATGGCGCATATGCCGTCTGTCGCCCAGGCCGGCGCCTGCTCCTCGAAGGTCGCGCAGCGGTGGCGTATTTCCTGGCAATCGAACAGCGGCTTGGGACCTTCAAGCGCATCGACGACCTGCAGGACGGTGATGTCTTGCGGCGCACGGGCAAGCCGGTATCCGCCGTGTACCCCTTCGCTGGCTTCGACGATGCCCGCCTTCTCAAGCTTCGGAAAAATCGGACAATCTTTGTCCGCGTTATTAGTGCTGGCGAGCGGCGTCGCCCTGGCCCGATTCCCTAGGGGACACAGCACAACTTTTGATTTATCTTTTGCGAGATTCAGAACTATTGATTGGCAAAGTCCCATCGCTTACCGGAGCAACCCCACGAGGAGCGGCGGTGATATCCATCGCCGCTTGAGGGAAGTTACCCGCCTTTTTTGCCTGCGACATGGAGGGTCCAATGCCAGGTCACACCGAACAACGCGACCGTTTCGTACCGGTGCCCGTCTTCCCCCGCTTTGTCCACTGGATCACCCGCCTCGCCTTGGCTGTCCTGCTGCTGGCGCCCGTGACAGCGCCATCTTCGGCCGGCGCAGCCGACAGTTCCAAACTGAAAGACGCCATGCAGACCTTGAAGGACGAGACCGCCAAACTGGGCAAGCCCAGGTTGGATGGCGAAATCCTCTATTTCGGCGGCACCAAGGTCAATGGCGACTTCACCGTCGTCGACCTGGTGAAAGCCAAATACGGCGGTACGGCGACCCTGTTCGCCAGGAAGGGGGGCAATTTCGTTCGGGTCAGCACGAATGTCGTCAAGGACGGGCAGCGCGCCGTCGGGACCATTCTCGATCCGTCCGGCCCGGCGGTTGCCGCGATCAAGCAGGGCACGGCCTTTTACGGCCTGGTCGATATCCTGGGCACGATCTACGACACCGGTTACGAACCCATCAAATCCGAGGCCGGCGAGACCATCGGCGTCTACTACGTCGGCTATGCGATGGAATAGGACGGGCGGGGCGATGGCATTGGGAGGAGAGCCACATGGGCTGGCATGCACTGTCCATTTCGCGGAAATTGGCGTTAGGCATGACTGCGATTCTCGTCGTGGTGGTTGCCTTCTTCGCGGTCGCGGAATACGCCCTGTCATCGACGACAATGCGGTTTTCGGCCTTGATCGATAATGAGACAGCCATGATCCAACATGGCAACGTGGCCAAGATTGCCCTGCTGGAGTGTCGTCGCAATGAAAAAGACACTCTTTACAATGATGATGCATCTCTTGTTAAGAAGATCACCGACTTTGCCGAGAAAATGCGCAGCGAAGGCCGCTTGATCGATAATCTTGTCGCAAATACCGGCGACAATACATTGGTCGATTTAGCCCATGCCTTCCTGAAGGGGGCCGACGACTACCAACGCTTGTTTCAGGCCGCCGCCGCCGCCCCGGTCGGGCAGGCCAGGATGATGGCCACCATTCCCATGCGCAAGGCGGCCGCCGAAGCGGAAAAGCAGCTCGACGCCTTGCTGGAGCAGGTCGGCCAGCGCATCCTCGAAGTCAAGGCCGACACGCTGCGCCGCGCCGCCCTGTTGGACCACGTGGCCCTGGCCGCCGGGGCCCTGACGCTGGCCCTGGGACTGCTGCTGGCGGTGGCGCTGCCTTTGTCCATCTCGCGCCCGCTGTTGGGACTGCACGGCAGAATGATCCGGTTGGCCGACGGAGACCTGGCGGCCGGCGTTCCCTTCCTGGGACGCGGCGACGAAATCGGTGACATGGCCAAGGCGGTTCAGGTCTTCAAGGAAAATGGCCTGCGCGCCACCCATCTGGCCGCCGAGCAGACGGCCTCCCGCGAGGCCCGGGAACATCATGCGCGCACCCTCCAAGCCCTGACCTTGGACTTTGACCAGGCGGTTTCCAATGTTCTCAACACCGTGACGGACGCCGCCACGCAACTGAACGCCACCGCCCAGGCGATGTCGGCCACCGCCCAACAGACCAGCCGGGAAGCCGCCAACGTTGCACAGGCGACCGCCCAGGCCTCGGGAGGGGTGCAGACCGTGGCCGCCGCCGCCGAACAACTGTCGTCATCGATCGACGAAATCGGACGCCAGGTCGAACTGTCGAGCCAGGCGGCGCAGTTGGCGTCGGACGAGGCCAACCGGACCAACCAAACGGTGCAAGGGCTGGCCGAGAGCTCGACACGGATTGGGGAAGTGGTCAGGCTGATCAATGACATCGCCAGCCAAACCAATCTTTTGGCGCTGAACGCCACCATCGAGGCGGCCCGCGCCGGTGATGCCGGAAAAGGCTTCGCGGTGGTCGCCGGCGAAGTGAAAAACCTGGCCAACCAGACCGCACGCGCCACCGACGAGATTGGCAGCCAAATCAGCGCGGTGCAGGCAGCGACACAAGAGGCGGTGGCGGCCATCGG
>Ga0326727_10017278_pt1 | contig 15009 bp, 9 predicted proteins | sample MB2enrmetagenome_FD_207643 | JGI IMG/M metagenome (GOLD analysis project Ga0326727, IMG submission 207643) | Lab enriched peat soil microbial communities from McLean, Ithaca, NY, United States - MB29MY | ecosystem: Environmental > Terrestrial > Soil > Wetlands > Peat | place: USA: New York... | reverse complement strand
TCTCAAGGTTGTTGGCGAACCGCCGGGGCCCCCTGAACAAATCGTTAATAAATTGTCTTGACGTGGGCAAGCCGATAGGCTAAAGTTAAGGTGTGAGGATCGAGGGTGGTCCGGCCATGCCGTGGGCCGACAGGTCAGCAAGCCAGCGAAACTCCGGGCTTGAGACCTTTGCCTCATCGCCCGGCGCGCGGTGCAAGAAGGGAATGGATGATGCTACGAATCCTAGCCTTGCCGGCCACAGATTGCGGGACGACTTTATGTCCACTCACCCAGCAAAAGCCCAAACCTGAGAACATCTTGAAAACAAAGGATCGGAAGAGGGCTTTTTCTAAAAACGAACCTGAGAACATACTGAAAATAAGCCAGTTACAATAAACCATACGAGCTCCAATAACGCCTGACAAAATGGCCGTCGTAAGGGACTCCCTGTGTCCGGCGGCAGGCTGCGGGACATCCTGGGTTTGATTATGTATATAGGCTACACAAAGTCTTTCACGGGTAAAGGGCGGGCCGGGATAAAGCCACCTCGTCTTAACGAGCCGTCAGGGATTTGCCGCCGACGCTAAAAGCGATCATTTGATCTTGATCATCACCACGCCGTGCCTAGGGACATCCGCAGTAAAGCTGCCCTTGAACGTGCCCAGGTCTTTGGCGGCCCAGAGGTCGCGCACCGTGGCGGTTTTCTTCACGTCGACATCTTTGAAATTCACGGTCACGGGATTGGCGCCTTCCCCTCGATTGAAGAGGCCAACGGCCTTGCTCCCGTCGGCAAGGGGCTTCACCCAAACTTCCAGCGGGCCTTCCTCTGCTACCCGGTGACCCTGAATGCCGGCGGCGTCCTGGTCCACGGCAATCACTTCCGGATTCGTCATGATGGCGAGCGTCGCGGGAGAGGCCGTGCTCAGGTCGGCGCTCATCAGCAGTGGAGCAGCCAGCAAACACCACAAGCTCATTTGCGTGCGGTTCTCGTTTTCATTGATCTTCTTCAGGCCCACCAGCAGCATGTCCGGGTCATTCCAATGGCCGGGCCCGGCGAAGCGCTCCAAGCCGTTTTGCTGGAAGCCCACGAGAGATACCCGGTCGTAGTTGTAATCAAGGTCGCCGGCCGTGCGCCACATATTGCCGCCCACGGAGGGAGCCCAGGTCCAAACCCTCTGGAGGCCGTACTGGCAGAGGCTGTAGAGGATCGGCCGCCCGGTGTGTTTGAGTGCGTCGCCCATTTTCTTGTATGCGGCCTGCATTTCCTCCGGCTTGTAAACCTTTCCGGCGCTGCACCAGTCGTACTTCAGGAAGTCCACTCCCCACGCCGCGTAGGTCTGTGCATCCTGCTCTTCATGGCCGTAACTGCCGAGCCGGCGGCCGCAGGTCGTAGGCCCTGGTGATGTATACAATCCGAACTTTAGCCCTTTGCTGTGGATGTAGTCGCCCAGCGCTTTCATATCGGGAAAGTTTTTGTCCCCGTGGATCACCCCCTGGGCGTCGCGCTCGCCCGCCCAGCCGTCATCGATGTTGACATACTCATAGCCGAGCACCTTCATGCCATTCTGGACCATCGCGTCGGCTTGGGCGCGAATCATGGCGTCTGTAACCTGCATATAATTGGCGTACCAACTGTTCCAACCCATGGGTGGTTTTACCGCCAGGTCGTTATCCTGGGAGCGTAAAATTGCAGTGGAAGAAAACAGAATAAGGAATACGAGGCATCGCCCCATGATCCGGCAAGATGAAATCTGTTTCATGGTAGAACTCCTTTTCGAGGACTCGGCCTAATGCGCGCGTTGAAGGCCCTGGATTTCCGCCGACGAGGGTCCGCTTCCCAGGGCATCGCGGGTCATCTTACTCCCCCCAGCGAGGGTCAGCAACAGCGCAATCAAATCTCATTCAAATCGCAAGTTCCAAAATACCCGGGTAAGGCGTACACTAGCGCCGTCCCGGGGCCACGAAACCGCAGCCCGGTTGAACTCAGAGCAAGTTGAGGAACCATCAGAGAGGAAATCCCATGAAAATTTGGAAGAGTCTCATCCTTTTTATTGCTGCCCTCATCATGGGCAGCATTTTTCTCGCAGGGGCGCAGAGCGCGCAGCACTCCGATCCCATGGGTTATGAGGACACGCCCATGCTACCCGGCGGCAAGTGGCACGTCCACGATGCCAAGCGTCCGCAGCCGGAAAAGGTCAGGCCGGGGAACTACAGCATGGACGAGCATTATGTTCTCCCGCCTTCCGATGCGGAAGTCCTGTTCGATGGCAAGGATCTCTCCAAGTGGAAAAATGCCACCGGCGGTCCCGCCCCTTGGACGGTGCGCGACGGCTACATGGAGGTGGTGCCCAAGACGGGCGATATTTTCACGCGCGAGGTATACGGGGAAATTCAACTTCATGTCGAGTGGCGCACTCCGGCCCCCCTCAAGCCGGAACATGTGTACCAGGGGAACAGCGGAGTTTTTCTTTTCGGCGTTTACGAGCTGCAGGTTTTCGAAAGCAGCCGCAACCTGATCTATGCCGATGGCCAGGCAGGGGCGATTTACGGCCAATACCCGCCGCTGGTGAATTCTTCCCGCGAAGCCGGCGAATGGCAGACCTACGACATTATCTTTACCCCCGCGCGGTTTAAGGACGGAAAACTCGAGACCCCCGCGTACATTACGGCTTTTCAGAATGGTGTGGTCATCCAAAACCACACCCCCATTATGGGCGATTCCGGGCACCGCATTTTGCCGGTCTACAGAGATTATGGTATAAAGGGTCCCGTGCGCCTCCAGGAACATCACGACTTGGTGCGCTATAGAAATATTTGGGTGAGGCAGTTGAAGGACCACGACTGACGCAGCGTGGGACACGGAACCTGGGATAAGGGATAGGGGACACGTGCCTCGGGACACGGGACATGAAGTTCGGAGGTGGAGGTTAAGGACCGGGGTTTCGGAATCCGCAATCCAGAATTCGGAATTGGGAATTTGAGTCCGCCCTGTGTCCCGCGCCTGAGGGATCGGACCATCGCCCCGCTCTCCGAACTCCGATGGCCTCCATTGGATTTCATAGAGCGGGCGGATGGTTCGATGGCGAGAACGGGAGATCGCAGTCGGCCCGACTCCCTAACCCCGTTTCCCGAATCCCGTATCCCGTGCCCCGTATGCCTCTTCCCGTATCCTGTTTCCTGATTCCCGTGCCGCAATTCCCGTCCCCCGATCCCCGAATTTGGAATACAATGCCCGCACCCTGGCAATTCCCAGGCCCCGGATCGTTCGGTGGCGCAGAGGGTGAGTGGGGACGGCCGGGCATGCAATTTATTGTAGGGCCGAACGGCGTTCGGTCCTCGGGCGAGCAGCGCTCGCTCCATTATTAGAATCGAGGAGGTTATAGTGGCCAACATGGATCGCAGAGATTTTCTTAAGACGGGAAGCATTGCAACCGCAGGAACGTATTTTGCCGGATCGACGAAGATGCATTTGATGGCGGCGCCGGAGGCTGAGCCGGCCAAGCCCATCGCCGCGAACGACCACATTCAAATCGCCCTGATTGGAGCGGGCGGGCAGGGCCAGGCTGACACGAAGTTGGCGGCGCAGGTGCCGGGCGTAAAAGTGGTGGCGGCGGCCGACTGTTACAACGGGTGCCTGGAGCATGCCAAGGAATTGTGGGGCAAGGATATCCTTGCCACGCGCGACTACAACGAGATCCTCGCGCGCAAGGACATTGACGCGGTCATCATCGGCACTCCCGATCATTGGCACATGCAGGCATCGGTGGACGCCATGAACGCGGGCAAGGACGTTTATTGCGAGAAGCCCATGATTCACGTCTACTCCGATGGGCCAAAAATTATTGAGACTTGGCGCAAGACGAATCGGATTATGCAAATCGGCAGCCAGCGCGTGAGCTCGATCATCTACAAGAAGGCGAAAGAACTGCTGGCCTCGGGCGCCATCGGCAAACTCAACATGGTGACGGTCTGGTACGACCGCAATTCGGCGATGGGCGCGTGGCAATACACGGTGCCCTACGATGCCTCGCCGGAAACCTGCGATTGGCCGCGCTGGCTCGGCACGGCGCCCAAGATTCCCTTCAACGGCGAACACTTCTTCCAATGGCGCAAGTGGAAGGCTTACGGCAGCGGCGTGGCGGGCGATTTATTCGTCCACCTGTTCAGCGGCGTGCACCTGATCACCAATACGCACGGCCCCACGCGAGCCCTCTCCACCGGCGGGCTGCGCTTTTGGAAAGACGGCCGCGATGTGCCCGATGTGATGATGTCGCTCTACGACTACGCGCAGGGCTTCAACCTCAGCGTGCGCACCAACTTCGTCGATGGCGGATCGGAAAGCGAAGGGTTCGTCTTCACCGGCTCCGAGGGCTCGATGATCATCGCCGGCGACGGAGTCAGCGTCAGCCGTGTGCCGCGCGAGAAGGAACCGGGCGTGCGCGTTGGTCTGTTTGCGGAGCATATTCAGAAGCGCATGACGGAAATTTACCACGAGAAATATCCCGTCGGCTTTCCCACCGGACCCGCGATGTTGGGTGAAGAGAAGTACGTGGCGCCGCATGGTTACAGCGACCACTACGACCACGTCAGCAATTGGATCAACGCCATTCGCACGCGCGAACCTATCGTGGAGGATCCCGTGTTCGGCTTCCGCGCCGCCGGCACCGCCTTGCTCTCGAACGTCAGTTACGACAGTGGCATGCCGGCCCGTTGGGATCCGGATGAAATGAAGCTGCTTTGAGAATTTGAACACTGCATAATTTTTTTGGGAGGGCCCTTGGGGGGCTCGATTGCCCAAGCGGTGCTGAAACGTCCTACAGGGTGCTCTTAAGCTGATGGGGCAAGAGGGCGACAGGGGACAAAATGTCCGGGCAGGGGCAGCGCTGCGATATTGTGTCTCCCTCCGGGCACAATGAGGTAGGCTGATATGGATGATTCCAAGTTTACCGAGCTGCGCCGCTTGACGGGGCGGCACAACAAGCTGGTCTACGAAGCGGTTAAGGCTGGGGAGGTGGCCGAGCTCTCGCCGGAGGATCAGGCTTGGGGGCGCGCCATGGGCGAGCACATGCACCTGAAGCATGTTCACAACGCCCTGGAGTTCGCCGACCTGCGCGAAGGCGAGGTTTACGAAATTGAGGTGAACGGCCACGTGGTGAGTCCGCTGGCGCACGTCGCCATGCACGCCGCCGTCAAAGGCCAGGTGGAAGCGGACCCCCCGGTGCGGGCGGCCTTTGAAAAGCTAACGGCCACCGGAGCCTCCGCTCACCACGCCGAGCACGTTCTGGCCACCCTGTTCGCCGGGCTCTACTTTGACCTCGGCCAGCCCGCCCTGACCGACGCTGGCGTGGAGAAGGCGCGCGCGCGGTACTACCAGAAAATCAAGAAAGTCACCCGCGACGCGGTTTTTCGCAAAAAACTCCTGCGGCAATTCCCCGCCGGTCATGTGGGGTTTGATTAGCCCGGATTATTCATGCAGGACTGAAGCGGAGGACAGATTCAAGAGCGTTTAACACAGAGTTCACGGAGTTGTTTATCCATTGGCAATATCGTGCCACTTGACCACAGAGTGCACAGAGAAGAACTCGCAGACTCCTCCGTGGTCTCTGTGCGAAATTCTTTGCCTTCTTCCCGTCCCTCCAAAAAATTCAAGGATAATCCGGGTTAGGCGGGCTTGTCGGCACCCGCTACCGGCCGATGCCGGGCATATCGCTTCCGCGCCCCTCCTTTCAGCGCAGAGCTTGTCAAGCTCATCGGATTTGGACTTTACAAATTCCCTGGCAATTTCCTGGAGCTTTTCGATATTCGCCGGGGTCACGTTATCCATGTCAGCGTTGGGCACTTGCAGGCCGAGCACCTGAAGGCGGCGATAGCTGCAACCGGGCATATGTTCGAGTTCGAAATCCACGGCCTCAGAAACGCTGTCCATAAACACGGGCACAATCTGACTGGCCCAGCCGAGCAGTCCCCATCTCCGGGCCTGGGCATACGCAATGCGGTCCTGCCGATCGCCGGTGCCCACGGCCACCACCACAAATCTCTGAAACTCGGGATAAATCCTCCGCGCTTCGGCGAACGCTGCCATGGCCGGATTGTTCACGTACACTCCGCCGTCCACCAGCGCGTAGTCCTCATGGCCTCTGGCGAGGTGCAGCGGTGGAAGAAACGTCGGCGCGGCAGACGTTGCTCTGGCGACGGCGGTGACTGGCCAATTCCAGTTGGTATGGGTCGCAATCACGTGGCTCTTGAAGAAGAAAGGGCGTTGCGCGTGCAGATCATAACTGGAGATCAGCAGCGGCGTGAGCGCGGTTTTAAACTCCGTGTCACGGAAGTATCGCTCCAAGGTCTCTTCCAGGCCGCGCGGTGAATACTTCGAGCGAAACAGCTCCCTCAACCAGGTGTACCAATGCTTCTGGAAGATCGCCGCGCCGTTTTGAACGTACAGGTTCAGGAGCTCGTCCGGGGAATACGGCTGACCGTTGTTCGCGCGCGTGCCGATTCCCAGCGCAATAATCCCCCCCGTCGACGTTCCCGCAATGAGGTCAAAGACCTCATACAAATTCTTCCCCAGCCGTTTTTGCAGTTGACCCAGGATGATCGCCGGAATAATCCCGCGAATCCCGCCCCCATCAATCGAGAGAACCTTGATGCTCGCCACTTGGGTTTCCTCCTCGGTTTTCCGTTGTTTCGCATCAACAAACACATGGCCGTTCGTGATGACTTGGAGCCGCGGAGCATTGCTGAGGTGCGCACACCTCCGCGCTTTTGTTTGTTACGTGTTCAGCTTTGGTGGCGTCCCGTGGTTTCCCATCTGCCCAAAGCTTGAGCGCTACGCGGCATGACGCTGCGACACTGGGTGATAATACGGCCGATAAAATCCTCAGCAAAGGGCCTAGCTCGGCCCGTATTCAGGGAACTCTAATAATAAATCAGGACGAGCTAGATTCTTACTGACCAATGGAGCATACGCACTTATTAAATGCCTCGTCAGTGTCATATGCTTGTGCGCAGACGTATTGTGGCCAATATGGTTTGAGTTCGGAAGAGGCGTTGCCTACAGAGTAGTAACGAACATAGTTCTTGCTGGCCTCCGTTTTTGCATTGCGATCCATTTCGAACTCTGCAATCAGTTCCTTCACGGTTAGGGGCGAGAAATTTGTCTTATGGTATTTCTCAGCATAGGCATACTCCCTGGACCAACGAGTGCCGATGCCTGTCTGATTTGAAGCTTCAAACACCTCGTAATTCTGGAGCGCGGCGGAAGTTGGGTCGACATGGGCAACTGTGAACGCAGGGTTGTTGCCATTAAACGGCGAGATGGAGGGAACCACTTTGATCGCAACTCTGGGCTCGGATGAGGCAAGTGGGCCGTTAATCTGGCGCTCCAAGAGACGCATTTCATCCATGTGGGAGTGACCAAAGACCCCGAGTCGGATGACATCGGCATAATCTATCAGCAGATCGGCTAGCTTATCCGAGCTTAGAAACATTATATGTTCCCTGTTTCCGCAGCTATCCATCTTCTCTTTATGTGTCTCGTATGGGTCGACGCCTGGGGGGATATGACCCATGACCCAGACGTTTTGACGCAATCGCCGCGCTTGACAAAACTCACTCTTCAGCCATGCCAATTCGTCGGTGATCGCATGGGAGTCGATTCCGCCGTCACATGTGCGGTATTCGGGCGACAGAAAAACATCATTGACGACGATAATCTTCGTGTCATGCATTGGCGCTTCCATCATAACGCTATAGTAGCCGCCCTTCGCAAACATCGCGCGCGCTTGTTGTTGCTGGGATGGGGGTAGACCCTCGGCGACGATCCTGCCGGTCTGGGCCAGAAAGTCGCTTCCAGCATCGAGCGAGTAGTCTTTACACGTAGTATCGTTATTGCCCAGAGCTACATAAACGGGCACACCACGAAAGGATTGACGAAGCTCTGTCATCACAAAGCATAGGGTCTTCAGAACGAATGCCTGATATTTGCTCTGTTCCATTCCGTGTGTATTGTTGTACATGCAGGGGAAGTCGTGGCTGATTAGGTCCCCGCTAACCGTAATGAACTTTGCGTCGGGTTGGCGGGACTGCATTTCCTTGAGGCTGGATTGCAGTAAGGCATAAGGTGTGTCAACGCGGCGTGGGTGACACGTATCCTGGAGCGCGGCAAAGTCCTTCTGCTGATTGGGTGAAGGTGGATCCGATAGGATTTTCCTCCACTGGCCCACCGGAGCGTCAACAAGTTGCCGCGCCTTGGCGGGGTCGTGAAAGGGATCAAAGTGGATGTCGCTGATCAGGAGCGCGGGGATGGTTCGATTCCCTCCTTGAGTAGCGTTTGCAGAGTTGTATGGCGCCCCGTACTGTGAGAACCTAGCCGGCTGCGCTTTGTCACGGCTGGCAAGTGGGGAACTGATGAGTATCAGGAGCCAGAACCAAAAGATGGTTTGATGCCAAGAGAAGTTGTACATTGATCTCAACTTTTCTCCTTTGCGGACCTGAGGTAGGTCAGAAATCGAGAAGCCGGTAGTATTTCGAATTCCCTGCGCTGTTGGCTCGTGATGATTTATAGCCGCGGAGTAGTGTTGAAATGCGCACGGCTCCGCGCTACTCGCTCGTTTAGAATCCTGCGCCAGGTCCATGACGCAGTTTACCGATCCTAAGGAATTCCGGCAGCCTTAATCACGATCCCGATCCCGGCAGCCAGTATGTCTTGCCAAGATATCTTGTTCTTAGTAGGGGTCTGCGAGGCGCTTGCAATTTTTTGAACAGCCGCAGTCGTGTCACTTGCCGAAACTGCTGCTGGGGAACCCTTACTGCTCACGTTCGGCAAAACGAAGCTGAACGTAAATTGCCGGTCTACAGTTCCATTTGCGTCTGACATCATCAGCTTTATGATGGGTGTTCCTCCATTCAGAGTTTGGTTGAGCACCTGCTGCAACCCACCAACTGGAGCAGTGATCTGTATGTGTTTTGGATTCGCCTCGTCTAACTTTGCTTTTTCATCCACTGTAGTAGTTGTGCCAAATAGCACTTGGAGGTGTGCCTCCTTGGGGGTCGAATTCGACGTCCATGTGGCTGAAATGCCCCCTGTAGGTGTGATCTGGATGGCGACTGCGCCATCGAAAGCAAGAGGAATCGGTTTAGGTGGCATATCCTCGGAAACTGGGCTTTCGGCGTGAGACTGTCCATACTGATTGACTATTCTGACCGCCACAGAATACGTCGCACCAGGCTGCAAATCAGTGATTGAGGAAGTGCCCGACGAGGACAGGCCCCCAGTCGGGATATTGAACTTATCGAGTGCCAGACGATTTAACACCTTGGCGGGACCATATTGTATCGGATTCGTGCTTATGACCTGCTTGTAGTCGACCTCCACCGCTGCCTTCAAATCGCTTGTGAACGCATTTGTCGGATCTAGGATTACTTTGACGTCAATCCTTTCAGGAGCGGCCGGAGTGATGCTGATTGTTGGGGTGAAATCAGGCATCCTGGCAAGGGTCGTTTCTGAGGTTTCGGCAGTTTTGTCCGTGGGCTTGTTATTGAAATCTAGAACAACGGCCTTGAAGTGGTGAGTTGTTTCCGCCGCCATCCCTCCGAACAAAACTCTATGTTCCGTTTCTATAGCGCCAATTTGTTTCGTAGTAGGATCATCGTCCCTCGTTACCATGACTATTCCCGGTATATCAGTCCTGAAGGTCAGCACGACCCTGTCATCAGTGATCAGGTCAGCTTTAATGAAATCGACCCTGCTGGGGACAACCTTATTCTCACATGCGACGAGTATCCTCGTTACTGCGGCGTTATCAGACTTCGCCTGAGTTAACTGCAGCTGGAGACCGGCAACAGTCTTTTGGGCATCCGTAATTAGCCCATACACCGTCAGATCACGAGAAACCTTTGGCGTCGTCGTAATGGTGTTTTTCTCTTGGTCGACGAGAGACACAAATACTGAGACTGTGTCGAAGCCAACGCAATCTTGCCACGAGATCGGCACGCTAATGGAGTTTGGCTGAGCCCCATCCAGCGTCGCGGCAACACTCTGGGTCGGTCCAGCGGATCCCTGCTTAGTGAGTTGCCAGTTGGCAGTTGAATTAGTCAGTGCCCGGATTGGGGTGTCAAAATTGAAAGTGATGACCAATCCAGACGTGTTAGCTTTCTCGTTAACAGAGATTAGTTGCGGGACGGGATCGGGTTTCGGCCCATCTGCGAAAGATAAGCCCGCGAGCATGACTGTCACTGCTGCGAGAAGAATGCCGCGTGCGATGCGATCCATGTTTCCCCCTCCAGGCTGTTAATCTAGGGGCCCCAAATTCAGATAAACACTGGGTCGCCATTGGCTGAGGCGGACCCTCACAGGTTTGCGATCTCAAAATCAATGCTCCAGCGCAGGCCGGACGGCCTGGGGTGGAACAGGAGTTTGTCGTGTAATGAACTCGAGGTCTTGCCCTCGCGAAATAAGCGCGGGGCTTCGCTATTTGTTACAAAATCAGCCGTATTTAAGACCGAGTCTAATTATTAAACCTGCCGCCGATACGCATGTCTCCATACCGTTAACTAAAGGCATACCAATTGACGTACTTAACTTCTTCCTTGCGATTTTGATGAGCGTCAGACGCCGCCAGCTCAAAAGCGATATGCGCGGCGTTTGAGAGCTACTGACTAGCAATCGTTAGAGTCAGGCTGACTGTCGCCGTTTGCGCCGTCGGTGTACTGGAATCCGTCACGTTGATTGTGAGCGGGGTGGCACTAGCGGTCGCTGAGGGTGTGCCGCTTATCACTCCCTTTGAGGCATCCAGGGTCAAGCCAGCCGGCAACGATCCCGAGGTGATTGACCAAGTTAAGTTCCCCGTGCCTCCGGTAGCAACCAACGATTGTGAGTACGGCGTTTGCACCTTGCCGTCCGGCAGCGTGGACGTCGTAATCGTCAAGGTTGACGAAGGCGCTGGCGGCGTGGTTGCCGGAGGGGCAGCAGCGGCAACAATTATCACCGCCGCCGAGCCGGATTTGGTTGTGTCTACCGTGCTGGTGGCTGTTACCGTTACGGTGATCGGATTGGGTACAGTGGTGGGAGCGGTATAAACTCCATTCGAATCGATCGCCCCGCATGCGGCTTGGCCCATGGCAGCGCTTGCAGCACAACTCACTGTCCAGGTGACCGTCGTCGTGCTCGCGCCCGTCACTGTAGCCGTGAATGTCTGCTGTTTTGTTACCGCCAAAGTTATGTTTTGGGGGCTAATGTTCACGGCGATTGCACCCGGTGAAGGATTGCTGACAATCTGCACTCTGGGGAGATAATCGATCGGGTCTCCCACCAGAATCAGCTTTCCCAGGGCCATCTTGATCAGAAATGGACTTTCCGAGCCAGAAGCTGCTTCCTTGTTGGAATTGCTAATAGTCTTCCTTGCGGCACGAGCCGAATCGAACATCGGGTTCTTCCCGCCTTGGTCTTGCCCCTCACTACCTGCACCATCGTTATGTTTATTTATTTTTGGCAATAGGAGTCGCTGGGCTTGGTCGAGGGCCTCGGTGAGTTCCTTCTTTTCTATGAAGATGGTGGTGCGAACCTGGGTGTTGTTGGCAATGACCGACCCGTCCCGAAGGCTTTGATCGTCGAGGTTGTTAAGCTGACCCGGCACTCGATCCGGAACCACAAGGTCGATCGCCTGCACAAGCGCCCCGCTGACAATGGTCGTAGCGGTGGCCCAGTTCTTGTGAGGGTTCGAGCGGGCGAAATAGGGGGTGAACGCCGCCATGAGAAGGCCAGCCCCCTCAATCGAGTGGTAAATAACATTCCGTTTGCTTATGCTCGACTCCCGCTGCAAGACGGCTCGCGTCGATGCATAACTCGAGTTCGCTTGCCTTAACTCAGTTCCATAGACGCTGTTATTGTCGAAGCCGATACCCGCGATCTGCAGGGCGTGCCCGCTATTGTTGCCGATTTTGACCTCAATGCAGTAAAAGCGCTTCGCCACGCGATACCCAAAGACGTCACTGCTGACCTTGTTGCTCATGACTGTCCACAGCACGTCAACCTCCGGTCCCATGCCCGGCGGAATGGGACCCGCGGTAGTGTCGAGGACTGAAAATTTCGCTTTGCCGCGGACCAATCCGTTGGCATCGCTCAGAACAACGTCGTAACTTCCGGCGGGGGCACTCGGGTCGATTGTAACGGCTGATGTAATTGTGCATTGGCCGGTATTTAGACTACCCAGCGTCAAACCGCTGCCCGAAAGCGAGATTCTATATTTCGTCAGGTCTAGTGTCGAGTCGGCGCCGCAAGGAGGATCCGCAGAAACGGCGAGATTGATGGACGCAGGTAGCTTCCCGTTGACAGGTTGGACCGCTGGCGGGCTGACGCTTATTTTAATGGGAGCTGCCGCAGCGGACGATTGCTCTGCTTGTTTCGCAGCCTGCAACTGCGCGATTGTGTTTTGCTGCCCTGCTACCGCGGCCTCAAGAGACGCCGTTCGCTTGGTCAGATCATCCATGGTGCTTCCTTGGGCGTCAAGGGTCCGCGTGTTCTTATCTACCTTGTCTCCAAGATCCTGGGCCTTCTTCTCCAGCGCATCCGTCTTGGACGTGAGCGCCTTATTGAGATCAGAAAACCCCTGGGCAATGGTGGCGTTCAGCGTTTGTGCGTCCGGGCTCAGAGCCGGTTGCGATTGCGCGTCCGCTACCGTAAAGCCCACCTTGGCAAAAACGCTCCCCTTTTTTTGGACCGTCAGGCTGAGCAGGCCGAGTTTTGCTTTCTTGTCAATCGAGATGGCGGCGCTCCTCTGGCAACCGTCCGCAGAGGGAGTCCCTAGGCTGATGTCTAATCCGCTGTGGCGTGGTGCCTTCAACGTAAAATCTGAAACATTGACGGCGCAGTTATCGCTGGTCAGTCTCACCAAGAGGCTTGCCGTGCCGGGACTGCCGGACGCGGGAACTATTCTCAAATCTGGCGAACCCCCACTGGCGCTTGAGGATCGTGCTTCCATTGTAGAGACATTCGGACCCACTTTGAGGGAACGTTCCAGAACCTGGGTTGCTCCAGTGCCGCTGGCAGGCTGGGCTATAACCCGGCGAACGAAAAACCCAAGTCCGCAAATGAGTGTCAGGCAAAGAGCAATCGTAAGACACCGCTGCCGTTTCGCTTGCCATGCCCGAACTACCGTACTCTCTATCTTCAAGCGACCCATTGAGATCGACCTCCCCCCAGAGAAATGCCGACATTGCCACCCATGTCCTTTACCGGCTGCTCGATCCCCCGGCACGCGTGCCCTGCTGGCAAGGCCGCGCTGAAACGCCTCCGGCACCGGCAAAATAGCCTGCGCGGGAACAGTAGTTTGTCGTGTAAAAAAGCCCGGGGTCTTGCCCTCGCGACATGGGCGCGGGGCTTCGCTATTCGTTACTCAGATTAGTCGTATTAGCGAACTGATTTTACCTGAACGAAGCTATTAAGCCTGAAGCCAATAAGCTTGTCAATAGTTTTTTTATTTAAGAGATTAAATTTTACCTGACTTAACAATGTGGCTAATATTTTGATTCGCCTCAAGAAATAATTTGGCGCTCGTCAAGGAAGGGGCTTCCATAATTTGGCATTGGTCAAATCAGGTAGGTATCAGGTGCCAGGTGTCGGGTATCAGGGGCGGGTTACGGGACACGGGGCGGAAGATTGCAGATTCAAGATTCAGAATTCAAGACTACGGGTTCAAGATTCGAGATTCAAGATTCCGGATGGAGGCGCTTGGGGCATGGGCGGGATCTGAGATTTGAGATGGCGAATTTGATAAGGCCGGGCGGAGGGCTTCCCGATTCAAAATTCAACATTCAAAATTTAAGACTCGGGGCTTCAGACTCCCGATTCAAAATTCATTCAAAATTCAAGATGATGGGAAATTCCGGATTCCGGTGCCCGATTCAAAATTCAAGATTCAAAATTCAAGATCCCGGTTTCCAACTTCCAGTTCCAACCTTTTGGTTTCCAATTTCCAGTTTCTATTCCTCACACGGTTTTGTCGGGGGAGTCGCAGACCCTTCGATCGAAGATTCAAGATTCAAGATTCAAGAATTAAATCGTTTTATCAGGCGAGTCGCAGACTGAAGCCAGCGGGCATTCCGCGCAGAGGGGCTTGCGGGCGTCGCAGATTTTCCGGCCGAACCAGATGACTTGATGGCTGAAGGATACCCAGCGGTTTTGCGGCACCACTTTCATCAAATCCTGCTCGACTTTTTCCGGCGTCTTCTGGTTGGACAGCTTTAAGCGGTGGGAGATGCGGAAGACGTGCGTATCCACCACCACGCCGCTGGCGATGCCGTAGGCTGTGCCCAGGACTACGTTGGCGGTTTTGCGCGCCACGCCGGGCAGGGTGAGCAGTTCCTCCATGGTTTCCGGGACTTTGCCGCCGAAGTCGTGCACGATTTTGGTGGCGGCGCCGATGATGTTCTTCGCTTTGTTGCGGAAGAAGCCGGTGGAATGAATCTCCCGCTCCAATTCTTCTTGCGGCAAGGCGACGAAATCCTGCGGGGTGGGGTGCTTGCGAAAGAGTTCCGGCGTGACCTTGTTCACGCGCTCGTCAGTGCACTGCGCGGAGAGGATGGTGGCGACGAGAAGTTGGAAAGGGTTCTCGTGCCGCAGAGCGCACTCGGCTTGCGGGAAAAGCGCGTCGAGGGCGGCGAAGATTTTCTGCACGCGCGCGGGAGAGGTGTACGATTTAAGATTTGAAATTTGAGATTTGAGACCGTGCGAGTTTGGCTTCGAGCGTTGTTTCGAGGATTTGGTTTTGGTTGGCATGGAGGAGGCTCAATTCAAAATTCAATTCAAGATCTTCAAAATGCAAAATGCAAAATTTGAGATTTGAGACTCAAAACCCAAGATTCAAAATTCGAAATGATGAGCTATATACAAAGGCAACATCAAGAAATCGCGTCAATCCTGAATCCAAACCCCTAATCCCGAAGCCCGTGCCCCTTGGCCCAAAGGGCCCACAACCCCCCCCCCCCCCCCAAAAAAAAACACCCCCCAACCAAAACACCAAAAGAAGGAACAAA
>Ga0326727_10017276_pt1 | contig 15009 bp, 13 predicted proteins | sample MB2enrmetagenome_FD_207643 | JGI IMG/M metagenome (GOLD analysis project Ga0326727, IMG submission 207643) | Lab enriched peat soil microbial communities from McLean, Ithaca, NY, United States - MB29MY | ecosystem: Environmental > Terrestrial > Soil > Wetlands > Peat | place: USA: New York... | reverse complement strand
CCGACCACGTGAGAAGATACAAGGTCGCTGAGAACGACCGGACACGAAGTTCCCTCCAGCGCTTATGCCGACTCCATCCCGCCCAAAGCAGAAAGATGCTCCACGGAAAAAACCCCGCCAGGTACACCGGAACATAGTAGAGGAGTCCACCCTGGCGATGCGCCAGCCTGCCTGAAAACCTGGCGAGGCTCTCCTCCAGAAGTGCGTAACGAGGGAAATCCGGATGCCGAATAGAAACGAAGATGAACCACGGCAGCACGGTGGCGAGAAACGCTCCGAATCCGAGGCCCCAACGCAGGCGTTTCAATTCCCGCCACTCACCACGCACCGCCTCATAAACAGTGATCGAAAGCAGCGGAAGCAGGAAACCGATCAGACCCTTGGTGATGGTCGCCAACCCCATGGCGACAAACATGAGGAGGTCCAGGCCGGGATGCTTAAACTCCGCTGCCTCCGCGAACCAGAAACACACCATGGCGAGGGTGATGAGGAAGGCGAGCGTCATATCGAAAATGACTAGTCGCGAAAAGACGATGACCAGCGGCGCAGTGGCAATGACGACCACGGCACGCAACGCTGCGGAATTGTCGAACATCCTGCGCGTGAGGATCCAGGCAAGAATCAGCAGGCACAACCCCATCACGGCGGAGGGCGCTCGCGCCGCCCATTCACGCAATCCCCCAACTTTCAACGAAAGCGCGACCATGCAGAAGAAAATCGCTGGCTTATCCAGGTAGGCCAAGCCGTTGTAATGCGGAACGATCCAGTCGCCGGAGGCAAGCATCTCCCGGGCCACTTCAGCGTTCCGCCCCTCGTCCGGCTCCAGCAAAGGCAAGCTTCCCAGGCCGGCGAAGAAAAGAGCGCCCGCCAACAAAAGAAGCAAGAGAAGGGGCAAGGCTAGCCGCAATGTCCGAAATTCACGCGATGCTGTCATTCCGAGGCCGTCCGTGGCCATTCCGAGCGGGGCAACGAACCCGCCCTGGTTATCTCTCCAGGGGTCCATTCCGAGGCAGAGTGAGATTCTTCGCTCCGCTTGGACTGACGCCGGGCTCCACAACCTCGAGGACATCTCGATATTCGATCCAGTTCTTTTTCATCCAGCGCACGGCCCAGACATCGGCCAGGCCCTTCTTGAGCCTGCCCCACGTCCCGTACTTGGTTTTTCCGCCCAGGCGCGGATGGTGACTTACGGGCACTTGCGTGATTCGGAAACCGCGCATCTTAAGGAGCGTGGGCAAAAACCGGTGCATGCCCTGATAAAGTTCCAGCCGCTCCAAACATTCGCGCCGGTAAGCCTTGAGCGTGCATCCCGTGTCAACGATATCGTCGCCGGTCATCCAGTTTCGAAAGCCGTTCGCGATGTGCGAGGAGATGCGTTTCCAAAGCGTATCCTGGCGGCGAACTCGGATTCCGCAGACGGCGTCCCATTCGCCGAGCATTCCTGCCAGGCGCGGTATTTCCGCGGGATCGTTCTGAAGATCGCCGTCGATGGTCACCAGCGCTCTCCCTCGCGCCAGTTGGAAGCCCGCGGCCATGGCCGCGGTTTGGCCGAGATTGCGGCGAAAGTGCGCGATGCGGATGCGCGCATCCTTCTCCTGGGCTTCTTTGAGCAGCGTCAGAGTCCGATCCGTGCTTCCGTCGTCCACAAACAGCATCTCGATCGGTCCGGCAAGGTCGCGCAGAGCCTGCCCGAGCCGCTCGACCAGCGGCCGGATATTCTCCGCTTCGTTATAAACGGGAATGACGACACTCAGTTCGATACTTTCCACCATCCGACTGTGTAATTCTAGCATGCCCAGACTGCCCACATGCGGATTTCGCTGCCCTGCTGCAACTCGTGCATCCAAAATGTGGGGAGTTGAATCCTAGCACATTGACGCGCTATAACTGATGCTTGGGAGGACACCGATGCCAAGGACAGAGGTCTCGAGACCGCGATTAATGGTGGGCAGTATCCTAATGGCGGGCTCACTTCTCGTTGCCGGGTGCAACAGCCTAAAGCCGGGCTCTTCGCCGGACGATAAAGCCATCACAACCCAGATCCAAGCGAAGCTTTTTGACGACTCGGTTTTGAAGATGCGCGATATCCATGTGGCTTCCGACAAAGGTACGGTTACGCTTACCGGGACGGTCAACACGGATTTGGAGAAAGCCGCGGCAGAGCGCGTTGCCGGCCGTGCGGACGGCGTCAAGAGCGTCGTCAATCAACTCGTGGTATCGCCGGTGTCCACAGCGGACCAGTCTGCGGTGACCCAGCCCACGCAAATTGTCAAGCCGGCGACGCCGCGGCCACACGCCAGAACCGCGGCGCAGACGGGGCGCTGGCAAACCTTCAAGCGTCAGCCTCAAGCCGCCAGCGCAAGCAACGAGGAAACGCTCGCCGAGCAGGCTTCCGCGCCGGAAACACCAGCCGATCATCCGCCAGAAATGGCGGCTCAGGCGGCGCCGCCGGCACCAGCAGTACCCTCACCGTCACCGGCTGTGCCCACTGCTCCCGTCGTCAAGCCGCCCGAGCAGATCACCATTCCGGCCGGCTCCTTCCTTTCCGTCCGCACGATTGAAAGCATCGACTCAGCTCGGAACAAGGCAGGCGATGAGTTCGCGGCCAGCGTCGAAACGCCCGTGCGCGTGGGCAATCGAGTGGTTGTACCCCGCAATTCCGATGCGAAGGTCCGATTGGTGCAGGCCACCAGCGCAGGCCGCATGAGCGGCCACTCCGAACTCAAGGTTGAGTTGGTGAGCGTCACTGCGGGCGGGCAGACCTATCCACTCGAGACCGACTACCACGAACAAGCTGGGGCCTCTCGCAACACGCGCACTGCGGAGTCCGTGGGAGGAGGGGCGGTGCTGGGCGCCCTGATCGGCGCGATTGCCGGGCGAGGGCGCGGCGCTGCCATCGGCTCGGTTGCGGGCGCGGGAACAGGAGCCGCAGTGGAAGCTCGCACCCACGGCGAGCAGGTGAAGATTCCATCTGAAACCAAACTGAGCTTTACTTTGAAGAATCCCGTGACAGTCACCTTGAAACCGGACGCTGAATCTCAGCCTTCAACCGCTAACCCGGGCGGCGGTCCTCAGCCCTCAACGGCTAACCCGCCTGCCGGGTCTCAGGCGCCCGATGCCAATCCGGGTGGCGCGCCACTGCCGTCAACCCCCGACCCCGGCGCCGGCTCCCCGCCATGAGCCGCGCCCTCAGCATTTCTCGTCATTCCGGCAGTTCCAGGGCATTCCAAGCGGGATAGCGCAGCAACTTGCCTTCGCAGACGTTGGCTACATACCGCCCATTGCACCTGAACTGCATGATCCGATTACCTTGACGGGCCAACTCCGCCCAGCGTGATGCCGTCTTGGGGTTCTGTTCGATGCCCACGATAGCGTGCGGGCCGAACTGAAATTCCACCACGCGAAGTCCTTTCGACCTCAAGACGGCCACTCGATAGGTCTTGCCTTCCAGTTCAACCTCGTCGCGCCTCTCGCCCAATGCCTGATGCCATGCGGAAATCAACACATCACTCAAGGTCACCCGTCACCTCCTGAGATGCCGATAAGACACGGCATTAGAACATTATTGTGTCACATTCCGTCCGGCAACAAGCTGCCGCACATCGAATTTCTACATTTCATAGCGAATATCACGTGACTTCAGGTAGTCAGCGGCTCTGCCGCCCTGTCTTGCGGAAAGGCTTCGCCTTTCCGGGGTTGGCGGCCCTTTAGCTTCTTAGGTTGAGGCTGCGCCTCAACCGGCGAGGCGCAGCCTCGCCGAAAAATCAGCTATCGGCAGTACGGGTTCGGAAAGGCAAAGCCTTTCCGCAAGACAGGGCAGCAGAGCCGCGCGTGCTACTCAAGCAAAATGTGGAAACTCCAGCTGCCGCAGCAAACTGCGGCACGCAAGAACCTCATCCAAGATCACCGCTTTCCAAGATGCGGCTTGTAATGCGGTCCTGAGAAGGATAATCTCTTCGACACCCGGCGTCCGGCGGAGTATTGATTTGCGCTTCGCGCCGATCTTCGAAACTGCACCGTCGAGGTTCGTGATGATTCTGCGACTCTGTCTGCTGTTCGTCTCCCTCCAGCTTGCGGCCAGCCTTCCGGCCGCAGACCTCTCAACAGCCCCTTCCGACGAACTTCTGCACCTCTATCAGCAACTTCGTTCTCTGCAGGCGAACGAACAAGGCGCTGTAACAGAGAATGTTGAGTGGAAGCGCGACGCGGCGACTTTCACGTTCATCGACGGACGCCTGACTTTTGCGCAGCCGGTCGCAGGGCATGTGGTGGCGGCGGTTTTCGAAGGCCGCGGCCGCATCGAACTCAAGCCGCCGACTGAAACCGAGCAGCACCAGTTGGCGCGGTTCACCAAAACCCCGGAGCTGAACGAGGAATTCAAGGACGCCGTCTTTTTCTTCACAGACCAGTCCTGGAGCCAGCTTCAGGAGTTGGTGCACGTGACGGGCGGTGCGAACCCCGCGGTGGCAGGCAAAATTCTCGCCGCTGCCCAGCGCAAATACTCCGAGAGATTCAACGATTGGTGGGAAAACCGGCGGCTCGATAATCCCACCATGTGCAACCTGGCGGCGCGCATTCTGGCGGACCTCTCGGACCCTTCCAGCCGCGGCTTCTTCCTCGCGGATTTCAAGGCTGAGCACGCAGGCTCCTTGCTCTACGACATCAGTTGGAACCGTGATCCCCTGTTTTTCCCCGAAGCGGGCAACGACGAGGAAGTGCAATTAATCCACTACAACCTGAATAGCTACTCGGAGTGGTGGTCCGGTTTCCATGTGGGCGACGAGTATCGGACTGCGACGCGGCCCGAGCATCGGAAGCTCCTTGCACATTGCCGGATGGAGAAGATCGATGCCGAAATAGCCAACAACAACCGCCTCTCGGCTGCAGCGAACCTGGAGTACGAAGTGCCGGGAGGCACACCCCGCCTGCTGCCGTTAAAGCTGCGCGGCGTGCTTCGCATCAGTTCCGTCGTGGATGGCAGCGGCGAGAAGGTCGCCTTCATTCAGGAGGACCGCAACCTGGACAACGATCCCTGGGTGGTTCTCGCCGAGGCTCCGGCTGCGGATAAGTCCTACACCTTGAAAATCGCTTACTCCGAGGATTCGACGCACGATAGCCGCATCATATTTCAACAAGGCGCGGGGCTTTACTACGTCACTTCCCGAGAGTCTTGGTTCCCTAGTTTCGGAGCCTTCGACGACCGCACGATGTTTAAACTGCACTTCCGCTCTCCCAAGAGATTCAAGTTTGTGGCCACGGGGCGGCTGCTCAGGTCGGCGAAGGAAGGCGACGCCCTGGAATCTGACTGGGAGACCGAAGTCCCTTACAGCGTCGTGGGATTCAATTACGGCGATTTTGTGGAGAAGAGCCACACTGACCCGAACCTGGCGGTTACTGCTTACGCCGGGAGGGAGATTCCCGATGAATTGAAGGGACTCCAGTCGGCGCTCGATATGGCGGACCTTGCGAGAGGTTCCGGTGGGCCAAGCGTGGCGGCGCAGCTAGGCATCACGACGGGTGGATTCAACACTGCGTCCAACGCCCAGTACGCAGCGGACATCAGCTTTCAGGCCCTGAAGCTCTTCGAATACTATTACGGCAGTTTGCCGTTCAAGAGCATCTCCGTAACCGAGCAGCCCATCCGCGGCTACGGACAGAGCTGGCCGACGTTGATATTCCTCCCTTACGACTCACTTTTGGATTCCACCACCCGCCATCAGTTGCGGCTGCAGGATACAGCGGAAGCCAGAGAGTTTTACAACATTGTCGCCGTGCACGAGATGGCCCATCAATGGTGGGGGCACACCGTGGGGTGGAAGACCTATCATGACGAGTGGCTGTCCGAAGGTTTTGCGGAGTTCTCAGCCGGCCTTTATCAGCGCAAGCTCGAAGGTGCGAAGGTGCGAGGTTTCTGGGATTTGAAACGGAAGTGGCTGCTCGACAAGGACTCTGACGGCCATCGTCCGGTGGATGTCGGTCCCCTGTGGCTCGCTGCGCAGCTCCCTTCTTACATGGAACGCAATCTGTATCGCATCCTGGTTTATGACAAAGGCGCCTACACACTCGAGATGCTGCGCCTGCTTCTCGAAAACCCGCAGCTCCGGGAGCCCGACCAGTTGTTCATTGAGATGATGAGAGATTTCGCCACGACCTACGCCTCGAAGAATGCCTCCACGGACGACTTTCGCAAAATCGTTGAGAAACACACGAAGCAACCGATGGACTGGTTTTTCAACGAATGGGTGTACGGACGGGAAACCCCTCATTACGACTTCCATTACAACCTGCAAGACGCAGGCAGCGGCAAGACAACTCTGGAGCTTTCCGTGAAGCAAAGCGAGGTCTCCGATCAATTCACAATGCGCGTCCCGATCTACCTTCACGTCAATGGGCAGCCTCGCCGCTTGGGCTTGATCCCGATCCAGGGCTCCCGAGAAGTGCACGGGCATGTTACCCTCCCGCTGCGCCCGGAAAAAGTGACTCTGGACGAATTCCATAGTATCCTTTGCACGGTCAGTCAGTAGAGCGGGAGTCAGGAGTCAGAAGATGGAAAGCAGAAGTCAGAAATTAGAAATCAGAAACCAGAGGGAAGCCGGCATCCGCCGACGTCGCATTCCTCATTCCTGACTCCTGAATCCTGACTCCTGACTCCTCTGAAGGAGGTTGAATTGAAGAACGCTATCTTATTAGGAATTCTGTTATTTATCTCGGCATGCGCGGTTTCGCTCCTGGTCTCGAAGCCGGCCGCGCCCACGGATTTGCCTCAATACACAAACGGCGATGAGCTCGTGCGCCCGCAGGATTACCGGGAGTGGGTGTTCGTCTCCTCCGGCTTCCGTCTAAGCAACAATGCATCACCTGCCGAGGGTGCGACGTTCACGAACGTCTTTGTCAATCCTTCCGCATATAAACAGTTTCTGACTACCGGAAATTGGCCGGACAAGACCGTCTTGGTCGAGGAAAAGAGGACGTCGTCAAACAAAGGGTCCCTCAATAAAACATCCCAATTTCAAACCGATTTGGCGGGAATCAGCGTCAAGGTGAAAGACGCTGCCCGTTTCCCGGACAAGTGGGCCTACTTCAGCTTCGATTCCTCCGCCCAGGCTGCACACTCCAATCCGAAAGCCGCGTGCTGGCAATGCCATCACGATAACGGCGGGGTCGATAGCACGTATGTGCAGTTCTACCCCACCCTGAAGCCCGTGGCGCAGAAGTTCGGAATGTTGCATGAGGCAGCGGCCGGAGGGGAAGCGTATTGAAGCAGTGACGAGTGACGAGCAGGGGAAAGAGGTTCTTCGGCCCTTCACCTGTCGGATGCGCGGCAAGTGACTCGCAAGAGAAGGGCAGTTTTCCCGCGCTTCACTCGTCACTGCCCTTAAGGTTCGATGACCGTACCCAATACTCGCAGGAATGCGGCAAGCCAAGCCGGATGGGCAGGCCATGCGGGCGCCGAGACAAGGTTCCCATCTACGTGCGCCTCATCCATATGCAGTTCTGCATAGGTACCGCCTGACGCCCTCACCTCCGGCGACACGGCAGGGTAAGCACTGCACGTCCGGCCTTTCAGGGCGCCGGCGGCCGCAAGGATCTGGGCGCCATGGCAAATCACGGCAATCGGTTTGCCGGCATCGCTGAAGTGCCGAACCATCTCCATCACCCTGGGATTCAGGCGCAGGTATTCCGGGGCGCGCCCGCCAGGTATTACCAGAGCATCGTAGGATCCGGGCTTCACGTCGTCGAAACTGGCGTTCAGGGCGAAGTTATGCCCTCGCTTTTCGCTGTAAGTTTGATCCCCTTCGAAGTCATGAATGGCCGTCCGCACCGTTGCCCCCGCCTTCTTATCCGGGCAAACCGCATGAACCGTGTGCCCTACCATCTGCAAGGCTTGGAACGGCACCATGACCTCGTAGTCTTCCACGTAGTCCCCAACTAACATCAGAATCTTCTTTTGAGCCATCGTGTGTACCCTTCCTGAACCTGTTAACGATAAACTTCTCGGCGATGACGAACTGATAGGATCTGAAGGGAATCCCCAAGATCGTGGAAGCGGATGCGGTAGTCACCGACACGCAGGCGATACTCTTTGGGATCAGTGCCCTCGAGCAACTTGACGTCGCCCTCCTCGGTGAAAAGGATTCGCGCTAGTCCTTCTAGGATCCGCATGGCCGCCGCGCGGCCGATGCGGCGAACGTCGGCACGGGCCTCTTCAGTCCATTCAACGTTTTTCGCCATGAGCCATTCGCTGGAAGTCTTCCGTCGTCAGACCGAAATCCTGGAGGATTTTCTCGTGAGGAATGCCTGCTCCGCCCCGCTGGCTTAGCCATTCTTTCGACCTCTCGACTGCAAGGCGCTCCTTTTCAGTCTCCGGCTCATCGTCAATGGGCGCGTCAGCCAGTTTGCGGGCGACAGGGTCGAGAATTGCTTCCAATAACCCAACGACGGCAGAGAGTTGGTGCGACGGCAATTGGTCAATTAATTCGTGCGCGTGCTGCTTTTCATCCAACATCGGCAGCCTCCCGGCTTCGCTTCTGACTCTTAATACCCCGAGGATAACACGTTCAGAGATCGGTCCGCCAATACGCCCCGGCCGGCCGCACGAAGTCGAGGTCTCATATTCCCGAAGCACAATCGCGCTTTCAACAACAGGAAGTTACTGAATACTGAAAGCTGATGGCTGAACGCTGACAGCCAGTTCAGAACGAGCTGAACTTCAGCCAAGCCTCCATGATGTCTTTTCCCCGAAACGCCCAAGTCCGCTCGTTCACTCTTTCCACGCCCTCGCGCAGTTCGTAAACTCTCCCCGCTGCTGTTGTGAACTCGACTTTTACTTCCACGGGGCCCGTAATCTTGTACGGGCGGAACTCGCCCAATCGCTCGATGGCTCGCTGAGCCTTTTCGCGAATGAGCGCGCAGGCCGCTGGGTGGGAAAGCATCAATCCGGCGGTGCGGCTGACTCCGCTCTTCACCTCGGCGCATTCGGCCTCGCGGACAAGGTCGTGGAGCTCCTTGCACGCCGCAGTATCGCCGGAGAGCATGATCACGGGAATATTCATGGCGCCCGCCAGCAGCACGCGTCCGCCGATCTCTCCCGTGGGCTTGCCGTTCACCCAAATGTTCTGGATGTTGTGCGAATCATAGGAGTGGCTGAGGATTCCCTTGTCGGCGCCGGCCATAGCATGCTGCCCGATGAAGATCACGGCGCAGTAAGAAGAATCGAGTTCGAGGGTGCGAGAGATGGGCCTGCCGGTCAGCAAGCGCGCCTTGGGATGGATATCCAGCACGGAGAGTGTACGGCCGGAGTCGTGCCCGTCCCAGACCACCACGTCCGTGGCCCCCCCCGCGAGCAAGCCTTCGACCGCAGCATTCACCTCGCCCGTGAGCAGCTTGCGAGACTCTTCCCAACGCGGACTCTGAAACGGCTCAACTTGCAGTTCCGAGTCGTAGACGCCGGATACACCTTCCATGTCCGTAATCATGAAGACCTTCTTGGAAGTTTGCGCCGTCCCCGAAGTCGCCAGCGAAAGAGCCGCCGCAACCGCCAGCAGAACTGAAACTGTTGCTATAGTCTCTCGATTTCCCGGTTTCATGTTATGGCCCCTTCCTCTCTATGGTAGGGCGCGCCCCACCCTTTTCGATGAATGATACAACACCCGGGGAACCGCAGGCCGTCTCCCTGCGGATTCACCGCGCCGATTCGCGCTCGCCGTATTTAGTAGCCAGGAAGGCCCCGAGAAACACCAGAAGTCCGCCCGCGAGCAACTGCCACCTGATCCTCTCATGAAGCGTGACAGTAGAGATGAGCACGCCAAAAACCGGCAGCAGGTAAATGGACAGCGCCGCGTGGGTCAAGTCAACCCGCTGAATGACCCAGAAGAACAGCAGCATCGCTGAGGTCAGGCACAAGAAAGCAATCATCCCCAGGCTCAACCACACCGCAAACCCCAGGGAGGCCAACTGCCGCCACGACAACGGCTCGCGCGCCTGCATGGCCACAAGCAGCGCCAAGTCCGTAACGATGTAACTGTAGACCAGGACCTCCAGCGGAGTGAAAGCGCGCAGCAACCGCTTGCTGAAGGCGTTGTAGAATGCGCTCCCAAAGCATCCCACCAGAATCAGTGCATTGCCGGCCAGGTATTTACCACGAAAAATGTGGACGGTGCGCCAGTCGACGTCCGATACCAGCAACACACCGCCGATGGCCAGGGCAAACGAAACCCACAGCAGACGGCTCATCTTCTCGCCCACCAGCAGGGTGGCGAAAAATGCCGTGAGGACCGGAATGACCAAGGTGATAACGGAAGCGTTCGAGGCCAACGAGCGGCTAACGCCCGAAGTCAAGCAGAACTGCCCCACAAAGCAGCCCCCAAGACCCAAAGCTACAAACTCGAATAATCGCCGGCCGAAGCCGCTTCGCTCCCTTGAGGGCTGCGTTGCTTTCGCGCCTCGCCTGGAGAAGAGGAGCAAGCCCAAGAAAACCGTGGCCATCGCCATGGGCAAAAGCGTAACCGTGAGGGAGCCAAGTTTACGGGTGGCGATCCTGGCCCCCGTATATTGGAAAGCCCACATCATATTGACCAGAACCAGTAGCAGAAAGTACCACGAGGAGCCCGCTCTGCGACCCGCAACACTTTCACTCATCTTTTTTTCCTTCGTTGTACCGTGATGTCGTGCAACGCAAATCCGTTCAGTTAGCCAGCCCGTCAGCCGACGGGCGTAAGGGGGTAGCCCACGACATAAGCCGAGTAAGCGTTAACCTGAAGTGCAAGGAGTTCGAAAGCCGCGGAGCGGCGGCAGAAAGTAGCCCACGGCGTGAGCCCTGGGACTTGGCACGGCATTAATGTTTACAGCCCCGGATGGGGCGCCAGACATCCCCTGCGAACCTCTGCCGCCCCTCCGGGGCTAAGTCAGCACGAGGCTGCCCCTTGATCCCACGGCTTGCGCCGTGGGCTACTCGCTGTCGGCCCTCCGGGCCTGTACAAGCTTCCAATCCGACCAACCTTGCCATCCATGGAGGTGCTAGGTTAACCTGCCTTAAGCATCGTCTTCTAGCGGTCATCTCCGCGACACTTGCGGCCCGCGCAGTCGGCAGAGCGCAAGCCACCGCCCTACGATGTTTCAAGGGCAAACGCCGGCTTCCTCTCGCTCCATTTTCCTCGTGTGAAGTCGGGGCACTCGACGGTCGAACCACCCTCCGCGATCGACTTCTCCGACAGCGGACAGATGACGCTCATCAGCACCGAATCGTATACGTCCACCGGAGTCTGCGTTTTGTTCCGCACGGCGTTCAGAAACAATTCGAGTTCCAGGAAGTCGGTCCCGCCATGCCCCAGTGCAAGCTGCTTTTCGATCACGTCCTTCCCCGCGGGGGCGGAATGCGGCCGGGCCTCCAGAGGCTTCCACCACTCGTGCTCGTATCTCTCCTGGTAGGGGTCGAAGGACTCCCATTCTTCGTATTTGGGACTGCGGTGATTGAGGTAAACCGCATTGCGCTGTTCGTTGTAAATGCCTTCCGTGCCCTGGATCTCCCAGCGATTGTCGTATGGCCGAGGCAACTGCATATCATAGTTAATAACAACGGTATTGCCCTTCTTCGTTCTGACCAGCGTCGTAACAATATCGCTCTGGGCATATTTCCGCTTCGCATTGGGATGGTCAGGGCCGAACTTGGTCGCGAAATAGTGATTGATCCCCAGGGAGCGATTGGCGAAGGACGCCACTTTATCGAAGTAGTCGCCGCACCCCAGGTCCAGCCAACTGAGTACCGGCCCGAGCGCATGCGTGGTGTACTGGCTGGCATTGCGCTTCACCAGATACTCCGCGCTCCACCGCATGTTCCCTTCCGAGTCGAAAAACCAGTGATCGATACAGTTGTGCGAATGCGCACAGTGGCAATGCACGATCTCCCCGAGCAAGCCGGCGCGGATCATCTTCAGCACGGCGAGGTTGTCGCGCCGGAAGCTCCAGTTCTCGAGCATCATGCAGGGCACGCTGGTCTCTTCACTCGTGTTCACCAGATCCCAGCATTCCTCCACGCTGAGGGCGGCCGGGACTTCCACCGCCGCATACTTCCCTGACTTCATCGCGCAGACGGCCATGGGGGTGTGCCATTCCCAGTAGGTCGCGATGAGCACTGCGTCCAGGTCATCACGATACATTAGTCGCTGGTAGTCTTCCACATCGCGCCCGTATCCCTCCGGGCGCTTCTGCCCTGCTTTCTCGACCATGGCCTGCGCGCGCTCCAGGTGCTCCTGGTTGATGTCGCAGAGCGCAGGGATCTGAACGCTGCCCATCGCCAGCAATGTTTCCACGTGGCTCGTGCCGCGGTTTCCGACCCCGACGATACCGAGCCGCAGCGGTTTCTCCGACGACGCTGGTGCAAGTCCGAAACTCTGGCTGACCGAACTCACCGCTACCGTACTTGCCGCCCCATACTTCAGAAAGTCTCGGCGATCCATCTCGTCTTTCATCGCTACACCCCCTCCGCGCCATTTTCCTCGCCGCAGCACAGGAGCTTTTGCCTCTGCCGCCTTGGCCGCCATAGTGTAACGCTAGAGTTGAGAAGGCACCAGCAATATCCGGAGGTCGCATCAAGCCTCAAGATTCGGGCTGGACACACTTGAGGAAGCTTGGCAAAATGGAGACATCCTCCCATTCGGGGCGTGGCGCAGCCTGGTAGCGCGCTTGCCTTGGGCGCAAGAGGTCCGCGGTTCGAATCCGCGCGCCCCGACCAATTTTCCTGTGAGGAGTCGCTGAATTGGCACCTTCGGTCCAATCCCTTCGTCGGCGAAGGTGTGAAAAAATCACTAAGGCTTGTTATTCCGAGCCCTTCGCTGTCATCCTGAGCCCGTTCGCTTGTCATTCTGAGCGGAGCGAAGAATCTCGCTCTGCCGATCAGGGTAAACTCCGCGGGGAATCTCGCCCTGGCCCTTGTTCACTGAACCACTCGACGCAGTGCGAGATTCCTCGCTTCGCTCGGAATGACATTTCATGGTTTCCGGGCTTTCGTCGGCTGACGAACATGAGCGACTGCCCTGAAATCGGCCTTTTCACCCCTGCCACCTCTACACCGAGAAGATGCGCCGGAAGCAACTGAACCCGGTCCGGCGCCGGCTGGTGAGTTCGCCTGGGGATTGGCCGTGGTCAAGCTGGCGGTGTTACTACTTGCATGACCTGTCCGTGCTCCGCATGGATCGACTGCACTGAGCGGGCAGCAGAGCCCTGTCCCTTCGGGACATCGCAGACCCCACACAACGGGGTCTGCGCCAGCCCGCCTGGAGTATAATTTGAGGAAATCAAAGATTAGGAGAATCTACGTTGCCAACTCGAAGGTCCCAGCCCACAGAAACACCGCCAGATTTGCCAGCGGAGAAAGCTTATTCAGTTCTTTCAACGCAACTGAAGAAGATTCAGGACTTCAAGGGCCACAACTATCAGGAAGCTCGGGCGGCTGAAGGCGAATGGTTCCAGTTCACAGAAAAACTCATCATTCGTGCTTTCGGTAGTGGGAGTACCAACTATACGCATTTCCGTTTTGCCCAATCTGCGGGTCAGCACCGATTGGTTGCATATGGGCGTGGCATAGACCATGCACAGAATCAGCGAAATTTCGAAGCTCGGTTGCAAGCTTACGAAGCCGCGCTAAGAAGCTGCCTGTCAGAACTTGAGATAGATTTGCCCAACATGGAAGTGAGGGGTGTTTACGAGCCAGGAGAAGAGTACGAGTTCTATCATGATGTGACGACCTGCCTAGGATTCGCGCAGAAAGAGATTTTCGTAATTGACCCGTACCTCAATGTTGAGATTTTTGACGTGTACGCAAATGCCATTCCGCGCACAGTTTATCTCAGGCTACTAAGCGCCAATGTGCCAGCGGACGTTCGGACCTTGGGTCAGAAGTACGCATCAGGCGGGAATTTTGCGTTCCGTGCAGGTCCTTCGATTCACGACCGTGTGATTTTTGCCGATAACCGCGTCTGGCTTTGCGGACAATCTCTCAAAGATGCAGCGAAGAAGAAACCTATCTACATCGTGGAACATGACTGTGGGGGATCGTCGAGCATTTCCCTAGCACCGTTAGCCAATTTCTCCTGACCCAGAATGGGGGCCATCGAATTGGCCGGACGCTTAAGGAAGCCGACTGGAGATTCGCCGCCTAGTCGTCTCTGTTCATTCCGGCCCCACGCAACGCGGGGCTTCGCCCTGCGCCGGCCTGCGTTCATCGTTAGAGATGCCGTAAGCCCGCAAAGCGGGCGAAAGATCGTAGCCCACGGCGCAAGCCGTGGGGCAGTCGGCCCGCCCCCCTCCCAAGCCCCTTTAGGGGCGGAAGAAATCACGACCAAATGTAACGTTCATCGTAAGCGATGCCGTTCTTTTTTAGAAAGGCGATCAATTCCTCTTGGAAGGTCATGCGGCGGTGATGCTTCTCCTGGTCACCGATATATCGCGTCACCGATAGCGCCAGGGAATGGCTGACGCTGAACGCTCCGTAGCCGGTTTGCCAATCGAAACCGGCAAGCCGCCTTTCGCGATGCACCCACCGCGACGAATTGGTTTTTACCAACCGCAAGGCGTCGGATATCGCCACGGTCGCCGGCAACGAGCAGAGCAGGTGCACGTGGTCGGGTCTGGCGTTCGCAGCCCGGAGCGCACCGCCAATCTCGCGCACGATTCCGCCCATGTAGGCGAGTAAGTCGTCATGAAGCGCAGCGGTGATAAGAGGCTCACGGTCCTTGGTGCTGAAGATAACGTGAGTGAGGAGGTTCGTGTAGGTGTGTGACATGTTCTTTCGCCCCTCCGGGGCTTGGGGGGATTTTACTCGAATTCCTCACCCACGGCTTGCGCCATGGGCTACGTTCTTTCGCCCGCTTCGCGGGCTGCAAAGCGGAGGTCGGTATCGCAGCGCCTCGGGGGAGAGATGCCGGCCTCGATGACCCCTGAAAACAATTGTAGGGGCGAGGCGGTGCCTCGCCCTCGCGCCGGTCGCACCACGTAATTACGAGTCCTGGCAGC
>Ga0326727_10017274_pt1 | contig 15012 bp, 12 predicted proteins | sample MB2enrmetagenome_FD_207643 | JGI IMG/M metagenome (GOLD analysis project Ga0326727, IMG submission 207643) | Lab enriched peat soil microbial communities from McLean, Ithaca, NY, United States - MB29MY | ecosystem: Environmental > Terrestrial > Soil > Wetlands > Peat | place: USA: New York... | reverse complement strand
CCCGCCATTTAGCGCGAATAATGGGCCAGACAAGTTATGAACCTGGATGACGCACAACGGCAGAAGGTGGCAGAATGGATCGCGCAGGGGCTGAAGCTTTCGGACATTCAGAACCGGCTGGCCTCCGAACTGGGCCTTCGCATGACCTATATGGAGGCCCGGCTGCTGGTGGATGACCTGAAGCTGACGCCCAAGGACGCGGAGCCGCGCGGACGCATCGAACAAGTGCTTCCGTCATCGGCCGTGCCGCCGCCCGCAGGCGCGCGCCTCAAGGCGGAACGAGCAGGCGCCCCGGCCCCCCAGCCAGGCCCAGCCGCTGGCGCAGCCCCAGGGGTGTCGATTTCCGTGGACGAACTTACACGGCCCGGCGCCGTCGTCAGCGGCAAGGTCACCTTCAGCGACGGCAACACCGCCACCTGGCAACTTGACCAATTGGGCCAATTGGCCCTGATCCCCTCCAAACCCGGCTACCGGCCACCGGCCGCCGACGCCCAATCCTTCCAGATGGCCCTGGAGGACGAGCTGAGCAAGCTCGGCTTCTGAACGCCCAAACCCCGGGACCTCCCCCCAATCACTGCCTTGGCAACTCGCAAGCAGTGCGCAGACCCCCTGTAATCCCCCTGTATGTCCCCTGTATTCCCCTTGTAGGTAATACGAGGCAGCCCCGCATGACAGTGGCTTGTTCATCCAAGCCCGTTCACCTGCCAGTTGGACCACTGAGCAATCAACCGCAGCGCCCATAACGGAGCAGGGTCTTTGACCGAGCGCCCCTGGAATCTGGCCAGGCGACTAACGCACAGGTTGGATTCAAGAACAGGGGCGGGGACGGCTCGTCCCCAAGCGATGGACCCCAAGGCTGGGAAGCGCGGCTCGAGAGCCTCAGGGTAGTCTCGGGGTAGCCTCGGGGTAGCCTCAGGGTAGTCTCAGGGTGGCCTCGGGGTGCCTACCGGTTGGCTACCACCTAGCCTCGGGGTGGCCTCGGGGTGGCCTCGGGGTGGCCTCAGGGGCAGCCTGGGACGCTATTCCGCCCGTTCCACCGAAAACAGCGAAGAGTGGCCCGCAGCCACCTAAGTCCGCCATTGAGAGTCATTTGAGATCCCCAGAATCCTTCCGTTTCCACGGACCTGTTTCCACGAGCGAATTCGCTGCCGTCTCGACTCCGCCCCCTCGAAAGAAGTCGCTGCGTTACACGCGACCGCGAAAACGGTCTCCCCCCAACCAACGCTGCCCCTCTGCCAGCTTTGAATCTTGGCTGTTGGTTGTTGGACGTTGGATGTTTTCTCCCAGCCAGCCGGCATCCTGCACCGCCCCGGACAAATTGAGACTTGAAATGCTCCAGCCGCGCACTATGCCCGCGCCAATGGGTGCCAGCAGTTCCAAGGACGCAATATTGATACCCGCCGGGAGAATTAACCAACTCATTTTCCGGGCCCGCGGCCACCGCGTAATGCTGGATCGCGACCCGGCAAATTTGTATGGGTTGCAAACGCGCGTTCTGAACCGGGCGGTTCCAATAGCAAACTGGCGTCCAGTATTTGTCAAGGGGACTGCCTGCCCTCCTCCGCGGCCCGTTTTCCTCGGCGCTATCGTGTTCCGGCGCTCTAAGCCGGACTCCCATCCGGTAAAGCGGGCTGCCCCTACACCTCCAGGCTCGCCATCAACTGCTCCGTTCCGAAATTCAGCAGGAATTCGGAATACGAGCTTGAGAAGATGTCCTTCAGGAAATCCGTGATGTCTTTCTCGTTCTCGCCCTGTTTGACGCTGTAGTTCCTGCTCTTGGCTATGGCGAACAGGAACAGGGTGTGGAAATAGACCGAGCTGATGTATTTCTTATCCGCCAGCTTTATCTGCTCCTCGGTAATCGCCTTGATCCGGCCTTTATGGCTTTTCAGGACGTGGCTGTCCATATTGATATAAATGGCTTCCAACTGCTCTCCGGTCACGACCGGATGCACCACCGTGTTGAAATCCATTTCGATCCCGCCATTGCCGCAGTCCTCCCAGGAAACAAACCCCTCCTTCTTTTCCTGATACACGAGTTTTGGTTGCGGCAGGCCGAAGTTCTCCTGTTTCGTCTCCTCTTGCTTTTGGGTGGCCTCCTTCGGCTTCTCCTCGTCCACGATCCTGACCCAAAAGCATTGCTCGTATTCGACGCCCTGCCCGTCCAGCTCGGCTCGAATCTGGATGAGGTCGTCCACCTTCGCCTCTTTGGTGGGATTGAGAACGATCCGGATGGTTCCGTCGCTCGGGCTGGCTTTGCGCACGTTGAGGAGGTCGGATAGGCCCGTTTGCTCCCCCGGTGCGTTGCCTCCGGCCCCATCGCCTCGTTTCAGGCCGACCAAGGAGATTCGCATGTCGCCCGGGTCTTGCGTCCGGTCGAAATACTGGTTTTCCACGTCCGTCAGCAGCTTCACTGAGCGCGAGCCGTTGAGGGGAATCTTGGCCGCCGGTTTCTCTTCCGTGCTTTCGGTCCTGAGCTTGAAAAACGAGGGAAACCGGTTCGGTTTGAACGGCTCCTTTTTCTCGCTATCCTCGTCCTTCTTCTTTTTCGCCTCGCCCTTGGTTGGCGGCTCCTTGGGAATATCGAGCTTGAACGTGTTGCTCAGCAGCTTGAACAACTCACTATTCAGCGGCATTGACTTGGTGAACGCCCGCAACAGTTCATTCGTGTCCTTCGTGTCGCCCGGCTCCAGGGAAATCGAATCTTTGCGCTGCTTGTAGATCTCCTGGAGTTTGCCCCGCGAAAGCAGGTCGGTCAGCAAATCCCGCAGCAGCCGGGTTTCATCGGCCCCCTTCAACCGGTCGCGCGAGGCCATGAAAAGCTCGTTCCGGAAGGACATCTTCATGTGGGTGCAATCCACGTGAATCAGGAGATGACTCTTCAGCAAAGGCATCTTCAGCGACCGCGTGATGAACTCCGACGTGTAGTGGCCGTGGACCTGGCCGTTCACGGAGAACAGGACGGACATGTTATTCTTGAAGAACTCCCGTTCAATCGTCTCGCGGCTCTCCTTTACGCTCTTCCCCTCGACCTTGTTCCTGAAGACGTAGCAGGTGACCTTCGTCTTGCCGATGTCGGCGGACGCGTAATCTTCCGAGAAGGTGGCCTCGACGTATTTCGAATCGTCCTGCTCCAGTCGGCGCTTCAGGCCGAAGAGTTCGCGGGCCAGGTTCTTGTCTAGCGGATAGCGCTCGGGCTTATCAATCGTGTAGATGGGCAGCGCCGGTTCAAACAGGAATTCGTTTATGCTCTGGTTCAGGTCGCGCGAAATAACCGACCGGGCACTGCGATCTTTGCCGCCGTACACGGAGAGAATGTGGCAGGCGGGTTTGACTATGCTGGCCTTCAGGCGGCCTTCCTAGCCCGCAGGCACGGGGCTAGTATTTGGCCTTCTCTGGGATAACAAAGCGAACGCCGCCCCGCGGATCTAGAACATCCCCGTGATAGCGGGGGATTAAATGGATATGGACGTGCATAACAGTCTGGCCAGCAGCCTGCCCCACATTCACACCCACGTTATACCCATCCGGATGGAAATCGCTATCCAACTTTGCTTTGGCTTGCCAGACCAGGTCGAGCGCGGCTTTACTCTCATCCCGAGTCAATTCGAAGAAGTTGGCTACATGCCGGAAGGGAACGATCAACAAATGTCCTTTGCCGACCGGATACCGATCGTAGCGGCTGTAGCAGAGGGGATTCTGGAGGACAATTTCCGAGGCAACCGGAGAACAAAATGGGCATTGAGCATCCACAATGGCCAACAAATACGATCACGTTGCGGTCGAGAGCATCTGGACGAACTCGGCTATGACTCGCAAATCAGTGTCGTCTTCGGGAGAGAATTCCAGGATCGGGTATTTCTCGCGCTCCGGGTTGTCGGGAATTAGGCGGATGGACTCGTGGCGCCAGCCTTCTCGACCGATTGATTTGGTGCTCTCGTAACGCTTGACGGTATAGCTGCCGCCAGTTTCCGGGTCTGTCATGTTTCGCTTTTGAACAAGAACAATCCGGCCTTGTCTTGTGCCTTCAACCGGGCTGCGGAACACGCAGTAAGAGCCGCTCTTGATAGTTGGAGACATGGACTCACCGACAACCCGAGTCACAAACATGCCCTCGCTGAGGCGTTTTGGAAAACCGTGCTTCGGGGCGTTAACCCAGCCTTCGGGCTCGGGAGCGTCGCCTGCCAGGAAACCGCCGGCAGCAATTGCCAAAGAATAATAGGGAAGGTAATCGGACAAGCGCTTTGGCTGGGCTTCCTTTGGAAACAATTCGACGATAACTCTTTCGGAGGTTGCCTCGTTAGCGCCTAGGCGGGCGGGTCCATCCGGGGCTTCCTCAGTCACAAACCTTCGCTTCGCGCTCAGTGCGACGACTGGTGTGCACATCCTCCACCCCGACTGGAAACCCTGGTTTATGGCGATTTGCGCCTGGGGCAGCATGACCTCGCGAAACTTGGTTTCCAAACCGCGCTCACCTATGGCCGCCAATTCCGCAGCATCTAATCTGAAGCAGTCGGTGTAGTCTTCCAGAAGCTTGGGCTCGCTCTTCGCGACTTCAACAACCTCGAAATGGAGATTGGCGAGGCGCGGCAGGTAAAGATCGAGGTCCGGCAGCACGTCGTTCTTGGCGGAGTTTGTGGCCGGCTCTACTGGCGTGAGATTCCAGAATAAGTCGTGGACGACGAAGCTCCACGGCAGAAAGTGGTCGATGGAGAAGTTCTGTGCAAGTGGTTGCTCCGAGTAAATATCACGGAATCGGCTTGAGCGTCCAGATTTGGTAAGCTCTGCGCGCACGAATTGCCAGAAGTGACGGGCGCTGTTCAGTTGCCGCTCGGTCGGAGCGCGAAGTTTGTTCACCACCCCCGGCACGTTGGGGTTGCGCGTCTGCAAATAGACAGCGAGGTGGTGCTCCGCGAACGCCTGCACAACCGCCATATTGTCAGTCAGGAAGTGTTGCCACGAGGGGTTGAGACAAATGTTCTCGCCCTCGAACCAATACGGGCTGGCGAAGGGAGTCGTCTGGCTTTCTTTGGCCAAATCGCGGATTCTGGCAGCGCGACTCGAATCAATCATGCCGCGCAACTTGTCGGCGAACCAAGGCGAGAGGAAGCGAGTGGTAACAAACCGCCTGAAGGGGGCAAGCCGAGCCTTTGCCTGGGGAGATCCGTTTACAAAGCTGCGGACGTTGTCGGGTTGTTCGTTAGGCGCAAGCCGCGAGTGGACCTGGATCGCACGGATTGCATTTTGGAGCTTGTCCTGGCAGCCCAGTGAGAGCCGGAAGAGGCACACCGGGTGCCAGCCCACTACTGCCATTTCCGCAAGGATGTCCGCCAGGGCCAGTTCATCGGCCTTGGTGCGCCTCAAGAGGGAAAGGATTGCGAGGAACCAAACAAGTTTGTAGGAGTTGGTCGTGTGCTTGAAGACCTGCCCGAGATAGAACGTCCTCTCCGGGTAGCGCAGCGCAACGCCCGTCAGCGCCGTTGGCTGATTCGTTGTACCTTCGTCAGCCACCGCTGCGCCGGAGCCTGCGCCCAGCCCACCCCCTACGCCGAGCACCCCTCGGCAGCAATCGCGGCGCGATGGTTGTTGGCCCTCATTCATCCAGCCAGGTCGGCAATCACTAAGACTTCGTCCCCATGTGGCTTGCCGTCTTCAATCCAACCGATACCGACCCACTCCTTGCGGACGCCGCCGTCGTTGACGGCGAGTGAGAGCCTTTTGCTGTTGCATAAGGTCAGCCGCGTCAGCTCCGAGCGGGTGATGGTCTTCTGTTTTGGGTTTCGAATTCTAGGTCTTGGCTTTGCTCTCATCTCAAGATCTGTCTTCCGCCGTCTTAACATGAAGTCTGGTGATTTGGACGTTGAGAAGGCTCCCTTCCATGTCACAGGTCGGAATGACCAGCCAACCTTTGAACCGAATTGCGGCCTGATTGCGCTGGATTCCGCTACGGTTTCGATGGCCAGTTGTGATGACAAAGTCTTCACAGTCTTTGGGTATTCGCACTTTTTTCGTCGTCATACGGCTGCATTTTCCCCTTGGCGTGCTTGTCAGCGTTCAGTTCCAGCGTATTCGTGGCCACCCCCCGCACCGTTGGATTTCCTGCGCCGAGGTGGCCAAGTTGCTCAACGACTGCGGAACGGCCACAAGGCAGGCCAAGCGCTCGTCGAGCTGAGCCTGCTCGCTGTACGCGAGGGCGGCTTGGCGTTCAGCCTCGGTTTCACACAACGGGACAAGGATCAGGCCGTCGGCAATGGCAGGGTTATGTTCCAAGTTGGCGGGCAGCTCGGCGACCGGGCAGTACCGCACCTCGAAGTGGCGCAGGTTGCCCGTTTTGATGTAGTGCCGCCGGGCAACAATGGGGCGCGTTTCAAGAAAATCACTTATGGGGCCTGCGACCCTCTGGAGCGTTCCGAGCGCACGGCGGGCATCGTCATAAGCCTTTTCCAGGTCAACCGACGTATGAGGCCACAGGCAAAGGCCAGCCGCCCGGCCCCGGTCGTAAAGCACGCGCTTGACCCCGCGAAGCCTTTCGATTGCCGTCCTGACCTTGCGCTGCGTCACCTGGTCGTCGTCAGCCAAGGCGCAAACAACGGATTCTTCTGTAGCGAGGAGATCGTCGTTGAGCAGATTCAGGACGCCTACCGTCTTAAGAACCTGGGTTTGAAGCGGCTCCTCAGCAGCGTATGTCTCAATGGTTGAGTCAATCAGACTCCAGTGGCTGCGGTAGCTTTGGGCCGTAAGGCGATGGCCGAAGTTGACGCGAATGCAATCGAAGAGATCGTGCAGCCGATATGGTTGGGCACCATGCAGGGCCTTTTGCGCAAAAGCTTGCAAACCGAAGGGCTCGTTCGAAAGGAGGAAACTAAACAAGGATCGCTCGTTCTGACCAAAGCGGCGAAAGGCGCGAATCAGCGCTGGCAGCACAGTCGGATGCAAAGGGAACATTCGAGCCGCCAGGTCCACCAGTTGCTGGCCTTGAGCGGGGCCAAACCAGCGCAGCTCAATGGTCTTGCGCATTGCGTAGCGCAGGGCGGCAGCCTGCGTCCTCGGAATCTGGCCAACGTGGACACCCAGAGCAGAGGCAATTAGATGGCCAACCTGCTCGACGGGCTGGCTGAAGATGATCTCGTCGAAGCGCCCGGCGACCTTCTCCCATACACGCTGCGCCGACTGGTCCAGTTGGTCGGCGTAGGCGTTGAAGCCCTGATGAAGGAGGCAAACGACGAACAAAGGTTCCTCTCCGCTATGTGAGGCTGCCTCGGCAAGTTGCTGCAATAGAAAGACATCCTGCCGCTGCGGATGGAACGCCGCAAATTCCAAGAACTTACCGAGTTCGTCAATGATCAGCAGCAACCCCTGTCCCTTGCATTCCGCGATGGCCAGGGTGTTGGCTTGGAGAACCGCTTCCACGATTTCCCTGCCGTCAGGGTCGTTGTTGGCATCAAGCAGTCGCTGCACTTGTTCGACGGCCTTGTGCTTTCCACCACGCCTGAAGGCATCGGCAAGCGTTCGGCGCAGCCCCCGCAGGATGGACGTGCCAAGCGATTCGCGCGAGCAAGTGACCAGCACCGGCAGGAACTTGGGGCGAGCACCGCTACGCTTCGTAAGATCGGCAACCCGGCGAAGTTGAGGGGGCAATTTGCTGTCATGACCGGCAAGGGTGTGGGCAAGCACCAACGCGAGGCTCGACTTGCCAGAGCCGTAGTCGCCAGTCATGCGCCAAGCCCGCTGGCCGGAGCGGGGTCTGAGCCCCTCGCTGATGCGTTCAATACAGGACTCGGCGAATTCGGTGCGCACGTAGCCGGAGAGGGAGGCAGGGTCGTAGAAGTCCCGCTCCAGATTGGCGGAACGGAGGAACCGGCCCCGGATCGCGAATAGATCGGCAATTCGCTTGTCAGGCATTTGCCTCCTCCGGTTCGTAGATCGCTGGCAGCAGAGCTAGGCTGTCTTGTGGGCCATTCCGGCGCACTTGTTGGAGGTTCATGGACTCGGCGTAAGTGAAGGCGCCCGCGGTCTGGTGAGCCAGCCCATCCACCCGTGCCCTCACGTCCTCCTCCGGCAGCTTAAAAATCTGTCCGGGACTGCCGTGGCCATGAGCAACCTCACGGAACTGCAGCGTCATTTCCTTCTCGTGCCGGTTCTGCCAGAAATCGTTCAGGCAGTACAGGAACAGTTCGGGGGTGATTTCCGGTTTTTCCTCGCGCCGGAAGGCATAAATCGGCTCCATACGTCCTGCCCCCTGGTCGGTCGGGCGCTCAACCCACCTTAACGATGAGATCAAGTTCCACCAGGGGCGAGTCCAGGTTGTCTTCCATCACTTCGCCCTTCCGGCCACGGGTGGGCACGTAAGTGTGCAAGAAGGTTTCCAAGTGCTGTTCCAGAGTGACGGGCGACAAGTCTGCGTCCTGCGCTGCGACTTCCTTCTCTAAAGCCCGCAACGCTGCGCTTGGCACAAGATCGGGTTCCTGCCAGCGGTTCAGCAGGTAGTCCCAAGCCAAGAGCGGGCTCTGAACGTTCGTGGACAACTTCCAGTGGATAAGCCAGAGGGTGCGAATATCCTCCAGGAAGGGGTCGCGACCGCCCTGACTGAGCAGAGCCAAACCCAGGTCGGTGGGTTTATGTCCGGCGCTTCGGGAAACCGGGGCGACCATTCCGGCGGCTTGCGCCCAGAACCGGGCGGAACGAACCATGTTCTTTCCCAGCCCCAAATCCACCATTGCCTGGTCCTCGTCCGAAAAAAGGCGCGGATTCCCCTCCAACCCGCGCACAGCCTTGGGCAGCCATGTGTAACGGCACGGAAAGCTCTCGTGCCCGGAGATGCGATATGGCGGCGGTGCGGCTGTCATCGTTCCTTCCAACGGTAAGCTGATAGTGCAGTTTGGGCTACCGCCTGTCCAGCGTGGATTGGGCCCTCACGTTTCCTGCCTTCAAGCTTCCCGCCCTTATCTCTTTATTCTCGATCACGCCCATCAGCTTTGAGCCGAACCTCCATGCGCTCGACGGTTTGCCCCACCCCTCGCAGAAATAAGGCCGCATTGCCTCGAAGACGTCCGGTAGCACCGGAGTCGTTGCATTATGATCGAGATAAATCACAGGTTTATCCGGGGTAACCTTAGCGGCTGGGCATGCCGGGTTCAAGGCGTTGCAATGGCTCCCGACGGGATGAGGACGAGGAGGCTATGCGCCGCTTCCGGGCCGGGGGCGTGAACCTCTTTCTGGGTGGCCGAGATGAGGAAGGAGATAATCGTTGCAAACCAAATGGTGCTCATGGCCGGTCTCGGCTTACGAGAATGCAGCGTGTCAGTTCTTCCGAATGACACTTTCGGATGAGCCAGATCTTTCCCGTTTGGCAAGAGAACACCCCAAAAGCGGCTTGGTCCCACAACCCAAGAGCGGCGGAAACCGTGGAAACGCCGGCAGCCACCCTTTCCCGAGTCCTTGATACGCTGCGAGCCGTCGTTCCAGACCCAAACTCCCTGGCAGAGCCGGCCAATGGGTACCGGCCCCGGCAGTTCCCCGCTTGAACGGGGCCATGAGCTGGATCTTAGCCAATCGCAAATCAAAACTGGTCAGCCTCACCCGAACTCGCTAGCCTCTTAAGAAATCGCTGGCCGCCTTGCTATGCTGACACGACTTCGAATTCGCAATTTCAAGCGGTTCGGTGAAGCCGACATCGAACTGGGGCAATCGGTTGTGTTGATCGGGCCCAACAACTCCGGCAAGACCACCGCTTTACAAGCTCTGGCACTGTGGAATGTCGGGCTGCAGAAGTGGAACGAGCGCCGTGAGGGCAAGACTTCTCCGGAAAAGCGCCCGGGCGTGACCATCAACCGCCGCGACCTTATTGCTATCCCGGTCCCGGACGCCAACCTGCTCTGGCGCAAACTCCACGTCAGAGACGTACGCCGTGTCAACGGCGGACCGGTAACCCAGAATATCCGGGTGGACATCACGGTGGACGGCGTTACAGCCGGCAAAGTTTGGTCCTGCGGTTTTGAATTCGATTACGCAAACGAGGAGTCCTTTTACTGCCGCCCCCTGCGGCTCAGTGAAGATAAGAATCCCCAGCGCATGCCAGTGCCTGCCGAGGCCGGGGAAACGCGATTCGGTTTCCTTCCTCCCATGTCCGGCCTTGCGGCGACCGAGCCGAAATGGGAGAGCGGTCGCATCAACGTCCTGCTGGGTGACGGCCAAACGGCACAGGTTTTGCGCAACCTCTGCCATCAGATTTACGAGCTACCTGACCCGAAATCCGCATGGAAGGAAATCTGCCAGTCCATCGAGTCCCTCTTTGGCGCCGAACTTCAGCCGCCGCAATTCATCAAAGAGCGTGGTGAAATCACCATGAACTACCGGGATCGTTCCGGTTGCCTCCTCGACCTGTCCTGCGCTGGGCGGGGCTTGCAGCAAACCCTCCTGCTTCTCGCTCACCTGTACGCCAATCCCAAAACGGTCTTACTCCTCGACGAGCCCGACGCCCACCTCGAAGTCCTCCGCCAGCGGCAGATTTACCAACTCCTCACCGACGTTGCCTCACAGCAAGGCTCCCAGGTGATTGCGGCCAGTCATTCGGAGGTCGTGCTCAATGAAGCGGCCAATCGCGATGTTGTCATTGCCTTCGTAGGCCAGCCCCACCGCATGGATGACCGGGGCCAGCAAGTTCTTAAGGCCCTGACAGACATCGGCTTCGATCATTACTACCAGGCCGACCTGAAGGGATGGGTGCTCTATCTGGAAGGCTCCACGGATTTGGCGATCCTCCGCGCATTCGCCCGGGTCCTGGGCCACAAGGCGGCTGGGCATCTCGAGCGTCCTTTTGTCCATTACCTGACCACCAACTTGCCTGGCCGGGCCCGAGAACACTTCTTCGCCCTGCAGGAGGCCCGCAACGACCTGGTGGGCGTGGCACTCTTTGACCGAATCGAAAAGCCCCTTCAAACCGGCACGCCGCTCACCGAACTGATGTGGCAAAAGCGCGAAATCGAGAACTACCTATGCCAGGAGGGAGTCCTGCTCGCCTGTGCTCGTCACGACCAACCGGACGATCTGTTCGGACGGGCCGAAGCTGCTCGCCGTGAACAAGTCATGCGTGAATGTGTCACCGAAGTTACTAACGCGCTTTCCACTTTGAGCCGCCCCAGCCCCTGGTCTGCTGACATCAAGGCCAGCGATGAGTTCCTCAATCCAGTCTTCGAGCGGTTCTTCAAAAAGCTGGGACTGCCTAATCTCCTCCGAAAAACCGACTACCACGTCCTCGCTGGCTTGGTCCGCAAGGACAAGCTGGACCCGGAGGTGACTGCCAAGTTGGACGCCATCGTGGCCGTCGCCGAGAAAGCCAGACCCAATGGCGAATAGCCATACCACGCAAAACCGCCACCCCCAAGCCGGATGTCCAACCGGTGGCTCACGGCTTGACCGGAGCCATGAGCCGGGTCTTGGCTTCGTCCCAGCGAATGGAGGCGTGGGGATTCGCCTCCAGGTCCCGGAAACGCTGCCCGATCAGAGCTCTTTCCCCATCGGTCAGCGCCCCGTCATCCCGCCACTTGTCCTGGGATAATAGTCTCTCTCTCGGCTCCCGCCTTCAGTTGCGGCTCTGCTCAAGAGAGGAATCGGACCTGGCAGTAACATTGGCCGATTCCTGGGTTTGCCACCCGCCGCCGAGCGCGGCGTAGAGCCTTATCTGGCTGGCCATCTTCTCAAGACGCAGCAAGACCAGGGCCTGCTGCGCAGCGAAGAGGGACCGTTGCGCGTCGAGGACGCCCAGGTAGCTGTCAATGCCCTTGTCGTAGCGGGAATTGGCCAACCGGTAGGTCTCGGCCGAAGCATTAACCAGTGATTGTTGTGCCGACACCTCCTGGTCCACCGTACCACGAACCGCCAGGGCATCGGCCACCTCCCGGAAGGCACTCTGAATCGCCTTCTCGTATTGGGTCACGGCGATTTCGCGCTGCACTTTAGCGACCTTGTACGCCGGCCACGTGCGAGCATCGAAGATCGGCATCACAATCTGCGGCGCATAGCTCCACGCGCCCGAGCCCGATTTAAAGAGTCCGGAAAGCTCACTGCTGGCGGTGCCGATAGCGGCGGTCAGGGAGATCTGCGGGAAAAACGCCGCCCGGGCAGCGCCGATGTCGGCATTGGCGGCTTTGAGCTGGTTTTCAGCTTCCAGAACATCCGGCCGACGCAGCAGGACCACTGAGGAAACGCCCGCACTGGCTTCTTTGGGAGGGATGACGGCGCTCAACTCCTTTGGCAGCAGTTCACTCGCCGTCGGCGCACCCACCAGAAGATTCAAGGCATTCTCGTCTTTCGCCACTTGCTGGGTGTAAAGGGCAACGTCCCTTCGGGCGGCGTCAACCGGCGTTTGCGCGCGGAACAAATCCAATTCGGTCGCCAGGCCGAGGTCGTAGCGGCGTTTGACCAGAGCATACGCAGCCTGCTGCGCTTCTCGGGTGGTTTCTGAAAGTTTGAGATTCTCGCGATCCGCCGCCAGAGCCAGGTACGCATTGGCTATCGAGGACACCAGCAGTATTTGGGCGCTGCGACGCGCCTGCTCCGTGGCGAAGTACTCCGCCAACGCACGGTCTTTCAGGCTGCGGATGCGACCGAAGAAATCCAATTCCCACGAGGCGACGCCGAGGTTGACACTGTAGTTTTGGATCGTTACCGGTTCCGGGAAGCCCGCGATATTGGCGGGAATCCGTTGTTTGGTCAGGTTGCCCGTGGCATTGGCGACCGGCCACAACTCGGCGCGCTGAACACCGTAGAGTGCCCGGGCCTGTTCCACATTCAAGGCCGCCACCCGCAGGTCGCGGTTGTTCGTCAGGGCATTCCCGATGACTTGTTGCAGTTTCTTGTCGGCGAAGAATTCACGCCAACGCAGGTCCGGGACATCCGACACTTGGGTCGCACCTCGGACTTCCGAGTAGGCCGGGCCGGATGGCCATTGAGCAGGGACGGGAGCCGCGGGCCGGGCATATTTCGGGGCCATCGTGCAGCCGGCTGGCATGAGGGCGATTCCGGCCAGTAGAAGAAGAACGGGCTTGTTCATGTTAGTGATTGCCCGAAGGGCTGCTTTCAGCGTTCCGGGCGGCTGGTCGCTGTTTCTTGCCGAGGGTCTTCTCGATCATCACAAAGAACAGGGGAGCAAAGACGGTCACGAGGAAAGTTGAGGTCACGACCCCGCCCAGTACCGCGGTGCCGATCGCCTTTTGCGCACCCGCGCCCGCCCCGCTCGCCAGGGTGAGTGGCAACACACCGAAGCCGAAGGCAAGGGAAGTCATGATGATGGGACGCAGCCGCAGTTTCGCCCCTTCCAGGGTCGCCTCGATTAGACCCATCCCCTCTTCCGCGCGAGTCTTGGCAAACTGCACGATAAGGATGGCGTTCTTGGTGGTCAGGCCAAGGGTCGTCAACAGCCCGATCTGGAAATAAACGTCGTTGGGCAGACCGCGGATCGTCGAGCCGAGCACGCCGCCAATGACGCCCAGGGGCAGCGCCAGCAGGATCGAAAGCGGGATGGGCCAGCTTTCGTACAATGCCGCCAGGCACAGAAAGATCACCAGAATGGAAAAGGCGTAAATCGGAGCCGTCTGGGCGCCCGCTTGCCGCTCCTGGTAGGAGAGCCCGTTCCAGTCAAAGCCGATCCCTCGCGGCAGCTTCTTCACGAAGCCTTCCATGGCCGCCATGGCCTCGCCGGAACTCCTTCCCGGCGCCGCCTCGCCCAGGATGTTCAGCGACGGAAAGCCATTGAAGCGCTCCAGCTTCGGAGAACCGGAAGTCCAGTGGCCGGACGCAAAGGAGGCAAAGGGAACCATCTTGCCCGCATTGTTGCGCACATAGAGTTTCTCCAGGTCTTTGGGCAGCATGCGGTAGGGAGCGTCGGCCTGGGCGTACACCCTTTTGACACGTCCGCCTTGAATAAAGTCGTTCACATACGCGCTGCCGAAGGCCGCCGAGATGGTCTCGTGAATCGCAGTGATGGGCACGCCCAAGGCGCCGGCCTTCTCCCAATCCACATCAACCCGGTATTCGGGCACATCTTCCAGACCGTTGGGCCGGACCTTGGTCAATACCGGGGCCTGCGCCGCCATGCCAAGGAGTTGGTTGCGGGCCGCCATCAGATCGGCATGCCCCAGGCCGCCCCGATCCAGCAACTGAAAATCAAACCCCTTGGCCTGGCCCAGTTCCACAACCGACGGCGGCGCGAAGGCGAACACCATCGCGTTGCGCATCTGGGAAAAGGCCCTCATGGCCCTGCCGGCCACCGGACCGACTTTCAAATCCGCACGTTCGCGGAGTTTCCAGTCTCTCAGCTTCGCGAACGCGAGGCCTGAGTTCTGTCCCCGGCCGGAGAAGCTCATCCCGGCCACAGTCATGCAGGATTCCACTGCGTCTTTCTCGTGCTCCAGAAAATAGACTTTAACCTCATCCATGACCTTCTTGGTCTGCTCCAAGGTTGCGTTGGCCGGGAGCATGGCCTGCACCATCAGGATGCCTTGGTCTTCATCCGGGAGATAGGCCGTGGGCATCCGCTTAAAGAAGAACCCCATCGCCACGACGATCAGGAGAAAGATCGCGCCGTAGCGGATCTTGTTGGAGAGGGACCGGCCTACCAGCTTGAGGTATTGGTCTCTGGCGCCGAAAAAGAGACGGTCAAACCAGCGGAAGAACGGTCGCAGAAACCACACCCCCGCCTCCGCTGGCTCATGCCCCTTGGGCACCGGCTTGAGAAATGTCGCGCACAACACCGGCGTCAGGATCAGGGCCACTACCACCGAAAGGAGCATCGAAGCGACGATGGTGACCGAGAACTGGCGGTAAATGACCCCCGTGGACCCGGCGAAAAACGCCATCGGGCCAAACACCGCCGAGAGCACCAGCCCAATACCAATCAACGCGCTGGTGATCTGGTCCATGGACTTGCGCGTGGCCTCCAAGGGTGAAAGTCCTTCCTCGCTCATGATGCGTTCCACGTTCTCCACCACCACGATGGCGTCGTCCACCAGCAGG
>Ga0326727_10017273_pt1 | contig 15013 bp, 10 predicted proteins | sample MB2enrmetagenome_FD_207643 | JGI IMG/M metagenome (GOLD analysis project Ga0326727, IMG submission 207643) | Lab enriched peat soil microbial communities from McLean, Ithaca, NY, United States - MB29MY | ecosystem: Environmental > Terrestrial > Soil > Wetlands > Peat | place: USA: New York... | reverse complement strand
CCCAATAGGGATTCTGATAATCCAGCGCGACGTTCCGCAGGTTCAGCACGTAGATGCAGAGCAGGCCAAAGAATATCATGAACTGCGTCCATTGCGTCGGGTCCCGCGAGAAAAGTCGCGCGTCTTTCAGCGCCAGCGCCCGCACCGGACGGGAGAGGAACGGCAGGCGATGAAAAAGCACTTCCAAAAGCGGCAGCCGGTCCGTCTTGCTCCGGACGCGTAACGCCCGCCGCTGCACCCATTCCGCGCGCGAACCCATCGTGGCTGCCCAGCTCCCGTAGAACGCCTGTCCCGCGACCTCATAGCTCACGAGCAGTCCCATCAGCGCACTGCTCAGCAGGACCAGGAAGAAGAAACCGCCCTTCCTCATCAGCCCTTCGCTCCAGGCGAGGACAGATTGCGCCATCCATGAGCTGGGCAGAAATGGGCTGAGGCTGAATCGCGTATGTCTCAGCAGCGTGTCAAAGACCGCCACCGACTGCATCGCCTGCGCGTCCGTCACCGGCTTTACGCCGAAGGCCAGCCACACCACCGTGGCCGCGCCCGCCGCAAAGAGGATCCGCTTCGTCCAGCGCACCGACAGAACCCGCACGAGAAAGAGGATCGCCCACGATCCCAGCAGCGCCGGTATTACGACGAATGGAAGAAACGCCACGAACACCTCCGCGTAGAACGGCCAGTGCGCTTCATTCGCGCGGCCCCACGCCACCATCATCGGAGCGCTGAGGAAGAGCAGCGCCCAGCTCGCCAGTCCCAGCGACTCGATCAGTTTCCACAGGTAAACATCCCGGCTCCGGATCGGCAGCGAGAGCAGAAAGTCCGTCTCCCGATTCTTGAACAGGCTCGCGTACCCGATGATCGCGTTCGAGAAGATCAACATCGCGAAAAAGAACCCGAAGATGAGATAGAGAATCCGCTGCGCCAGCAGCGTCCCTACGAGCGGGAACTTCCGCAGGAAAATCAGCCCGGTATAAAAAATGTAATATCCCGCCGCGAGGTACCCCAGGCAGAATCCCCCCAGCACCGCCAGCATCAGCCGCGATTTCTTTCGCAGCGCTGCAATCTCCGCCCGTATCGTGACAAACCGCGCCCAAAGGACCAGCCGGAGAATGCGGAGCGACATGGGGGAGGGGATTCTATACGAACTCGCACTCCAGCTTCGTTGCCTCCGCGAGTCTCCGCAAATACTGCCGGCGGGGAATTTCCATCGCACCAAATTGCTTCAGGTGCGGCGTGATCCACTGCGTATCCAGCAGGGTGAATCCCCGTGCGCGCAGCCGCTCGACCAGCGCGTACAACGTCACCTTCGACGCGTCGGTTTCCCAGTGGAACATCGATTCCCCAAAAAACGCCCCGCCCAGCGACACGCCATACAGTCCGCCTGCGAGCCGCCCCTCCCGCCACGCTTCGACCGAGTGCGCCGCGCCGCGCCGGTGCAACTCGCAATAACTCTGCACGATCTCCTCCGTGATCCATGTCTCATCCCGGCCGGCGCAGGCTCGCATCACGGCTTCGAAGGACTGGTCCACCCGCACCTCGAATTTCTCCCGTCCCAGCGCTCGTTTGAGCCCGTGCGGGATATGGAATCCCTCGTCCAGCGGGATGATCGCCCGCGGGTCCGGCGAGAACCACCCGATCTCCCCGTCTTCCATGCCCATCGGGAATACGCCGTGCAGATAGCCTTCGATGAGCAGCGCGGGTGAAATCATGTACCGGATGGGTGGCCCATTTGTTGAATAATCGGAACCGGCCAAAGTGCAAAGCGTCGCTGCGGAGAATTTTTGCGCCAGTACCGGATTCGGAGGTGCCGGCATGTTGACAATTTTGCCCATTCGCAATGGGATGGCTCCGTGAATCTTAAAACAATTGCGTACGGGCTTCTCGTTTTTTGCGTCGCGATTCTTCCCGCCTCCGCGGACCTCAAGCAGCGCGAGTGGAACATCGACGGCGCATCCCGCCAGGCATTGATTTCCATTCCGGCTACGATCCCTGCGGACGGCTGTCCGTTGATCTTTGCCTTTCACGGGCACGGTGGTTCGGCGCTCAACGCCGCGCGCACGTTTCACTACCAGGATGTCTGGCCGGAAGCCGCCGTTGTCTACATGCAGGGCCTGCCCACGCCCGGCCTATTGACCGATCCAGAAGGCAAGAAGAACGGTTGGGATGCCAAAACCATCGGCCCGAACAACCGCGATCTAAAATTCTTCGACGCCGTCCTCGCCAGCATGCAAAAGGATTACAAGATCGATCCCAAGCGCGTTTACTGCACTGGCCACTCGAACGGCGGCGGTTTCACCTACATGCTCTGGTCGCAGCGCGGCGATGTATTCGCCGCCATCGCTCCGTCCGCCGCCGCCAGCGTCCAGGTCCTCGGAAAGCTCACCCCGGTGCCCGTCCTCCATGTCGCCGGGCAGAATGACCACCTCGTCAAATACGAGTGGCAGCAAATGACGATGAAAGCGGTCCGCAAGATCAATGGCTGTTCCGAAACCGGGACTCCGTGGGCCTCCTCCGGCCCTCTGACTGGCACCATCTATCCGTCGCCGTCCGGCACGCCCCTCGTCACCTTGATTCATCCCGGGGCTCACGTCTTTCCCCCGGAAACGCCGGCTTTGATCGTCCGCTTCTTCAAGGAACACGTCCGCAAGTAACTTCGCCCCGCGGACATCCCCGCGCATTTAAAGGAGAGTGTTTCGCACGCCCCGGCTTGCCCTCGCGGTTGGTCGAGAGCTAACTGGCGGCCCATGAAGCACCGGAACCTCGCCTGCTCAATCGTCGCCGCGTATGCCGCATCGTCCGGCGTACTCCATGCGGGAGGCGGTATCCCGGGCTTGGACGGCTCTGGGGCCCTTCCCGGCGTCGCCGGTTTCGAAATGCTCGAGCCGAAGAACATGGGCGGCCCGTGGATCGATTTCGACGACTTGATGAATGACACGCTTACCGGCGCCACGCGCGCGGACCCTCATTTTCATGACCTCGGAACCGCCGGCGATTCCGCCGCGATCATCGAGGGCGCGGCTGCCATCGAGAAGCGATGGCCGGGCGACGTGAAGACCTATTGCGTCAACTATTACGACCTCATGAACGCTATGCTTCATCGCGGCGTCGGCGTCCCGGATTTGCGCATTACCGAGCAGATCGCCACCTCCCCACTCGCCAGGAAGCAGCAGGCAATTTCCGACGACACCCCTCGTCTGGCCTTGATGCAAACCATGGCCATCCGTCTTCTCCTGAAGACCGCATGGCTCGCCGCCCCCACCCCTGACACCATGCGCGCCACCGATCAATGCCTCGGCTACATGGAACGCCGCCGCAGAGAAATTCTGGCATCCAACGACTCGCTCAGGATCGGCGCGCTCCATTTGGACCATAGGGACATGGCCGCTGTTCAGGTCAAACACCGCCTCGTCTTTGAGGACCGCGACTTGGTCGAGGAGCAGTCGATCTGGCGGAGCGAGATCGTCGAGATTTCCGACACCACGATCATCCTCCTCAAGGAAGCCGCAACCCAATACCCCGCCTGTTCCGACACCGCTGCCGCCCTCGCAAAGCGCGCCGAGACCCTCAGCCAGGGCCTCTCCGAACAATAGACACACCGCCCAATTTTCCAGACGGTCCCGCAATCATTATTTCCATACTTCCTATTCCTCTCATCCACCCTAATCCCAAACAAAATGCTCCAGCCGCAGCTCGTCCGCCCGCTTCCGCGCTTCGCCGCTTCGCGGTCCGCCTGCCCGCGCCACCTTCTCCAGCACAAAGATCGCCCCCGGCCAGTTTGATTTCGCTTCCAGCAACCCCGCCGCGTCATACCCCGCTTTCTCGAACCAGAAAAAATCCGGCTGCTGCTGCCCGCCCGTCGTCGGCGAGTTGAGGACATCGTAAAAAGCCGTCAAGGCCTGATCCGCGAGTCCCTGTTTGTCGAGGCACCGGCCCTTCTTGTACAGCGCCTGATCTCGCCACGGAGTCGTCACGTCCGGGTCGGCGACGATCTGGTCGTACAGCGCCATCGCCGCTGCGCACGCTTCCGTGCCGGAGGACATGGGTGCGGCCGATGGCGACGGGGCAGGGGACGCGTCCTTTTCGCTGGCGACAAGGCAATCGGCCTTGCCGCACAGCGCTGCCAGCCGCAGCGAGTCGTCGGGATTCGACCGCAGGATATTGTCGTAAATAATCACGGCTTCCTTGTCGTGGCCCATGCGCGCCTCGAGCAGCGCCTGCTCCTGTCGCGCGTAAAGCCGTAGCGGCCCCGTCCCTTTCGCGACTTGGTCGAAAAGCGCGAGGGCGTGATCGATCCCGCTACTGCTCATCCCCCGCACGGACGATTCGCCGGCCAGGATGAGCGCCTTGTCCGTGAGCGGATCGGAAGGGTTCTCCTGCGCGAGGTTCTCGAACTGCGTCTGCGCATTCGCGAAATCTTCCCGGCGAAAATACACCTGCCCGAGTTTCATCCGCACCTGCGGCCGCAACGCCGATGTGGGATACGTCGCGAGAAACTGGAGCCCCCTCCGCATCACGATGTCGTCGTCCCGTTTCGGCGAGGAGTCCGCGACGAAAATCGCAAGGTAATCCGCCTGCTCGCGCGATTGATTCGACGGCGTGGAGACGTACGCCGCCTTCAGCAGGTTGCCCGCCGAATCCACGTCCCCATCGGCGAAAACCAGCTCCGCGAGAGCAAGACGCGCCTCGTCGATTCGCCGGTTATCGGGGAAATCCCGGATGAACGATTGCAGCGTGGCCGTCGCCCGCGGGTCGCCCGACCGGGCCTGGAGCAGCCCTTCCTCCAGCAGCAGGTTGCGGCGTTGTTCGGTCTCCGGGAATCGCTGGCTGAGCACGGCGTAATCCTCGAGAAAGCGGTTGTAATTTCCCAGATGTAGCCACGCGAGCGCTGAGTCGTAGTTCGCCTGGAGGCAAAGCTCCGGCGAGCGCACCGCGGCGTCGTGAAAGGTCTCTGCGGCCAGCAGAAACTCACCCTGGGCGAAGTACGCATTCCCCGTCGCAATCTCGCTGCGCGCCCGTTCCTGCGGACTATTGCTGAACCTCATCGCCCCTTCGAATGCGGCGATGGCCGTGGGAATGCGATTCGTCTCAAGGTAAAGCTGCCCAAGCTGCATCCACGCCTCGAACGCAAACGCGTGATGCGGGAACCGCTGGATAAACTCCGTGTACGCGCGAAGTGCTTTCTCCTGCCGCAGTTCCCTCTGGAATAATCTTCCTTCATAATATACCGCCAGCGCCGCGCGCCGCGTCGGCGCCTGCGTCCCCCAGTGCTGGAGCTCCGATTCCGAGGCGTTATCTTCCGCCGCATAAATCTCATCCAGCCGCTGGAACATTTCCTCCAGGTAAGGGCTCTCCGGGAAATGCCAGATGAAGTCCTCCAGCACGTTGTCCGCGACTTCCAGCCCGTTGAGCGCGATCCGCGCATTGGTCAGCCCGATTGTCGCGCCCGCATGCAGCGCGGGCGTCAGGCCGCGCGGATCCTTGAGCAGTTCTGTAAAATCCTGCATCGCTGGTGCCGCTTGATCCTCCGCAAGATAGATCCGGCCCTCGACGTATTGATGCCACCGGGTCTCGACGAGATTGGACGGCGTCGCCCGCGCGAGTAGTGCCCGCGCCTGGTCCAGTTGATGCGTTTCGAGATAAAGCTCCGCGAGTCGCAGCCGGACGAGCGCGGAGTCGCTATGAGCCTCAAGCGCGGCCAGCGCCGTCTCCGCCTCCGCTGTGCGTCCCAGCGCGTGAAGCGCCTCGGCCCTGCCGATCGTCGCGGCCTTGTGCAGCGTTGCCGATCCCCCGTCCGCAAGCTCTTGATAGAGCGGCTCCGCGTCGCTCCAGCGTCCCAGCGCGGCGAGCGCCGCCGCTTTCCAGAACCGCTCGAAGTCATTTGCCGGAAACTCCATCCGCGCAAGCGCCCCCACCATATCCCCGGAGTCGAGCATCGCCCGCGTCAGATCGTCCTCCGCCCGCTCCCGTAGCGAATCGTCCAGCGCCCCGCTCGACGCAAGGAATCCGTGGAGCTTCTCAATCGCCACCTCCTGCAGGTGGGCTGCCATCGCCTGCTCCGCAGCATCCAGCGTCGCATCGTGCGGCGCCGGGGGAGGGGACTGCTCTGCCCGAAGCAACGGAACCGCAAACAGCAGGACGAGCGAAAATGTCGATTTTCTCATCCCACCCCCAAATGGCGTTTTAAATATCTCCCCGTATGGCTCTCCTCTACTCCCGCAATCTTCTCCGGCGTCCCCTCTGCAATAATGTGCCCGCCATGCCTCCCGCCGTCCGGCCCCAGGTCGATGATCCAGTCCGCGCATTTGATCACCTCCAGGTTGTGCTCGATGATGATCAGCGTATTGCCCGCGTCGCGCAGTTTCATAAGCACCTCCAGCAGCTTGTGGATATCCGCAAAATGGAGCCCGGTTGTCGGTTCATCGAGGATGTAAACTGTGCGTCCCGTCGCCTTCTTGGCAAGTTCCGCCGCAAGCTTCACCCGTTGCGCCTCGCCCCCGGAGAGCGTCGAGCCGCTCTGGCCCAGCCGCACATACCCCAGCCCGACCCGGTCCAGTGCCAGCAACCGGTCCGACACCGTCGGCACGTTCCGGAAGAACCGCTCCGCCTCATCCACCGTCATGTCCAGGATGTCCGCAATGTTCCGTCCCTTGTACGTGATCTCCAACGTCTCCCGGTTGTAACGCCGCCCGTGGCAGATCTCGCATTCGACAAAAACATCCGCCAGGAAATGCATCTCGATCCGGATCATTCCTTCCCCCTGGCAATGCTCGCATCGGCCTCCTTTTACGTTGAACGAAAAACGGCCGGACTCATACCCTCGCACCCGCGATGCCGGCAGATTGGCAAAGAGCTGCCGGATCGGCCCGAACGCGCCGGTGTACGTGACTGGGTTCGACCGCGGTGTCCGCCCGATCGGGCTCTGGTCGATCACGATCGCCTTGTCGATATACTCCAGTCCCTGGATCCCCTTGAAAGCTCCCGGTCGATCCTTCGCCCGGTAAAAATGGCGGAACAACGCGCGCCGCAGGATGTCATCGACGAGCGTCGATTTCCCGCTCCCCGAGACCCCGGTCACGCACGTGAGGCAGCCGAGCGGAAACGACGCATTTACGTTGGCCAGGTTGTTCTCGGACGCCCCGCGGACCGTCAGCCACTGCGATGGCGCGACGCGGCGCTTCGGCACCGGGATCCGGAGTTGCCCGGTCAGGTATTGGGCCGTAAGCGAAGCCGGATTCTTCAGCACATCGTCGACCGACCCCTGCGCGATGATCTCCCCGCCCCGCACACCCGCGCCCGGCCCGAGATCCAGAACGAAATCCGCCGCCCGGATCGTCTCCTCGTCATGTTCGACCACGATCACCGAGTTTCCCAGGTCCCGCAGCCGTCGCAGCGTCGCGATCAGCCGGTCGTTGTCGCGCTGATGGAGCCCGATGCTCGGCTCATCCAGGACGTAAAGCACTCCCGCCAGACCCGAGCCGATCTGCGTTGCCAGCCGGATGCGCTGCGCCTCGCCTCCGGACAGCGTTCCGCTCTCCCGGTCGAGATTCAGGTACCCGAGTCCGACCTCCACGAGAAACCGCAGTCGTGCCAGGATTTCGCGCGTGACTTCCCCGACGATCACCTGCTGCTGATCGGTCAGAATCAGGTTTTCGATAAATGATCGCGCATCCAGCACCGTCAATCCGCAGAGCTGGCGGATGTTAATCTCAGCCGGCGCCAGCTTCTCGTTCTCTCTCGCGAGCAGCCCTCGCACGGTCACCGCGAGAATCTCCGGCCGCAACCGCGCCCCATGGCACACGGAGCATTCCCGTCGGCTCATGTATTGCCGCAGCCGGTTCCGCGTCAGCTCGCTTTCCGTATCCTCGAACAGCCGCTGCATCTGTGCGACCAATCCCTCGAACGGACGTTCCGCCGTGCTCGCCTTCGTCCCTGCCCCCCACTCGATGTTGATCGCCTCCGACCCCGTCCCGTGGCAAAGCGCCTCCTTGAATTCCGCCGGCAGATCCGCGTATGGCACATCCATTGGCGCGTGAAACCGCGCTGCCAGCGCCCGCAGGATCCCCGCGTAGAAAAACTGCATCCGCTTACCCGTCCGCTGCCACGGCGCGACCGCCCCTTCCTTCAGCGACTTTTGCGGATCGGAGATCATCAGGTCGCAATCGAAAAACGCCTCCGTTCCCAACCCGTGGCACGCCGGACACGCGCCCAGGTGGCTATTGAAGGAGAAATGCTTCGGCGTCAGTTGCGGCATCGTGAACTCGGTCTCCGGATTGCAGAAATCCGTCGAATACCTCATCTCCTGCCACTTCTCGGGCTCCTCCGGCGTCTGCCGCAGGATAAATACCCGCGATCCTCCCCACTTCAGCGCCGTATCCACCGAATCCGCCAGCCGCGCCCGCACCCCATCCCGGATCACCAGCCGGTCCACGACTATCTCGATGGAATGCGCCTTCGCCTTGTCCAGCTTGATCGGCTCCGCGCCCACTTCCACGATCTGCCCGTCGATCCGCGCACGCACAAACCCCTCCCGCTTGATCCGCTCGAACACATCCCGGAATTCCCCCGTCTGCGACCGCACGAACGGCGCCAGCACGATCACTTTCGACTCCTGCGCGTACGCCTCGATCCGGTCGGTGATTTGCTGCGCCGACAGCTTGAAAATCGGCTCCCCGGTCACCGGATCGTGCGGCTGTCCCACCGATGAGAACAGCAGCCTCAGGTAATCGTATATCTCCGTCGTCGTGGAAATCGTCGAGCGAGGATTCGCAGCCGACCCCCGCTGCTCGATCGCAATCGCCGGCGACAGCCCTTCGATAAAGTCCACCTCCGGCTTCTGCATCTGGTCCAGAAACTGCCTCGCATATGCCGAAAGGCTCTCGACATATTTCCGCTGCCCTTCTGCGTACAATGTATCAAAAGCGAGAGACGATTTCCCCGACCCGCTCAGCCCCGTCACCACCACCAGTTTCTCGCGCGGAATTTCAACCGTGAGATTCTTCAGGTTATGTTGGCGCGCGCCTACAATTTTTATGACCTCAGCAGGCATTTTTCTCGATTCGGTGAAACCCGCTAATTAAACAGGACTCAAGCCGGGACGCCAGCCTTCAGAAGGCGCGAACTTCCATCCCGGCTGGCACGAATAGCGCTTTACTTCCCTGACACATGGAAAATTCATCTGTACCGAGCAGCGAGATCCTCGCTTTGCACGAGCGTTTTCGCGAGATCAAGCACTCGGTGAACAACACCATTGCCGTTTTCATGGCGCTCTCTGAGCTCGCCCAGCGAAATCCCGCTCATTATGAGAAACTTACGCAGGCCGTGCTCACCCGTTGCCCGGAGATCGTCTCCCTGATGCAGGGCTTCCAGCAGGAGCTCCTCGCCAAGGCAAAAGGCACCGCCCCGGGCGCGCCTCCCCCCATGTCGGGCAGGCTCTAGTCCCCACTCTCCCCGGGCAGGAATTTCTCCACCCGATCCCTTTTTTCCGGCCAATTCCTCCCTGTCTTGGGGTCCAGCCGGCAAAAATGAAGAAAATTTGACGAAATTGACAATTCGTGCCCCCGGAACGCTCTCAAAATGGAAAAAAAACGGCATGCCGGACTTCCTGCAAAACGGCGCTCAAACTTTTTTTGCCCCACCCTTGGACAATATCGTGATTTACGCTCACTCTGATGGAATGGGCATTATAGAGCAAAATCGTCGTTTTACTCTGTAAATCGGCCCGGGTCGCTCTGCTCCATGCGGCATGAAACCGGCTGCGTAATTACACCGTAAATACCATTGAACATATCCCGCGACGCCCTGTCAAATTAATCAAAACTTAACGGCATTAACCTTTTTCCCGTCGTCCATCCGAGGCGAGCAACCGGCGACCGCCACACGAATCATAACTGAAGAACCCAACCTTAACAGGAGCACGCGCAGCGTGCAACTATATGGCCGTTGACGACACAGAATCAGGCATCAAAATCTACCTCCGGGAGATTGGTCAAATTGCCCTTTTGACTCCAGAGCAGGAGATCCAGCTCGCTGCCCGTATTAAAAAGGGAGACAAAGAGGCTCGCGCGATAATGATTCGCGCCAATTTGCGGCTCGTGGTCAAGATCGCCCACGATTACAACAATCTCGGTCTGCCCCTCCTTGACCTCATCAGCGAGGGTAACATCGGCCTCATGAAGGCCGTCGAACGCTTCGACCCCGCCAAGGGCGGCAAGCTCTCGACCTACGCCGCATGGTGGATCAAGCAGTCCATCAAGCGCGCCCTGGCCAACCAGAGCAAGACCATCCGTCTCCCCGTCCACCTGGTCGACAAGATCTCGAAAATGCGCCGCGTCGCGCTTCAGATGAGCGAGGAGCTTGGCCGCGAGCCTACCGACGATGAGCTGGCCGAGGAAGTCGGCATGGCTTCCGCCAAGGTTTCGCAGCTCAAGACCGTCTCCATTCGCCCAGCTTCCCTCGATGCGCCCATCAGCGATGATGACACCACCGAGTTCGGCGAGATTGTTGGCGACGAAGAGGCCCTCACGCCCTTCGAGCAACTCCGCGACCAGAACCTCCGCGACGAGATCACCGATCTCATCTCCGTCCTCGACGAGCGCGAGAAGAAAATCATCTTCTCCCGCTTCGGCCTCGACGGCGGCAAGCCGAAGACCCTCGAAGAGGTCGGGCGGAAGTTTGGCGTCACGCGCGAGCGCATCCGCCAGCTTCAGAACATCGCTCTTATGAAGCTTCGCCGTGCGCTTCAGAAGAAGGAGAAACCCTCAGACTTTGTTCACAGCGCCAGCTAGGACGTTTTAACCCGTTTTCGGGTTTAGTGGCAGGCAGCTGACTCAAACCGGGGCGCGTCATATTCGGGTGGCGCGCCCCGCTGGTTTTCCGGGCGGCGCCCAAAAAAGCTCGCCCTTCCCGCGAGCCCGGTGGCAGCCTCCGCTGCCTGATGTCGATCCTGACCAAGCCCATTCAAGCCGTTTCCCGCGAATGGGCCGTTTTCATCGCGACACTGCGCTCGCCCGCATTCCGCGAACTGCTCCTCTGGTCTCTCCCCGCCTTCATCCTCGGCGCCGTCGCCCGCGTCGCGCTCAATATTCATTTCCCCTACGGCTACTTCCAGGGCGACACCCCGGATTTTCTCGTCACCGCCGAGCGCCTCGTCCGGCATCACACCCTCGTCATCCACGGCAAGAAGGCCTTCCTCGCCCCGATCCTCTTTGCCATTCCCTTCCTCCTTCACCTTCCCGCCCTCCTCGTCATCCCTCTCGCGCAGCACCTTGCCGGCCTCGCCGCCACCATCGCGGCCGGCGGTATCGTCAGATGCTGGTTCCGTCTCTGGCGCTGGTTCATCATCCCGGTAACCACCCTCTACACCCTCAATCCCGCCCTTCTCTGGTATGAGCACGCCCTTCTTGCGGAATGCCATTACCTCTTCTGCGTAACCGCCCTCGCTCTCGCCGGGACCCTCCTGGTCCGCCGCCCCACGTTGCGCAAGTTCGTCTGGCTCATCGTCATCCTTTTCTTCACCGCCGGCTCCCGCCCCGAGGGGAAGCTCTTCGTCGCCTTCGGCCTCGGCGTCGTCGCGCTCGCTTACCTCGGCGATTGGAAACTCTGGACCCGCCGCCTCGCCACCATGCTCCTCTGCTCCGCAGTCATCTGGATGTGCAGCCGCAGCACCCAGGCCGGCCTGCTCCTTTACGCCACCGTCCTTCCGCTCGCCCCCGAGGTCTCCGCCGCCGCCCCCGGCGTCGAGCCCTTCCTCGGCAAGCTCCGCGCCGCCAACGCCGCCCAGGACCAGACCGTTCGCACCAAGCTCAATACCGTCGAAAAAGCCGCCAACAACGCCCTCCACGATTACCTCCAGTCCACCGGTAAAAAAGCCGATGACGCCCATGTCAGCGCCCTTGCTCAGCAGCTCGCCCTCGAGGCGATTCGCCGCAAGCCCCAGCTCCTCCCGACCATCGCCGCGAACAAATTCCTCATGACCTGCCGCCCCAGTTCCACCGGCGAATTCCAGGCCACCAGCGGCGGATTCACCCCCGTCTGGATTTACGACAAGCAGCTCGACTCCCTCTCCCGGCGCAAGTTCATGAAACCCCTCATGAAAGGCCTCGCCGGACGCGACCTCCCGAACGACGACGCTACCCGGGCTTTCCTCCACGAAAAATTCCAGCCTCTCGCTCCCGACGGGTTCGCTCTGCTCCAGGATTTCTGGAGCCGCCTCACCCTCGGCCATCAATGGCGCTCCCACGGCGCCGACAAGCGCTTCATCCCTGGCTGGCCTGCCTTCTTCCTCCTCGCCGCCGCCGGAATGATCGCGTCTTTCTACCCCCGCGACCGCCTCTGGCGCTTCCATCTCCCATGGGTCGCCGCATTCGTTGCCGTATGGCTTGCAGTCATGCTCACAGGCGTGGTCAATTCCCGTTACCGGTTTGTCTTCGAGCCCTTCTGCATGTTCTACGCTTTTCTCTTGCTCGATTTCATGGCTAACCTCCGCCGCGGGCGTCCTCAGCCCCCGTCCCAGTCCGGCGCGCATCCCTCCCATCCATGACCAAGTCGCTTACCATCGGCATCCCTTGTTACAACGAGTCCCTCACCGTGGGAAAGGTCGTCACCGACTTCCGCGCCGTCTTCCCCGCCGCACGCATCCTCGTCATCGACAACGCCAGCACGGACGACACCTCGGAGATCGCTCGCACCGCCGGCGCCGAGGTCGTCACCGAGCCCCGCAAGGGCAAGGGCTACGCCGTCCAGCGCCTCTTCACCCTCACGGAATCCGATTACCTCATCATGGTCGACGGCGATGATACCTACCCCGCCGAGGAGGCCCTCAAGCTCATCGACACCATTGAGCGCGAAGGCGGCGATACCGTCGTCGGACGCCGCACCAGCAGCGACCAGGCCGCATTCAAGACCACCCACACCTGGGCCAATCACGCCCTCTGCCGCCTTATCGAGATCCTCTTCTCCGCCCGCTGCGGCGACCTCTTTTCCGGGTACCGCCTCTTCACCCGCGCCTTCTATCGCAATATCCCCATGCTGGCGCAGGGCTTCGAGGTCGAGACAGAGCTGGCCATCCAGACCATCGACAAGGGCTTCGTCCAGCGCGACGTGAACATCTCCTTCCGCAGCCGTCCCGAGGGCTCTTTTTCAAAACTGAACACCTTCAGCGATGGCTTCCGCGTGATGCGTGTCATCGTCACCGTGCTCAAGGATTTCAAGCCCATGCTCTTCTTCTCGCAGATCGCCGCGATCTTCTTCATGTGCTCGATCTTCGCCGGCATTTTCCCCATCTCCGACTACCTCCGCTTCCGCTACGTCTACCACGTCCCGCTCGCCATTCTCGCCACCGGCTTCGATATGCTCGCCGCCCTCGCCCTCGTCTGCGGCTTCATCCTCGACACCATCGTCCGCTACGACCGCGAGCAATTCTTCCTCCGCATGCGCGATTTCAAGGACGCCCCCCGCTGATCGGTTCCTGGTGGTTGCTGCTCTCTCTCCGCGCTTTTGCATTGCCTTCCGCACCCCTCGGTGGTGACTTGACCCCTCCCTATGAGTCAGCAGCAGCCAAAGTCAAACCCCGAGCGGATGGAGAAAATCGTCAGCCTCTGCAAGCGCCGCGGTTTTATATTCCAATCCAGCGAAATCTACGGCGGCCTCAATGGCTGCTGGGACTACGGCCCCCTTGGCGTCGAGCTGAAGCGCAATCTCAAGGATTACTGGTGGCGCGTCATGGTCCGCGAGCGCGATGACGTCGTCGGCATGGACGGCTCCATCCTCATGAATCGCGCCGTATGGAAAGCCAGCGGCCACGAGGAGACTTTTACCGATCCCATGGTCGATTGCCGCAATTGCAAGGCCCGCCACCGCGCCGATCAACTCCCGCAGAAGGAGGGCGTCCCCTATTGCCCGAATTGCGGCAGCCGCGACCTCACGGAGGCCCGCGCCTTCAATCTCATGTTCCAGACCTACGTCGGCGCCACTCAGGATGAGAACGCAAAGGTCTTTCTCCGCCCGGAGACAGCCCAGGCCATCTTCGTCCAGTTCAAGAACGTCCTCGAGGTCTCGCGCAAGAAACTCCCCTTCGGCATCGCCCAGATCGGCAAGGCATTCCGCAACGAGATCAATCCCCGCAACTTCACCTTCCGCTCCCGCGAGTTCGAGCAGATGGAGCTCGAGTACTTCTGTGCACCCAGTCAGGGCCGCGAGCTGCTCGACTACTGGCTCCAGGAGCGCCTCCGCTTTTACGAGAACATCGGCCTCCCTCGGGAAAAACTGCACGTCCACGAGATTCCCGCCGAGGAGCGCGCCTTCTATTCCCAGGGCACCTACGACATCGAGTTCGAGTTCCCCTTCGGCATCCAGGAGCTCGAAGGCGTCGCCTACCGCACCGACTACGACCTCAACCAGCACATCAAGGCCAGCGGCAAGCCGCTCGACTACTTCGACGAGGAATCCAAGCAGCGCTTCGTCCCTCACGTCGTCGAGCCCTCCGCCGGCGTCGACCGCACCGCCCTCGCCCTCATCTGCTCCGCTTACGACGAGGAGACGGTCACCGATGAGAAAGGCAAGAGCGAGACCCGCATCGTCCTTCGTTTCCATCCCCGCATCGCTCCCGTAAAAGTCGGCATTTTCCCATTGCTCAAGAACAACGAGCACCTCGTCGCAAAAGCCCGCGAGATCACAGCCCTCCTCCGTCCGCACATGATGACCTTCTACGACGAAGGCGGTGCCATTGGCCGCCGTTATCGCCGCCAGGACGAGGTTGGCACCCCCTTCGGCATCACTGTCGACTTCGAGACCCTCGGCGAAAAAGGCGACGAGCTGAAAGACACTGTCACCCTCCGTCACCGCGACAGCATGAAACAGGAGCGCGTCCCCATCAAAGACCTCCTCGGCATCATCCTCCCGCAGGTAACATAGCCCCTGTAGCCATGGGCCGCTGGCTGAAAGCCGATCCCATGGTCCCTTCGGAGTTTACGCAGTGCGGTCCTATTCCCCTATTTGAACCTACACTTAAACGTGA
>Ga0326727_10017272_pt1 | contig 15014 bp, 13 predicted proteins | sample MB2enrmetagenome_FD_207643 | JGI IMG/M metagenome (GOLD analysis project Ga0326727, IMG submission 207643) | Lab enriched peat soil microbial communities from McLean, Ithaca, NY, United States - MB29MY | ecosystem: Environmental > Terrestrial > Soil > Wetlands > Peat | place: USA: New York... | reverse complement strand
TCTTCTGCCGCTTTGCGGGCTGCAATCTCTGGTCGGGCCGCGAAGCCGACCGCGCCTCGGCAATCTGCCAGTTCTGCGACACCGATTTTGCCGACACCAACGGTCCCGGCGGCGGAAAATTCGAATCCCCGAATGCTTTAGCAGCGGCGATTGAAGAAAAATGGCTCGGCAGCGACGCTACCGGCACTCGTTTCGTTGTCTGCACTGGCGGCGAGCCTCTGCTTCAGCTCGATCCCCCGCTCATCGACGCTCTCCACGCACGCGGCTTTGAAATTGCCGTTGAAACCAACGGAACCATCGCGGCTCCGCCGGGTCTCGACTGGATCTGCGTCAGCCCCAAGGCCGGCACCGCACTCCAGCAACCCACCGGCGACGAGCTGAAGCTGGTGTATCCGCAACCCGGCGCCGAACCGGAGGCCTTCGAGTCGCTCTCCTTCCGTCATTTCTTCCTGCAACCCATGGACGGTCCCCTCCGGGACGCAAATACCCAAGCCGCGCTCCAGTATTGCCTCCATCACCCGCGCTGGCGCCTGAGCCTGCAGACGCATAAATTGCTGGGAATACCGTAAAGGCAGGGAACAAGGGATCGTGGGAGCAAGCGGGTTACTCGATATTGTCGCGTTTTTCTAGATTGTGTCGCCCGCAAAGGATTTGAATATTCGCGGGGTCCTTGGAAGACCCGCCTTTTGAATAAGGGATGATGTGGTCAAAATGGAGCCCAGTATTCGTTCCGCACTTGCGACACTTTCCCTGGTCGCGCTTCCAGACCTCAAGCTTGACCCAACTTGGTATGAGCCGGTCGTCCTCCAACGTTGATACGGTGGCTGTCGAGACAGGATGATCATCTGCGCCAGAGAATCTAAGCTTGAATTTGAAGGTCCTACGTTCCCCCGAAGTTTCCGTCCAGCAATCAATCAACTCGAACGTTCCGTTGTAGACCCAAATGCCGGACCGTATTTTCTCGTATACGCGTACTTTTTCCGGTGGCGCTTTGGCTTCTTTGTATCGGCGCACAGATTCGGCGAAGAGCCCATTTTGTGTCAATGAGCCACCTGGGTTGTGTGTTGGTTGGTCAATACGCTTGGGATCGGGGACACCTGCGGTCTTCGCGCAGTCGTGCCCCTCGTAAATCAAGGTTCTTCCCTCATCCTCAACCCGGTCCGCGTAAGGAGCCCCGAGACGAACGCTCATGAGGATGACACTCTCGTCGCCACGTAGGCGATAGTTCATTCCCCGCTGCAGATTGACACCAACAGCGGAACACATCTCCATGTAGGAAATTACGTCACCGGCCTTGAATCTATCCGACAAATCGAGTCGATTATACGGCGGAATGCTCGCTCAGCCCTTTTGCAATGCGGCCTTTCGCTTTTCCGCTTCTGCGAGCCACCCCCGCTTGAGCCTCTCCGCCGCAACGCTCGACAGATACGGTTTGATGTCGAGGACCGGCGTGCCGTCCAGCATATCCACGCCGCGCACGCGCAGCGATGTGCCTTCGCGGCCCAGCAACTCCACCACCGTCAGCCCGATCGGGTTCGGCCGCCGCGGCGACCGCGTGGCGAAAACCCCGTGCGGCCGGCCCGCGTCGGACGGCGGATGCGCGATCAGTTCGAAGCCATCGGTGCGGTCGAACTCCCAGATCACAAAGAGGTGCGAAAAGCCCTCAATGTCGGCCAGCCCCGGCTCGTACTCGCGAAGCAATTCGATTGCGCCCTCGGCGTCATGCCTGGCCCCCAGGCCTTTGGGAATGGCGGAGGTCTCGTGGTAAGGGCTATGAATAAATCCGATGGGCTGGGCGGTAAACATGGCAACGCCTCCGCATTTCATCCTAAGCCAGCGCGCATTCAGCCGGCGCGGCTGCTGGGCGCCAGGCGCTTTATTGCCGCCGGATCGTGTTTACCGTCTAAACCCTCTTTTTTGGCTTCAAGTCATCAACAAACATTTCGTCAGGTCAAAACACCCGCCCCGCGCGGCCGGGAACACTTTCGCGCCCGGCGGTGTCTAACAAAGCAGGTGCTTGGGCCAGATGGCGGAACGCCAACGCCCTCGCATCGGAGCAGGGATAGGCTTCCGGCGTCAAACAGCGGCTGGAAGCGGCTTAAAAATGCCATCGGCTCTCCCGCCCGCGTCTCATTTTGGAAATCGGTTGTGACGCTGGTAGGTGCAAATGGTGGATGAAGTGCGATAACGTGGGAGGAAACTGACTTGCAGGCGGACCTCACCATGGGCAACCTTGCCGGCGCACTCGCGCTCCAACCCGACGAAGCGGCTCTCGTGGCAGAGCTGCGGACGGGTTCCGAGGAGGCGTTTGCGTGGCTGATCGCACACTACCATCAGCCGATTTACTCGCTGCTCGCACGCACCGTGCGCAACCAGGCCGATGCGGCCGACCTGACCCAGGAAGTGTTCGTCAAGGTCTTCCGCGGCATCCGCGGTTTTCACGGCGAGTCCTCATTGCGCACCTGGATCTACCGCATTGCCTTGCGCGAGGCGTCGAATCAGCGCCGCTGGTGGATGCGGCATCAGCAGCAGGAGATCGCCATCGAGCAGGAGATCGCCGATGTCGACGGCGGACGGCCGGTGCAGCTGAAGGACATGCTGGTCGATCCGTCGGAGTCGCCGTATGACGCGGCCCTGCACGAGGAGAATCGGGCGCACGTGGAGCGGGCCTTACGGCAGGTGCCGGAGCCGTTCCGCATTTCGCTGGTCCTGCGCGACATCGAGGGATTTTCTTACGAGGAAGTGGCGGCAATGCAGGGGGTCAATCTGGGAACGGTGAAGTCGCGGCTGGTACGTGGGCGCGCCTTTTTGAAGGTGCTGCTTGCCGCGCCCCAGCCGGGTTCGCGGACGAAAGCGCTGTCAGGGATGGAGTTGTCCCTGGGAGAGGAGGCGCGATGAACGGCTGCAATCAAGTGCAGACAGGGTTGACGGATTATCTGGACGGCCGGTTGACGGGACGGGAAATGCAGGAGATCGACGCACACCTCCAGGCGTGCCATGCGTGTGCGCAGGAGTGGAAGTCGCTGCGCGATCTCGAAGCCGCATTGGCCGGGCTGGGCCCGGTGGAAGAGCCGGCGGACCTGCCGCTGCGCATTCGCGTCGCGATCAGCCAGGAACGCGCGCGCAGCCGCCGCAACATCTTCATCATGTGGGATCTGGTCTGGAAAAACAGTGTGGGACCGTTCCTGCTGCAGGCCGGCGCGGGCTTTGCCAGCGCCGTGCTGCTGTTGGGCACCATCGTTTTCCTCATTACCATGTTCGCCCAGCCGGGAACTGCAGCCGCCACGTCCGATGAGCCGCTGGGCAACGCCACGGCACCGCATCTGCTCTATTTCTCGAATGCCCAGGGCGGCAATCAGGCAGACGCCATCTCCGGCCCGGTGGTGGTCGAGGCCTACATCAATGGTGCGGGCGAGGTGTACGACTACCGCATTGTCTCCGGGCCCACCGACGCCGCCACGCGATCGCAAGTAGAGAATCTGCTGCTGTTCAGCCGGTTTGCGCCGGCCCGCTTCTTCGGCCAGCCGGTGCGCGGATTGGCCGTGCTGTCGTTCTCCGGCGTCTCCGTGCGGGGGTAGAACAGGCAACGGGGACCAGGGACTGCGGACCGGGTGACAGAGATCAGCGATCTCACCGGCTGGTTCGCTGGCGTAGCGGCGGGTGTTTATCTTTCAGTACCCCCCGCCCCCTCCCCTCCCCCCTACTTTGAACCTAAAGTCCTCACAGAAAATGGTTTAAGGGATGAGGGCCTTGCGTAAGTTCGTGATTCTCATAGGGGGCTTCCAGAAAGTCTTCATCCCAAACGACTTAGGTGGTGGAGGCCCGTGGATCGTGGTTCCGGGGCCAGGGCCTCGGCCCGCTGATCTCTGATCTCTGATCGCTGGTTTCATTGTGCGCCGGGAGGGGGAAATTATCTGCAAATCGGAGGGCGGATTTTGCCAAGTGTTTTCAGCGGTTTGCGGGAAAAGCTGGCTTGGTGGGCTTGCGGGGCGGGCAGCCGCCGGCCTCAGCCGCGCGGAGTTTGCGCGCCGTTTCGCTCTCGACCCGCGCGCCTTTTGAGGATTGGGAGCAGGGACGCCGCCGTCCGGATCGGGCGGCGCGAGCTTATCTCACGGTAATTGCACGGCATCCAGAGGCGGTGGTGGAGGCGCTGGCTGCTTGAGGTCGTGAACCACAGGGCCCGAAATCCAGGCAGCCGGCGTCCCTTTCGGCGCAGGCTTGTTCGCTGAGAGTCAGGGTTGCCCGTCGATTAATATGTAACGGGCTGTCTGGCGTGGCGCGGCGGATACTGCCGCGGAGTGCCCGGCCTCGTTGTGAGGCGTCAAGTCAGCGACGCCAAAAAAGATGACCGGCATCGGCGCGCCTAAAACGACCGGCTTTGCAGCCATCCCGGCAAGAAGCAGCGTAGCGAGGATTGCGGTGTTCACTGACGAGCTGATGACAAATGCCAGGGACCTGCCCTCTGGTTCCGGCAGGAGCCCGAAGTTTGAGCGGCCTGGGATGTATTTCATCCCGCGTGCGCGAACGGGGCGCTCGACGCTGGCATCAGCCCGGTCCTGCTCGCTCGAATCTGGGCTTATTGCGAGGCCGGCGAACACGAAGCCTATCGCGACAAGGACCCTTCCGATATCACCTGGAATTTCGTCGATGTGACCTGGCCACTCCTCGCCGTATCGTTCTCTTTGATCTAAGGGCAATAGGTGGACTGCAAGCGAGACGATACGCTGGGTGAGCCACGGGAGCCACGCTTTTGCCTCGTCGGCGAATAGCTGGGCCGCGATGGCTATGACGAATGGAAGGAGAACCGTCACAATTGCCATAGTGGCTCCGTCAGGTCGGGCAGGAATTCTTTGAAGGCCTCCCGTGTTTTGGCCTCGCCTAGCGCTGTGACCTGGTAAAGCCGCCTTCTTGGTCGCTTCACTTCAGAAGGGGAAACGTCTTCCCACTTGCTTTTCAACCACGCTGATTTCTCCAGTCGGAACAGGAGCGGATAGAGTGTGCCCGAAGCAAGTCCAGTGGCTCTCGCAATTTCGGCGCCCGACAGTCCCCCGGACGGGCGCTGCATCAGTTCCTTCAGCACCTTTAGGGTCGGTCCGGTGATCCGAGGTGAGTCGGCTCTCATGTAGAAAGTCTACATAGGTAGGGGGAGGCTGTCAAAGCGGCTTCGCCGCGCGGAGTTTGCGCGACGCTTCGCCCTCGATGCGCGCGTTGGCTGGCTGAGTCGTTGAATCCGGGTTTCAGGAGCGAGACTTGGAGCACGCCCTGCCGCGGTGAGTTTGATTCTTGAAGTTCCGGGCTACCCTCCGATGGGAGAAGAGTTGAAAATTCACCCTGTCTTTCCTAGGTTGCGCACGATCTCCAGTACTTGCGGGATTCCGCCTTCTGGATCGCCGGAGATATAACCTGTCTGTTGCGGCGAAAAGATGCACTGCGTCGATTGGAGCAAGATCGCGTCCTTGGTTGCTGGATCGATAGCGGCCTCGGCAAAGGTCTGAAACGTTGTCAATGCGTTTTGGCGATGTCGATTCACGATGGCATTGTGTCGCAGAGCACGGTAGGTCTTTCCGGCCCATAGGGTCGCAGTCAACAGAACCGAGAAAATGATGATTTTGGATATTGAGATTTGAAGATTCTGAGTGGGACTCCAGGTCGTAAGCGTTCTGAAATAGATGAAGACAAAACCTAGGCCCACCGCCAAGGTCGACACGCCTAGCCAGACAGTCGCGATCAGCCACTTTCCGGCATCTTGCTGGTTCTGATCGGCCTCCTCTTTGAAGTGAATCGCGTGTTGGGAGACACCTGCCTCCCTCGCGAAGCGTCTCACGTCCTCCAGAAGCTGTTCAGCACTTGCTCGCGCAGCCTCTAATGCCTTCTTTTGCTCTTCGGCAAATGAATCTATTCGCGAAAGCGCCGCCCTCCCTTGCTCCTCGAGTTTGGCAAAGTCTGTCCCTTTGCGAATTGTGTAGGCAATGATAGGTGCGGCGGACTCGAATAGTTGATCGTACTGATCGCGCACGCGATTCACGATTGAATCGCGCTGCGCGATTGGATTGTTTGGGAACTTCGTTAGGTTGAAGTCCTTCACTTCATTGAATACGTCCCGCGCCTGCTGTACCTGTGCCCGAAGTGGCTCCAACTTTTGGTAAGGGACGTCTTCGAGGTTGGCGTCGTCTAATGAATGCAGGAGCCTGAGAGTGCGAGAAAAGAATATGACCCCATTCTCAAAGTTCAGCCCTGGTCCTAGCTCTGCGGAGCGAACCAAGTCCCCCGCTTGAATCGAGCTAACCTCGGCAAGCAAATTCTTCAGCTGATTCCTTGTGTTCGCTTCCTGTTCCAAAGTTGCCATCTGAGGCCCCCATATCCAGTTAAGCCTTGGACACGCAGTATTTTACTCCCAGTGTCTGAAGTGGGCTTGATTGGGCGGTTGACCGGGCTCTCTGGGAAGCAAATTCACCACAGAATTGCGTGCCCCGCGGCCCCGATTTTGGGACCCAGGAAGGCGTTCCCCTCACGCCGCAAGCCCGCTTCAGCGGGCGTAAGAACTACCGCCAAATATAGCGCTCGTCGAATTCCACACCGTGGTTCGTAAGCAGCTTGAGAAACTCCTCCTGAAACGAACTGCGCCGATGGAGGTGTGCGACCTGCTTGCTTCCATGCGGGGATGGGATCACAAATCCTAGCCCTTAGACGCCATTCGCCAAGTTCACAGGGCGGCGGTTCTGTCGCCCGCCGAAGCGGGCTATGGGCAATGAGGGATCCGCAAACCCCAGTCTGACGACTGGGGCTACCGTATGTCGCCCGCTCAAGCGGGCTACGAGCTATCTAGTCCCTGCTTCCTCCCGTTTGACCCCACCCTTGCGTCTAACTAGACTTGCAGGCAGGGCAACTCAATGACGTTTCGTTCCGCGCACTCCTTTGTTTTTCATTCCGCCGCAATTCTGGGTTTGATGGCCGGGCTGGCCACCATCTCCTTTGCGCAATCGTCCAGCTCGAGCTCACAAAGCAGCTCGTCAGGCAAAGGTCCTTCCTCAGGACAGGTGTATGCGCAGGAAAAGGCGCCTTCGCTCATCGATCCCGCGGGACCGACGGTGTCGCTGATCAGCTCGGAGCCGGTTTTTGTGATGGCGGCCGCGCTGAACGCCTGCGGCTACGACGAAGGGCTGGAAGACAGTTCGCCGGTCCGCAAGCGCGTCCGCGACGAGATGAACCAGGCCTTTGCGCAGAGCGAGGACGCCCGCCAAAAGCGCGACGCCCTGTGTCTTTACATCGCGCAGCACCGCATGACCGGCACGGTGCAGGACATGGCGCAGTACATCTCCCTGTCTCTCTACCTGACGGCGCCGCCGGAGCTCGAAGTCACCGCCGATGTGACCGAGATGCCGCCCGACTCCACACAGGTGGTGGAGGTTGTGCCCATCCTCCGCGCCTTTGCGGCCGCCGTGGACCTGCATGGCATCTGGCTGACCACGCATCGCGCCTACGACGAAGAAGCGGCGAAGGTGCACGATGCGCTCTCGAAGATGATCGTTGACACCGACATCTACCTGAAGATGCCGGCGGCCACCTATGACGGGCGCAGGTTTATCGTGGTCATCGAGCCGCAGCTCTCGCCCGGCACGGTGAACGCCCGCATTTATGGGACTGATTATGTGGTGGTGGTTTCTCCGGTCAACGGCAAAATTCCCATGACTGCGGTGCGCCACACCTATCTGCACTACGTCATCGATCCCATGCTCTACGCGCGCACCAACGCCCTGGAGCGCGAGCAGCCCATCCTGAAGGAGATCCGCGACGCGCCTCTCGCGTTTCGCTTCCGTTCCGATACCACGGCTCTGACCATCGAGTGCCTGATCAAGGCCGTGGAAGCACGCACCATGGACACGGGCGTTCCCGAGTACAAGATTCCGGCGGGCATCGACCGCTCGCAACTGCCGCGCTACCAGCACGAGCGCGAGCTCTACCAGCAGAGGGTCGACGCCGTGAAGTGGGCCACGGTGCAGCACGATATGCGCCAGGGCTTCGTGCTCACGCAATTCTTCTACGAGCAGATGATCCAGTTCGAGAAGGAACCTGTCAGCCTGAAAGACACCATGGGCGAAATGGTCTACGGCATGGACGTGGACCAGCAGGTGCACCGTGCGCGCCAGATCGAGTTCGACAAGGAGGCCGACGAGGACGTGCTGCAGCGCAGCAAGCCGCGCCAGCTCACCGGCCTGGATCTGGCGGAGGCGCGGCTGTCGACGGGCGATATAGCCGCGGCCAGCGCCATCGCGCAAAAGGTGCTGGCTTCGCAGAGCGATACCATCGCCTCCGTGGCCGATGCGGCGCGCGCCCACTTCATCCTGGCTCGCGCCGATCTGCTGAGCGTGCATCCCGGCGAATCGGAAGACGATGCGGAGAGAACCATCGACGCAGCGGTGGCGCAGTTTCAAAAGACGCTCGAAACCAGCAAGGACCAGCGCCTGCTCGCCTGGTCGCATATTTATCTGGGCCGCGTGCTCGACCTGGAGTGCAAGCGCGACCAGGCCGTGACCGAGTACAAAGCGGCGCTGGAAGTACGCGACGGCCGGCTGGATACGCGTCTCGCCGCCGAACGCGGCGTGAAGACGGCGTACGCTGTAAAGGGCCATGGCTGCGACGAGGACGCGGATGAGGAAGCTCCGGACAACGGAGCCGCCAAGCCCGTTCCGCAAGCGCAGCAAAGCGCGCCGAAGCCGCAATGATGATCCGGCCCCTGAACAGGGGCACATTTTCCCACCCATATCCCTAAAAAGAGGCGGAAAAGGATGGGGCATGGTGGCAGTATTTGTGGGCCGGAACAATGATCCCCCCGGTCTGCCGCTCCGCGAGGAACGCATGTGCCTCATCCCGGCAAGGATGAGGTTTCTGATGGAGCAGAGAGGACGCGCCAGGCGTCAAATTGTGTAGAGAAAGTTGGAACGTGGGCGAAGTTTGCATGGAATCGGGTCTGACTGAGCTTGAAGCGGCGCTGGGACACAGGTTTTCGCGTCCCGAGCTGCTGGTGTGCGCGCTCACCCATCGTTCCCTGGCCCACGAGCTTGCGCAGAGCGAGGTCAGCGTCCAGGCCGCCGGCAGCGCCAGGGCTGCGGGCGAAATTCAAGCTGCCGGCAACACGCAGGCTGCCGCCAGGGAAGACAACGAGCGCCTGGAATATCTTGGCGACGCGGTGCTGGGCCTGGTGGTGGCCGAGGCGCTCTATGCCGAGCATCCGGAATGGCGCGAGGGCGCGCTCACCCGCATTCGTTCAATGCTCGTGAGCCGCCAGCGCATGGCGCAGGTGGCTGAAACCATCGGCCTGGGCAAGCATCTGCGCCTGAGCCGCGGCGAAGAGCGCAGCGGCCTGCGCCGCAAGAGCACGGTGCTCTCCAATACCATGGAAGCTGTGATGGGCGCGCTCTATCTCGATGGCGGTCTGGAGCCGGTGCGGGCTTTTGTGCGCAGCCAGGTGATGGGTGAAGCTGCCGAGCGCCTGGCCCGCGAGCTGCGCTCCGGAGCCGCCCTGGGCAACTACAAATCGGCCTTGCAGGAGCGCCTGCAGGCGGGGCGGGCCGGCGCTCCGGTCTACCGCCTCAAGAGCGAGAGCGGCCCCGACCATCACAAGCGTTTTCTGGTCGAGGTGCGCGTGAACGGCGTGGCCGGAGAGCGCGGAAAGCCACTGGCGCGCGGCATGGGACGCACCAAGAAGCTCGCCGAACAGGATGCCGCACGCCGCGCGCTGGAGCAGTTGGAATCGGCAGGCGCCAACGCCGGCGGCGCACTTGCGCACGATGCAGAGAACGACACTGAAATCGAGGAGACCCCGGCGTCATGAGTGCTCCTTCCCCAGCGCCCCAACCGGGGCCGGCGCCTCATCTGGAGCCCATGCCAGCACCCCATCCCGGGCCCAGCCACTTCGCGCAGTTTCGCGCGCACCTGCCCACCTTGCCGCAGGCTCTGGCTTCGCTCATGCATACCGTGGTGGTAGCGCTGTTTGTTCTCACCTTTATCGTGCAGCCTCTGCTCATTCCTTCTGAAAGCATGGAGCGCACCCTGCTGGTGGGCGATTTTCTGCTCTTCAACAAGCAAACCTATGCGCCCGCCGGCTGGATCAGCCGCTGGCTCCTGCCCTATCGCGGTCCAGCCCGCGGCGATATCATCGTTTTCCGCCACCCCGATCCGCCCATGCTCATCAAGCGGGTGGTCGGCATTCCCGGCGACCGGCTGCGCATCGCCAATGGCCGGGTTTTCATCAACGGGGTCGCCCTCAACGAACCCTACGCGGCCTTCGATCTCTCGTCGTCCGACCCAGGGGCCGACAATTTCCCCGGCGAAATCGCTCCGAGGCTGGTCGATCCTGAGTGGCGGCGTCAGATGTGGAGCCTCACGAGCGACGGCGAGCTCACCGTGCCTCCGGGCAAGTACTTCGTCATGGGTGACAATCGCAACCACAGCCGGGACTCGCGCTACTGGGGTTTTGTGCCGCGCGATGCCGTGGTGGGCCGCCCGCTGGTCATCTATTTTTCGCTCGACCGCGCATCGCCCACCGATGTTGAGCCGATGCCGCAGGAGCCAGCACAGCCCCCGGCGGATGATAGACTCGGACACGAACGGGAACTTGCCGCCAAGGTGGCGGCATTTGCGCGCTGGCGGCGCATCTTCCACGTAGTGCATTAGAAAGACGGTGGTTAGTGATCACTCATCACTGACCACTGAGAAGAGCGACAGAATGACGAAGAAAAAGACGCGAGCATTCAAAGAGGCTTCCGGCCAGCGCCCGGAAGCGGCTCCCGTTCGGAACAAGACCGATGAAACCCCGTTCGAGGCAGTGGCCAGCATCTGTTCGGTGCTGGTCGTCGGACTCTACATTCTCACCTTTCTGGCGCAAAACTTCGTCATCCCCTCGGGATCGATGGAAAAGACGCTGCTGGTCGGCGATCACCTGGTGGTGGATCGCATCACGCTGGCCCCGCCCGCGAAATGGATGCCCCTGGTGCACTATCGCGAGCCGCGGCGCGGCGACATTGTGGTCTTCATCAAACCCGTTCCCGAGCCCCAGCCCGACGCCGACGGCAAGCCGCAGTACTTCATCCTGGTTAAGCGGCTCATCGGCGTGCCCGGCGACCACATCCATCTGCACCGCGGCATCGTCGTGATCAATGGAGTCGCCCAGCCTCCGCCGAAGGATGGCTCCGACGATCCCGGATCGAGCATCGATCAGGACTATCTCGACGAATTTCCCTCCATTCCGCCGGCTCAGGCTCCCAGCGGCGCTGAAACCGGAAGCTGGGCGATCGACGCCCCCAATCACATCGTCGATGGCGATCTCGTGGTGCCTCCCGGCATGTATTTCATGATGGGCGACAACCGGCACAACAGCCTCGACTCGCGCTACTGGGGCTTCGTGCCCCGGCAGAACATTATGGGACGGCCGCTCTTCAACTACTGGTCGTTCCCGTCCACTGAAGCGGACTACGAGCAAACCGAGATGAGCAAGCGCATCGACCGGATGGGCCACGTGGTGGCGCATTTCCTCACCGAGACGCGATGGAACCGGACGTTCCACCTGACGCAATAGATGTCAGTTCTCAGCTTCAGCGATCAGCTTCTCCGTGCCGGTGCGTAATTGTCTCTCAAGCAGCCATCTCGATTCAGGAAGCCAGAGCGGTTCTCCAACTACTATGAGGCGTTTTGGGTGCTTTTCAAGGTGGCTTTTTCTTGAGGAAAAAGCCACTTGGCAATTTCACTCCGCCCGACACCAACTGGATAACCGCTATAGCTGTCCCGCGAGGGAGCAGAAAGCTGACGGCTGATCGCTGATAGCTGCTCTTGAGCAGCTAGAATGATCCGTGGAACCTCCATGACAAACGGCGCTGCGAGCAAAGAAAAACTGCGTAGCCGGCTGCGCATGGCCCTGGCGGCCACGGCAATCTTTGTACTGGTGCTGGTGGTACCTCCGCTCATCAGCGTCAGCCATTACAAAGGCCAGATCACGCACCTCATCGCGCAATCCCTCGGCCGGCCGGTGCGGCTTTCCTCGGTTGAAGTTCGCCTTTTGCCGTGGCCCGGCTTCGTGCTGACCGACCTGAGCGTTGCCGAAGATCCTGCCTACGGCGCCGAACCTGTGCTGCATGCCAACAAGGTCACGGCTTCACTCCGCCTGCTTGCGTTGTGGCGCGGGAAGCTCGAAATCGACAAGATCAGTGTGGACGAAGCCAGTCTCAACCTGGTGCGCGCCGGACCTGGGCGATGGAACCTCGATCCTATCTTCCGCACCGCGGCCGCGCAGACCGGCGTTTCTACTGGCGGAAGCGGCGCATCCGCAAACGGATCGGGGGATGCCGGCGCGCGCCACGCGCAGCGCCTGCCCTCGCTTGAAGCCACTGACTCGCGCATCAACTTCAAGAACGGCGCGGAAAAGCTGCCCTTCTCGCTGCTCAACGCCGACATCTCGCTGTGGCAGGCGAGTCCCGGCGAGTGGCGCATTCGCCTGCGCGGCCAGCCTGCCCGCACCGACGTAAGCCTCAACCAGGAAGAGACCGGCGTGGTGCGCATGGAGGCCAGTGTCCGCACCGCTCCCGCGCTGCGCCAGATGCCGGTGCATCTCGACCTCAACTGGCGCGAGGCGCGTCTCGGCCAGCTCGCCCGCCTCATCGCGGGCTCCGATCCCGGCTGGCGCGGCGACCTCACCGGAGATTTGCACATCGACGGCACCGCCGACGCCGCGCAAATCGCCATGCGCTTGCGCGCCGCGGGCTTGCACCGCGCCGAATTTGCTCCCACCGCGCCGTTCGATTTCGATGCCAACTGCGGTTTTCTCTATCACTACACGCGCCGCATGCTGGAGAATCTCGCCTGCGATTCGCCCCTGGGCGACGGTCGCATGCGCCTCACCGGCGAAAGACTCGGCCTGGACACGCCGCCGCAGTTCACGGTGGAGCTGGACCGCATTCCGGTGGCTGCAGGTTTGGTTGCGTTGCGCGCCCTGCGCAACGGCCTCGACCCCAGCCTTGAAGCCGGAGGCACCGTCAGCGGAAAAATCGTCTACGCTTCCGGCTCCGGCAACGCCGAACAGCCAGTAAAACCCGCAAAATCAAGACACGGGGTCAAGGCCGGTGCGGAGCCGACTGGCCCGCTCACCGGCAGCCTGACGGTCGCGGACTTCGCTCTCACGGGCGGCGGCCTCAGCCATCCCGTGCAGGCGTCCAAAATCACGCTCGAGCCCTCCGCTGCCCCGCGCGCCTCGGCCACGGCACTCACCGGAACCGTGGACCTTCCCGCGGGCGGCGACACGCCCCTCGTCTTCAATCTGCGCCTCTCGCTCGCCGGCTATCGGGTGGGGGTGCGCGGCCAGGCCGCCATCGCGCGCGCCCGCGAGCTGGCTCACGCCGCCGGCATTCCGCAATCGCAGGCGCTTTCGGCGCTGGCCGGCGACCCCATCGCTGTGGACCTTATCGCCGCAGGGCCGTGGATGCCGGAAGAGACTCCTCTCGCCGGCAACATGGGAACCACATCGGCTTCGGAGGTCGCGCAAAAATTGCCTGCGCCTGTGCCGACGACTGCGCCGGCCCTGAGCGCTGCAACCGCAATTCCCTCGACCGACTCGCTCACGGGGACTGTGACCCTGCGCAATGCCAACTGGAAGGCCGATTTTCTGGCCAGCCATGTGCAAATTGCCGAGGCCACGCTGCATCTGGACGGAGCGAGCCTGCGCTGGGAGCCGGTCGCCTTCTCCTACGGACCGGTGGAGGGAACCGCCAGCCTGAACGTGCCCCTCGACTGCCCGGCCGAGCTTGCAGAGCCGCAGCCCTGCCCTGTCGAGTTCCAGATGCAGTTCGGCGATCTCGACGCCGGCCTGCTCGAATCGGCATTGCTGGGCGCGCAGGAAAAAACCACGATGCTCTCCGATCTCCTCAATCGCCTGCATCCCTCCGCATCTCCGCCCTGGCCCGCGCTCGAAGGCACAGTCAAAGCCGACTCGCTGGTTCTCGGTCCCGTCACGCTCCATGGGGCGTCGGCCGCCCTGCGCGTTCTGCCCTCGGGTGTGGAGATTGCCAACGTCGACGCCGGTTTGTTTGGCGGCAGCATTCACGCCGCCGGATCGCTCTTGAAGCCCGTCTCCGATCAGGACAAGCCCGCCTACACCTTCGAGGGCGATTTCCAGAAGCTCGATGTTACCTCCATCGGTGCCCTGCTCGGCCTGCGCTGGGCCGGGGCTCCCTTGAACGGTAACGGCAAAATCGAGCTCACCGGCTACACCGGCAAGGATATGGCAGCCTCGGCCCGCGGCGCTCTGCACTTCGAGTGCCGGCGCGGAACCATCGGCAGTCAACTCTCGGAATCCCCCAGGGCCTCGGAAGCCTCCAAGGCGGAGCGTGTTCCCGCGGTGCTGGGCCGCTTCAATGCATGGACGGCCGACGCGGCCATCGCCAACGGAGCGCTGACGCTCGATCAGAACCAGGTCTCCGTGGGCGCGCGCAAACAGTCCGTGCAGGCGACGGTGACGTTCGGCGATCCGCCGGTGGTCAGCTTCGGTGCGCCGAAACAAACCGCTCAAAAACATTGAATTCAATCGCATCCAAACCGCGCAGGCGCGGTCTAAGTACGAATCAGCAACGTACGTTCTGGCCCAACCGGGCTCCCCTGCCGGGATTCGACACGCAATCGGCGGGTTGCCGGTAGCCGTTCTCTAAAAGTTGTTTTCAGCGACCCGGTTCCTTAATTACAATTTGTGGCATTATGAAGGGCAACCCGACCGTCCTCGAACATCTGAACCATGCCTTGCGTGACGAGCTCACAGCCATCAACCAGTATTTCCTGCACGCGGAAATGTCCGAAAACTGGGGCTACAAAAGGTACTCCAAGTACATCAAGAAGCAGTCGATCGATGAAATGAAGCACGCCGAGCTGCTTTTGGAACGGATTCTCTTCCTGGATGGCACTCCAATGATGGCACCCATGGACTTGACCATCGGAAAGTCCGTGAAGGACATGATCGAGTCCGACTTGAAGCTTGA
>Ga0326727_10017271_pt1 | contig 15014 bp, 16 predicted proteins | sample MB2enrmetagenome_FD_207643 | JGI IMG/M metagenome (GOLD analysis project Ga0326727, IMG submission 207643) | Lab enriched peat soil microbial communities from McLean, Ithaca, NY, United States - MB29MY | ecosystem: Environmental > Terrestrial > Soil > Wetlands > Peat | place: USA: New York... | reverse complement strand
GGGGACTCCGGGGGGGTGGGGGGCGTGCGGGGAGAGCGCGGTCAGTTCGGCCGGGGATCGGTGCCGCGGGTGCCGCCGAAACCGATCAGGCCGTCGAGCGACACCAGCGTGACCATGCGGTCACCCAGGGCAACCAGGCCGTCGAGGAAGCAATCCTCCTCCGGCAGGTCCATCTGCGGCAGCGGACGCACGGCGCCGGGCTCGACCGAAATGATGTCCGACACGGCATCGACGAGCAGGCCGGTGGTGCGGGCGCCCGTGGTCACGATGATGATGACATGCATCCGGCTCGGCGTGGTGGCGCCCATGCCGAAGCGTGCCCGCAGGTCGAGGATGGGCACGATGATGCCGCGCAGATTGATGACGCCGCGCACGTAGGGCGGCGCCTGCGGCAGCGCGGTGGTTTCGATCCATCCCTTGATCTCGCGCACGAGCATGATGTCGACACCGTATTCCTGGGCATCGAGGGTGAAGGTGATGAACTGCTTGACGGTCTCGGCCCCGGCAGCGCCGGGCAGCCCGGACGTGCCTGAGACGGGACTCGGCGTGATGGCGGTCATGATGGCGCTCCTTGCCTGCTCATTGGGGCTGCCCGGCCGGGCTGCTGATGGGGACGCCGCTCATTGAAGCTGCGGCGTTGCCGGAAACGCCGGAGCCGGCCGCGGTTCCGGGGATCTGAAAAGCGCCGGCGCTTCCTGCAGACGGTTCACGTCCAGGATCAGCGCCACGCGGCCGTCGCCCAGGATGGTTGCGCCGCCGACCCCGTCCACCGCGCCGTAATTGGCATCGAGGCTTTTCACCACGACCTGCTGCTGGCCGAGCAGTTCGTCCACGACGAGACCGATCCGGCCCGCGCCCTCGCTCTCGACGATGACGACGATGCCCTCGCACGGGTCGGTGACGGCGCCCGGCACCAGGAAGCGCTGATGGAGATAGACCAGCGGCACATAGTCGCCGCGGATGGCGATCACATCGCCGCGGCCGACGACCGGATGGATGTTCTGCCGCTTCGGCCGCAGGCTTTCCATGATGTTGGCCAGCGGGATGATGTAGGATTCCCGGCCGACCGCCACCGCCATGCCGTCGAGGATGGCAAGCGTCAGCGGCAGTGACAGCAGGAAGCGCGAGCCGGCGCCGGCCCGCGATTCCACGGCGATCCGCCCGCCCAGCGCCTGGATGTTGCGCTTGACCACATCCATGCCGACGCCGCGCCCAGAGATGTCCGACACCACTTCGACGGTCGAGAAGCCCGGCAGGAAGATCAGGTTGTCGATCTCCTCCTCGGTCGGTGTGGCGTCGGCGGCGACCAGCCCGCGGCTGCGGGCCCTGGCCAGAACCTTCGCCCGCGCGATTCCGGCGCCGTCATCGGCGACCTCGATGACGATGCGTCCGCCCCGATGCGCCGCGCCGAGATGGATGGTGCCCTGACGCGGCTTGCCGAGCGCCTCCCGCTCCTCCGGCGGCTCGATGCCGTGGTCGAGCGCGTTGCGCAGCAGATGGATCAGCGGGTCGGCGAGTTGCTCGATGACGGTCTTGTCGATTTCGGTCCCTTCACCGCTGACGATCAGGCGCACATCCTTGCCGAGCTGGGCCGAAACCTCCCGCACCAGCCGTGGCATGCGGGAGAACACCGACCGCACCGGCTGCGCCCGGATCGCCATGACGCCGTCCTGCAATTCGCGCAGGTGCTGCGACATGGTTTCCAGACCGTTCAGCAGGCCGGCACACAGATCGGGCGGCAGGGCGCTGCCGAGTTGGACCAGCATGGCCTGGTTGATCACCAGTTCGCCGACCAGGTTCACCAGACGGTCCACCCGGTCGACATCGACGCGGATCGACGGATGGCCGGCAGCCCCGCCGTCCGTCGTCGCGGCGGGGGCTGCCGGGTCGGACGACACGCCAGGCCGCCGGACAGCCGCCAGCGGAACCGGTTCCGCTTCCGGCGAAGCCGAGGCGATGCCGGACAGGTCGGGTTCGGGCTCGATCAGCAGTTCGCAGTCATCGGCGACGAATTCGAACGCCTGGGCAAGCGCGGCCGCGGGGGCGCCGGTTTCGACATGCAGCGTCCAGGCGAGATACGCCGCCTCGGGGTCGATCACGGCGAGGCCGGGCAGACGGGACAGGTCGGCTTCGACATCGACGCGGCCGAGCCGCTTCAGGTCGCGGATAATCAGCAGCGGCTCGTTGGCGCTCCTGAACAGCCCGGCATGCGGGACAAAGCGGATGCGGTAGCGGCGCGCCGGAGCGCCATCCGCCATCGTCGCGAGACCCGAGCTTGCGGGATCGGGCCGGCACAGGCCTGGCGCCGGGGCATCGGATGCCGCCGCCGCGTGCAAAGCGGCCAGCAGGTCATCCTCGGCCCCTAGCGGCTTGTCTTCGCCGGTCCGCGCCGCCGCCACCAGGTCGCTGAGCGCGTCGGTGCTGCGCAGCAACAAAGCGGCGACCGGCGGTGCGAGGTCGAGACGGCCGTCGCGCAGCAGATCGAGCACGGTTTCGAACGCATGGGCAAAGGCCACCAGCCGCTCGAAGCCGAAGGCGCCGCCGCCGCCCTTGATGGAATGGATGGCGCGGAAGATGGCATGCACCGACTCCGCATCGGCCCGCCCGTCCTCGATGGCGCCGAGCTGCGTGTAGGTGACCTCGAGAAGTTCCGCGCATTCCTCGAAATAAGTGGTCTTGAGGTGATCGAAGCTGGTCATGGCGGGTTTCCCGGCTCAGCCGCACACGCGGGCGACAAGCTCGACCAGCTTTTCCGGGCTGAACGGCTTGACGAGCCAGCCGGTCGCGCCCGCGCTGCGGCCTTCGGCTTTCTTGGCGGCGTCGCTTTCGGTGGTCAGCATGAGGATCGGCACGGAGCGGTGCCTGGGGTCGGCCCGCAACGCGCGGATGAGTTTGACGCCGTCCATGTTGGGCATGTTGAGGTCCGTAATGACCAGATCGACCGACATGCCGCGCAGCGCCGCCAGCGCCTTCACGCCGTCCTCCGCTTCGCTGACCCGGTAGCCCGCGCCGCGCAGGGTGAACGCCACGATGTCGCGCATGGTCTTCGAATCGTCGACCGTCATGACACTCTTGGTCAAACCGCCCTCCTGGACAGGCTGAGCTCCGGCGTGACGCCCAGGTCGGCCAGCGCATCGGCCAGCGCCGGAGAAGGATCGCGCAGGCGGAAAGCCAGGCGGTGCGCGCGCGCGTCGGCCGCAGCCGCCAGCAGAACCTGGATGCAGGATGTGGAAACCCGCTCGACGCGGCTGCCGGTGACATGGATCGGAACGGCGGCAAGCAGGCGTTCGCGGAGCGCGCGGCACAGCGGATCGGCCGCGGCGAGGTCGAGCAGCGACGGCAGATTCACGTCTTGTTCGCCTGGTTGATCGGCCCTTTGCGCTTCAGCTTGCACGCACCGCGCCCTCCGTTTGCCGCGCCAGGCAATTTCCTGTGCGTACGAAACGAGTGTCCGGCAGAAACCTCAACGCTTGCTTAAAAAGCGGCCGGAAAGCGCGTTGCCGGATTGCCGGCGCGCCATGCCGGCGACTCTCTCGGGGAACAAAGCCGGGGGACGGTTGCGGCCTTCCGCGTTTCCGGGGCATGTACGGACACATAGTCGCGCCGTCGGAAGGAACATGAGATGGATGCTGTCGTAACCGGATCGCAGGTCACGACCAACAGGCGGCTGTTGGCCTGGGTCGGCGATATGGCGGCCCTTTGCAAGCCCGACAGGGTCGAATGGGCCGACGGCTCGGAAGAAGAATACCAAAGGCTCTGCGAGCACATGGTCGAGGCCGGGACCTTCATCCGCCTCGACCCGGAAAAGCGCCCGAACTCCTTCCTCGCCCGCTCGCATCCCTCCGATGTCGGCCGGGTGGAGGACCGGACCTTCATCTGCTCGCTGAACCGGGAGGATGCCGGCCCGACCAACAACTGGGCCCCGCCGGCACAGATGCGCGCCACGCTGCGGGATCTGTTCGACGGCTGCATGCGTGGCCGCACCCTGTATGTGATCCCGTTCAGCATGGGACCGATCGGCTCGCCGATCGCCAAGATCGGCGTGCAGATCACCGACAGCCCCTATGTCGTGGTCAACATGAAGATCATGACCCGGATGGGCAGCGCGGTGCTGGCGGCGCTGGACGAGGGGTCGTTCATCCCCTGCCTGCACTCGGTCGGCGCGCCGCTCGCACCCGGACAGGCCGACGTGCCCTGGCCCTGTGAAGCCGACATCGGCCGCAAATACATCGTGCATTTTCCGGACACCTACGAAATCTGGTCGTACGGCTCGGGCTATGGCGGCAACGCGCTGCTCGGCAAGAAATGCCTGGCCCTGCGCATCGCCTCGGTGATGGCCCGCCACGAGGGGTGGCTGGCCGAGCACATGCTGATCATGGGCATCCATGCGCCGGACGGGGAAAAAACTTATATCGGCGCCGCCTTCCCCAGCGCCTGCGGCAAGACCAACCTGGCAATGCTGGTGCCGCCGGCCGCGCTCAGCGGCTGGAAGGTTTCCACCGTCGGCGACGACATCGCCTGGATCAAGCGGGGCGAGGGCGGCGAATTGCGGGCGATCAACCCCGAAGCCGGCTTTTTCGGCGTGGCGCCGGGCACCAATGTGCGGTCGAACCCGAACGCGATGGCAAGCTGCGCCCGCAATGCCATCTTCACCAACACGGCGCTGACCGATGACGGCGACGTCTGGTGGGAAGGCATGACCGACATGCCGCCCGCGCATCTGACCGACTGGATGGGCCAGGACTGGACGCCCGGCTGCGGCCGTCCGGCCTCGCATCCGAACGCCCGCTTCACCGCCCCCGCAGGCCAGTGCCCGTCGATCGACCCCGACTGGGAAAACCCGGCCGGCGTGCCGGTCAGCGCCTTCGTGTTCGGCGGCCGGATGAGCAAGAACATGCCGCTGGTATTCCAGGCCTTCAACTGGAGCCACGGCGTGTATCTCGCGGCGACGATGGGCTCGGAGGCCACGGCGGCGGCGATCGGCATGACCGCGACGCGGCGCGATCCGATGGCGATGCTGCCGTTCTGCGGCTACAACATGGCGGACTATTTCTGCCACTGGCTGAATATCGGCCGCCGGGTGGCCAACCCGCCGCGCATCTTCCGGGTCAACTGGTTCCGCCGCGACGAAAACGGCAGGTTCCTGTGGCCCGGCTTCGGCGACAACATGCGTGTGCTGCAATGGATCGTCGACCGGGTGCATGGCCGCGGCTATGGCGTGGAAAGCCCGATCGGCTGGATGCCGCGGCGTGAGGACATCGACTGGCGCGGCCTGGAGTACGCGCCCGAGACCTTCTACGAGCTGATGGCGGTCGGCCGCGAAGCCGGCACACAGGAGGCCCGGTCCCATGAGGAGTTGTTCGACCGGTTTTTCGACCGCCTGCCCAAAGAATTCATTTTCGAGCGCGAGTTGCTGCGGTCGCGGCTGTGGCGGTCGCCGGACCGGTGGGAGTTGGCGCACGAGGATTGATGCGGTTGCCCCCCGGGGCATTCCCCCGGGCCCCACCAGGGGGCTTTGCCCCCTGGACCCCCAGAAGGGGCAAGGCCCCTTGACCGCTTACTTGAAGAATGGGGTCCAGGGGCAGCGCCCCTGGCCTTGCTTGCTGTATTAAATAACATCCAGGAAGCCCGACCCCATGCTCGGCAGGCTGAACCACGTTGCAATCGCCGTGCCCGACCTCACCGCGGCGACCAACACCTATCGCGAGAAGCTCGGCGCCATCGTATCCGGCCCGCTGCCGCAACCCGCCCACGGCGTCACGGTGGTGTTCGTGGATATCGAGAACACCCGGATCGAACTGATCACTCCGCTTGGCGAGCATTCCCCGATCGCCGGGTTCCTGGCGAAGAATCCCGCCGGCGGCATCCACCATCTCTGCTTCGAGGTCGTGGACATCCTGGCAGCGCGCGACCAGCTGAAGGCGGCCGGCCTGCGCGTGCTGGGCGACGGCGAGCCGAAGACCGGCGCGCATGACAAGCCGGTGCTGTTTCTGCATCCCAAGGAACTCGACGGCACGCTGGTGGAGTTGCAGCAGGCATGATGGAATAACGGCCGGGCTGTTCCGGAAAATGCGCGCGCGGTTCCGGGACGTCGGCGTGACCGTGCCAAGCCGCAGGGAGGCGGGGCTGCGCCCCGCCTGGACGGCGCTTCAGTCCCCCACCGCCCGCAACTGCGGCTGCCGCGCGGCCATCAGCCGTTCGTAGAGCGTCACGTAATCCGCCGCCATCCGCCGCGAGGTGAAGCGTTTCTCGAACTGCGCGCGGACTCGGGCACGGTCGATCTCGTGCAAACGGGCGCAGGCAGCCACCGCCTCGTCCACGTTGTCAACGATGTATCCGGTAACGCCGTCATCCATTACCTCCGGCACGCTGCCGCGGCGCATGGCAATGACCGGACAACCGCAGGCCATCGCCTCGATCATCACCAGACCAAAAGGTTCAGGCCAGTCGATCGGGAACAGCAGCGCCCGGGCCCCGGACAGGAAAGCGGGCTTCTGGGCGTCGTTGATCTCGCCGATGAACTCGACATTGGCGTCGGCCAGCAGCGGTTCGACCGAATGTTTGAAATATTCGGCGTCGGCCTTGTCCACCTTGGCAGCGACCTTCAGCTTCACCCCGCAGCGGCCGGCGATCTGGATGGCGCGCTCGATGCCCTTCTCGGGCGAGATACGGCCGAGGAAGGCGAAATAGTCGCGGTCGGCGACCGGCAGCGGGGTGAGCAGGTTTTCCGGCATGCCGTGATACACCGTCGCCGCCCAGCCGACATCCGGCAGCGGCCGGCGCTGGCTGTCCGAAATCGACACCAGTGGCACCGTCGGGAACATGCGATAGACCGCGGCGAACTCGGGCAGGTCGAGGCGGCCGTGCAGGGTGGTGAGGAACGGCACCTCCTGGCGGAGGAACACCGAGTTCGGCCAGTAATCGATATGGAAGTGCAGCACATCGAACTGCCCGGCGCGCTGGCGCACATATTCGATCAGCAGGGCATAGGTGGCGACCCAGTCGCGGATGTCCGGGTCGAGCCGCAATGCACGCGGCCAGGGGGCATCGAGCGTCGCCGAGGTGATGGAATCGCCGGAAGCAAACAGAGTGACGTCGTGGCCCATTTCCACCAGCGCCTCGGTGAGCGAGAACACGACGCGTTCGGTGCCGCCATACAGCTTGGGAGGCACAGCCTCGAACAGGGGCGCGATCTGGGCGATACGCATGGCCGGTGGGGCCCTTTCGGTCGGGATGGGGATGACCGTATCAAGTAGACGGACAAGATGGCGAAAACGCGGCCAGCCGGGGCGCGGCCCATCGGTCCGCTTTGCGGCCCGATCCCGCCAGGGGCTAAGCCCCTGGACCCTATTTCTTAAGTATTGGGGTCAAGGGGACCACTGCCCCGTCGCGCCGAAGGCGCGCTGCTCGTGTTGGGCGCCGAAGGCGCGCTCTGCGCGCAGGACGGGTCCAGGGCAGCGCCCTGGCCTTTCTTGCTGCCAATCAGTCGCTGGTACACGGCAAGATAGTCGCCCGCCATCCGCCCCGAGCTCCAGCGCTGCTCGAAGCGGCGGCGCACGGCGGCGCGGTCCAGCATGCCGGCGCGGGCGCAGGCCGAAACCGCCTCGGCGACGCTGTCAACGACGAAGCCGGTCAGCCCGTCTTCCACCACCTCGGGCACGCTGCCGCGGCGGAAGGCAATGACGGGACAACCGCAGGCCATCGCCTCGATCATCACCAGCCCGAAGGGCTCGGGCCAGTCGATCGGGAACAGCAGGGCGCGAGCGCCGGACAGGAAAGCGGGTTTCCGGGTGTCATCGATCTCGCCGATAAAATCGACCTGGCCGCCGCGCAGCAGGGGCGCCACAACGTCGCGATAGTATTGCGCGTCCTCCTCGCCGATCTTGGCGGCGACTTTCAGCGTCGCGCCGGCGGCGGCGGCGATGCGGATGGCGCTCTCGATGCCCTTCTCCGGCGAGATGCGGCCGAGGAAGGCCACATAATCACGCGGACCGGCGGAAAGCGGCGTCAGCAGGGCGGGCGGCATGCCGTGCAGCACGGTCGCCGCCCAGTTCAGTTGCGGCATCGGCCGGCGCTGCGAGTCCGATACCGAAACCAGCGGCACCTCGGGAAACAGGTCGTAGATTTGCGCCACCCAGTCCTGATCCATGCGTCCGTGCAGCGTGGTGACGAACGGGGTGGGCTGGCGGGTGAACAGCGCAAACGGGTGGAAATCGATGTGGAAGTGCAGCACGTCGAAGTCGTGCGTGCGCCGGCGAACCAGTTCCAGCATACGGGCGTACGGGGCGTTGTTGCGCTCGAAATTCGGCACGAAACGGGCGGCCTGCGCGCGCACCGGCACCAGCGCGGCGGAGGTGGTGGAATCGCCGGTGGCGAACAGGGTGACGTCGTGCCCCATCCCCACCAGTTCTTCGGTGAGCCAGTGAACGACGCGCTCGGTGCCGCCGTAACGCTTCGGCGGGACGGATTCGAACAGGGGCGCGATCTGGGCGATGCGCATGCGGGAGGCCTTGTGCCGGAGGTGGGACGGGGATGGTTTGCCCGTCTTCGCCGTTTTAATCCGCGGCAACGAGTGTGGCGACATGCCGGCGCGCGCCGTCGCACCATGGTCCATCACCGTCAAAATCGCGCCGTAATGCCGCGTCATGGTAATCCCCGAAAGCGGGCGGACCGGGCCCGCGCCGGCTGCTGTACCCCTGCGCGCAGGGCCGTGCTGCATTGAACAGCTTTCCGGCGAGGCGGCTCCGGCAGCCGCGCAGCCGAACGAGATGCCCCACCGTGACCAGCCATTTTTCCCGCGACCAACTGACCGTCTACCGGAACCGGCCGCTCGCCTTCCTGCTGCATTATGTCAGGCGGCACCGTGCGGGACACATCGTTGTCCTCGTCTCGGTGTTCCTGGCCGTGGTCTGTTCGGTCTGCACCCAGTACGGCCTGAAGGGACTGATCGACGTGATCTCCCGCGGGCCGGGCGCGCAAGGCGTGTGGCAGGCCTTTGCCCTGCTCTGCGCGCTGATCACCGCGGACAACCTGTTGTGGCGGGTCGGCGGCTGGGTGGCGGCGCACAGTTTCGTGCGGGTCACCGGCGATGTGCGCAGCGACCTGTTCGTCCATCTGGCCGGACACTCGCCAAGCTATTTTTCCGAGCGGCTGCCCGGCACGCTGGCCAGCCGGATCACCGCCACCTCCAACGCCATCTTCCAGACCGAGAACACCTCGTCATGGAACGTGCTGCCGCCGATTCTGGCGGTGGGCGTGGCAATCGTGCTGCTGACCACGGTGAGCCCGCTCATGGCCGGGACGCTGATGGGGGTAAGCCTGGCGATGGCCGGGCTGATTTTCGGTCTCGCCCGCAACGGCACGCCGATTCATCGCGTCTTCGCCACCCGCGCCGCCGGCGTCGACGGGGAACTGGTCGATATCATCTCCAACATGGCGGTGGTGCGGGCGTTCGGCGCGACCTTCCGCGAGCATCGCCGGATCGACGCCTCGATCGGCGCGGAGATGGCGGCGCGCCGGCGCAGTCTGCTCTACCTGGAAAAGCTCCGGCTGATCCATGCCGTGCTGACCGCCGGCATCACCGCCGGCCTGCTGGCCTGGGGCATCGTCATGTGGGAGCACGGGCTGGCGACGCCGGGCGACATGGTGCTGATCTGCTCGCTCGGCTTCACCATCCTGCACGGCACCCGCGACCTGGCGGTGGCGCTGGTCGATCTGACGCAGCATGTCGCCCGGCTCGACGAAGCGCTGGGCAGCCTGCTGGTGGCGCACGACCTGCCCGATATGAAGAATGCGCCGGCGCTGCGTGCGGGGCCGGGACGGGTGGCGTTCGAGGGCGTGCGCTTCGCCTATCCGGGCCGGCCGCCGATCCTGCGCGGGCTTGACCTGATGATCGAGCCCGGCCAGCGGGTCGGGCTGGTCGGCGCCTCGGGGGCGGGCAAATCGACCGTGCTGGCGCTGCTGCAACGGTTCTACGACATCCAGGGCGGGCATGTGCGGGTGGACGGGCAGGATATCGCCCGCGTCACGCAGGAAAGCCTGCGCCGCATGATCGCGGTGGTGCCGCAAGACATCTCGCTGTTCCACCGCTCGGTGATGGAGAACATCCGCTACGCACGGCCGGAAGCCAGCGAGAACGACGTGCTCGCGGCCGCCGCCGTGGCGCGTTGCCGGGAGTTCATCGAGGCGCTGCCGGAAGGCTTCGATACCATGGTGGGCGACCGCGGCGTGAAGCTGTCGGGCGGGCAGCGGCAGCGGCTGGCGATCGCCCGCGCCTTGCTGAAAAACGCGCCGATCCTGCTGCTGGACGAAGCCACCAGCGCGCTGGACTCGGAAAGCGAGCAGGCGATCCAGACCGCGCTGGACAGGCTGATGGAGGGGCGCACGGTGATCGCCATTGCCCACCGGCTGTCTACGTTGCGCAATTTCGATCGGATTGTGGTGATGGAAGCCGGGCGGGTGGTGGATGACGGACCGCCGGACATGCTGGCCAACCGGCCGGGGCCGTACCGGGATCTGCTGTGCCAGCAGCAGACGCCGATGGCGGAGGAAGTGCTGCAAGAGTAGCAAGGTCAGGACGCTGCCCTGGACCCGCCCCGCGCGCGGAGCGCGCCTTCGGCGCAACGCGCGCGGAGCGCGCCTTCGGCGCGACGGGAAGGTGGTCTTCTTGACCCCATTCCTTAAAGAATGGGTTCCAAGGGCAAGCCCTTGGTGGAGGTCCAGCGGGCAAAGCCCCCTGCGGAGTCCGGGGCTGCGCCCCGGCCTTCAGCCACCGTTGCCGGTCTTCGCCACCAGCGTATTCCAGGTCGATGCCGGCGGCGGCGCGCCGGCCTTGGGGTCCCAGTGCCCCGAGCGTTTCAGCGCATCGGCCACTTCCTTGGGCATGTAGGTCTCGTCGTGCTTGGCCAGCACTTCGGAGGCGCGGAACGTGCCGTCCGCCTGCATCGCGCCCAGCGTCACCACGCCCTGTCCTTCGCGGAACAGGTCGGGCAGGATGCCGGCATAGCTGACGGTGACCGCAGCGGCGCCGTCGGTAATGCGGAAGCGCACCACCGGCTTGCCCTCCTCGCGCAGTCGCTCGACGCTGCCGGCCTGCACCAGCCCGCCGAGCCGGAAGCTACGGCCGTTATGCGGCGCCTTGGTGGCCACGTCGGCGGGGGCCAGGAAGAACACCATGTTGTCGCCGAACGCCGTCAGCACCAGCGCCGTGGCGGTGCCGAGGCCGAGGCCGCAGGCAACGAGCAAAACAAGGCGACGGCGTTTACGGGTCATATGCGGCTCGCTCGGGGGTCGATGGCGGCCAGACGCCGGCGGGCGCGGTTCATGCGCGTCCAGGCATCGACGGAAAACACGGTGCCAACCAGCACCGCCAGCCCGTAGGCCGCCATGATGTAGGTCAAATGCGTCATGCTGCGTCAGCCTCCTGGGCGCGCGCCATCAGCAGGCCGCGGATGCGACGCTCCATCACCGCCGCCCGGGTGCGGGCCAGAACGATCGCCACGAAGCCGAAGGAAAAGCCCAGCGCGCACAGCAGCAGGGGCCACAGCATGCCCACATACATCGTCGGCGCGCCGGTGAACTTGATGGTCGCCGCCTGGTGCAGCGTGTTCCACCAGTCCACGGAGAACTTGATGATCGGCAGGTTCACCACGCCGATCAGCGCCAGGATGGCGCCGGCGCGATAGCCACGCTGCGGATCGTCAAATGCGCGCACCAGGGCGACATGCCCCAGATACAGAAAGAACAGCACCAGTACCGAGGTCAGGCGGGCATCCCACACCCACCACGCGCCCCACATCGGCTTGCCCCACAGGCTGCCGGTGGCCAGGCACAGCGCGGTGAAGGCGGCGCCCACCGGACCGATCTCGGCCGCGGCCAGGTCGGCCAGCGGATGGCGCCAGACCAGAGACAACACCGAACAGACCGCCAGCGACATATAGCCGAACGAGGCCAGCCACGCCGAGGGCACATGCACATACATGATACGTACCGCGTCACCCTGCTGCCAGTCGGCCGGGGCGAAGAACAGCCCCCAGACGACACCGGTGAGCGTCAGGCCCAGGCCCAGCACCGCCACGACGGGAAGCACGCGGCCGGAGATCCGCAGGAACCGTCCCGGATTGGCGAAGCGGTGCAGGTTGCGGCCGGGCTGCGGCGGCAGGCTGGCGATGCTGGCGTCCACGTATCATGTCCTTTCGGCGGACAATACCGGTCCGGGCAGGCGGTTTGAAGGGGATGGCCGTTTAATCAGTGAGGCCCTTACCGTAATCTCATGCCTCCCCCATAAAGGAAAGCCGATGCTGTTCGCCCTGATCTGCACCGACCGCCCGGGCAGCCTGGACCTCCGCCTGGCCAGCCGGCCCGCGCACCTGGCCTTTTTGCAGACCTACCAGTCCAAACTGGCGCATGCCGGCGCCCTGCTGGACCTCGACGGCCGGCCTTGCGGCTCGCTGCTGGTGATCGACGTGGGCGACCGCGCCGAGGCCGAGGGCTTCGCCGCCAGCGACCCGTACGCCAAGGCCGGATTGTTCGAAAGCACGGTCATCCGGCCGTTCCGCCCGGTCTTCAAGGACGGCGAGAAGCTGGGGTGACGGCCCGGTTGCCGGGCCAAGCGGCGCCGCGCCAGTTCTGGCTGGTCAAGTCCGAGCCGGATGCGTTCAGCTGGGACCAGCAGGTGGCGAATGGCGTCGAACCCTGGACCGGCGTGCGCAACCATGCGGCGAAGAACAACCTCAAAGCCATGCGGCTGGGCGATCTGGCGTTTTTCTACCACTCCAACGTGGGAAAGGAGATCGTGGGCGTCGTGACGGTGGCGCGGGAAGCCTATCCCGACCCGACCGCCGAGAAGGGCGACTGGGTCTGCGTGGACATGCGTGCGGTGGGGAAGCTGCCGTCGCCGGTGACGCTGGCGGCCATGAAGGCCGATCCGGCACTGGCCGGGCTGGCGCTGCTCCGCCAGTCGCGCCTGTCGGTGGTGCCGGTGGCGGCTGCGCACTGGACGCATATATGCCGGCTGGGCTGCTGGAAGGGGTGAGCGTGGACGCCGGCCTCTCCGAAACCGATGTCATCGGCTGGACCGGGCAGCAGGCCCGGCCGCCAAACTGCGGCTACGCCATCGGGCACATCACCGGCGACTGGCTGCCGCCGGCGCCATGATGCCGGTCGCGGCCCCGAAGCTGCGCGTGCTCTGCCGGGTGGACGATATCCCCGATGGCGGCACACGCGGCGTCGGGCCTGCGCGCGGCGGGGTCACCGGCCTGTTCGCCGTGCGCCGCGCCGGGCGCGTTTTCGTCTATGTCAATGCCTGCCCGCATCTCGGCACGCCGCTGGAGGTGGCGCCCGACCGGTTCCTCTCCGCCGACGGCGAGCGCATCGTCTGCGCCACCCACGGGGCGGAGTTCGGCATCGAGGACGGGGTCTGCCGGCGCGGTCCCTGCCTTGGCGCCGGGCTGGAACCGGTTATGATGCAGATCAAGGACGGGATCATCCTCGTCCCTGACGAGGCCGGCCTTTAGATTCTGGCGCCGCCACCCTAGAATGGCGACGCTGCTTTCAACATGCGTCCAAGACGGGAAAAGATCAGAATGACCGACAGCCTGTTTCCGGTGAAGCCCGAGATTGCTGCCGAGGCGCACATCACCGCCGAGAAATATACACAATTGTATGACGAAGCCGCCGCCGATCCCGCCGCCTTCTGGGCCGGCGAACGCAACCGCATCGCCTGGATCAAGGAACCCACCCAGGTTCTGTCCGGTGACTTCACCGGCGATGTGCGCGTCACCTGGTTCGCTGACGGCACGCTGAACGCCTCGGTTTCCTGCCTCGACCGCCATCTCGCCACCCGCGGCGACCAGGTGGCCATCATCTGGGAGGGCGACGACCCCGAAACGCAGGAACACGTCACCTACCGCGACCTGCACGAGCGCGTCTGCCGCCTCGCCAATGTGCTCAAAGACCTCGGCGTGCAGAAGGGCGACCGGGTCTGCATCTACCTGCCGATGGTGGTGGAGGCGGCGGTCGCCATGCTGGCCTGCGCCCGTATCGGCGCGGTGCATACCGTAGTGTTTGGCGGCTTCTCGCCCGACAGCCTCGCCCAGCGCATCCAGGACGCTTCCGCCAAGGTGCTGATCACCGCCGACGAAGGCCGTCGTGGCGGCCGGCGGGTGCCGCTGAAGCTGAACGCCGATGCCGCGGCGGTCCAGTGCCCCACCATCGAGCACATGCTGGTGGTGAAGGTGACCGGCGGCACGGTGCCGTGGGACTCTGCGCGCGACAAATCCTATGAGGAGCTGACCGCCGCTGCCGCGCCGGACTGCGAGCCCACCGAGATGAACGCCGAAGACCCGCTGTTCATCCTGTACACCTCCGGCAGCACCGGCAAGCCGAAGGGCGCTCTGCACACCACCGGCGGCTACATGGTCTGGGCCAGCTTCACGCATGAGCTGGTGTTCGACTACAAGCAAGGCGAGATCTACTGGTGCACCGCCGATGTGGGCTGGGTGACTGGCCACACTTATATTGTCTATGGCCCGCTGGCCAACGGCGCCACCACGCTGATGTTCGAGGGCGTGCCGACCTACCCGGATGCCGGGCGGTTTTGGCAGGTGGTCGACAAGCACAAGGTGAACATCTTCTACACCGCGCCGACCGCCATCCGCGCCCTGATGCGCGAGGGCGAGGCGCCGGTGAAGAAGTCGTCGCGCGAAAGCCTGCGCCTGCTCGGCAGCGTCGGCGAGCCGATCAATCCCGAGGCATGGCTGTGGTACCACCGCGTGGTGGGCGACCATCGCTGCCCGATCGTCGATACCTGGTGGCAGACCGAGACCGGCGGCATCCTGATCAGCCCGCTGCCCGGCGCGACCGCGCTCAAGCCCGGCTCGGCCACTCTGCCGCTGCCCGGGGTCGCGCCGGCGATCGTCGATAGCGAGGGCCACGAGTTGGCCGGCGTCGCCGAGGGCAACCTGTGCCTGAAGACGCCCTGGCCCGGCATGATGCGCACCGTGTTCGGCGACCAC
>Ga0326727_10017270_pt1 | contig 15014 bp, 10 predicted proteins | sample MB2enrmetagenome_FD_207643 | JGI IMG/M metagenome (GOLD analysis project Ga0326727, IMG submission 207643) | Lab enriched peat soil microbial communities from McLean, Ithaca, NY, United States - MB29MY | ecosystem: Environmental > Terrestrial > Soil > Wetlands > Peat | place: USA: New York... | reverse complement strand
CAGCTCTTGGGCGACTGGATCGGGCGCGAGGACAAGGGCGGCCAGGCCTGGCTCACCTGGCATCTGAGCGGCAACGAATGGATTCAGGCGGGCGTGCGCAATCAAAAAGCCACCAGCTACTTTATTCCCGGCTCGACGACTCAGACCATCCCCGCCGAGAGTCCCGGATGCCCCAGCGCGACGCCCTGCCTGGCTCCCGGCGGCACCACGCTGAACGACATCAACTTCCAGGTGGTCAAGCGCATCGGCAAAGACTTCGAGATCAACGGCAACTTCACCTACGAGCACTGGACAGCGCCGATCTACCTCCCCGGCCAACAGACGGTGACGGCCACGACGATCCAACTCACCTGGTTTCCGGGACGCAAGGTGAGCTTCTAGGAAGCAGGGCGTGCGTTCTCAGGCAAGTCACAGTCAACGTATCGAGCACTTACTGCGCGGATATTGGACAAGTTTAGTTGAAATCGAGTCGGGCGGTTTATGTGTCAATACAAATAGGGGTTTTGGTCTGATATATGCATCATTATGCGTAATTGTTGCGGGGAATATGCGTATTTATGCGTAGGTCTTGCATTATCTATGCATAGTTATGGGTGTTTCCATATTTGGCGCGACAAGATTGCGCCAGATGTAAGGTACATGACACCAGCTATGTACCAACCTCCATCACGAATACCAGTTCCTCTTTGCTTGGCGTACGCTTGTTCACAATGATTGTCCCACGAAGGGCCTTGAAACCGTTTTCTGATACTTTGAACTTGTATGTGCCATTCGGAACTCGTGAAAGCCTGAAACTGCCCAACGAATCAGTTTTGGCGCGCAGAACTTTTTTGCTTCCCATGCGCAGAAATTCAACATTGGCAGCTTCTACAGGCAATTCACCTATTACAACTCGTCCAGCTAATTCGTTTACAGTGTAGGGTTCGGAAATGACGATCGTCTCGGTTTGGGGTTGTTCGATTGTGAAGCCGTCGGCATCGCGCACAGCAGTTGTTCGCACGCAACCTGACTTTCTCAACAAAGTCGGCCCTGCGATCTGCATCGTCTGCCATTTCCCGAGCTTGATTCTATTTGCCTCCTTTGAAGGCAGGTAGTACCACGTTTCGCCGAAGCAGACGAATGATTGCGAATCTGTATTTACAATCTGTTCCGGCGAAGCGCCAACGTTTTGCAGATAATACACATCAAATTTTATGACTTTGTCATTGTTGCCGACTGGTACAAGTCTTTCGACAAACGCTCTCTCGTAACTTACAGTATTTATCGGCCCAAGAATGCCGGAAACTGTATGAGTCGAGCGTCCTCGAAGTTTCCCGATTTCTTTTAGTTCGGATATCTTCTTAATTAACTGCGCGAATTCAGCCTCCGAGAGGGATTCCTCTTTGAAATGCTTTCCATTGTTGGGGAATTCGTCAGTATAGTAAGACTTTGGTCCAACATCGACCTCGAAAAGGTCTCCATACCGGTCGATGATCAGCCATAGTACATAGTTATCATTTAGCCGGTAAACCCCATGTTCGGCGTTGAGCGGTGGGCCAAATAATTGAGTCGCCCTGACAAGAACTGAATCCGAAGCACTGAACACATAACATGGAATGCAAACAATAACGAATACTGCAACTACAGACAGCAGTCTTGAATTACTGCACATCTAAATCCTCCGTCGCACCAAGAAACACTTCAAATAGATTATGTATTAACTATCCTAAGCACTTCTACCGCGCTCGCGGATGCGTTCTGTCGTAGACCACTGTCAACTGCGCGGTTGTCAACTGCGTGTAGCGCTGGGTAGTGGAGAGGCGCTCGTGGCCGAGCAACTCCTGAATCGCGCGCAGGTCGGCGCCTTCTTCGAGCAGATGCGTTCCGAAGGCGTGGCGCAAGGTGTGCGGATGGACGTCGGCGGAGAGGCCGCGCAAGATGGCGATGCGCTTGACGATGCGAGCGACGCTGCGGGTAGTGAGACGGGCATCACTGCCGGGCTTGTTCATGCCGCGCAGTTGCAGATTGAGAAAGAGCGCCTGCGTCTCGATTCCCTTGCCTTCGCCAGCCGCAACTTGTTTGCTATTGTTTGCTGCCGCCAGCCGCGCGGCGCGCTCGGCGAGATAGGCGCGCAAGGCCTCTGCTGCCGCATCGCCTAAAGGCACATAGCGTTGTTTATGCCCCTTGCCGCGAATCAGAATGGCTTCGTTGGCCCAGTGAATGTCGTCCAGGTTCAGTCCGGTCAGCTCGGCGTTGCGGATGCCGCAGCCGTAGAGCAGCTCCAGAATTGCCGCATCGCGCGCGGGCCAACTGGCCGCATCTTCCGCGACGGAATCGACGACGCGGTTCATCTGCTCGATGGAAGGCACGCGCGGCAAATGCCTGGGCAGTTTTGGAGTGGCCACCAGCGAGGCGGCATTTTGTTCAAGCCGGCCAGTGCGCGCCAGCCAGCGGAACCAACTGCGAATGGAGGCCAGCGCCCGCGCGGCGGAAGCCTTGGCCAGGCCGCGGTCATAGAGCGTGCCGAGGTAGGCGCGGATGTCGGTGTGCTCGATGCTCTCCGGGCCTTGATTTGGGCCGAAGCGCTCGGCGATATAGGCGGTGAATCCGCGCAGCTCCCGTTCATAAGCACGGATGGTGTGCGCTGATGCGCCGCGCTCATTGGCCATCACGCGCAGATAATCTGCCACCAGCGAATCCAGCGAAGCGGCGGCGGCTTGCGCGGGCAATAAAACGGCGTCGGCGCTCATGCGGTCTCCTTGCTTTGATTAGCGCTCGAAACCAGGTGCAGCCCTCTACGTGGAACCGTAATCTTCACATCCTGTGCGTGCGGCCGCGTGGCGCGGGGATGGTGCTTGCGATGGACTTCCTTCAGCCGGCCCAGAGCCAGGTGGGTGTAGACCTGCGTGGTGGAGATGTCGGCGTGGCCCAGCAGCAACTGCACGCTGCGCAGGTCGGCGCCGTGCTCCACCATGTGCGTGGCGCAACTGTGACGCAGCCGGTGCGGGCTGGCGGTGGAGTTGGAGTTCTTCACGATATGCCAGACCCATTGGCGGGTCAGCGACATTCCGCGCAAGGAGAGAAACAAGCGGCTGGCGTCTTGTCGCGCGACGTTCGCCTTGCCCTTGCCGGCTGAGCTGATGCGAGCCAAGTGCGGCCGTCCTTGTTGCAGATACTCTTCCAAGGCAAGAAGCGCGGTCCGGCCCAGAGGAATGATGCGCTCCTTGTCGCCCTTGCCGCGCACCTGCACGCGGCCCATGTCGAGCGCCAGGTCACTGGTCGAGAGCGCCGTAACTTCCGAAACGCGCAATCCGCCCGCGTAGAGCAACTCCAGAATCGCCCGGTCGCGCAACATGGTAGCCCGCGCCTGCGGATGCTCGGCGTTCAGTCGGGCCCGGTCCAGCATCTCCACCACCTCAGGCTCGGCCAGTGACTTGGGCAGCACCTTCCATGCTTTGGGCGAATCGATGTTGACAGTGGGGTCGTGATGGATGCGCCGGTCGAGCAGGAGCCACTTGTAAAAGCCGCGCAGACAGCTCAGCTTGCGCGCCGCCGAGCGCTGGTCGATGCCGTGGCCGCGCAGGTGCTCCAAAAATGCCGCCACATCCTCTTGCGACGCCGTCAAAAGCACGCCGCTGCGCCCCTCAATGAACTCTGCAAAGATCTTCAGATCGCTGTCGTAGGCCTCGCAGCTCAGAGGCCGCAGCCCTTTTTCCACGCGCAGATACGCCTGGTAGTCCTTTAACAGCGAGAGATTGCGCGTGGTTCCCACAGATTCGATTATCGGCGGCTGAAGCTGCCTCTGCCGCCGCAGCGCGCGCAACCGAACCTCGTTCATCATGGACTCAACTTCGGCAACAGCGCATTTAGCGCCAACAGAGAAGCTCGGACTTCCATTTGCAGAGTTCTGATGGCACATCCCCGCCCCGGCAGCGTATAACGCAGGAATGGGGGTCTTGGCAGAAGTAGAGATGGATGCGTGGCTGCGCGAGGGCGGCCAGGTGGTCACGGCCAGCGATCGCGCCGCTCGCGCTGTTGCCGCGGCCTTCCATCGCGCCCGCATGGCCGAAGGCCTGACCGCCTGGCCCGCGCCCAACATTCTGGATTGGAAGAGCTTTGCCCGCAGGGCATGGGAAGAGCATAGCGCCGATGGCCGCTTGCTGCTCAATTCCGCGCAGGAAGAGGCGCTTTGGGTCGAGGTCGCCGGCCGGGACCGCTCATTGGCCACGCTGCTGGAAGGCCCGCGCCATCGCCTGGCGGCCCTGGCCATGGAGGCACACGAGTTGCTTTGCGGGTATGCGCCGCAGTGTTTGCGAACGGCGGCGCGCGCCGCATGGCTGCAAGACGCGGCGGCCTTCAGCGGCTGGCTGACTGCCTTTGACGAAGCCTGCCGGGCTGAAAGTCTAATGAGCCCCAGCCGCCTGCCGCACGAGCTGATAACGCTGCTCAAAGCTGACCCCGCCAAGCGTCCACCGCTGCTTCTGGCTGGATTTGACCGCATTCTGCCCGTGCAGCGCAGATTATTCGACGCCTGGGGCGAGTGGCATGAGGCTGCCAAAGGCGAGCCCGCAGGCGCGGTTCATTTCCATGAAGCTTCCGACTTCACGGCCGAGTTGACGGCTTGCGCGATTTGGTGTGGCCGCAAAATCGCGGAAAAACCAGACGCACGTCTGTTGGTCGTAACGCAGGCCGCAGGAACGCGACGCGGCGAGATTGAGCGCGCTTTTCTGCGCTACGCTGACGCGGCCTTCGAGTTTTCGCTGGGCGTTCCGCTCAGCCAGGTTGCGCTGGCGCGGGCGGCGCACCTGACGCTGCGCTGGCTCGACGGTCCGCTCGACGAGCAGGAACTTGACTGGCTGCTCTCGACCAGCTACGCCGCCGCAAGCTCGCAGGAATCCGCCGCGCTGCAATCGTATATGCGCACCCTGCGCCGCTACGGCCTGGAACGAACGCAATGGACTCTCACGGCATTTCTCGGTGAGCGATCTGCGCCTGAGCTGTTGCCGACAGCCTGGGTCCAGCGCATCACAGCCGCTCAACGCCTCCTGGCCGACTTCGCGCGCCGCGCGCAAAGCCCACTCGACTGGGCGGAGCTGGTTCCGCGGCTGCTGGAGGAGCTTCACTTTGCGAGTTCCCATCCTCTCTCAAGCGCCGAGTACCAAGCCGTTCGCCGCTGGCAGCAGGCAGTGGAGAGCTGCGGATCGCTGGGATTCGATGGCCGCCGCGTTGGTTGGAAGGAGTTTCTCTCTCAACTGAGCCGTGCGCTGGACGAGACCCTCTTCGCTCCCGAATCGCGCAACGCGCCCATTCAGATTGCCGGACCGGCCGAGTCCGCCGGCCTCACCGCCGATGCTACCTGGTTTCTGGGAGCCGACGAGGAATCCTGGCCAGCCAATGGCTCGACGCATCCGCTGCTGCCCATTGAGGTGCAGCGCGAGGCAGGCATGCCCCACGCCACGCCGCAGCTCGATTGGGAGTTGGCCGAAGCCATTACTCGCCACATTCTGGCCTCGGCGCGGGAGATCCACTTCAGCTATGCAACGCAAAACGAGGCTGCCGAGACCCGCCCGTCGCGCCTGATCGTTCAGCTTGCGGGCGAGGCGCAAAAGCTGTCGACGGATCTGACAGCGCCAAACGCGCCGGCCACGCTGACAGTTTCTTTCGAGGACCACAGCCGTATTCCCTTCCCACCGGGCAAGGTCGCAGGCGGCGCCAAAGTGCTCACCGCGCAATCACAGTGCCCCTTCAAGGCCTTTGCCATCGCGCGGCTTGATGCGCAAGGCTGGGAGCCTGCCGAGGCCGGACTAACCGCCAAGCAGCGCGGCAATTTGCTGCACGCTGTGCTTCGTGATGTCTGGGCAGGTCCGCCGGAGGGAATACGGACGTATGCGGAGTTGCTAAAGATTCTGCAACGCCCCGTCGAATCAGAGCCTGATGTGAGCCGTTTGGAGGCTTTTGTCGCCGGCCACGTGCAGCGCGCGCTCAAGCGGGAGCTGCGTCCTCATCAGCGCGAGCTGATGCCCCGCCGCTACCTGGAACTGGAAGAGCTGCGGCTGACGAAGCTGGTCACGGAGTGGCTGGAGTACGAGGCCACGCGCATGGAGTTCGAGGTCGCCGACACCGAGGTCAAGCGCACGGTCCATCTTGCCGGACTCACGCTCGACCTGCGCCTGGACCGCATTGATCGACTGAGGGATGGCTCGCTATTAGTCATCGATTATAAATCCGGCGCCGTTTCTCCCAACGCATGGGAGACGCCTCGGCCTGACGATGTGCAACTGCCGCTCTACGCCGGATTTGCTCTTGAGCAGGATGTAGAACTTGGCGGGTTGGTCTTCGCCAAGGTGCGCGCTGGAGATCAGGAATTTGCTGGGCGGGTCTTCGATCCTGTTGCCACGCTCGATGCTGGCCTCAAGGGAACAAACTACCTCGTAAAGAACAAGCTCAGCGATGAGCAGCTTGACGATTGGCGCAAGTGCATTGAGCAGCTGGCCAAAGATTTTGTTGGCGGAAAAGCCGAAGTTGACCCGCGCGATTCCCCAAAGACATGCGAACGCTGCGGCCTGCAAACCCTCTGCCGCATTCAGGAGCGCGACGCCCAACTCGAAGATGAGGACGATTCCGAAGGCGCCGACAGCCCAGAATTTGCGGAGGACGGCGATGAGTAAACCCGCTCGCTCCGAGCCTCCCGATCAGCGAGAGCGCAAGCGCGCCCTCGATCCCGGACGGTCGATTTTGGTGCAGGCCCCTGCCGGCTCGGGCAAGACGGACCTGCTGGCGCGGCGCTTTCTCCTCCTTCTGGGTGAAGTGGATGAGCCCGGCCAGGTCGTGGCCATTACCTTTACCAATGCCGCGGCCGCCGAGATGCGCAATCGGATTCTCGATGAGCTGAGAAAAGCTGCCGCCAGCCCTGCTCTGGATTCAGATGAGTCTGCTGATGAGTATTCGATGGATGCGCTGGCGCGGCGCGCTCTGGAACATTCCCTGGCGCTGGGCTGGAAGCTGCTCGACCTGCCCGCCCAGCTTCGCATCCGGACTATTGATTCTTTTTGCCGCGAGTTGGCCTTGCAGCAGCCGCTGCTCTCCGGCCTGGGAGATGGCCTCAGCATTGGCGAGCAACCGGAGGAACTCTATCGCCGCGCGGCGCGCGAAGCGCTGAAAAAAATCGACCAGGCAGGCTCGGAACTCGGCACGGCCATTGAAGAGCTGCTGCAGTGGCGGGATAACGGCTGGCAGGAGATGGAAAACCAGCTGGTAGAGATGCTCAAGAGCCGCGACCGCTGGATGCACGGCTTTGTGCTAGAGCGCGAGCCGGATTGGGAGGCGCTCCGCGAGCGGCTGGAACGGCCCTTTGCACATGCCGTGCGCGACGCGCTTGCGAGGTTGAGCGGACTTCTCGACCAGGTTTCCAACGCGAGAGAAGAAGCGCTGCAACTGGCGCGCTTTGCCTGCAAGCAAAGCGGCGGCCAGCTTCATCAGGAACTTGCCGAACTGACCGAGTTGCCTACAGCTCCGTTTACCGGCATCGCCGATTTTGAGGAGGCTCACCACGCTCACGTCAATCTTGCGACGCTGCTGCTCACCGGCGAAGGGACCTTCCGCAAGCAAGTCGACAAACGCCTGGGTTTCCCAGCCGATTACAAACGCGAAAAGGGCCGCATACTCGAGCTGATTGCAAAGCTTGCCGCGGTTCCCGGACTTGAAGCCGCACTGGCCGCCGTTCACAAGCTGCCTTCCGCCGGCTACACAGAAGATGAATGGAAGATTGTGAAGGCCTGTTTCACGCTGCTGCGCCAGGCCGCGGGCGAGCTGCAAATCGTCTTTGCCGAGGCCGGCGCGGTGGACTTCACCGAGGTGGCGCAGATCGCGCAGCGCGTGCTCCGAGGCGACGACAATCTTCCCACCGACGCCGCGATGGGCGTCTCAGACAACATCCGCCACCTGCTGGTGGACGAGTTTCAGGACACCAGCCGCCGCCAGCACCAGTTGCTTTCCAGCCTCATCGCCGCATGGCCGGAGCGCGCGGGCCGCACCTGCTTTGTGGTCGGCGACCCCATGCAGTCGATCTATTTCTTTCGCGATGCGGACGCCGAACTCTTTCCGCGCGTGAAAGCACTGGGCCTCGAAATTACCCACGATCAGCCGCTGCTCTTCGACCCTGTTTCTCTCACCGCCAACTTCCGCACTGTGCCAGGGCTGGTTGAACGGCTTAACAAGGACTTCGCGCAGATCTTCGCGGAGGATGACGGCAGCGGCATTGCGTTTTCCGCCGCGCAACCTGCGCGGAAAGAAAAGGCCAGCGACGGACTTCCATTTACGCTGCATCTGGAGTTTGTGCGCCAGGCAAGCATCCGCAAAGCTGACGATACTTGGCCGAATGCGCAATCCTTTCCCCTACACAGAAATCCTCACGCAGTGGTCATCCCCCCTTCAGTGATTTTTCGCAAACCACAGAGAGATTACGGAACTCCACCGTCATTCACCTATTCAGACGCCGCCTTTGAAAAGGAAACCGCCCGCGACGCGCAGGTTGATGAGATTGTCGCTCTCATCCAATCATATGCAAAACGGATTGAAGAGGCCAAGGAAAGCGGAGTAAAATTCCGCATTGCCATCCTGGGCCGAGCAAAAAAACATTTGGTTCCCATCGCCGCGGCCCTGCGCAATGCGGGAATCCCCTTCCGCGCCGTCGAACTCGAGCAGCTCGCCACACGTCCCGAAGTCCTCGACGCGCTGGCCCTGGCCCGCGCTCTGCTTAATCCCCAGGACCGCGTGGCCTGGCTGGGCGTTTTGCGCGCTCCGTGGTGCGGCCTCTCGCTCGACGACCTGCATCGCATTGCCGGCAGCGACGATTCTGAATCGCGTCCACGGCCCGTGCCGGAGTTGATTGCCGAGCGGCTTACAATTCTCAGCGAAACCGGCCGCATGGCAGCCGCGCGCGTGCTGGACACGCTGACTACGGCGCCTGCCCTTCGCGCTGCCAATCCAACGGCCTCGCTGGGAACCTGGCTGGAACAAATCTGGCTGCGGCTGGGTGGAGCGGCCTGCGTGGATGCGCCTGCCCGCGCCAATCTTGACCTTCTCTGGAGCTGCCTGGACAGCCTTCAAGGCGGCGAACCGGAGTTGTCTGGCCCCGGCCTCAACGCGGCCCTCGACCATCTCACCGCCCTGCCCGACCCTGGCGCCAGTGGCGATTACGGCGTGCAGTTGATGACCATTCACAAATCCAAGGGGCTGGAGTTCGAGGTGGTCATCGTCCCTGAATTGCAGGCTCGCATACAGGGCGGTAGGCTTAAGATGCTGACCTGGCTGGAACGTGGGCTGGAACGTGGGTTGGAGCTGGGGCTTGCCGAACCGGACGACTCGGGCGAGATTACGGAGTTCCTCATCGCTCCCTTCCAGCCCAAGCGCGCCGGCCGGGGCAGAGCCAAGGAGTGGGTTGATCGCGTCTATCGTGAGCGCGAATCGCAGGAGATGCGGCGCATTCTCTACGTCGCCGCTACCCGCGCCCGCGAGGAGCTACATTTGTTCGCCCGACCCGCCTGCAAGGAGAAGGACGGGGAGTTGAGCCTGGTGGAACCTGCCAACAGCCTTCTGGCCACGGCCTGGCCGGCTCTGGAAGAAGAGGTACGCGCGCGCTTCGAGGAGTGGAAGGCCACCAGGGCTGCCATGGAGACCGGCGCAGGCCAGGAGATTGAGTCCCTCGCCGCCTCTGGCGAGAGCAATCTGGCCGTCATGCCTTCTGCGACGCTGCTGCGGCGTTTGCCGCCGGATTACCGGGTTGAGCGATCTAAAGCCTCCCAGCAATCCGCCGGCGAAGCCTTTGTTTTGGGAATGGGAACAGGCTCCGCCCAGCTTTATCCCCGCCATGAAGGGGGACTGCTCTCCCGCGCTCTTGGAACGGCCGTCCACATGCTGCTGGAAGAGCTGGCCCGGTTGCGCGACTGGCACGATTGGGAGGCTGCCCGCTCGGCTCTGGCCGGCTTCGAGCCGCGCGTTGCCGCCCAGGTGCGCGCCGTCGGCGTAGATCGACCCCAGGCCGCAACAATAGCCGCTGAGGCCCTTCAACTGGCGCTCAAAGCCTCCCATGACCCCATTGGCTCGTGGATTCTATCGCCCCAAACCGGAGCAGCCAGCGAAGCCGGCTGGGCAGGGGTCGTCGCCAGCCAAGTGCATGCGGTTCGCGTGGACCGCGTCTTCAGGGCCGGCCCCACGCCCGGCGCCAAAGGAGACGATTGCTGGTGGATCATCGACTACAAGACCACCCACGCAGGCAATATGGACCCGGAGCAGGCCCTGCCGAGGCTGCGTGAGCTCTACGCCCCTCAGCTCGAGGCCTATGCCGGCCTCCTGCGCAACCTGCACGGCGGGGACGCGGCCGTATGCGCCGGCCTCTATTATCCGCGTATTCCGCATCTGGACTGGTGGGAGATCTAACTGGCGGGGGCAAACTACCCGGATTTATGGGGCGCACTCATCCCGGCCTTGCCGCAGGGGCAAGAACGGGCCGCAAATCCTACCCGGTACAAGTTTTTTAGATTCACAAGATTCCTTGTGCGCAAAGGGCGGAAGGGCGGTACAATTTTCACGAGGAGACCCATGGCCGGAGATATGCAACTTACGTGCAGCGATTGCGGGCAGGAATTCACCTTCACCGCTGCTGATCAGACGTTCTTTCAGGAACGTGGTTATTCGACCCCAAAACGTTGCAAGAATTGCCGTCAGGCAAAGAAAAGCGATTCGGGGGGCTCCGGCTACCGTTCGGGCTCGACACAGGGAACACCTGTGATTTGTTCGGGTTGCGGCCAGCCTACAACAGTTCCTTTTGAGCCGCGTGGCGACCGCCCGGTCTATTGCCGGGATTGCTACCAGGCGCGCAAGGGCAGCGGAGGCGGTTCGCGCGGCAACCGGTAACAGGTGATTGAGCGGGCCCAATCGCTGCGTCGCTTATCGGGACCGTATACGTTCGGCGTGTTCAAACAAAGCTTTTTGCAACAGCTGGTTTGCTGCGGCTGCTGTGAGTAAGCCTTGTAAGAAGATATTTTGCCTGGTTTTCTCCCCGAGCCATGCACTCCATTTTTCGAGGATCTTACCCTAAGTCATGGCCGGCAAACTCTCCTTCACAGGTTTTGCATGGAAGAATCTCTGGCGCCGGCGTCTGAGGACGCTTCTGACGCTGGGCGGCATCGCCATGGCCATCGGCGCCTTTGTCGCTTTGGTCGGTTTCTCGCGCGCGTTTGAACACGAGTGGCTGCGCATGTACCAAGGCACCGGCACCGACATTGCCGTAGTAGAGAAGAGTTTCCTCAACACCTCGCTGGATGAGTCGGTGGGCGCGAAGCTCCGCGCGCTGCCCCTGGTCGATGAAGCCAGGCCGATGATCTTCAACCTGATGGATCTTACGCCGGAGATCAATGCGCTGGTCTTTGGCTGGCAAGCCGATTCCTACGAACTCGATTCGCTCAAGCTCACATCCGGGCGGCGCTTTCGCGATGGGCAACCGGAGATTTTGCTGGGCGACATCCTGGCTGAAAACCTGAAGAAGAGTGTTGGCGACACGCTGGAGATTCAAGGCACAACCTTTACCGTGACCGGAATCGATCATGGCGGTTCGGCTCTGGAAGCCGGCGCGGTCATCATGCCCCTCGATCAATTGCAGCAGGTATCCAGCCTGCAAGGGAAGGTCACAGCCTTTCATGTGCGTCTTCGCCCGGCGCCGGCCGGAGAAGCGCAGGAACAATATGTAAAACGCGCCGATGCGGAGATCGAAGCCGCCCTGCCTGGTTTGCACGCCGTTCCAGCGGCGGAGCGCGCCAGCAATAACCAGATCGTGTTGCTGGCGCATGCAGCCGCGTGGGGAACATCCTCGATTGCTCTGCTAATCGGCATCCTGAGCATCGCCAACACCATGGCCATGTCGGTCTTTGAACGGACACGCGAGATCGGCATCCTGCGCGCGCTTGGCTGGCAGCGCTGGCGCGTCATGCTGCTCATACAGACGGAAGCGGCCGTACTGGGCCTGGTTGGCGGTCTTCTCGGCCTGGGCGTCGGATGGGGTACACTGCGGCTGCTCTCTACCCTGCCGCAAACCGCAAGCATTGTCTCGGCATCTGTTTCTTCGCAGCATCTGCTGGAGGCGCTTTGCATCGCGATTCTTTCTGGTTTGGCTGCCGGAGCCCTCCCCGCCTGGCGAGGCGCTCATCTTTCGCCGGTGGAGGCCTTGCGCCATGACTGAGCCAAACAAAACTGAACCGATCCTGACTGAACCGATATTGGAAGTGCGCAACCTGTGCAAGAGCTATGACGAGGGACGCATCGAGGCCCTGCGCGGCATCGATCTATCCATCACCCAAGGGGAGTTTCTCGCCATCAGCGGACCGAGCGGCAGCGGCAAATCCACCTTGCTGCAACTGCTCGGGGGACTCGACACCCCCACCAGCGGCGAAGTCCTCTTTGAGAACACGGCGCTCGATAAAGCTTTTGACCTCAACGGCTACCGATCCCATCAGGTGGGATTCATCTTCCAGGCGTTTTATCTGCTGCCCACGCTACGCGCAATAGAAAACGTGCAGGTACCGATGCTCGCCGTCAACCAGGACGCGCACAACCGCGCCGAACGAGCCGAGTCCCTGCTCTGCGAAATGGGCCTCCAACACCGCCTCAACCAGTATGCTAACGAACTCTCCGCGGGTGAACGCCAGCGCGTGGCCATTGCGCGCGCTCTAGCCAATCATCCCTCCATCCTGCTGGCCGATGAGCCCACCGGCAATCTGGACAGCGTTAACTCGGCGCGTATTATGGAAATCCTTACGGGAATTCAGAAGCAGCGGGGGATGACGCTGATTGTGGTGACGCACGAGAACGAGATCGCGCACGCGGCAGCGCGGCAAATTCGCTTGCGCGACGGAAAGATCGAGTCATGAGCCACCTGCGGTGGGGCAATCGCCTTCGGCTCGACCACCTTCGGTGGGGCAGACGCCTTCGTCATGGAGAGATGGGAGCACAAGCCGCTCGACTAGCCATGCTCATCGCCATATCAGCGGTGGCGGCGGCGATGCTGTTGCCACTAACCGCGCAGGCTGCCGATGCTCACTCCGTTCTGGCTGCCCCCCGGCAACGCATCGAGTCAGCAGACTTTCGCGCCAGCGGCCATCTGGTCTGGGTGCAAGCCAATGGCATCCGCGTCAGCGTTCCCGTCACCATCAAGGCGCACTGGTTTCCCGGCGTACTGCGAGTGCTGTTAGAGATTGGCTCTGTTTCAAAGACCGGCGTGGATTCATTGGTCAGCGCACAGCTGCCCGCCAACATTCTTCTGGAAATGCGGCCCAAGGGGGCAAATATGGTCAAAATTGCTCACCACGGCGACGCAAATCCCGTTATTCTGCCTTTCGACAAGTGGAGCGATGGTCCGCTGGGCGCGGGTTTCAGTTACGAGGATTTTCTGGAAGCGCAGTACTTCTGGGAAGGGCAAACGGAATTGGAGAAAACGAAGTTTGGCGCCCGCGATTGCAACGTTGTGAGGAGCGTGCCAGGCGCGACGGACAAGACGCACTACGTCGAGGTCAAGAGCTGGTTGGATCAAGACATAGGCTTTCCCGTATACGTGGAAAAAACGCTGAAGGATGGAAAGGTGAAGGAGTTTACCTACTACGGTCTGCGCAAGGAGGGCGGAGTCTGGTCGGCACACCAGGTGGAGGCGAAGACTCGCGGCCAGGCAGGTTCAACCCTGCTGATTATCGACCGCGGCACGCCCCAGGCAAACCTCAGCCTGAAGGATTTTAGCCCCGCGCAACTGACGCATTTCCAGGACGGTAAATGAACTTTCTTTTCTCTATTTTCGGCGTTGCCGCAGCCCTGATTACGGCGGGCATTGTGTATCAAAGTCTCGGCGCCTATTTCGACCGCAGGCGTTATGCCCGAGAGGGACGGTGGATCGATATCGGAGGCAGGCGCAGGCTGTACTTTGTGGAAAAGGGATCTGGAAACCCCACCGTACTGTTTGAAGCCGGGATTGCAGCCACAAATCTGAACTGGTTTCACATTCAGGGGCCGGTATCGCGCTTTGCTTCGACATTTTCCTATGATCGCGGCGGACTGGGCTGGAGCAGCCGTTGCCGCACGCCGCGCACTCCCTCGAACATTGCCATCGAACTCCATCGACTCTTAGAGGGAGCCAGCATCAGGCCGCCTTACATCCTGGTTGGACATTCTTTTGGCGGACTGGTGATGCGCCGCTTTGCGCTTGATTATCCGGATGAAGTGACCAGCATCGTTCTCGTGGACCCAATGAGAATCGAAGAGTGGCCGCCGCTCAACCCGGGCAGGCAATCCGAGATCGACCGCGGCAGGAAGCTCTTCCGAATCGCGATTCCCATTGCGCGCATCGGAGTTGCCCGCCTCGCTGTCACCTCGCTCTTCCTGCACTCCGGCCACACCGCGCGGAGGCTGGCCAGCGCCGCCGGGGATGGCGGCCTTCATGTGTTGAACCGGATCAAGGACGAGGTGGGCAAGATGCCGCGGGAGGTCTGGCCCATTATCGCCGCACATTGGTCTCGGCCGGGCAACTTCGCCGGCATGCGCAGCCACGTCGAGGCTGTGCCGGACATCGTCCGCGAGATGCACAACGCCGCGCCAATCCAGGACATCCCCGTTCTGGTGCTGACTCCGGGAAAATCGACGCCGCTCTCTGATGAACAAATCCGCCGCATCGGCAACAACGTGCGGCAGGTGATTGCGCCGGCAAGCGCGCATTGGATTCATCTCGACCAACCCGACCTGGTGATCGATTCGATCCGGAAGATGGTGATGTCTGCCGCCGCAGAGCCTGTTGCGGCAGTTGGTTGAGACGTGGTGCAATTCACAGTCTCACAGTTACACAGTAAATAGGGGGGTAGGGGGTACTAAAAACGGTATAAACCGGGCGGATGTCCGACATATTAGACCGGGGGCATCTCCGACACTGCGACGAGGAGCGATGGCTGTAAAAAGGTCATCATGTCCTGGAAAACGAGCAGTGTAATGGAAGAGAAGCTGCG
>Ga0326727_10017267_pt1 | contig 15016 bp, 13 predicted proteins | sample MB2enrmetagenome_FD_207643 | JGI IMG/M metagenome (GOLD analysis project Ga0326727, IMG submission 207643) | Lab enriched peat soil microbial communities from McLean, Ithaca, NY, United States - MB29MY | ecosystem: Environmental > Terrestrial > Soil > Wetlands > Peat | place: USA: New York... | reverse complement strand
ACGCCGTGAGCCTTTCTGAGCAAAAATCTGGCTTGGCGAGCTTTTTTCTTTAGTCGCTTGTTTTCAACGGTTGCCATATAGCAACCCAAGGTTGCTATTCAGCTCCCATTCTGGGGTAGTGTGTCCCTCTGTTTCCGGTGCAAAGCACCGCGTACTTCTGCTCCCGGTCGGCACGGCTCCAGATGGAGGCCGCAGACGCAAGCAAGGCCGCCCCCAGAGGGACGGCCTGTTGGTTGCTCTGAAGGGACGGCTAGGGCGTCTTTTTCGGGACGCTTAGCTTCTTCAGTGAATCGCACCCGACTTGCTTGCTCAGCTCTTCCATAGACAACGGTGATGCCCCTGTTCCTCGCCTCACGTCCTTTGCATACGTTTGGAGGCTCGGATAATCGAAGACGGTACATTTGTCGATGTCCAGCACTTGGCCGGTTTCCTCGTTGATTGAGATGGCGCTGACGATGTCGCTGTTCCAGTAGAAGCCGACCGTCAGGTAGCCTGGGAACAGCGGCTTGCCGTTCTTGTCCTGCATCAGGTCGAAGAAGAACTTCGTCCGATCAGCAAGGGAATACCCCTCGCCTCTCGCAACCTTCTGGGCCACGTCGATTGCGTCCGAAGTTGGGATAAAGCCTTTAGGGGTTCCCGACGCTGCTTGTACACCCAGGAGCAAAGCGATGAAAGCCTTTCTTAGCATCCTTTCCTCCTAGCAACCATGCCTATCCCAGTGACAGTGTTGGGGATGAAATTCGGATTTCCCCCAGTCTTTGCATTCCCGCTATTGAAGTGATTTTTGATCAGTTGCTGCGCGAACGCTGTGGGGCTCGTAGCTGATGAAAGACCGCTGCCATACTGGGACAGGAACGACTGGCCAGAAGCGAAATAGGAAGGGAATGTAGAAAGAGATGCGTACGGCGGGCGCAAAGCCTGCATTGAGCCATTCGCGAACGGAGCACTTGCGCCTCCGTGCAAGGAGAAGAAGTTATTCCCTTGTGCCGCAAACCGATTTGCTCCCCACTGACTCTCCCATCCTGAGAGACCTAACAGGTAATCTGACGGAACACCTGACGTCTTCGAAAGAGCGTCTGCCTCAGCTTGGTGTGCGTGAATGAAGTCAGATACATTCGCCGGTCCAGAAGGGCACGGCTGCTTCCTCGGTTTGTCGGTATTTTGCGCGGCTTGTGCTACAGCTGCGCTACCGATCCCCCAAGCGGCCCCGCCACCGGCCCCAGCCGCTGCATCTCCGCCCGCACTAATTGCGGAAACTGCCCCCCTGTAAAACAACCCTGGAGTAGAACTGGGAATGGCGGCACCGGATGCAACGTCCGCCGCGGTTTGCGCCTGCGCCGCCGCAGCTCCACTCCCCGCTGTCTCACCAGGACCAAGCCACGCTGCTATTTCCGGTCCTAGGAAATACATCGCCACGCCTATCCCTGCGTCGATGAGAAGCGAACTCCACCAAGACTGTCCGCTCGGATCGGTGATGCCGATCGGATCGTTGCGCCCGTACGGATACCTGTTCCATGACTGGGGATCGCTTGGGTCACCGGCCAGCGGGTCTGCTGAGCAGAAAGTGCCGGTGCGGCTGTCGTAGTAGCGCGCCAGCGCGTAGTCCAACCCGCTTTCCGAGTCCCTGCCGTAGCTGGTGAAGAACCATTTGTTCCCCGCGCCCGATTGATACCACTGCTCGCCGAACGGGAAATGCCCTTCTTGACTGAGCACCTGTCCGTATGTCGGGCTGCCGGGGGTCCCGTCTGTCGTCAGCCGCACCGAGAGATGATCCTGGTGATAGTACGTCGTCCCGCCGCCTGAGAACATGGCCATTAGGCCGGTCGGGCCTGCAATGTACTCCCGCGAAGGCGAACTCGGCGCAGCACCGTTGTCGTACTCCGCGATCACCGACGAGCCCGAGAAGATGCTCACCGTTGTCGTCCCGCTCGAAACCGATTTAACCACCCGCAGCCCGTTGCCGTCATACGTGTAGCCGGCACCGCCTCCGCCGCCGCTAACCGCCGTCATCCGGTTCTCCCCGTCGTAGGCCATGTAGTTCTGCTGGGGAAGCAGCGGCTCCATAGTCATGTTCCCGCTCGGGTCGAACGTGTAGCCGGCGGGTTGGTTGCTGTTGCTGAAGCTCATATTCGAGGATGGGCCGCTGCCCGCCGTTACCGACTGCGTCCAGCGGTTCCCAAATCGATCATAACTCTCCGACAGGCCCCACTGCGGAAATGACGAAGAGCCGCAGGTCTTCGCGGTGATCATGCGCTGCAGCGGGTCGTAACCATAGCCCACCGAGCGTCCCGCATCCACGTTGTCCTTGATGCACTGGACGGAGCCGTTGTTCCCGATGGTGCCATGCGCGCATGGCGGGGAGTACGGAGAGCTCTGCTCGTACGCGTATTGCAAATTGAAGTAATTTGTGTTGCCTTTCGCATAAGCCAGGTAGGTAAGCTGCATCCGGTCAGGTGAATAGAGGAACGTCCCCGTCACGCCATTTCCGTAGTTGAAGCCGGTCAGCTTCCCGGGGGAGTTGTAGGAGAATCCGCCGGCATAGTAGCTGCTATCGTTGCAACCCGAGGCCGTCGGCGCGATCTCGCACAACTGGCCAACCGCGTTATAGGCCTGCTGCACGACCCTTCCCGAAGGGTAGGTGATCTGCGTGACATCCCCGCCCGCATCGTACTGGTATCCGATGTTGTAGGTCTGGCCGTTGAGAACCTTCGAGAGCTGTGTCGTCCGCCCATTGGCATCGTGGCTGTAGCTCTCCGATCCGGTCGGATCGACCATCTCTGTGAGCCGCCCTATGGCGTACGCCGACGCGCCTCCCTGATCGTAGTAGTAGCATACGTTGGCCGAGGTGCCGTTCGATTGGGTTGTGCACACGTTGGGCATGGACGAAATGTTTTGGCCGCCGGGAAGCGAGTAGGCCGTGCCCGTTGGCCGGTTGGCATGGTCGTAGGTATAGGTGCTTACAACGCCGCGAGCGTCCGTCCGCTGACAGACTTTCGAGGGATCGCCGCTGCACAATCCGCCGCCGCTCGTTGTATAGGCGTAGGTGACGGTTCCGCCTTCCGGCGTATTTTCGTAAATCTTGCGGCCGAGACCGTCATAAGTGAAGGTCCTGGTCTGGGTCCCCTGGATCACCTGCGTGAGACGGTCGCCAGCATCGTAGAGATAATTTGTCACGAAGGGGGAGGAGGTCAAGCCACCCGCCGAGCTAGGTTCATCGACCTCGATAGTTCGCCCAAAACCGTCCGACCATTGCTGGCGTAAATTTCCAGATTCATCCTGCGAAACCTGCGCGTACCCGTATCCGTATGCCGAGGCTGTCCCTTGCTGTGAAGTGATTCCCCCAAGATTTGCGACATTCTGGCCGAGGGCAACCTGCTGGACCTGACCGTCAGGATGCGTTGTAGATATTTGCCGGTCAAGCGCATCATAAGTGAAGGTCTCGGAGACGTGATTCGGATCGCCGCTGCCGGAATATGGATGGCTCTGGCTCTGCAACCGCCCGACAGTGTCGTACTGGCTGTCCACGTTTACCGGACCGACGGGGTTGTTCACGAAAATCTGGGAGGCCGTTCGTCCCCAGGAATCCAAAACCGTCTGTGTGTGCTGGCAGCTGACGCATCCTGTGGATGGAGAAGTATCTGCCACAGCGGTGTACACATCCGACTGCATCGCCGAGGAGTAGGTTGCCAGCTTCCATCCAATCGGGTCGATTTCTTCCGTCTGCCGGTCCAAGCCGTCCTGATAATGGCTGGTGGTCGAGACACCGTTGTAGTCAGTCGAAATAGCGGCGTTGCCGCTGCCCCAATAGTAGCCCGTCGTCTGTGTTCCAATAGCATCCGTTACCCTGGTTAGGTATGCATTCGTGGGAGCTGGCGGCGAATAGCTGCTTGGCGCATTGCCGTTGCCGGCATCTGAATAGAAATTGTCGGAATAGAAATACTGAGTGACGTTTCCGGCAGGATCCCTTCCACTCACAACTTGCCCGGTCGTGTCATAGGCATAGGAAGTAGTCAGATAGGTAGAACCGCTCACCCAACGGGAAATCGAGGTGAGGTTGCCTCGTGCTGTGTTGCCTGCACCATAATTGCCGTCGTCGTGATGCGCGACTCCGTTGATTGTGGCGAGTGCTGTGCAGCCGCCGCCGCTGTAGCAATCATAGGTATATAGCGTCTGCGACACTCGGGAACCACCGCCAGGACATGCCGAGTCGGACCCTGAGTTGTTGCACAGCGTGACGCTCTGCGGTTTGTTGATATTATTCGTGCCGGGGTAGTAGAGGTACGACACATAGGTCGCACGATCAGGCACGGAAGAAAACCCGTTCCCCGACGGAATGTATCGCCATTCTTTGATCGCCGTTTTGTTCCCGTATTGCGGGCTGTCGTATGTGTATTGCGTTTGTTTCGTAAGGTTTCCACTGGAGCTTGGAATCGTCGTCTGCTGGCTTAGGAGCCGTATAAACGAATTGCCATGGCAATTGATGAGTACACACGGTTGAGAGAAATCCCAGGTATTCGTGACTGTAGATAGCACGTTACCCGACAGGTCTTCCTTTATGATCGTGGTCGGCCAAGCGCCATTGTTTAACTCATAGTTGTAGTATGTCACGCCGGTTGGAGAGATAACCGTTGTTTGCTGCTGGCAATTAGCCCCATATTGATTCGGACTGCACGATTGTTGGACCGTCGGCGCATACACCCAGCGGCCGGTTGCCGTTGATCGATTATGAACCCACCGGCTATAGTTGTTGTATGCATCGATAAAGTTTGTATAGCTGTAATTGACTGTGCCCCCCGTGGGAAGCTTGATGCCAATGATCTCACCATAGTATGCGCTCTGTCCCGCAGGCGATCCACAGGCGGCGTTGCCGCTGCTCTCATCGCAGTCGTAGGTGAAATAGTAGGTCGAATTTGCCGCATCGGGTAGTGTCACCGAACGTAGCACCGTGAATTGGGTGCTGGTCTCTTGGACGCCCGGCTGTTGAAAGTTTGTGTTGACGTTGATTGTTGAGGTCGTAAACGAATATACGGATGTTCCCTGGGACGTCATTACAGTAACACCGGATGAGTTGAAAGTGGAACCATTTGCGATGTTCCGATCTAAGGTGTCAATGAGGCCGTAAATCGCCGCTCCACCTACCTGAGATATATAATTACCATTGCTGTCTTTACTCTGTATGTTGTATCCCTGAGGGTCTAGCTGCGGCACGGTGTAGACAAGAGTTCCGTCCGGGGCATAGATATTGATATTGGAAGTGCCAGACGTTAAGGTCCAGTACAAATGATAGCCGGATGAGTCCGAAGCGAATGCATCGGAAGACGACGGGCAGCCCTGGCTCAACGAGAGGTACGAATTCAAATGAAACACATGAGTGGTCCCATTTTGGTCGCCCCAATAATAGTCAGCCGCGCAATTTTGCGATACCAGATTGGATGCTTCCGGACCAACCTCATAGGAAAGATGCCAACCCGCGAGCCAATAGGGGCCCGTTCCGTTATATGGTTCCCAGTTGGTCGTGGAAGTTTCTGCGGTCGCCCCCCAAATATTACTGTCATACTCAAGAGTGATCGGTTGGGGTTGGCTGCTGCCGCGTTGCGGATATGAACCAAGCGGGATGCTCAGATGCAGATTCCCGTTGGACGCATCAACAAAGCCGAGTTCTACCGGTTCGGGAGCCGAAAAACTAGGAGCGCCAGTGCTCGTCAGGTAGTTCTGGCCTGGCGTCGATTGGGAAGATAAACCGAGGATGGTCAGCGTCCACAAAGTAATGCCTAGCCGACGATATGTGCGTCCCAATTGCGATTGGAACCAGCAGACCAGTTGAAGCGCTTCATCGAGCATATTGCATGTCCTTTCCACCAGATCGTTCCTCGCTGAGTCTTTTGTTCCTTTAGTCGCAGTCCAATCTGCTACAACGAAAAATCGGAGTCGGATAAACCTGAGTTGAGTGCGATTTGGCTGAGCTTCATCGTGACCCCAGTCACGCCGCGAACGGTTTCCACGATTGTCAGTGGCACTGTAATTCCGCTCTCGGGTTGGTAGTTTGAGTAAATAATTTCGTGAGGCACACCCTCATCATGTGGTCCTACTCCGAAGTGAATCCGGTCGGAGATTGCAACGACGAGTAACGCCTTAGGATCGATGTAGAAATCGCGCGCCTCTTTCACCCCACGATCTCCGCTTGGATCTTGTCCCTTGGTGTAAACCTTCAGTAGACGAATATCGTATGCGGGAGTTCCGTTGTGAGATACCAAGCCGCCGTAAATGATGCTCGTGGAACTGTCCTGCATAGCCGCAATGAGAGGCAGGTAGGGGAGGGTAAGACCTCCAAGGTCGGCAGCGCCTTGGCGGTAGATCGGCCTAACCCAGCCATTGGTTTCTTTCATCGAACCGCTCTCACCGTTTACGACGGTTGTACGCTTACCTGTCGAGAGATCAGCTTCGACTTTGAACTGATGGAGCCCGCGCCCTTTTACGGTGACATCACCCGTAACCTGATCGGTAGAGTTATACGTGATCGCTCCTTTTTCCGTGTAATCCTGAACCGAAGCTAGCAGTTCCGGCCCGCCGCCTGCAGCAATCGTCTGATTGAGGACTGTTAGTGCTTGCTGGTCGCGCTGAAGAGTGCCCTGAGCCACAGCCATCTTCGGCGAGAAAAGCCAAAGACCTATCGCGCAGAGAAGTCCCAACGAGACTGCCCTTACTCCTCTGGAAGCGAGATATTCGGCTGAGAAATACCTGAATGTCTTCATGTGTCTCCTTTCAGAACAAGCAACCGTCCTCAGTGGCGAAATCGATATTGTGCCGCTGCGCGAGTCGAAACGTACGACACTCCTCATTCGAATCCGGTGAGTTGCTGTCTTCGGTGAGGTTGTTCACCTGTCGCTCGGAGCACAACCTTCCCTGAGTAAGAACGATCGAGTCGAAGCACCGTTCGAAGCGGCCCTATCACACCTTAACTTGCTAATTGCAAGACGTGCTGTTAACCGTGAAAATGACATTGTTATTGCTCGGCTGTCCATTGGAGAGTGTGACTACAACGGGACCGGTTGTAGCATTGCTAGGCACGACCGCAGTAATAGAAGAAGTACTCCAGTTGAGAACTCCTGCGCTGGCACCATTGAATGTAACTGTTCCCTGCCCTTGAGTCGCTCCAAAACTAGATCCATAAATTGTCACCGCCAAACCCACATATCCCGACGAAGGACTCAGACTCGTAACCGTCAGTGTTGGGGATGTTGCCAGTACAGTGAACCCTGCGCCATTGCTTGCAATGCCGTTTACCGTGACCACGACGGCCCCCGTTGTAGCTCCCGCCGGCACTACCGCCACGATCGAGGTTGCGCTCCAACTGCTGATCGCTGCCGCCATACCGTTAAAGGTGACCGTACTTGCACCTTGCGGGGAACCGAAGTTCGTTCCCGTGACCGTTACCCACGTTCCTACTGCCCCTGAAGTTGGAGACAGGCTGGTGACGGTCGGCGATCCTGTAACCTCCCCTTGCAACGACAAATAATTGCCAGGGTAGTACCAGCCGCAGGAGAGATTCCCAGTCGCCCACCAGTCGCCACCTTGGCCGCCTTGCCCGCTTGAGTCATAGCAATAGCCAAAATCGCCGTACATTGTGTACGTATCATTGAGAGTTGGGGTTGTAGAAACAGCGGTATAGGCGTCTGTACCTCCCTGTTCACCGAAGTTCTGGACGGCAAATCCAGAGTACACGGCAAAGCTGCCGTTGTTGTCAGCTAGGATAGTTTGCGAGTCAACTTCAGGTACGTATGCCGAGTTGTAGCTGTCGGTTTCGGTAGATGCGTAGAGTTCTGATTGGTTCCCGATAAGACAAACTGTTTCAACGACGTCGCCGTACGGGTCGACCCAAGCACTGGAGCATTCGTCTACGGTTGATCCGCTGGATTGCGCGTGGACAAGGGATGGCAATAACGCACAGGATATGGCAACCGCGAATAGGACAACGCAGGTTTGGCTACGAAGTATTCTCTTTAGTATTGTCATTTCTGCACCGCCGTTCCCGCCGATTGCCCGACGGAAGGAGGAGCGCTGAATGTGAGATTCTTAGGGGAGAAGAATTGCGTCATGAACGCTTCGAGGGCCGCTTTATTCTGCGGCGACAGAGCCTGGATCAGGCTGTTGATTTCATTGCCGATGTACTCGTGGCGCTGCTTGGTCAGCCCAGACAGGGCCTGCGCTTGAGTGGAGCCAGAGGACGAGCCGGCAGCCCGAATCTGCTTTGCCTTCTCGGCCAGTACCTGGACTTTGGAGGTAAGCCGCTGCGCAGAAGTGCGTATGGGCGCGTAATCCTGATCGGAGAATCCAAGTCTCTTTTGCAGGTCGTTGCGGAGCCAACTTCCGTCTTTTCCCTTTGCCTGATCGTCGGCTGCCAACTTGTCCAGGTGGTTCTGATAAGAGAGGAAAGCCCAATAGAGTTGAGACCGCGAGAGGGGCTTGAGCTGGGAGGGCATAACAGATTGGCTCTGTGCGGACTGCCCGATTGCCTGACACGGCCATGCGCATGACAGGAACGATAAGCATAGAAGTAAAGACAACGCATGTTTGCGTAAGAGGGCAGAAATCGGTTTCATCCCTGAAGTTTCCTTTCGGTGGCGCGGCGTGCATGTGAAAGGTCGCCGGACACTTCTTCGGCAGGAGGATGGTCCAGCGGCGACGTCATGAGAGGTAGCCCAATTAAATGAGATCAAGAGAGGCAGCGAAAAGCTACTGAATCTTTTCATCTTTGTCCTTCTTACACCTCGGAACCTCACTGCAATATCTCGATCCATAGGTGCGTTCTCAGAGTTCTGCATTAGGGCCGCACCGTTCTGTAACGAGGCAGAAGGTCATCCTGGCCTGGTGTTGTTTGAAGTTGTGGTCGATAACTAAGCCTCTCCTGAAGGATGGCCATCGGATCACCGGGAGCTGTTCGGAGATGCATCTGCCTGTAGGGAATATTGCATTGCTCGTCTCTTCTGACTCGTAAAACCGTTCCAGCCGCAGCGGTCAAAGCTGTAACGGATAATGGCTGAGCAAAGGGAGTGTATTCGTCAATCAACCGTACAAGCTGAACTTCCCGCTCTTTTTTCAACGTAATTTCAGCCAGGTAGATGTCCTGATTCAGTCCCCACGTACCTCGGATGCACGCACCGGTTGCTAGGAAATGAGTGCGTGCTTTGATCGAACGCGAGCGATGTGCCTTCGCCGTCGCGGTTCCCGATAGAAGTGCTGCAAAGATGACTGCGGCTACAAAGTACCTGCTGATCCAAGTCAAAGAGTCCCCCCAATGTGTTGCTGCACCGCTCCCCTCGTTTGGCTCGCTGGTGCGCTCAACCCAATACGGTATGCGGTCGTATTTACGGACAAATACTTCCCCAATGCCTACAAGGTCATCATGCAGGCATCTACTACTCACGAATCGTATCTGACTTTCGACCAAACGAGACAGAGAGAAGCAATTGCGATTCTGGCCCAAATGAATGCACTACGCCGTCTTGCTTGCTAGGCGGTGACTTACTTCTCTCCGCAGTGATTCATGTCTGACAATCTTGTTGAACTTCTGGCACTCGACATACAAAAATCTGCATCCAAGTTTCAACTGGAACTCTGAAGCCGCTTTTGTGCCTCAAAGTCTCTCGCGAGAAATCATCACACAAATATTCCGTCCGTCAAGTAAAAAATCTGCATTTTCTACAAATGGTACGACAGTAACCAAGAATATTTGTCAATCATATATTGATGGATCAGGCAATAAGCTGAACGGAAATTCTGTACTTTATTGCGGCGATTTAACCTATAAAATTGCTGCCTATCTAAATCGCATCTTAAGAAGCGTAATTGGATGAAATTGCTCTGAAACGAAGAAAGGCCATAACTGTACCTGGGACGGAGGGGCGATTTAATGATAGGGATGAAGGTATTTTTTCGGCATGCGGATTCATCTTGTGGCCGAACGCGCACTTTTTGGGTTCGACACCGCAGGCTCATGTCTGAACCATCAACGGCAAAGAGTGGCCGGGTGTGTCGCGCAGTGCAATACGCAACCCAAGAGCGATTGATGGCTTCCTTTCGTCTCGGACTCATGTTCGAGGTCTCGGTACTCTGGCTCAGAACCAGAGGCCTTATGTGCCAGAAACGAGCTCAAACTGAATTCAGAAGCTTGGCTTGTTTGGAGCTAGTATCTGGTTCTGCACACGCACCGTGACCAGACATGATCCGCAGCCTAGCGTATGCCCCAGCAATTGCGCCATCTTTGCGATGCTTACGATAATCAGGCGAATCAGTGGTCACCACCTCGTGCAGCCATATGAAGCAGAGGCAGAGATGTGTCTTCAATTAACCGGCAAGCTTCTCCTGAATCCACTCGTCGAGGACAGACGCACGGAAGCGCCAGACCTTGCCAATCTGCAAGGCGCGAATCGCCCCGCTCCGTGCAAGCTTCTGGAGCGTCTTGGGATGAATTTTCATTATCGCTGCCGCCTCGTCCGAGTCGAGCAGTGGCTCTGGGAAAAATGCACCTGGCGATAGCACCTGCAAACGAGCCCTCGGAAGTTCGGCGTCAGCTGCGGCGGCCGACTGACTTTTCTCCGGAATGCCCCGCACGGTTAATCTGTCTTTGCCCGGAATAGTCTCGTGCAGACCGTTCCGCATCCCATTGCCAGCAACCGAAGAATCGCCCTCCACCGCACGGCGATCCTCTTTTCGTATCGCATTATTCATCACTGTCCTCCACAAGGGTGTTGCAAAGGAATTATTATACATTACATATATTACATCTAATAGATAATAGTATGAACTACACAATGATCGCTAAATTTCTCCAAATAATGACATACCCGCATATTTCTCAGTGAATGCGAAGGTGGTGCCAGTCGGTCCCTGATCTCCAGCTTGCCATGAGCGATAGAAGCGTTCTTTATCGCTCATCTTCCGTCCCGGCTCCCGCTTTTGCCTGGCCAGGGCGTTGCCGCTTTGGACTGAGAGCCGGCCGACTGTCCTCTTGTGGTTCGGGCCTTGGAAGAGCTTGCACCGCTGTTGGCGCTGCAACCGCAGTGGGGACAGAATCCATGCAGCCTCGAATTCCCATTCCAGTAATCAGCCCGATCATTAGGGCTGCGGTGAAGATCAACGGAACCCAGACGCACAGCACATGAGTGTTCAGTTTATGCAAGAGTTCGTCAAGAGCATTATCCCGCTTTTCGAGAGACTGCATGAGCCGGTTGTTCGCGGACTCAACCTGAGCGACGACTCCGGCCTTGGAATCACTCAGATTGCCGAGCGCGGCAGTGAGTTCCTTCTGGGCGCTCGTCATAGCGGCGCTGGTTGCTTGCAGGCCTCTAGCCGCAACGGGGAGGCCAGATTGGAGAAAATGCTGGCGGAGACTCTCACCCAGCAACTTTGCTATGTAGTCGGGATCAATGCCTGCTTCGATCTTGCGGGGCAGTACGGAAATACGCGACTCCAGCTCGTGGACATAGCCGAGCATCTTCTCTCGCGCTTCCTCTGAAAGCTGACGATGAAGATCGAGCATCTCCTGAAAGCGCTCGCGTTCCTCGGCAATTTCCATCGGCGTTTGGCGGGTGAGCAGGGTCAGAATACCCATCGCTTCGAGAATACGCAGCATCTCGTCGTCTGGGCTGAGTTTGCGAGTGTGTGCAAGAACGCGATAATACGCAGTCTGCAGTTCTTTGGGGACAAGCCGGGCGAGAGAGTCGAACAGAGTCGGCTCTCCCGCCGCGACAGCGGCATTGGTTGTTTGCGGGTCCGAACTCATGGCAGGAATACCTGCCTTGCCCTGTCGAATTCAGTGAAGAGCCGCCGCCGGTAGCTCTGTGCGCGCATCACGAGAGACGCCCGCCTCAGTTCATCGACATTGGCCTTACGGGCTGCAACCTGCCCTAGTTGGATACCATGCTGGCGGACAGGGTTTTCAAGTTCAGCAAGCCGGAACTCCATCTGCAAGATCTCCGGCGCGAAGGCTTCGCGGAAGCGATTTGCCTGCTCGGTAGACTTCCAGTAGGTGAAGTCCGCCAGGGCGCTGGTTGCGTTCTCGACGATCACGTACTCGACCCGCTCCTGAAGGCGGCTTGCCCAGACAAGGACGCTCTCGACGCTGGCCGGGTCCGGTGTCACCACGCCGACCGCCGTAAAGCAGACGCCGGTTGCAGAGACATCGTCGTACATCGACTCGAACCAGTCGGCCGCTACCTGCCCGGCACCGGATCCCATATCGGCAAGAATGATGGGCGTACCGCCATCGAGATGATCGACGAAGGCGTCGAGTCCGGCGGGCGTGTGAATGTTGACTTTGGTGACCCTCCCATTAAAAAAGTGTTGCAAGGAGCCACGCGCCTTGTTCTCTGTATCGAGGTCGAGAAGCGTGACAGGAATCTCATTCGCCTCAAACCATTCGGCCAGGGCCACCATGACGCCTGTTTTGCCGACACCGCCTTTGCCACCCATCGTAAAGACAACACGCTTCGTATTGGCCGTCATTGTTCGCCTCCATTGGTTGTCAGGGTTAGGGGTTCGTTCTCACGGAAGACGAAGCGGGCGCGCTTAGCTTCCTGTACGGCGGGCTTTGCTTTGAGTGCGGCTACGGGGTCGAGCACCGGCGACTCCGCCACAGCCAAGCCCGCAGGCGGCAGTTCAAATTGCGTCCGTTTGCGGTGCTTCGCGCGGACCTTCACAAAAGAGTGAAGGGTGCTGAGTGCGACATGAAGTCCCAGCCGCTCCTGAAAGAGGCAGGCAACTTCGCGATACGTCCGCCCTTTGCGGCGAAGTTCGCGAATCAGTTCGCGGTGGGGCTCCAGTTTGGAGCGCGGAGGCTTTTCAAGGAAAGATTCGAGGATAATCTGGTGTGCCGGTTCCATAAGGCATGGCTCCCTAGCACCTCACTGCGTTGTTCCAATAGGCGTCCAATAAGCGACTCCGAGGGTGCCTAAAAGTGTCTCAATGCACTATCCATGTCACCTGATTTCAACAACTTACCAAGCTCTGAGCCACTTTCACGGCGATAACACGGGTTCAAATCCCGTCGGGGACGCCAATTAAATCAATAACTTATGGACGATTTCCGGCGACCAGCAAAAAACGGGGACGCTACGGGGACTAACGCAAAGGTACACTGTCCCCTCCAGCCCACTAGGCAACTTCACTGCAGTGCTGCTGTGCCGACAGCGCACGGGTAAGTCTGTTCTCTTCTTCCGACCGCTGCGTGCCCCTCGGACGGGTGCGCCTGACGGATCGTCACAAGCAGCTAGCTGTGCTCGACGATCAGTTGTGCAAAGTGACTCAGTGAGCCCAATCCAATTGAAGACGACTCGATCTGCACGGGAACGACAGTCTCCAGCCGCCCGATCCACATAAAGGTGCGGACGAGGCGACCACAGAACAAGGCCCCTTATTGCGCTGTACTCGCCAGACGGAACATCGCAGCCTCCGAAGTTTCGGATAACACGCGACGGCTAAAAAACCTATAATCATCAAAGCCACACAAAAAACATGAGATGCCCATGACCGAAAGCTTATCTGATACTCGGCGCGTATTTAACGTTTATTGTGACGAGAGCTGTCATCTGGAACATGATGGGTCAGACGTGATGGTCATGGGAGCCGTATGGTGCTCATCCCAACGCGCATCGAGCCATGCACAAGAGATTCGAAATCTAAAGGTCAAGCACGGATTAGCCCCATCATTCGAGATCAAGTGGACGAAGGTCTCAGAGTCCAAGATTGACTTCTATCTGGAGATAGTTGAACGGTTCTTCGCAATCCGAGATTTGCGCTTTCGTGGATTGTTGATCCCCGACAAAACTAAGCTCAAACACGAGGTATTTCAGCAGACACATGACGACTGGTATTACAAAATGTACTTCGATCTGCTGAAGACCATCATCTCGCCCAAAGCGAAATACCGAGTCTACCTCGACATCAAGGACACATGGGGAGCGCAGAAAGTCTCGCACCTCCATGACATTATCTGCAACAGTATGTATGACTTCTCCCGAGAGGTCCTCGAGCGCGTGCAGATTATGCGCTCAGATGAATCGGAGCTAATGCAGCTCGCCGATCTCCTGATCGGGGCTGTTGGCTATTCTGCAAGAGGTTTCAGCGGAAACCGAGGGAAATTGCGGCTGGTGGATTCGATACGTCAGCAGACTGGATATAGTCTTAATCGCAGCACCCTTTACCGAGAAGAAAAATTCAACCTCTTCCGTTGGGCCCCTTGGGAGATGCAGTGATGCCCCTTCCCAACTGGCTTCCACCTCTTCTAGATGTTTCACGATGGACTGATACGACCGCTGGGCAGCTCTATGAAGTTTTCATCCGTGACTTCAAAGGAGTAAATCTGCATATCGATGGGCAGAGGGTAAGCCATATTCCTGACCTGGAAGAAGACGGCAAAGAATCCATTTTTTGGCATTTGGTTCAACGCGAGGACGAATCTACGGGGATCCGTCTCCCAGATCTTGCCCGTTGCGCTCGTCTACCTTGGGTAGCGGCAATAATCTCGAATGCGAATCAACCCGAAGTCGTCAGATGGGATTACAGAGAATCAAAAGGCCATATCAATACCTATCTTTGGCTGAAGGAGTTCGATTACGTAGTGATTTTGAGGAAGTTCGACAATGGAGGTCGTCGTCTGGTCACTGCTCATTGCGTGGACGGAAGCGGTACGAAAAGAACACTAGAGAGAAAGTTCAAGAATCGGATGCCCTAAAAATAAGGGGGCCGACGAGGATCGCCAGCCCAATTCCTTCCACACGTGGTGGATGAACACCTATTATGATGCACTGTCGTAATGAAGGATGCAACAGTTTAATTGCCGAATCCCAATTCGACGTGTCTAAAGGGTTTATCGTCATTTCAGGCCGGTAGTGTAAATATCCCCCGGCAGAGCCGGGGGCTTTACGATGTGAGCCGCTCAAAGCGGCTTGAGCGGGGTCGCTAACGCGGCCCCGACGTTATTGGGACCGCCTTACGGCGGCTATTTCCACATCCGCAG
>Ga0326727_10017265_pt1 | contig 15017 bp, 16 predicted proteins | sample MB2enrmetagenome_FD_207643 | JGI IMG/M metagenome (GOLD analysis project Ga0326727, IMG submission 207643) | Lab enriched peat soil microbial communities from McLean, Ithaca, NY, United States - MB29MY | ecosystem: Environmental > Terrestrial > Soil > Wetlands > Peat | place: USA: New York... | reverse complement strand
TGCCCCGCAGATGCCCGCGCCCTTGGAAATCCCCCGCGCAAAAGCCAACTCCGCGACGTGATTACGGTCATTTCCGTACTACAATAGCTTTGTGTGCTGAAAAGCACATTAAGCCCTGATGCCCCCTTCTTCCCCGTCTGAAGCTACCCTGGACCCTGACCGTCTGGATGAGCAGAAATTCCGAGCGATGTTCGAAAACTCGGCAGTTCCGCTGTTTGTCTCCACCGACGAACGAGTGCTGCTGACCAATCGCGCGTTGCTGGATATGCTGGGATACCCCGGCCCCGAATTGCTGGAAGGCCACTCCATCTACAACATGTTTGCGCCGGCCGTTCGGGACTTCGTCAGAGCGCGGCGCACCAACCGGGTTCAAGGCCAGCCCGAACCTCAGCGTTACGAAACGCGTGGGATTCTGGCGACGGGCGCCGAGTTCGACATGGAAATCCGGACATCGAACTTTCTTTTCGGAGGGCGGGATTGCGCGCTATCGATTCTCCGTAACATCACCGAAGAAAAGACGGAACGAGAATTGGCTCGACTCAACGTGGAGCGTCTGCGCCTTACCCAGCAAGCCGCTCACGCCGGCAGCTGGGACTGGAACCTGGCCACCGGCGAGCTCTCGTGGTCGGATGAGCTCTACCGCCTGTTGGGTTTCGAACCGGGGGCGTGCCGGCCCACTCTTGAAGCATGGCTGGCCAATCTGCATCCCGGCGATCAATCTCGTGTGCGCGCAGATCTTGAAGATGCGGCGGATGGCAACACGGCACAGGTTGAATCCGAGTACAGGGTGCGGACTCCGGACGGACTCATCCGCTGGGTGCTGGCCAAAGGATCGATTTTCAAACGTGATTCCGGCGCGCCCGCCCGTCTGCTGGGCGTGGTCATCGAGATTACCGAACGCAAGCGCCTGGAGGAGCAGTTTCTGCAGGCCCAGAAGTTGGAAGCGATCGGCCGGCTGGCGGGAGGCGTAGCTCATGACTTCAACAACCTGATGACCATCGTGAGCGGTTACAGCAGCATGCTGCACGCCCACGTGCGGCACGATCCCACGCTGAACCATTTTGTTTCTGAAATCCAGCACGCCGCCACCAGGGCCGCGACTCTCACGGGTCAACTTCTGGCGTTCAGTAAGCGCCAGGTAGTGCAGGTGAAGGTTGTCGGCATCAACCAGGCCGTGAAAGATGTCCATGCCATGCTACAGCGCGTGATTGGAGAAGACATCGAGCTGGAACTGGAACTGCACGAAGATGCGGGCTACGTCCGTTGCGATAAAGGCCAACTCGATCAGGTTCTGCTGAACCTTGCCGTGAATGCCCGAGATGTGATGCCTAAGGGCGGCAAGCTGAAAATCGCGACGGAGTCGACCGTAGTCGGGTCAGCCGAAGCTCTTGCTAACAATATTCAGGCCGGCAACTATATTCTGCTGAGCATTTCCGACACGGGTCCGGGAATCGAGCAAAGCATTAAAGAGAAGATCTTCGAACCCTTCTTTACGACTAAGGAGACGGGGAAAGGGACGGGCTTGGGGTTGTCTACCGTTTACGGCATCGCGCGGCAAAGCGGCGGGACCGTTTTACTGGAGAGCCAGCCCGGTTGCGGATCCCGTTTCAGAGTGCTCTTGCCAGCGGTGAGCGGATTGCCGGAAACGACGGTGGAAGCTGAGGAACGCACCCAAGCCGGCCATTCCGCGCGAGTGTTCCTGGTGGAGGATGAGGCGCCGCTCCGTAAAATGATGCGCGAGATCCTGAAGGCGGCGGGCTTCACCGTCACGTCGGCATCCAGCGGCGAACAAGCGCTACAAATGATTCTGGAGGCGGGGCAGGAGTTCGACGTGCTGGTAACGGATGTCGTGCTGCCGGGGATCAGTGGTCCCGATCTGGTGGAGCGCCTGACGGAACAGAGCACGTGTCGCGTGCTTTACATCTCGGGCTACACGGACCACCAGTTGCTTGAGCGAACGTTTGAGCCAGGCAGTGGATTCCTGCAAAAGCCGTTTCAGCCCACGGCGCTGACGCGCGCGATCCGGGAGTTACTCGGCGTGGAAAGCCCTGTTTAATCCGCGAGGAAGTCCACGGGCCGTTGATACCAGAAAAATTTAGCTCCTGCGCAGAGTCATGACAGCTTTCGCGCTCTTGTCAAACTCAATGATCGCGATCGCGTAACGGCGAATCAACTGCGCGGCCAGCTGTGACAATGGCAAAACCGTTCTCTTTGGCGTATTCCCAGATCGCCTCGTCTGGCGTTTGACCCGCCAGCCCGACACCGCTGATATGCGACGGCCCCGCGAAAAGGTCCAGCAACATAGGTACGATTCCGCGTGACAGATTCGCGTCGAAGAGCAGTTTCACTGGGAAACTTATCTTTAAGCTGATAAGCGAACTGAAGGGCGGCCTTGATGTCGTCCGCCGTCAGCTCGGGATAGTCTCGCAGGATGGCAGCCTCGGTGAGATCGCCTCCCAGCCATCCCAGGATGTCCCATACCCATGCCTGCCACCAGGTCGATCCTCATTCGGGCATCGCAACCCTTTTCCCGCTTAGTTCCAGTTGCGCTGGTTTAGGCTATGGTATCGCGCGCACCGTCACTACTCCGTGCGCCGGCACATCCGTCAGCAATTGATTTCTTCGTCGCCACACTGATACACCCTCGTCGCCCGATCGACGGGAACGCACTCATCGACGATCTCCGTCGGGCCATCCACCGCGCCCGGAATCTATTCGATCAAGTTGAATCGGCTCACGCTCGCCCCCAATCTAGCGCAGCCATCAACCCCGCGTCGGGAAGCTCATCTTGTGTTGGAAACGCGGCGCCCGTTCAGGTCCAGATCGGAACCCTTGGCGCAAATCGAAGGTCCCACCGGAACCCCTTTTCCATGGGTCAGGCTAAGGTGTCACGCGCACCATCACCACGCCATGCGCGGGCACATTCGCCGAAAAGCTCCCCGTCGATTTTCCTAAATCGCGATGCGCCCACAAATCCCTGACACCGGCTTCCGCATGCTCCGGATAACCCAAATCCGTCCACATCGCCTGAATCGACTTTTCCTCCGAACTTCGATTCAACAGCGCCACCGCGCGCGATCCGTCCGCAAGCTGCCTGGACCATACTTCCGTATCACCATTCTTGCGGACCCGGCGGCCTTCGATGCCCAGCGGGTCCTGGTCAATCGCGATCACCTCTTTGTTGGTCAGAATCTCCTTGGTCTCCGCGCTCATGGAACGCAGATCGTTACCCGCCAGCAGCGGCGCGGCCAGCAGGCACCACATGCTGAAATGCGCCCGGTATTCCGTGTCGCTCATACCGCCGTTGCCCACTTCCAGCATGTCCGGATCATTCCAGTGCCCCGGCCCCGCGTAGGTTTCCAGGCCCACTTGCTGATCGATAATCTGCACCACTCCCAGGCTTTCATGCGGTTTGTTCGAATCCCACTTATCGCCGATATCGCCGGTCGACCTCCAAAGATTCCCGATGTCGCGCGCCCATAACCACGGCTTGGTGCTGCCCCACTCACAGATGCTGAACACGATGGGCCTTCCGCTCACCTTGAGAGCATCCGACATGGTGGCGTAGGAGGCTTCGGAGTTCTGGTTGCCGTGGCTGCACCAATCGTATTTCAGATAGTCGACGCCCCAGGCCGCGTATTGGCGCGCGTCCTGATATTCGTATCCGCGGCCGCCCGGGCGCCCTTCGCAGGTCTTGGTTCCCGCATCCGAATAGATTCCAAACTTCAGGCCTTTGGAGTGAACATAGTCGGCCAGCGCCTTCATCCCGTTCGGAAATCTCTTGGTATCCACCTGGATGTTGCCTTGCGCGTCGCGCGACACCTGCCAGCAGTCGTCAATCACCACATACTGGTAGCCTGCGTCCTTCATGCCGGAAGACACCATCTGGTCGGCGACTTCCCGGATGAGGCTCTCGGACACATTGCAGCCGAACTTGTTCCAACTGTTCCAGCCCATGGGAGGCGTGCGGGCGAGCCCGTTTTCCAGAGCCATGAGAGGCAGCGCGGAAGCAATTCCTATGGAGAAGCAAATCAGGCGAATGGCGAACATGCGTCTGAGTATATCCTCAACACGCACCAGGGACCTGCGCGATACTTTCGGGTTGGGGCTCAAGAACCAGACTCGCTTCGCCCTCTCGATCCCCGAGCGTGTCGTGCGCTCCCTTGCCGCCCTTTCCGGCGGCCTTCTGCGGGAGATCGGCGTGATCGCCGTTCCCGCCAGCCTGCGCCGCACCACGCTCTACCGACTCATCGTGGAAGTGACCCTTCGGTTTCTCATCGCGCAGGTGGGGCAGGTGGAGGGCGTATACCCAACCGAAAAGCAGATTGCCGGCAATTTCCTGCTGCGTCGCGGGGCCAGCCACGGCATGGAACTCATCGGTCTACTCACTATTCACGTGTCGCCCATTTGGGTGTTGGCGGCGTTGGCGGATGCCACGGGCGCCGGCCGCGCCCTCATCCAGCAGATTGCCGGCGCGCTGAAAGAAGAAGGCCTGCTGAGTGCCGACGCCCATTTTGAAACCATGGACCAATTGTTGGATGGCCTGGAGAAGATGAGCGGCCATCTGGCCGAGACCATCAATCTACCCCCGGTTGAGCCTGCCGAACTGCGACGCGAATGGACCCGCTTCCGCGACGAACTGCCCACCGTTCCGCAGGCCAGCCTGCCCTCCGCCGAACAGCTGCAGGATGTCTGGAACAAACTGGTAAATGTTTCCAGGAATCAAAAGCGATCTGTGTTCACGGTGTGCTCTGTGATGGCTGTCTCGGCAATCACCAGCCTGCCCTCACGCGTGGTTTGGCTGTCTCGCGCCGCCCACGTAGCCGTGCGCCGGACCGGCGAAGTGATTGGTGAAGAATTATTAATGCACTACGCCGGCGCGGCTGACCAGATGACCCGCGGCGGCTTCGGAGACTACTGGCAGCAGGCTTTCCGGCCCTACCTGCGCGCCGCTGCGGAGCAGTTTGCGCCCGGCCGCGAGTCGGCATCGGAACGATTCTTGAACCGCCATGGCAAATAACGGTTTACTTCGGTGGTATTCGTGCTTACCTTAAAATCTGAGTGCTGTATATTCTTGGCGGATTGGGAATCCTTCTGATGATTGCCGCGCAGCCGGCAGTTCCGGACGCTCCCCTGGAGCAGATTCTCAAGGGAATCGCGCAGAGCGAGGCGGACCGCGACACCCGCGTGCAGGAATACACGCGCATTCAGCATTACAGGGCCACCAGCAGCCGCTTCGACGAGAGCGCCGAAATGGTGGTTCGTATGCACTATGACCGGGAACATGGCAAGAGCTATGTAACCCTGAGCCGCAGTGGTTCCGCAAGTGTGCAGACGCGGGTATTTGAGAAACTGCTGCGGATGGAAGTCGAATCGGCCGTAGACTCGCAGCGTGAAACTACTTTATTCACGGCCAGCCATTACAACTTCCGAGTGATGGGTATGGAGATGGTGAACGGCAAAAATTGCTACGTGCTGGAGCTTGATCCTCTGCAGGCCGATAAGCGTCTGTTCATCGGCAAAGTTTGGGTAGACGCGCGCGAACACGCCGTGGTGCGGGTGGAAGGCCGCCCCAGCAGCACTGTTTCGTTTTTGGTGGGCCGCCCCAGCGTGATTCAGGAGTTCGGAAAATTTGGCGACTTCTGGTTCGCCACCATGCGCGATTCCGTGGCGAACTCTTTTGTATTAGGAACGTGCCAGCTTCGCATCGATTACGCGGACTACAAAGTAATCGCGCATTAATCGCCCTCCGCGCCACGCATCCTTTATGCCCTATGCCGTGACTACGCCGTGGCCGGCGAGCCACCTGCTCTGGTGAGTGCCCGCTTCACCGCGGCCACCAATTCTTTGGGAAGGAACGGCTTCTTCAGGAACTCGACACCCCCGGGTAGGGAACCCACGCTCTCCTCGAGCATGTCCAGTGAATATCCCGAAGTCACAATCGAGCGGATGAGACGTGGTTGCGAGCGAACCGCCTCCAACAGGTCCGCCAGTTTTGATCCTGGCAACTCGTAGTCGACTATGGCTACTCCGACTTCGAGCGAAGGATTGGACAGCACTTCCAGCGCACCCGCAAAATCCAGTGCTGCGTGAACCCGAAACCCGGCGCCCTCAAGTGCCAGTCTCACCAGCTTCAGCATTGTGGGATCATCGTCTACCACTAGCACCGCGGCAGCTTCCATGTCCCTCCCTAAGCGTAAACAATAGCACGCAAAAGAACTTTTTCAGTTAGAAATGTTCCGATTATTCGGATGGTTCTCTCTTTTTCTGGGAAATAGTCGTAATTGGTCAGACACATGCTATATAAAGCACAGGATGAGATTGGCAGCTCTGTCGGTCCTTATAGCGTTTGCATTACTCGGAGCCACGCGGGAGGCGCCAACCCGGACGGTTACCGGCGTTGTATCGGACAAGCTGGGGAACGCACTTCCTGGCGCCGTAGTCGAAATCGAGAACACCAGGAGCATGGCTATCGCGTCCTACATCACGCAACACGATGGACGTTACTTCTTCCATCAGCTCTCAACCGATAACGACTACACGCTGCGCGCCCGGTATCGCTCGCTTTGGTCTAAGCCCCGGCTGCTGAATAAGTTCACCAAGGGCGCGCGGGTTACCATCGATCTGCAAATAGAGACGAAATGATAAACTCGTGGTCGCAAGAGGAGCGATCATGTACCCCCTAAAAAAAGGCACTGTAACCAGGCAGGCCCACGTCGCTCTGCCCGAAGGAACCTTTGAGGAAGAACACGGCCGCAAGGGATTTTTTGGAAAGAGCGCTCACCTTTACCATAAGAATCCACCAACCGGCTGGGTTCGTTTCGAAGGCAAATTACGGCCGCATCTTTTTGATTTGAATCAATTGACTCCGTCCGATCAGCTTGACCCGAAAGGCGCGCCGATTGCGTTTTTGGGCAATGCCGACCTGAAGGTCTACGTTTCCAGACGTTCGCATCCCATGCCGTTTTTTATGCGCAACGCGGATGGGGACGAGCTGTTTTTCGTCCATCGCGGCCACGGAATCATCGAGACCGATTTCGGTCCCATCTCCTATGAGAAGGGCGATTACCTGAACATCCCACGGGCGGTCACGTATCGGATCATTCCCGATACCACCGACAATTTCTTTTTGATCGTGGAGTCAGCGAGCGAGTTTGAACAGCCCGAAAAAGGGTTGATCGGACAGCATGCACTGTATGATCCGGCCGCCATTATCACGCCGGAGCCGGAACTCCCGCCCGCTGAACCGGGGCGTTCCGAGTGGGAAGTCCGCATCAAGGTGGAAGACGAATATTCCAAAGTGTTCTATCCGTTTAACCCCATTGACGTGATCGGCTGGAAGGGAGACCTGACGGTGTGGAAGATCAACATGCGCGATATCCGCCCCATCATGAGCCATCGCGCGCACCTTCCCCCCAGCGCGCATACCAGCTTTGTCACCAAGGGTGCGGTGGTATGCAGTTTCCTGCCGCGTCCTCTGGAGCAGGATGAAGAAGCGCTGCGCGTTCCGTTCTTCCATCGCAACACCGATTACGACGAGTTCATCTTCTATCACGATGGCGACTTTTTCAGCCGGGACAACGTGAAGGCGGGATACGCGACGCTGCATCCGCGCGGCATTCACCACGGCCCGCACCCTAAAGCCCTGGCGAATCAGAAGAAGCGCACCCACACGGATGAGAGCGCGGTGATGCTGGATGGTTTGAATCCCATCCATGTGCTGCCGGCCGGCGAACAGGTGGAGTGGAAGGATTATTGGAAGAGCTGGATGGGGGTCAAGAAGGAAGAAACAGAGCCTGTCCCGGTGGGCGCGGATTGATCGCAGATCCGAGTTCTTGTTCGGCGCAGGAGATTTATAAGCTGCTGATCGGCTTGATTGTTCCGCGCCCCATCGCTTTCGTCTCCACAGTCGACCGCGCGGGAGTGCGCAACCTGGCCCCGTTCAGTTTCTTCACCTGTGCCAGCGCCGATCCTCCCGTGATCGCGTTCTCTCCCATGGTGCGCGGAGTGGGTGGCGTGAAGGATACTCTTCATAACATTCGTGAAACGCGCGAGTTTGTCGTCAACATCGTTTCCGAGGAAATTGCTGCGCAGATGAATCTGACTTCCGGAGAGTATCCGGCTGAAGTAGACGAGTTCCTGGTGGCGGGACTCACTCCGCTTGCAAGCGACTTAGTCACTCCCCCGCGCGTGAAGGAAGCCAAGGCCTCCATGGAATGTAACTTGTTCCAGATTGTAGAAGTAAGTCAGCGGCGTTTGGGCGGAAGTCTGGTGCTCGGCGAGGTGGTTCGGTTCCACGTGGCGGACGCCATCGTCGAGAACTACCGCGTCGATCCGGACGGGTTGAAGGCCATTGGACGAATGGGCGGAACCTCGTACTCGCGCACGAGGGACCGATTCGACATGGAACGTCCCAAAGCGTAGGCGGTTATTTTGGGGACGATTGGAGATCGCGGCTCAATTGATCCACCCCGGCCGCGTAGGTCGCGTTGCCTGCCAGATGCTTGATCTCGCGGCGACAGAGCGGTTTGTCACCCGCCAGATAAGCTACCTGAGCAAGAAACCAGCAGCGATAGGGAGAGTGAGATCCGGTACCTTCCGCTGTGCGGGCGTCACCCAGGGCGCCGACGATGTTACCCAGTTCCAGCAGGGCATAAGCCCGCAGAACACGCAAGGAAGAGTTTTTCGGGTTGTTCGTAGTTAACTCGGTCAGATAAGTCAGGGCCTGAAGGTGTTGCTTCATGTCAATCAGTTTGATGGCCTTGTCGACTAATGCACGGTCAGCGGGCGTCAGGTCCTGGAGCGGCTCGGCCAGAGCTTTCAGGTCCAGCCGCGGCTGCATGTTGCCAGGCATACCTGCGGAGGCGCGTGTTTCGAGGCTCAGAGCGAGCGCAAGCGCAAGTGCAATCCTGATGTTACGCATACTCAGAAGTATTGCAGATCGTTAAGACATGACAAGTCGGCGGATGGCGTCCACAATCAACGCCGGTTCATCCTGCTGGATCATATGATTGCTGTTCCTGGCCACGATCAATTCGCTTTTTGTAGATAGGGCCGCGAGACGCGTTTGCCCTTCGGTCCACCCCTGCTCCAGGATGGCAAACGGCCCGGGAAACGGCTGACCGTGCGTGATCACCACTACAGGAAGGTGACCGAGGTTGCCTAGCGTCGGACGTGTGAGTTTCAGGGAAGCTAAATCATCGGCCGCAGCCTTGTACTCCACCTGGCGGATGAAAGGAAATCCCACGCGGTCAAGAGCGACCCAGTTACTCATGAACCGAAGCAGGCCGAAGCGAGCCAGCAAGCCCGCCACCGTCATCATCGATCGGACCTTGGAATAGAAATCCAGAACGTCCTGCCGGAAGATGCAGCCTTCCTCGGGCGTATCGACCAGCACGAGTCCGCCGGTGACCTCCGGATATTTCTTTGCGAACGCGCGCACAATGAGGCCGCCATAGGAGTGCGCGACCAGAATGTAAGGCGGCTGAATCGATCCGTTGGTAAGAAGCGCATGCAAGTCGTCTGCGCGCTGTTCGATGGTTCGCGCCCCGCGGGTGGGGTCGCTCCAACCGTAGCCCGCCCGGTCGTATGTGCAGACGGAGGCAAACTCGGCTACCTGAGCCTGAAGCGGCCACCAGAGGCGCGCCGGCTCTCCAGCGCCTTGTTCGATTACCACCGACGGCGTGCCGCTTCCCTTGCAGAGAATGTGGAGTTTGCGATCCCCCACCGGGACCCTGCGGCCCGGCGCGGGATTGCGCCGAGCGTCTTTCTGTTCGCTGAGTATTTCATAGACGAAGCCCGCCGCCGGGATTAGAACGACGGTAACGAGGAGCGCGATTTGCCAGTAGGCCATGGTGATAGCCTAGAATAATACACTCATGAATAAAATACAAGGACGTATAAAAGAGACCAAGCGCGATCGTACGCGGGCCAAGCTCATTGAGGCTGCGTCAGCCGTTATTGGCAAGAAAGGTTTCGACCGCGCATCGCTCGAAGAGATAGCGGCTCGTGCGGGCATGACGCGCGGCGCGGTTTATGGGAACTTCAGGAATAAGGAGGAGCTGTTTCTGGCTCTGATCACGACCCGCTGGAAACCGATTATTCCTCCCTTGAAGCCCGGCGCCAGCCTGAAGGAGCAAATGCGGATTCTCGGCAAGACCGTGGCGCAAGAGGCCATCGCGCGCCGGCCATACGCCGCCGCCGCGACTGCGTTCCAACTTTACACGCTGACACACCCGCCCATGCGTCTCCAGATGACCAGGCAGAACGCGGCGGTTTACCGCAGGATGGCCAAGGGATTGTTGCATCTTGTGCCGGCAAAGGATCTCCCCATGCCCGCCGAGAAGTTCGTCCGCGTTTTGGATGCTCTGATCACAGGGCTGTTATTCACTTACTTTCAGACGCCGTCGTTGATCACGGAAGACGTGATGATCTCGGCATTCGAAGCGCTGGCTTAGGTGGTTGCGAAAAGGCATGCAGGCTTTGACGGGTTGGCCGAGACGACCCATACCATGGGACTATGATCGCGTTCAATCCTTCCGTTAAGCACGTCCTGCCGTCGGCTGTTCTTCTCGTACTGGGCCTTGTTGATCTATTGCGGGGCGTCCTTCATACGTTTTTTGTGAATTGGGCCGTAAGAACGTTCGCGAAACTGGACTTGTCGGTGGCCCGGCAGGATCAGCTGACGCTGCTGGGTGCTTTTGGTATTTCGAATCTGTTGACCGGAGCGGTCTTCATCATGATCGGTATCGAGGCCGCACCACTCTCGGAATTTGTTCTACTGACGGTTCCCTGCGCCTATGCAATTGGGGTTATAGGCATGAGAACCTCCGGGGTGAAGGCGCAGTCCGCATTCTACGGACGCTATTTCATGATGGGCTACCTGGGCGTGTGCCTTCTGACGTTTGTGCTGTCGCGACTTCTTCCGTAGTGGTCGGAAACCAGACTGCCGGCTCTTATTGGCGCTGTGACCGTATGTCCGGCTGATAAAATAAGTCTTAACCAATGAGGATTCAAGAATGGCGATAACCCCACGCCGCAAGACCGTGACGGTGGATGTGGGTGGCGTGAAGGTGGGTTCGGATTCGCCCATCGTGGTTCAGTCCATGACCAATACCGACACCGCCGACGTGACGGGAACCGTTACTCAGGTGATGGCGCTTGCCAAGGCCGGTTCCGAACTGGTGCGCGTGACGGTGAATACCGAGGAAGCCGCTGAGGCCGTACCCAAGATCGTCGACACGCTGAACCTTTATGGCGTGCGCGTTCCCATCGTGGGCGATTTCCATTACAACGGGCATTTGCTGTTAAAGAAGTATCCGGCATGCGCGCGGGCGCTGGCAAAGTACCGCATCAATCCGGGCAACGTGAACACCGGCAAGAAGCACGACGATAACTTCCGGACAATGATCGAAGCGGCCATCGAGTACGGGAAACCGGTACGGATCGGCGTCAATTGGGGGTCGCTGGACCAGACGCTTCTGACGCGGATGATGGATGAGAACTCGCGTTTGCCGGAACCCAAAGACGCGCGCGATGTCACTATCGACGCGATTGTGGCGAGTGCGGTGCTTTCGGGCGAAGCGGCCGAGCGGCATGGGCTCCCGCGGAACCGGATCATCCTGAGCGCAAAGGTGAGCGGCGTGCAGGATCTCATCGATGTATATCGCCTGCTGGCGGCGCAATGCGAGTATCCACTGCATCTGGGCTTGACCGAAGCCGGCCTGGGGTCAAAGGGAATCGTGGCGACCACGGCGGCACTTTCCGTGCTGCTGCAGGAAGGCATCGGCGATACGATTCGAACGTCTTTGACGCCTATGCCAAATGGCGACCGCACGGAAGAAGTGACGGTTTGCCAGCAGATCCTGCAATCGCTGGGAATCCGCAGCTTCACTCCCCAAGTGACCGCTTGTCCGGGTTGCGGGCGGACCACGAGCACGTTCTTCCAGGAGATGGCCGACCAGATTCAGAACTATCTGCGCGACCAGATGCCGGTGTGGAAGGTGCACCATTCGGGTGTCGAGGAGATGAAGGTCGCGGTGATGGGCTGTATCGTCAACGGGCCGGGCGAATCGAAGCACGCCAATCTGGGTATCTCGCTGCCGGGTACTTTCGAGGAACCGGTGGCGCCGGTGTATGTGGACGGTAAACGGGTGACGACCTTGCGCGGAGATCACATTGTCGCGGAGTTCATCGGCATGGTGGATCGCTATGTGGAGTCGCATTACGCGGCGCAGGTCGAAACAGTCGCCGGGTAAAACTTCAACGCCTGGTGTGGCGGCGCTGGAAGCCTGACAACTTAACCTGGGCCGCGGATAAGATGGCCAAGCGCGGATAGCGCGGTGCCGGCGCGACGCAAATCCTCAAATAGAATTCCTACCTCATAGGAGATTAGAAACGCGACCGCGTAAAAGCCGGGACGATTGCGCGTCTCCAACTTCAGCACGAAAGCAGCGGCTCGCTCAGGTAGAAATCGACCGAGATAAACGCACGAAAAGCCAATAGCCAGGCCGGCCACGACATCTGACGGCCAATGATATCCGAGATAAATTCGCGGCAGCACGATCACGCCAGTCCAGATCCAGGCGGCAATTCCCAACCGCCGTGAGTGGAACGTGATGAGAGTCGCCAGCGCGCCGAAAACCGCGGCGTGATCGCTGGGAAAAGAACTCCAGTGGTTGAACTGGGCGGGTTCCACATTTGCCGGAACCTTAGAGTGAAACGAAACGGAGTGAAAGGGCCGCGGATGATAGCGAAACAACAATTGCACCGCGCGGCTCACGGGTCCGGATAGCGCTACGCCCACGAACCTCCGCAGAATCAAGTCTCGCTTGGCGTCTTTCTTAAACCATACGTACCAGACGCACGCGACTAATATGATTCCGGTGAAGAGATTGACGCTGACGAGCGCATCCAGCAAGCGATCAAAAACATCAGAGCGGCCAACGAACTGATTCAGAAATACAACAATGAAACGATCGATTTGCTCCATTCACCTGACCACTTGAGGTGTTTCGATATTACCGCAACAGATGGGTCAAAAAGCGGCCGATGCTACTTACTGGCCGTTGGTGGGTTTAGATGATAGCGCGCGGCTTTCGGCGTTTGAGGTTTCCGGTGACGTGCAGTCACCGGTCGATTGAACCTGGCGAGAGGTCACCGCCATGACGTCGCATCTCGATTCACCGCAACTCAAGTTCGATTTCCGGCGGCGGAGGCCCGCGGCGAACAGGCGTCCGGCCACCAGGGCTCCCGCGAGGCTCAGGCTTACGTAGCCCAGTGCAACAAGCGCGATGTTCGTCATTTGCCGCTAATCGGTGGATGAATTGAAAGTTTCATTTTATTAGGCACAGTTCAGAAAGGTTTTTGGATGATAATTCTTTTTCTTTCTTGGAATTGTATTGTATCATACATGTTTTGAAGGGGCAGGGTGCAGTAAGTCTAGTTCTTCCTCGGTAAAGCTATCTCGAAATCTGTCGATCATTCTGGTTTACGCGAGAAGTCGGATCGAATTCTTGACAGCGGGGTCCCATTGCCTACCATCACCCTCCCACAATCCCTGAGAAAGATAATTGTTTTCGCCGCGTTGTTGGCGATTGGAAGCGGGCTCGAAGCGCAGCGTCGGATGCAACCGGGCGCCGCGGGGAGCTATCCGCGTGTCGCGAGCCTATGGTGGGGAGAGTACCAATCCATCAATAATCCCTCAATGGTTCAGCAAGTACAGATATTCCTGGCGCCCAACTTCACTCCGGCGCAAGCGGTGGCGGTGCGCGCGTCGAACCCCGACGCGCTGATTCTGAACACCATTAATGCCGAGGAGACGGTGAACGGCGTGCCTTCCGTGCCCGACAGTTATTACCTTAAGAGCGTGAACGGATCTAACATCGAGAACTGGCCGGGAAACCCGGGGAACTTCATCCTGAACCTGACCAATCCAGCGGTGGTCACGATGCTGGCGCAGTACGCTTACCAGCAGTATGCGCAGACCGGGTTCGCCTACGACGGGATTTTCTTCGACAACGTGGTAACCGAGATCTCCAGCGTCACCACCGATTGCTTTGGCAACCCCGTTCAGATCAGCGCGGCGGGGAATGGCATTGCCACCAATCCCATCACGCTCAACGCCGAATGGAGCGCGGGTGTCTACAGCCTCATTGCGCAGTTTCAGGCGCTGGCTCCCAATGCCTACATTTCCGGGCATCTCAACCAACTGCCGCCCGATACGCGATCGCTGGCTATCTTCAACGGCGACAGCCTCGGTTTCGACGTGGTGGATATTCGCGAAGGGACGATGGCGTTTGGGGCTCTTTACAACACGTATCAGCAATGGTTTGCGCAAGGCCCGAACCCAGTGATGACGGTGATTCAATCGTCTCCCCCCAACCAGATCGCGTACGGATACGGCTACGCGCCTTTGCAGGCCATGCTTCCGTCGACCGCCGCCTTTGGGCAGACGTTCTACCCGAATATGCGGTTCGGGCTCGCGATGGCCCTGATGAACAACGGCTTCTTTGACTTTGATTTCGGCGACACGAGTTCCCCCGTGGCCTGGTGGTACGACGAGTACAACTTCAGCCTGGGTGCGCCGGTGGCTCCCGCGGTGCAGCTTGGGGCGGGGCCCGGACCGAACCAACTGATCAATGGATCGTTTGCAAACGGTCAAACGCCCTGGCTTTTCAGCGTCGTCAACGATGGGGAAGCGAGCGCGACGTTCTCCCTGGACTCCGGCAACCCGGAAAACGGCACGCCATCGGCGCATGTCGATGTCGCCTCATCCGCTACGGTCCCCTGGAACATCGATTTTGAAGAGGATAATCTGGCTTTGACAGCGGGAACGGAATACCAGGTGCAGTTCTGGGCCAAGGCCGATTCCAATGTGAATCTTCAGCTGGCCGCACAAGGCGGCGCACCATCCTATTCCCCATACGGCCTGAATGCGACGGTTCCCATTGGCACGAGTTGGGCATTGTACTCGGTCTCATTCCTCTCGTCAGCCACTGCCGCGGACGGACGGCTGG
>Ga0326727_10017264_pt1 | contig 15019 bp, 10 predicted proteins | sample MB2enrmetagenome_FD_207643 | JGI IMG/M metagenome (GOLD analysis project Ga0326727, IMG submission 207643) | Lab enriched peat soil microbial communities from McLean, Ithaca, NY, United States - MB29MY | ecosystem: Environmental > Terrestrial > Soil > Wetlands > Peat | place: USA: New York... | reverse complement strand
GATTTTTTGGGCGAGTTCGGGCTTGTCCACCAGGGCTTGGCGGGCGGCGTCCTTGCCCTGGCCAATGAGTTCGCCGTTGAATTGGAGCCAGGCGCCTTTTTTCTCGACGACGCCATGGGTCAGGCCCACGTCTATGATGCTGCCTTCTTTGTTGATGCCGTGGTTGTAGATGATTTCAAACTCGGCTTCGGCAAAGGGCGGGGCGACTTTGTTTTTGACAATCTTCACTTTGACGGCGTTGCCGATGGCGGCGCCGGTGGCGTCTTTGAGGGTGTCGCGGCGGCGGATGTCAATACGAATGCTGGCGTAGAATTTGAGGGCCTTGCCGCCGGGGGTGGTTTCGGGGTTGCCAAACATGATGCCGACTTTTTCGCGCAATTGGTTGGTGAAGACGCAGGTGGTCTTGGATTTGGCCAATATGGCGGTGAGCTTGCGGAGGGCCTGGCTCATGAGGCGGGCCTGCATGCCCATGGTGGCCATGCCCATTTCGCCTTCGAGTTCGGCCTTTGGCACGAGGGCGGCGACGGAGTCAATGACTATAACGTCCAGGGCGTTGGAGCGGGCGAGGGTTTCGCAGATGCTGAGGGCTTCCTCGCCGCTGTCGGGCTGGGAAACGAGGAGTTCGTCGAGGTTGACGCCGAGTTTTTTGGCGTAGGCGGGGTCGAGGGCGTGCTCGGCGTCAATGAAGGCGGCCAGGCCGCCGGCTTTCTGGGCGTTGGCGATGACGTGGAGCATGAGGGTGGTTTTGCCGGAGGATTCCGGCCCGAAGATTTCCACGACGCGGCCGCGCGGCACTCCGCCGACGCCCAGCGCCAGGTCCACCGAGAGGGCGCCGGTGGGAATGAAGTCAATTCCCACTCTGGACCGGGCGTCGCCCAGGCGCATGATGCTGCCGTCGCCGTAAGTCTTGGTGATGGTGGAGATGGCGGCGTCGAGATCGCGTTGCCGGGCGGCGGAAATTTTGGATTCGGCGGCTTTGTCGGCGGTTTTCTCGGCTGCTTTGTCAGGAGTTTTGTCGGCGGTTTTTTCCGTTTTGGAGGCCATGATATAGTCGGGTTTAAAGGTTGTTTTTTCGGTAAATCTGCACCGGGCGGGCGGCGTTAGTCAATGTCCGCCTCACTTTCGGCTTCATTTTCCAAGCCGCCGGGATCGAGGCAAAGTCCCCGTTTGGAGGCGGCGGCGAAATCGAGGAGGGTCCGGGCTGGCGCGCTGGTGAAGTTCTTGCGGGCATCGGCCAGGGCGGCGGAGAAAAGCCTCCGCCGGCGCAAAAGTTGAAGATACAGTTTTTTCAATTCGAGGCGCTCGGCGGCGGTGAAGCCGGCGCGGCGCAGGCCGACGATGTTCAGGCCGGCCAACTGGTTGGTGCCGCGCGCGATGGTGAAAGGCGGAAGGTCCTTGCTGATCGCGGCCCCGCCTTGCATGAGGGCGAGCGTGCCGACGCGGACGAACTGATGGACCAGGCAGTTGCCGGAAATAAAGGCGCGGTCGCCCACTTCCACATGACCGGCCAGGAGGGCGCCGTTGGCCAGGATGACGTGGTCGCCGAGGCGGACGTTGTGGCCGACGTGGGAGTTGACCATGAGGAAATTGTGGGAGCCAATGACGGTGGCTTCTTCGGCCTTGGCGGAGCGGTGCGCGGTGAACCCCTCCCGAAATAGATTATCGGCGCCGATTTCCAGCCGGGTCGGTTCATCATGGTATTTTACGTCCTGGGGCGCCTCGCCAATGACGCAGCCGGCGTAAAAACGGTTGCCGCTTCCGACGGTGGTATGGCCGGTGAGATAGACGAAAGGGCCGACGCGGCAGTCCGGTCCAACGGACACATCGCCGTCAATGATGGCGTAGGGGCCGACCTGGACGGTGGAATCCAGTTGGGCCTTGGGGTGGACGATGGCGGTGGGATGGATCATGTGGTGGAGGCCGGGATCAGCGAATCCGCCGTCCGCGAACAGTCGCATGTTTCATGCGGTCAAGAATGGCCCGCGGCGGCGAACAGGTCAAGGCGAAGCTTGCTTTTTTGGGAGGTTTCTGCCGCCTCTCAGGAATGCGAAAATGGTTGATGGACAGGCCTGTATGAACATTGAATCGGGGTGCAGGACATCACCTCCCGGCGGAGTTTATTCAGGAAACGGAAGACCGCGTTTCCGGGTAAGTCCTTCCATTGCAAATAATTCGACTTCGAGCTTGCACGTTCGCGCCGGTATGATATACTCTTGGCCGTACTGAGATTTAGTAGTCGCATATTAGCTCATTGACAATAAGTGCTTTCCGTCGGTATCCTCCGGCCTGAATTAGGGTTTGGGCGAGAATTTGCTCAAGTTGGGGTTGTGTTTTGTCCGATAATAGTTTGATGTTCCTTATGCAAAGTTTTGAGCCAGCTTGGTACTGTGCAAGGACAAAGCCAAAGCACGAGCACATAGCGGCGGCGAACCTGCAAAGAAATCTGGGATTGGAAGTGTTTCATCCCCGGTTGCAGTTGGAGCGCTGCACGCAACGGGGTGTTGTGCGGGTGGTTGAGTCGCTGTTTCCCTGCTATGTCTTCGTCCGTTGCGTCCTGACGGAGAGCATGGAGAACATCCGTCACACCGCCGGAATCGGCAGTTTGGTTCGTTTTGGGAATCGGATTCCGGTAGTGCCCGATGGGGCAATAGCAGAATTGCGCCAGTATTTCGAAGCCGGAGCACCGATGCCGGTGCAGGATGGGTTGTCAACCGGGGCGGAAGTAATGATCGCCGAGGGCGCATTTTTAGGGTATTCAGCCGTGGTGGTTCGGGCATTACCAGCGATGAGAAGGGTACAAATCCTGCTTGAATTCCTGGGTCGCCCAACGTTGGCGGAAGTGGATCGAAGATCGTTGAAGCTGGCACATCAACGAGTGGTTGACCGTCTGCCTTTGTTGGCTTCGGCGTAGTTCGAGAAGAGAGAAAGGCGATGCGGAGAGCAATGTGGGCACGGAAACGACGGCGCCTGCAAGTGCGGAGCTTTGCGCAACCTGCCTTCTGGATCGAGTTTTCCGGGTTGGCATGGGTGGGGGGATTGGTTGATCCTGCCGGGTTGACGCGGGAATCGCGGGTTGGGACCAGGTTTGGGAATTGAGGTTGGGGTAGCGGACCAAGTTCGTACGGTTTTGACACGCAAATAGTATTGCAATTCGCGCCGGCCATTCACGCATTTGAGCCTGCTGAACTGGATGGCGCGAGGAAGAAAGACGGGCAACGAAGCCTGGCAGATCGTTTGAGGCAGAGGATGAAGCAGGTGGGGTGGGAGACGATTTGCCGGAGCAGGCACTTTTTAATCAATTGACTTTTTTGAGGTGTCCCAGGCGGCGTCCGCCGCCGGGGCGCCGCCAAAGATGGCATAACAGGAACGATGTTCCTGGAAATCGCCCGTTTAGAAAAACTATGCTCAATGTTGATAATCACTCCGTCGAGAAGAGAATTGACAGCGTATCGGAACGGATCGCCGGCAGCCGGGTGCCGTCGTGGAAGCGCGTTTTGGATTGCACGCTGGTGGTTTTGGCGGCGCCGGTCTGGCTGCCGTTGGGATTGCTCATCGCGGTGTGGGTGAAGCTGGTCTCTCCCGGCCCGGTGCTGTTCCGCCAGGAACGCATCGGACACATGGGATCGCGGTTTCGTTGCCTGAAGTTTCGAACCATGAAGGCGAATGCGAAGACGGACCTGCATCGGGAGCATCTGATCGGGTTGATAACCTCCAACCGGCCGATGCAGAAGCTGGACGGGGCGGGAGATCATCGGTTGATTTTCGGCGGTCTTTGGCTGCGGGCGCTGGGAGTGGACGAATTGCCGCAGCTCATCAACGTGCTGCGGGGTGAAATGAGCCTGGTGGGTCCGCGGCCGAGCACCGCCTACGAATATGAGTTGTTTCAGCCGCGGCATCGCCGGCGTTGCGAGACGCTGCCGGGTTTGACGGGTCTCTGGCAGGTCAAGGGCAAGAACCGGACGACTTTTGAGCAGATGATGGAATTGGATCTGAAGTATGTTGAAACCAAATCCCTCTTGCTGGATGTTATCATCCTGGCGAGCACGCCGCTGGCCATATTGACACAAGCGAGGGATGTTCGAAGCGTACGGAAGGCGGCGGCCAAGGCGGCGGCCAAGGTGGCGGTGGAGGCGGCGCCCCGGGATTTACCGCGACACGGCATGCACCGAAGGATTCTCAGGGGCATGATTTGGTCGGACAATTCGGAATGATGGCCGCAAAGCAAGGCCGCGGGGGGAGGTTATGTGCTGCATGGGAGGTGAGCGATCAGCCTGGATTGGTTCACCGCCGGCTTTCGCCCTGGCAAGGGTTGGCGGTGAGGGTCCCGACTGCATCGGGATGCCGCCCATGCGGCGGTGATTTCATGGTTAAGTTCCTGAGCCTGTGATACTTGTGTTCATTCGAAACAGCGGTTTTATCAAGAAAGCGAATTTTTTTACTGGATAATGCAGAAAAGGCAACAGTTGTCGCAAGAATGTGACGATAAGCAATAGGAATAACAACAGGAACAACAAATGAGCAAACAAATCAAAATCGGGGTGGTTGGATGCGGCTATTGGGGACCGAATTTGGTGCGCAATTTTCGGTCCTTGCCTGGCTGCAGCTTGAATACGATGTGTGACATCAGCACGGAGCGGCTGAAGCATCTGAAGGGATTGTATCCCGAGGTGAAGGGGGAGACGGATTACAACCTGATGCTCAACGACGGAAGTGTGGATGCGGTGGCGGTGGCGACGTCTGTCAAGATGCACTTTCCGATGGCCAAGGCGGCGCTGGAGGCGGGCAAACACACCATGATTGAGAAGCCGATGGCATCGTCGGCGGCGCAATGCGAGGAGTTGATTGAGATCGCCAAAGAAAACGGGCTGGTGCTGATGGTCGGGCATACCTTCCTTTATTCGCCGGCGGTGAAGAAGATCAAAGAAATAGTGGACCGGGGCGATCTGGGGCAAATCCGCTATATTTGCGCCCGGCGGCTGAACCTTGGATTGTTTCAAAAAGACATCAATGTGGCCTGGGACCTGGCGCCGCACGACATTTCGATTATCCTGCACCTGCTGGAGGAATTTCCTGATAGCGTCAATTGTTCCGGCAGCGCCCACGTGACGCCTGGAATCGAGGATGTCACTTCCATGTGCCTGCGGTTCAGCCATGACCGCTCCGCCATCATTCACAGCAGTTGGCTCGACCCGCGCAAAGTCCGCGAGATGACCATTGTCGGCAGCAAGCGCATGGTCGTTTATGACGACGTGGCGCAACAGGAGAAAATCCGCATCTTCGACGCGCGGGTGGAACGTCCGCCGCACTACGACACTTTTGCCGAATTCCATTATGCCTACCATTACGGGGACACCTACGCGCCGTATTTGAAACAGGAAGAACCCCTCAAAACCGAGTGCCAGCATTTTATTGACTGTATCCGGGATTCCAAAATTCCCCTGAGCAACGGCGTGCGGGGCATGGAGCTGGTGAAAATTCTGGAAGCCTCCTCCGACTCCCTGAAGCAGGGAGGCGCCCGAGTGCCATTCACCCATCACGATCCGCGGCGGCCGGATCGGGCGGCCGCTGTTCCCAAGAGCGTGAAGGGCAATGGCGCCTCCGGGTCGGAAAAGAACAACCAGGGTGAGAAGGCCGGCCAGCCGGCGGTCCAGCCCGCCCTCACCGCCTAGCGGTTGGAGATTCCTCCAGCAGAATGCGTATGGCTGAAGCCTCGAACCATCAGAATATCGCGCCCGACGTGAAGTTGGGCAGGGACGTGCGCATCTACGCGTTCACCAATTTGTACGGCTGCCAGGTGGGCGATGAAGTCAAAATCGGCACATTCGTGGAAATTCAGAAAGGCGCGAGCATTGGGAACCGCTGCAAAATTTCGAGCCACACCTTCATTTGCGAAGGAGTGGTCCTGGAGGATGATGTGTTCGTGGGGCACAACGTCACGTTCATCAATGACCTTTATCCCCGGGCGACCAATGCCGGCGGGGGGCTGCAAACCGAGGCGGATTGGAAGTGCATTCCGACCCGGGTGGAGCGCGGGGCCTCGATCGGGTCCGGTGCGACGCTGCTGTGCGGGATCACGGTGGGCGAGCGGGCGATTGTGGGGGCCGGCAGCGTGGTCACGCATGATGTCCCGGCGGATGCAGTCGTGGCGGGCAACCCGGCGAGGATCATCCGCAAGCTGAAAAACGGGAAGATGGAAAAAGCGGTGAAGCCGAAGGCCGCGGCTCTGAAACCGGCCAGAAGTTGAAACGAATATACAAGCATGAAAGTACCATTCCTGGATTTGAAGGCGCATCACGCGCCCATTCGCGAACAACTGGACGCGGCCATTGCGGAGGTGATTGACGCGGGAGCCTTTGCCGGCGGCCCGTTTGTGGCGAAGTTTGAAAAAGAATTTGCGGCGTATTGCGGGGCGGCGCGCGCGGTGGGAGTGGGCAACGGGACGGACGCGCTGTGGTTTGCCTTGCTGGCACTGGGAGTGGGGCCGAACGATGAAGTCATCACGGTTCCGAACACCTTCATGGCGACGGCGGAAGCCATCAGCTTCTGCGGGGCGCGACCGGTTTTTGTGGACATTGACGAGGCGACCTACAACATGGATCCGGGGTTGTTGGAGAAAGCGATCACGCCGCGCACCAGGGCCATCATTCCGGTGCATCTTTTTGGGCAGTGCGCGGACATGGATCCGATACTGGAAATCGCGGGCCGGCACGGCCTGCCGGTGATCGAAGATGCCTGCCAGGCGCACGGGGCGACTTACAAAGGCAGGAAGGCGGGCACGATGGGAGTGGCGGGCTGTTTCAGTTTTTATCCCGGCAAGAACCTGGGGGCGCTGGGAGAGGCGGGCGCGACGGTGACCAACAACGCGGAATTGGCCGGGAAAATTCAGGTGCTTCGCGATCACGGCCAGGCCCGGAAGTACTACCATTCCCACATCGGCTGGAACGGGCGGATGGACGGCATCCAGGCGGCGGTGTTGAGCGTCAAACTCAAGCAGTTGGATGTGTCCAACCAGCGCCGCCGGTCTCACGCTCTGCTCTACGACCAGCTCTTAGGAGGGACGGAAGGAGTGATTATTCCGGCGCAGAGCCGCCACAACCAGGGTATTTATCATATATACGCGGTGCGGGTGAAGAACCGGGACCAGGTGTTGCAATCCATGGCGGAGAAGGGAATCTCGTGCGCGATTCATTATCCGGTGCCGGTGCATCTCCAAGAGGCCTACCGGTTCCTGGGCCAGGGCAAAGGGAGTTTTCCGGTGGCGGAACGGTGCGTCGCGGAGTTTCTCTCGCTGCCCATGTTTCCGGAATTGAGCAAGGAACAGATACACGCGGTGGCGGAGGAGTTGAAAACGTGCCTGAGCGCCGCCCGACTGCCGGCCGGGTGTGCGCGGTGATTTGCAGTGTTGAACTGGAAGCAGTGGCAACACCGCCTCATGGCCGGCTTGAGGAAGCTGTCCTCGTCAATCCACTGGAGTATCCGGGATGGGATGCGCAATTGGCGGCATACGCGGGGGCCTGGTTCTTCCATGGGACAGCCTGGGCGCGGGTGCTGCAGGAGACTTACCATCAAGTCCCGGTTTTTGCAGCGCGTTTCAAGGACGGCCAATTACGGTCTGTGCTTCCCTTGATGGAAGTCTCCAGCCCGTGGACCGGACGGCGCGGGGTTTCGCTGCCTTTTACCGATTTTTGTTTTCCGTTGAGGACGGAGGATCACGACGAAGGAGAACTGTACCACATGGCGATGGAACAGGGCCGCGCACGCGGCTGGCGATATTTGGAGTGCAGAAGCAGCGATGAGGACTGGCCGGGCAGTTCTCCATCGCTGGTTTTTTATGGACATCAGCTTGAACTGGATGCCGGCGAGGAGAATCTCTTCAAGAAGCTGGACAGTTCCGTGCGGCGCGGCATCAAGAAGGCCAGCGCAGCCGGGTTGGACATCCTGTTTGACAACAGCAAGGAGTCGGTTGAAACTTACTACGCATTACACTGCCGGACGCGACGGCGGCACGGATTGCCTCCCCAGCCGTTTGCGTTTTTCGCCAACATCCAGAAATACATGCTCCAGCCGGGCCTTGGGTTCATCGTCACCGCCCGCTGGGAAAACAAGGCGGTGGCGGGGGCGGTTTTTTTGCAGGAAGGCCGGCAGGCGCTCTACAAATTTGGGGCCTCGGACTACCGTTTCCAGCATTTGCGCGCGAACAGTTTGCTCATGTGGAAAGGCATCCGCCATTGCGCGGAGCGGGGATGCGCGCGGCTGCATTTTGGGCGGACGTCGGTTGGGAACGAAGGACTGCGGCGGTTCAAACTTGGTTTTGGGGCGCAGGAACAGGAAATCCGATATTGCAAGTATGATTTCCGGGCGGGGCGTTTTGTCCGGGAGGTGGATCGGGCGCGAGGGTGGCACAACCGGGTTTTCGCCTTGCTGCCGCCGCCCTTGTTACGGCTGGCGGGCCAACTGCTGTATGGTCATCTGTCGTAACGATTGAGCAGTTGAGCGCAAACAAGTGTCAATAAGTCATGGTGTTTTGAGCCGCCTGATGTAATATGAGATGTTGATGAATCCAAAACAAATGCCTCCCCAACCGGCTCCCGGGCTGAATTTGGGGGACATCTACTACATTTTGTTCCGGCGCAAATGGTTGATCCTGGGCTGTGCGCTGCTGGGCTTTGTCGCCGCCGGCGTCGCTTATGCCCGGTTTCCTCTCAAGTATGTGTCGGTGGCGGAACTGTACATCGGCTACGTGACCGAGATGCAGACCCCCTATGCGACCGGACGGGATGCCAATTCCATGATCCCACGGAGCTCCGAGGCCAGCATCCTTAATACCGAACTGGAGATTGTCCAGAGTTTCGACGTGTTGAAGGCCGTGGCGGAAACTTTGGGACCGGGCGCCATTCTGGGGGAGGGCGCGGCAACCAATGCAGGCAGTGCGGAAGCCGCCGGACGCATTATTGAGGATGGTTTGCACGCTGAGGTTCCCCCAACGACCCAAATCATCCGGCTGTCTTTTTCACACCGGAATCCAGAGGTGGTCAAACCGGTGCTGAATTTGCTGATCACCAATTACATCATCAAACACGCCGCCATCCATCAGAGGACCGAGATGTTCAACTCCTACCTGAATTCGCAGACGGACATGCGGAGGATGCGGTTGAAGAGCACGGAAGAGGAACTGGCCAAAGCAAAAAGTAATGGAGGCGTTGTTGATCTTGCGGCGGAGAAGGCGGCCTTCACCGCGCAGGAGGGGAAGCTTGTAGCGGAGAACTACATGGCCATGGCGGAGTTGGACGAAGCCGAGGCGAGAGCCAACGTGCTTTCCAACTTGATGAAGAAGCCGATGACGCCGGTTCATGACCAGGCGGCCGCGACTAATGCCAGCGTCGTCCGGCCGCCGACTGCCGCCGAGGTGGAAGCCTACAACCAAGCGCGCCAGCATCTCGTGGAACTTCAAACCTCGGAGGCCAAACTGGAGTCCTGGGCCACAACCAATAACAGCCAAGTTAGAACCAACTTGATCGAGATTGCCGAGGCCCAAGCCCATAAAGACGCTCTGGAAGAGGCGAACCCCGGACTTTTGATGGTGGCGGCGGCGGAGACCAAAGCGCCGGGCGCTCCGGCCGTCTTGGCGGATCCTGCGGCGGCTTATGATAATGAGCTGACGACGATCGCTGGGCTAAAGGCGCGGATCTCCCGGCAAACCAATGAGCTTGCTCTCTGCAAGGACAGAGGAGCGAGCCTGGTTCAGTTGGAGGTCAACCTTCATGAATTGGAGAGAAACAAGGAGATTGATGAGGCGGAACTGAAAGAAATGGAAATGAACACGGAAAAGGCGAACATGGATGAGGAGTTGGGACCGAACCGGGTTTCGAATATCAGCATCAGCGAGCAGCCCACCCAGCCGGTCCGCGAGGTGAAGAAGCGCGCCAAGCTGGTCGCCGCCCTCGCCGGCGGCGGGGTGGCGCTGGGGTTGGGCCTGGCATTCTTATTGGAGATGTTCCTGGATCATTCCCTCAAGCGTCCTCAGGAAGTGGCGTCAAAGCTGGCGCTGCCGTTCTTTCTCTCCGTTCCCTACCAGAAAGGCAACGGCCTGGCCCGCATGGTCAACGGAGCCAAAGCGGTCAAACTGCTGGCGGCTGGCGGCGATGCCGCCAAGGCAGGCGGGGCGGATGGCGGGACAACGGCGCCACCAGGCGGCGGCGTGATTTTAGGGTTGGATGAAAAGCGCGTCCTGCGGCCCTTCTACGAAACCTTGCGCGACCGGCTCATCGCCTTCTTCGAGGCGCTCAATCTGACTCACAAGCCAAAATTGGTGGCGCTGACCAGTTGTCACCGGGGCGCCGGGGTAAGCACGATGGCCACCGGTCTGGCCTCGGCGCTTTCCGAGACGGGAGACGGCAATGTCCTGTTGGTCAATATGAACTCTGAGGAGGGCGACGCGCATCGTTACCATAAGGGCGAACTGAGCCTGGGGTTGGACGACCTGTTCGAGAAGGAGAAGACCAACCGGGAAAATGCGCTGGTGCGGGAGAATCTTTACGTCGTCAAGGAATCCAGCAACCGGGACAAGCTGCCCGCCATCCTGCCCAAACGATTCAGTCATCTGGTCTCGAAAATGAAGGCGAGCGATTACGATTACATTATATTTGACATGCCGCCGGTGACCCAGATCAGCGTGACGCCGCGGCTGGCGCGGTTCATGGACATGGTGCTGCTGGTGGTGGAATCGGAGAAAACGAGCCACGAGGCGGCCCAGTGGGCGGCCGCGCTGCTTTCGGAGTCCAAGGCCAATGTGGGGGTGGTGCTGAACAAGAGCCGTTCTTATGTTCCCCGGCGGCTGCACCAGGAGATTTGAGAGAAGGAAAAGGCAACAACGCCAAGGTTATTACCTTTGAGTTGTGACACGCAACGAGCTTTATTACACGATCAAACCGCTGCTTTCGTCGCAGTTCCGGCTGGCACTGCGAGGCTGGCTGACGCGGCGGAAGCGCGAGCAGGTTCGGGAGGTTTGGCCAATTCTTCCGGGTTCGGAACGCCCCCCCAAGGGCTGGCCCGGCTGGCCGGACGGCAAACAATTCGCTTTCGTCCTGACCCATGATGTCGAAGGCCGATCCGGCATGGCCAAATGCCGGCAGTTGATGGAACTGGAGAAGAAAAAGGGCATCCGCTCCTCCTTCAATTTCATTCCGGAAGGGGACTACCGGGTTTCGCGGGAGTTTCGGACGGAACTGTCGCACGATGGTTGTGAGGTGGGCGTGCATGATTTGTTCCACGATGGCTGGCTTTACCGGAACCGATCCAGATTTGCCCGCAACGCGGTCCTGATCAACCAATATCTGAAAAACTGGGGGGCTGCGGGCTTTCGTTCGGGCTTCATGTTTCATAACTTGGACTGGCTGCAGGATTTGGACATTCAATACGACGCGTCCACATTTGACACGGATCCTTTCGAACCGCAGCCGGACGGGACCGGGACCATTTTTCCTTTCTGGCATGAAGGCCCCGCCCGCCGCGGTTTTGTGGAACTGCCCTACACCCTGCCCCAGGACTCCACGCTTTTCCTGCTGTTGCGCGATCGCACGCCGGCCATCTGGACTCAAAAATTGGATTGGATCGCCCGGCATGGCGGCATGGCAATGCTGATTGTTCATCCAGACTATATTGATTTTAATAGCGGGAAGCTGGGAACCTGGGAGTATCCGCTGGCCTATTACGAAGAGTTTCTTCAGTACCTGATGAAGACCTACGGCGGGGCGTTTTGGAATCCGCTGCCGATGGAACTGGCCGCCTGGTACAAACGCGCCTGCGTGATGCCCCGATTGGAGGGAAACGGGGGAAGAACTTCCGCGGAAGTCCCGGGTATCACGGCGGCCCCGGCGAAGAGCCGGAAGAAGATCTGGATTGACCTGGATAACACGCCGCATGTGCCCCTTTTCGCGCCGATTGTGCAGGAAATCAACCGGCGCGGATATGAGGTCGTGCTGACGGCGCGGGATGCCTTCCAAGTATGTGAACTGGCCGAAAAGAAGAACATGCGCTGCCTGAAAATTGGCAGGCACTCAGGCAAGAACAAAGTGCGCAAAGTGGCGGGGTTGTTTTTGCGGGCGGCGCAACTGATGCCCGTGGCCCTGCGCGAGCGCCCGGCGATTGGATTGTCCCACGGTTCGAGATCGCAAATCCTGATTTGTAATTTATTGCGCATTCCGACCGTGCTGATGGCCGACTACGAATTCGCGCAGTACCCCCCGTTAATGCGACCGACATGGGAAATGGTGCCGGAAGTCATACCCGACGCGGCATTATGCTGCCCCAACATTAAAAAGTATCCCGGCATCAAGGAGGACATCTACGTGCCTGAGTTCCGCCCCAGTGCCAATTTTCTACAGGAACTGGGTTTGAGCGAGAAGCATCTGGTCGTGGTGGTGCGTCCGCCCGCGACCGAGGCGCATTATCATAATCCCGAAGCCGAGAAATTATTCGCACATTTCATGGACCGGGCCTGCCAGACGGAGGAAGTGCGGGTGGTGTTGTTGCCAAGGAACAAGAAACAGGAGGAACAATTGCGGGCTGAGTCGCCGCATTGGTTTGAGCAACGCCGGACCATCATCCCGGAACATGCGGTGGACGGACTGGATTTGGTCTGGCATTCGGACTTGGTGGTCAGCGGCGGCGGCACGATGAACCGGGAGGCGGCCGCGCTGGGTGTCCCGGTTTACAGTGTGTTTCGGGGGACGATCGGGGCGGTGGACCATCAATTGCAAAAGGAAGGCCGGCTGACCCTGGTTGAGAATCTGGCCCAGGTTGACCGGATTGCGCTGGTGCGGCGCAAGCGAATGCCGTGGGACGGGGCCGCCCGGCCAGCCCTGGCCAGGATTGTGGATCATGTGGTGGATATCGTGGAACACCATTGCGCGGACTGAAATATACTTGATATGACAAAGAAGCTCAAGCTGATGCTCGTGGCCGGGGCGAGGCCCAATTTCATGAAGCTGGCGCCGCTGGTCAAATGCATTCAGCAACACAACGCCGGGCGCGGCCAGGAGGCTCCCGCCGTTGATTTCCGCATTGTTCACACCGGCCAGCATTATGACGCGCAAATGTCGCAAGTCTTTTTCGACGAACTGGGCATCCCCGCGCCGGATTTCAATCTGGAAGTCGGCTCCGGCTCGCATGCCGTCCAGACGGCCGAGATTATGCGCCGGTTTGAGCCGGTCTGCGCGGAAAACCGGCCGGACTGGCTGGTGGTGGTGGGGGATGTCAATTCCACCATGGCCTGCACGCTGGTCGCGGCCAAGTTGGGCACCAAGGTGGCGCATGTGGAGGCGGGCCTGCGGAGCTTTGACCGCACCATGCCGGAGGAAATCAACCGTCTAGTGACCGACGCGCTGGCGGATTTGCTCCTGACCCCGTCGCCGGACGCCGACGAGAACCTCAAACGCGAGGGTGTGCCCGCCGTCAAGATCCGGCTGGTGGGAAACATTATGATTGACTCTCTGGTGCGGCATCTGAAGACGGCGGCCAACGGGGCCATCCTGAACAGATTGTCCATCCGGAAGGAGGGCTTTATTTACGTGACCCTGCACCGGCCGTCCAACGTGGACAGCCGGGAAACGCTGGAGCCGATTGTGCGGGAGCTGTCGGAAATTGGCCTGCAATGGCCGGTGATTTTTCCCATTCATCCGCGCACGCGCAAGAAGTTGGAGGAATTCGGGCTGGCTTTCGCGGCGCCGGCCAAAGTGCGGTTGCTGGATCCGATTGGCTACAGTGATTCGGTGGCGCTGACGCAGAATGCGCGGTGCGTGTTGACGGATTCCGGCGGGTTGCAGGAGGAGAGCACTTATTTTCGGACGCCGTGCCTGACCTTGCGGCCCAACACGGAACGGCCTGTCACCATTGCCATGGGCAGCAACCGGCTGACCACGGTGGAACGGCTGCGGGTGGATCTGGAAACAGCGTTACGCGGCCCGGAGCGGATCGGCATGATCCCGCCCCTATGGGATGGAAAGACGGCGGAGCGCATTCTGAGCGCGCTGGCATCGGTCGTCCCGTGACGAAATGACGCGCGAAGGGTGCAGCTCTCAGACCCGGAGCAGGCAATTCCACCATGGACACAGCATTGAGCAACCGGAACGGGCTGGGGCTTGAGTCTGCTCCCCGGCCAGCAGAGGGGCCATGCACCGCGGCTGACATCAGGGAAATGATCGGCAAATTCGGCGCCTGGCTGGAGCGCGCGGGCTATGCCGCCTACGATCCGTACGACCTTTCCGGCACGCGTTACGGCAAATGGACGCGCCGCCTCTATTACGACCGCCATGCGTTGGGCGCGCTGATGGCGGGCCAGATCGTGCTGCTGGAAATCGTGTGTCCTGGGGCGCGGGCGCTCTTTGTCAAGAAAAACCGGTATGCCACCGCCGAAGGGCAGTTGGTGCTGGCTTTCTTGAATTTGCATCAACCGGCTCTGCGGGTGCCGGGCGATTGGCTGGCCAAGGCCAGGGACCTGGCGGAGCACCTCCTGCAAAGCAGCATTGGAGGCTATGCCGGCCATTGCTGGGGCTATCCGTTCGACTGGCAGCACGCCAACGGGTTAATGCCGAAAAACACGCCGCACATTACCGCCACGCCGTATTGTTTTGAGGCGTTTTTGGGATTGTTCGATGCCACGGGAGACGAGCGCTACCTGGAAGTGGCCCGTTCGACAGCCCGCTTTGTCCACAAGAATTTGCGCGACACGCAGGACGGGCCAAACGCGGCGGCGTCCAGTTACACGCCCAACGATAACAGCAAGGTGGTCAACGCCAGCGCCTACCGTGCCTGGGTGATGTTTGAAGCGGCGGCGCGCTTTGGCGTCGAGCAGTACGCCGCCACAGCGTGGAACAATCTGAGATTCATCCTCCAGCGCCAGCGTGAAGATGGCGCCTGGATGTACGCGATTGACGATCCCAAGCAGGCGTTCATTGACAATTTTCACACCTGCTTTGTGCTCAAGAATCTGTATAAGATCAACCGGCGCCTGGCCAACCCG
>Ga0326727_10017263_pt1 | contig 15020 bp, 14 predicted proteins | sample MB2enrmetagenome_FD_207643 | JGI IMG/M metagenome (GOLD analysis project Ga0326727, IMG submission 207643) | Lab enriched peat soil microbial communities from McLean, Ithaca, NY, United States - MB29MY | ecosystem: Environmental > Terrestrial > Soil > Wetlands > Peat | place: USA: New York... | reverse complement strand
CACTAAGTTCTTCGCCCAGGCCGAGTGCAAATCTGATTGGGGCTGTGAGGTCGTGAGTAGGCTCTAGTTTATCTACAAACACCTTGATGCGGCGCGAGGGTACAACCTCCTGCCGAAGCTTGTCTAAGTCTTTTACCAAGTCTCCACCCAGAGCGCTAATGCCGTAAACCTGCGAAGGCATACTGTCTGCGTTTGCGGTCAAAAACTGAAACAAAAGCGGCAGGTGACTCTCTAACCACGATATTGGAAGAACTGGATCTCTAACGAGATCCCATGCAGAAATGACCACCGCGATAGGTAGTGGTGTGACAGATTTACGAAGAAATACCACAAACTGCAGTAATTCAACTAACTTAACCTGCGTAGGGCTAAAATCATGCCCCCACTCCCGAATGTTCAGTGTGTCTGTAATGCCGCTGCCACCTTCGGCTGTTTGAGTCTTAGAATCAGCTGTCCCTAAGTTATCTTCTGAACCTAAGACACTTCCTGGCACCGCGATCAGTTGTGACTTCTCTACTGTGGGATGAATAAGAAGCAGTACACCAGAGGCATCAGCGGTGAAATCAGCATAAGGTCTGGTTGCCTTTCGCGTCACCCATTGAAGTCGAAACAGCTCCCCTGAAAGATCTGGTAAGGTAAGATCTACAGCGCTGTCCTTTTGAGTATCGCGCAATTGAAGTGATACCGTCTCCTGACTGCGCAGAGAAGTCCTTCCAACCTGTTGAAACTTTAGCCAGTTGTCTCTAATCCGATTGAGGTATTCGCGGTCTGGTTGCAACTGAGACGCCACAAAACTGGCAGAAATCTCGCCAGCTTCTATGAGATGCCAGAGAGCGGCTAAGAAACTCGTCTTCCCTGAACCGCGCATTCCTATGAGCAACAATTTAGACCCACTGGACATCGTAGAACTCTCCAAGTTGTTGGTTCCTTACAACGGATTCAGCAAAGCGCGCAGCCTCTCTAACGTCTCGATGGACTGACGGAACGTACAGCTTAGTGCGAGAAGTAGATGGTTCCTTAAGCCAACTCCTAAAGAGTGTTGGAAGACCAAGTGCAAACGGTACACGGATATTCTTCGGACGAGCCGCAACTTCGAAGAAGTCTGGTTCTGCGGTGCCCCTTAACAAGTCCCGAAGAATTGTCTTCGTGTCCGCAATAAACAAGCGTGAGGCTTCCTGTTCCGCATCCGCCATAACAGCATCCCACTTCGCGAAGACAATCTCAATCTTGCAGTCTGGAGACAGAGCTCGCGCTTCAATTAAGCTCCTCAAAAGTGCCCTAGCGTCGTTTCGCGCCGCATGCCGCAGGTCCGGAGTTGCCAACTTCTCTCCATCGAGAACGACGCAGAGATCGTCTGCTCGCTTTAATACTGTCATTTTTTGTACAGCAGCAGTGGAATCGCGCAATGCACGAAATCGTTCTCCAGAAATATCGGACAGGAGAAGACTTTGCGTGCCCAGCGAACCACCAGATGCAGGAGCCAATCTCAAATGGAGAAAGTCGATGGCCTCCACCTGGGTGTGCACGGTATGGGGTTCAACTCGGCCAGATGCGACCCGCGCATCGTGACAGCGTCTTTCGAATCCGACTAGGGTTCGAGACCCTGCAAACAAATAATTCGCAAAGGGGGCCTCGAGAAAGGCCTCGAACAAAGCCGTCAAGATCGTTGTTTTCCCACTACCGTGGGGACCCGCCAAAATAACGAGACGAGTAACTTCTTGACACGCAATCTCTGACGCTTGAAATTGTTCAAGCGCTTCGCCTTTTGGCAAGTCGACGAAGGATGTTTCTGCGGCGGCGCCAGTTTCTGAAATCTCACTATTCTTCAAATATGGGCATGTGCTCGGAGGCTCGAAACCTTCAAAGCATTTTCCTGTAGACGCGACTTGGCATCCTTCGCGTGCGCATGAGGTCTGGTTCATGACGATGCCTCTCTAAATGCTCGTAGCAACATGCGTTCATGATATAGCTGAAGAGATATCTGAATAATTGGAAAAGGCCTGTCGACTGGAATATCACATGCTTTCCGATATACCGGCAACCACTCGTCACGGCCATCCGTTTCCAGCGATTTGTGAATTGCCAGTAATACCGGGCTAAGTATCCCCAAAGAGCCGACTTTATCTACACATAAAGCCTCTCGCCAGTCGCGCGGCGTTTCATTTGTCGTGTTAGCTATGCTAATTTCCTCAGAAATTGCCGGAGCTCCAGATAATGCAAGTGCATGCGCCAGAACAGCAATCGCTACGTCTGATCCGGGCACGGAAATCGTGAGGTCTGCGAGCTCCTTTGGAAGGACCAAGGCTCCGCTTGCATAGCCCAAATCAGAAAACGATTTCTTGAGATCTCTGCTGAACTGTGTTTCGAGCCACCAGAGTATGCCCACTTCTTCCTCGCGCACTTTCGCCGCTTGCGTCAGTTGGTCGATCGCCTTTTGAGCTTGGCCCAGCGATGATGAGAATGTAGACACTATTTCGTTCAAGGCATTGAGAAGCGGATCGCGGAGATTGGTGGTCTGGTTGGTTTGAAACCAAGTGGCGTTGAACATTTGGGAGAACGTCTCACTGGTGAGCGCCGGAATCGCGATCGGCACTGGCGAGGTCGACTCTCGGGTTCTTCTTGAATACTTCACCAAGAAGCGCTGAGCAAAATCTAGATGTTCTCTGTCGGGCAATAGAGCCTCGCGAGCACCGAAAGACCCGCACACAAGCGCTAGTGCAGCTAAGGGGGCTAACGGATGAGCCCCCTCAATTACAAGCCGAATAACAATACCCGCGAGCACACGAAGCTCCTGAAGACCGCCCTTTAGGGGGAAGAAGTCATCATGTGCATGAAGGGATTCGCGGAATCCTACGGGAACAGACGACTCCGGGGCATTTGGCATGACAAACAGCCTGGCAAGATCGAGCAGCTGGTTAGGATCTGGCTGTTTGGCAATTTCTTCAACGCCCTTCCAGCGCTTGTCAAGCACGCCCTCAGCAGGTGTAACTGCAGCAGGTCTATACCAATCTCCAAACTGTTGATGGATGGCCATTGTCAGTCTCCTCACTTTCGTTCATCAACAACTAACACGTAATCGCGATAATCTTTACCTTCTGAGTTATAGTCACCTATAAATGTCAACTCCTCGGCCGACCAACGCCGAGGGTAGATCCTCAGGTTCAAATGCCTGGCATCCCTTGCCGAAATTGCAAGCGCTCCGTATCTGGGCAGCCAATTGGACTCTGCCCTCGATGGGTGCAAAGCGCCGGCGATAACTCGCACGCTGTTCCCGATGGTGGTGATCCACTGCTCGTGCTTGTGCCCAAAGATCTGGAGAAAACTCAGCGCGGAAAACACTTGATCTGCGACATCATCTTCAATACTCCACGAAGGCGGATGGTGGCCGATAATTGCATATCTAACATTCGGAATGCGCAACATTGTGCGCTGTGAGCCACCGTATAGCATTTTGTGACTCCGGATGTTGTCTCGCGAGCTCGATAAGAGGATCGTAGAGATCCCCCGGAATCGCAGTATGGTCCCGTCACTAAGGCTAAAGTCTCGCTCCCAGTACGGACAATCGCGATTGAATCCGCAGCCATAAGAACTTGCAAACGCATTGAACGCACCCAAGGGGTAAAGCAATGATTCTCCGCGCTTTTCGTGACGCAGGACCGCAGCCAGGCACGCATCGTATTCCTCAAGGGTAGCAGACCCCCGAACTTCTTGGTGGATGAGGTCTACCGGTCCATCGTCCGGAATGGCGTCATGATCGACATCGTGATTGCCGCCGGAGACCATTACGCCCCTGCGCTCACAGCCGAGCTGTTCCCTGATGCTTTCGATCCAGTTAGTAGCAAAAGCGTATTCTTCGGCCTTACCTCCAAAGGCAATGTCACCGGAGATGATCAAACCGTCCACACGCGGCAAACGGGTCCGAAGACGGCGGAGATCAAGCTGCAGTTCGTTTCGGAGGTATCTGTCCTGGTCGTGCACGTCGTCGACCCCTGCAGCTCTGAAATGAAGGTCAGAGATGTGGATGAAGACCAAGTCGGCGTTAGCGATTCGCGCAGTCATTTTCGGGTCGTCCATTACAGTATCACGTAGATACTTGGGTCCGAAATGCACACCGGAATTCCCACACGGAAATATGTATGATTTCCTGTTTGGAGAATTCGGGAAGTCAGCTCGTCTACAAAATCATCTACAATGGGATATTGTGCGGGCCGGAAAAGGCGTGTATGTTATTGAAAATATTGGTCGGGGAGAGAGGATTTGAACCTCCGACCCCCTGGTCCCGAACCAGATTCCCATGACTCGGCTCGCCAGCGGCCCGTTATCCGGCGCCAAGGCCATCCCCGCAATCCGTCGAAGATCAAGCACGAACAGTGCTGCAAGGTCTGGTCCAGAACAACCTTGTCAGCGCCGGAGCTGGAAGGTTGGGCGATTAAGCCCAAAACATCGCCCCGGCCCCGTGCGCCTCTTCGCAGACACGTGGCGCGAGCAGGCGGAGTCCTGCCGCGGGCTGAAGGAGTCGGCGGCGGCGGCAAAGAAGACAGAGCATAGACTTCATCTAATAAAGAAGTATTCCCCCCCAGTCAAAATCATCAATCTCCCTCATTCTTCATCTCATACTCAATCCCACTACCAGGCAGCATTTTGTCTTTTCCAGACACAGAGAGTAGAGAGAGCAAAGACATGGGGGGTAAAAGCGATAGAGAGGAAGCCGAAAACCAGGTCCAGAAGCAAGTCCAGGTAGCGCAGTTTTTGGAGCAGCGGATTCCAGGTAGCGCAGTTTCCTGACCATGAAAAACGGGCCAAATCCAGGTAGCGCAGTTTTTCAAGCCGGGAGCAGAGCTTGATCCGGCGCCGGGACGTGGCAAGAGATGAGCCAGGAAGGAATATAGGGTAAATAGCAGTTTTTGGAGGGGTTGATGGCATCATGAGGCTGTTTCATGGAGCGGATCGTGAAGGCGGCGAATAAGCGAAAACTAAAGTGACACCTGGTTTTAGATATATCTGCATCTCCGTCACCGCGTCATCGATGGAAATGCCCATACCCTCGTTGAGGATCTCCAGGCCGAAGATATTGGCCGCGCACATAGCGCCGTACTCGTTGGCGCCGGAGAGCGTGACGTCGAAGGGCAAGATCTGGTCGGAGTACCAGGGGGTTGCTATCTGGGCATTCTGGCCGGCAGAGACCAGGGCGGTGTCCAGCTGATTGATCGGCGCGCTGATGGGGATGCCCGCAGAGCGCACGACTGAAGACTGGAAGACAGCTCCGCCATTGGTGGTACTGGTGTACTGGGGCCGGATCTCGTCGATGTCGGCGACAAAGGTGCCGCCGTACTGTTGAACGAGGTTCAACAGAGAGTGACGGTCGAAGTTGATCCAGATCAGGCTGCCGGCGATGCCGCGCTTGTTGCGGGAATAGGCTCGAGCATCGGGGCTGCCCATCGTATATACGGGCGCCTTCTCACGGGTGACCGAATAGTTGATGGCCTGATGCTTTGGTACTGGACCTCACTGAGCACATACTCATCATGTAGTTAAATCCATCTATTTGGGCCGGGCTGCTTGACAAGTTGGTCCAACAGGAGTAATTAAGTATATGAGCACTAAGAAAAAGATGTTTGCCCCCCTTCCTTCTTCCCCTCTTTTACGCCAAAGCATGGGCCGGTTGTTCGGCTCCTGCATCCAGTCGACTCGCAAGATGGCCGGTCTGTCCCTCGAGGAAGCCGCCCGCTTGTCCGGCATGGAGATCTCCGAGTGGATGGCCATCGAGGACGGCTACGTGCCCCAGGACGTAAACCGGTTGCGGGCCATGGCCGACGCGATGGAGATCAGTTTCGACCAGATCGGCACGCTGGTTCTGGTTTGCCGGGCGGCCTGGGAGTTGTAATCGGGGCGCGCCACCCCTGGCGCGCCTTACTCATAGCCGTATATCCTTACTCCAGAAAGGGGGTGAGGAAGACGGCCAAGCCAGAAGAACAAAGGACAAAGCGCATGAACCTGAACGTCCCCTGCGAACTCCACAACGGCTTCAAGTCGACCACCGCCGCCCAGGGCGAGAACATGACCGACGTGCTGCTGGAGTTCATCAAGAGCTACATCGCGAAACACTCGCCGAAACCGGAAAGGCGGCGCAAGTGAAACGTGCCGCTCTATATATGAGGGTCTCGAGTCTGGATCAGCATCCCGAGACCCAACTTCTCGACCTGCGCCAGATGGCCGCTCAGCGCGGTCTCGAGATCGTGCAGGAGTTTACGGACAGGATCAGCGGAGCGAAGGCCCGCCGCCCTGGCCTCGATCAGATGATGGTCGACGCCCGCCGCGGACGCTTCGATGTCGTTTTGGTCTGGGCCTCGGACCGGATCGCCCGGTCGGTAAGGCACTTCCTCGAAGTGCTCGACGAACTGAACCGGCTCAACATCGAGTTTGTCAGCTTCCGCGAGCAGATCGACACCGGCGGCCCGCTGGGCCGCGCTATCGTGGTCATCATCGGCGCGATTGCGGAACTCGAACGCAACCTGATCATCGAGCGGGTGCGCGCCGGCATGCGGCGCGCCCGGCTTGAAGGCACGCACATCGGACGTAATCCTTTAACCCTGGACAATGAAGCCATCCACCGTGAACGCTGCCAGGGACGGAGCCTGCGGCAAATCGCCAAAGGCCACCGCATCTCAGCAGCTACTGTACAACGTGTGCTGAGGAAGCACCCCGCCCTAGTCCCCGTCGAGGAGATCAGGAAAACGGCCTGAACCTGGCCTATTCGGCCTGTAACAAAAGGGGCCTGAAAACCCACCCACTAACCTCAACAAAACAATCGGCCGGATTTCACCGATCCGGCCGTATCAAAAGGTATAGCTTAAGAAACGGCTCAACTAAAGCTCAATGAATGCTTTGGACTGTTGCCAGCAGATGAGAACCACGTTGCGGCCTGCCGGCTGTCCAGGAGCGAGGTCGGCGCCGCTCTGGCCCAGATGAAAGCCCGCATCCCCGCCAATCCATCCAGGAAGCGCTCAGGGAAGCGAAATGCGGTACAGGTTCCGGTGAACGGCAGTGTTCACCCAGGCATAGTGCTCGGGGTCCTTGCCAGGCACCAGCTCTCCGCGGCGAACCGATTGCGCTCCCGGGACTACGCTTGGTTCGGCCAGCGGCGCAATCCCTGCCGCCGGAAGATCCGGCAGGCTTTCCCCCGGCCCCAAAGGAATCGCCAAACTTCGCCCTGGGCTGGTCCGTGACGAGTCCTCCACCCCAACGAACAAGAACTTCCCGTCCGTCGACCACCTCGGAATGCAGTAGCTCGCGCAAATGCGCCGTGGGGCTCCGCCGTCCAGCGGAATTGCTGTTATCGCGGGAAAATCCCGTTCTGCCGACCTGGAAATCGCAACTGCGGCCGTTACCCACCGCCGGCTCGGCGAAACGCCCTGGAAGTCCACGATGGGATACGGGAACACCTTCGAGCGGTGCGACCCGTCCAGATTGACCTGTTCCAGGTAGTTCGTGTTTCCCTCCATCCGCTGGAACAGGATCTGCCCGCGCGCGCCAAAATGGGGCGACCGTGCACCGGTAACTTCCACTTTCGTAGCGGGTGAGCTTCGGTCCACTGGCGCCAGCCACAACTGCGTCGATCCCTCCGATGTAGCGGTTGTATACACCACCTCTTTGCCATTCGGCGACAGATCGAAGGCAGTCATTGAAATTCCAGAGAAGACCACCTCGCTTTTCCCCGAGTCCACCAGCGTGCGCCACAGTTCCGCGCCCGAACTCTCCCCACGCCGCAGAAGGTAATAGAGGGCGCCGCCATCCGGACTAAAAGTGGTAGAAAGATTGCCAGCCACTTCACCCTCCGAAGAAAGTGACCGCTCCCCGCTCCCGTCGTGAATCCAGATGGCGCTCTCATGCACTCCCACCGAGGTGATCAGTGCCCGTCCCTTCGGCTCCACCGCCACTCCATCCTCTTCCGTTGGCCCAAACGTGATTTGCTCCGGCACTCCTTCCGGAAAACGCTGCCGCCAGATGTGGCTCCGTCCTTCCACAGCGGCGCTGAAATACATCCAGCCGCCATCCGGCGACCACCCCGCGGAGGTGCACCCACCCGTCGGTCCAACCGGCCTCGACTGGCTTTGCCCATCCAAACCAACCAGCCGGCACGGCGCCCAATCGCCGTTCCCGTTCATCTCTACCACCAATGCCCAGCGGCGATCCGGCGATGGAAAGGAATAATGGGCCATGCCGCGCTCATGCGCCGGAAAATAAATCTCGCGCAGGCCCGCGCGTGTCACTGTTGCCGTAACCACCCCCATATGGATCCCCTGACCGGGCGGAATCTGGGAAAAGAGCAGCCGCTGCGCGTCCAGCCACACCAGTCCCGCGGCGTTCTCCAGCAGAAGATGAGGCTCACCTCCCAACGCTGACACCTCGTACGTGGAGAACTCGGAACCCTCCAGTACCGTGTACGCAATCTCCGACCCATCCGGCGAGAATGCCAGCCCGTATTTCTGCCGCTCGTCGTTCGTCACCGGTTTGGCTTCTCCGTTCGGCAGTATCTTCACGTAAATTTGGTCGGACGTGAGAAACGCATCGCTGCCGCGGATAAATGCCACCATGTGTCCATCCGGTGACAACGCCGGCGCAACCGCCGAATCCGTGAAATCCGTCAGCTGCGTATACTTGACCTCTGGCGGACGATGCCGCGCTCGATAGAAGGCCATACCGCCGAACGCAAGGACCACGCAGACGCCAGCCGCTCCCACAGACCAGCCCGCAACTCTCCGCCGTGAGGGCAAAGCAGGGCCCAAAGCTGGTTCGGGCGTGAAGTCAGCCGGCAAGTCCGGCGTAGCCGCTGAAACGGGCGCAACGAACCGGTAACCCATCCCGGTCACGGTCTGGATGAAATGCGGATCGTCGGGATCGTCACGCAGCAGGTGTCGAAGCTTCCGAACCGCGGTATTGATGCCGTGTTCGGTGTCGACGAACACTTCGCTCGACCATAGCCGCTCCGCAATCTCCTGCCGCGTCACGAGCTGCCCCTCCCGCGAGGCCAGCAGGATCAGCAACTCCATCGGCTTGCGCTCCACGCGCAGCGGGTGGCTGTTGCGCACTAGTTCGAACCGCCCGCAATCTAGGCGGAACTCGCGAAATTCGTAGACCGCTCCTGACCTCCTGCCGATCACGGAACGGACCTCCGGACTGGGCATGGGATTCGGCACGCCTCCCCCGCCTCCGCAACTATCCCATGATGTATCAGGGAAAGGTCCCATTGCAAAGACTTTAGTGCTTTACCAAAACTTCACCTTCACCTTTACCCCCTCTTCATTGCCTCCTCCGGGCCCCTGTCGGTTAACTTCCTCCTCAGTTCGGCCATCCCCGGCCGAGGAGGAGAAATCAATGAAGCTACGAATCTGGAAATCGATCTCAAGCATGGGCGCGCTGGCGCTTGTCTTCTCCATAGCTCCTGCTGCTATGGCCCAGTGCGGTCTGCCAAACCAGCCCATCAAGCCTTCTAGCTGGAGCCCCCAATATGGCGCGCTGACACCGCGGCTCGTATTGGCGGCCGACGACCTCGAGCCCATCGTCGGAATGTGGCACGTGGTCTTTGCCGCACAAACCCAGAACGGGGAGACCATTCCCGTCACCGGTGGAGTCGTGATCGACAACTCCGTGGTGGTATGGCATCCCGATGGAACGGAAATCATGAATTCCTCGCGCTCGGCACAGGACGGAAACTTCTGCCTGGGCGTCTGGAAGCAAACTGGAGACCGCACTTATCTCCTCAACCACATCGCCTGGCAGGGGAATGTGTATGACCCCACCGCGGCACCGGACATCGTCGGGGCGCCCCAGGGAGGCGCGCAGATCATCGAGGAGATTACGCTGAGCCGGGATGGGAACTCCTATACCGGGACCTTCACTCTGCATGCCTACGACACTTCCGGGAACGTCTACGTGTGGTTCACAGGTGTGCTCTCAGCGAAACGCATCACCCAGGATACTCCTTTTAGCGCTCTGCTCTGAGGAGGGATGGCCTGAGTCAGGGAGGACGGGGTCTCCAGTTCCACGCCCTCCCCCAGGCATGGCCTTACTTGACGCATTATCGCCAACGCGCATTTCGAGCGGTGTTGGGCGTCGAAACACGCTATGGGCTGTTGGGGACAACTGAGAATAATGTCTCCAGTCGAGATTGGCGACACTCATCGGGGACTGCTTACTGGAGTCTTCCGTCATTGGCCGCCTGATACCCTTTGAACGTAACACTTATGTTCGATCTTCTCGCATTCGCCGAACACATTTGGGTCGTCGACGGCCCGAGTGTCCGTGACATGGGTGTCATGTTCACTACCCGCATGACCGTTGTGAAGCTTGGCAATGGCTCGCTGTGGGTGGATTCTCCTGTTTCTGTGCCCTCTGAAACGCTCAAACGCATCACCGAATTGGGACCTTTGAAGTATCTGGTTGCGGCGACACCCAGGCATGTCTGGCGACTGTCGGCGTGGCACACGCTGTTTCCCTATGCGCAGCTATGGGCGCCACGTCCCACTCCATTTACCTTGAAGAAAGGTCCCTTACCCTTCACCGGAATTCTGGGCGACGAGCCGCCTCAAGCCTGGAAGAATGACTTCGACCAGCTCGCCTTTAAAGGCAATCCGCTCATCGAGGAAATCCTCTTCTTTCATAAACCATCGCGCACGGTCATCCTGGATGACTTAATTCAAATCCATCCAAGAGTGGAGGGTAAGTACTTTCGAAATGCACTGTTCAAATTGGAGGGCGTTGTATTTCCCCATGGCGGAGTTGGATTGGACATCAGGCTGTCCTTCGTCCGTCGGAGCCTCGCGCGGCAATCGCTCCAGAAGCTGCTTTCCTGGGATTTCGATAGGTTGATCATCGCCCATGGCCCCTGCATCGAAAAGGGCGCAAAAGCATTCGTCAAACGCGCCTTCCGCTGGCTTGCGCGTTAAGGTCAACGGTCGCATCGTCACGGTCAAGCTTTTCCACTTGAGAATCACGCATAGCCGATTTGGATTTGGGAGCATGACGATGCCGAAAAAACTTCTCCTCTTCGCACCTTGTGCATTCAATCTGGCAGAGACGAGCAGGATGGTGGAAATTGCGAGAGGTATCGCGCGCCATCCCGCAACAAGCCGAGCCTTCGGCGTCCATTTCATCTCCGACGGCGGCGACTTCGAACGCCTGATCGAAAAACACGGGTTTGCCCTGACGCGGCTGGAGCCCCGTCTCACCAAAGAAAAGGTCGACTTCATCGCAAAGGTTGACCGCGGCGAGAAATTTGCCCCGGCCTTCACAGGCGCTGAACTGATCCAACGCGTCAATAGCGAAGTTGCTTGTCTTAACGATCTCAAACCCGTCGCCGTAGTGACCGGCTCCTACGTGACCATCCCGGTGACCTGTCGCGTTCTTAGTATCCCCCTCGTCTGGGTCGTCCAATCGACCTGGCTGCCAGACTTTTTCTGCCATGGCGCAGGCATGACCGATTACCTCAGGCCTGCAGTTCTGAAAACTGCCGCCGACTGGTTTGTGCTTCGGTTCATTAACTTCTGGATTAAGCACGGATTTCTCAACTCCCTTAACCACGCAGCAAGACATTATGGCGTGCCCGGCTACGGGTCGATATTTGACTACTGGAGAGGAGACATTACTCTGGTTGCCGAGCCACCGGAATTCTCCGGCGTCAAGCTCCCGCCAAATCACTTCTACACAGGGCCTCTAGTTCCCCAGGATGAATTCGCGCTCCCCGATGCGATCAGAGACCTTGACGAGAATTTGCCGCTCATCTATTTCGCGATGGGAAGCTCCGGCACACCCGAGATCGTCGCTAGAATCGTGGAGAGTTTCGAGGGCAGGCTCTATCGCGTGATCGCACCCGTGAAGTTTCAGCTTGACCAATTATCCGGCGTCCACGTTCCGGCGAATGTTCTGGTCACCGACTGGGTTCCTGCGTTACAGGTCAATAAACTGGCCGATCTCGCTGTTATCCACGGAGGGATCGGCACGGTTATGGTCGCCGCTTTAGCTGGCAAGCCGGTCGTCGGCGTAGGAATGCAAATGGAGCAGGTCGCAAATCTGGCTTGTCTTGAAAGACTTGGATTCGCAATCCGCGTCGGGAAGTCACGAGACCCTTCGGCGAAGGTTCAGAGCGCCATCCAGAAGCTGATGAATGATGAAGCCGCAAAGGCAAGAGCAGCTGCCTTCGCTAAAACCATCGCGCACTGGGACGGGCCGAGGACGGCGGCTGAGACGCTGCTCGAACACTACGGCGATTCTGCGGAATCATCCTCTCAGGATTTGTAATTGATAATCGGTGGTTAAGAACCAAGTTTGGAAACGGGTGAGCCTTTGAGTGATCGCGGGGTATCATTGACCCATGCGCCAAGACTCGAACAATCGCCGCCTCAGGCCGATTTGGAGGGCTGTGATTGAGACCGCGTTTATCATCTTTCTCTTTTATTCGAATCTCTTGATGGGAGAATTTACAGTTGCCAATGGGCATGGAAAGACTTTGGCGTTTGCCCTCAACGATATCTTTTCTGGTATGAACTTCCTCATCGCTTCGATTTCCGCGATGATCGGGTATGTCGTGTTTGAATACCTCCGAAGAAAGCTATGAGGTCACAGGCCGCGACCGCAGCAGCGCCATCTCTGCATAGCCAACGAACCGGGGCCAGCAAGCAAACGAGATTTGAGCCTGCAATTTTGCTCACAAATCAATATCTTCATTCCCCACTCCCGTAGCGTTCAAGCAGCTTCTCTGCTGCTACCCTTAGTCCATCCCATTGTGCAACGATTCCGGCAAATGCTGCTGCTCTTGCTTTTGCCGCGTCATCGTGCAACAACTCTTCTATCGCAACTTGAATCTTGGCCGACGGATCTCGTGATTTCCCGACCCGTATCGCGAACCCCAACTGTTCGAGCGAGGCCAATTTCGCGACCTGCTCCATTTGCATGCCGACACCTACGACAGGTTTACCCACCAGAGCGGCGTCATGACCGTAGCCACTCGTGAGCAAAACAGCACATCCTTCCGCATCGTTGCGGGCAGACAATACTCAAAAGGGTCCGTCTCGGACGACTGTATGACTACGTGAGGTGTATCTCGCCCGATTTTAAGAGTTTCGGGCCTCCATGAGACTTCTTCTTCGATTCCGACCTAACGATCTTTCAAGCCTCCCCGGGACTGGCACCCGGTGGAGGGAGCCAAAACAGGAGAACATCCATCGTGACATCGAATCCAAATAAGCCCGAGCCGAAGCCGGAATCGAAGCCCACGCCCAATGCAGATAAGCCGGAGTCCAAGCCAGCACCCAAGGATGATCTGAAGTCCCTTCCCATGCCTGAGCTCATGAGAAAGCTAGGGTCATCGGCAGACGGACTCACTCAGGCCGAGGCCCAAAAGCGTCAGGCGCAGTATGGACCTAACCAGATCACCGAGAAGAAGACGAATGAGTTCCTGAAGTTCCTCACCTACTTCTGGGGTCCCATTCCGTGGATGATTGAAGGCGCGGTGATCTTGTCGGCGCTGGTTCAGCATTGGCTGGACTTCTTCATCATTCTCCTTCTGCTTTGTTCTAACGCTGTGGTCGGATTTTGGGAAGAACACCAGGCTGGAAACGCCATTGCCGCTTTGAAGGCCCGTCTAGCGATCTTGGCGAAGGTTAAACGCGACGGCAAGTGGGAGAATCCCAAAGCAAGTGAGCTTGTGCCTGGAGACGTAGTCCGACTACGTCTCGGCGACATCGTACCGGCCGATGCACGCTTGCTCGATGGCGATCCGATCGAAGTGGATCAATCCGCATTGACCGGCGAATCGTTACCTGTGACCGCCAAGCCAGGTGCCGCTGTGTTCTCGGGATCGATCGTTCGTCAGGGCGAAATCGACGCGATGGTGTATGCCACCGGAACGAACACCTACTTCGGCAAGACTGCTCAGATGGTGCAGGAAGCGAACACCGTAAGCCATTTTCAAAAGGCCGTGCTCAAGATAGGTGACTATCTTATCGTCCTTGCCGTAGCTCTCGTGGTGTTAATTTTGATGGTCGCTCTCTTCCGAGGCGACAAGGTCCTCACAACGCTGGAATTCTGCCTCGTGCTCCTGGTTGCGGCAATCCCGGTAGCCATGCCCACGGTGCTCTCGGTAACGATGGCGGTCGGTGCACGGCTGCTGGCGAAGAAAGAAGCGATCGTCACCCGACTGTCGGCGATTGAAGAACTCGCAGGCGTAGATGTGTTGTGCTCGGACAAGACCGGTACGCTCACACAGAACAAACTGACACTGGGCGATCCCTTCACCGTGGACGGTATTACTCCCGAGAATGTGATTCTCTGGGCTGCACTCGCGTCGCGAGCCGAAGACAAGGACACCATCGACCTGGCAGTGATTGGTGGAGTGAAGGACGACAAGGAGCTGAAGAGCTTCAAGGTACTCCACTTTCAGCCCTTCGATCCTGTGCATAAACGCACAGAAGCCACCGTCAAAGGAGCGGACGGAAATCAGTTTTTTGTGTCAAAAGGTGCTCCGCAGGCAATTTTGCAACTGGCAACCAACGCCGACGTGGTTAAGGCCGCAGTCGAGAACGCGATCAATGAATTTGCGGGACGCGGCTTCCGCTCCCTGGGCGTAGCCAGAGCCGACAAGGAAGGCCAGTGGAAGTTTGCCGGCATGTTGCCGCTGTTCGATCCGCCGCGCGAGCAGGCCAAGGCAACCATCGCGAGTGCTCGCCAAATGGGCGTGGACGTTAAGATGGTTACGGGCGATCAGATCGCCATTGCCCGGGAGACCTCTAAACAACTCGGATTGGGTACTAACATTCTGGATGCAGGCGCCCTGGGCGACACGAAGAAGCAAGAGTCGACCCAAACCGAGGAGGCCATCGAAAAGGCCGACGGGTTCGCGCAGGTATTTCCCGAGCACAAGTACCACATCGTCGATATTCTTCAACGGCGTGGCCACATCGTGGGCATGACTGGCGATGGTGTCAACGACGCTCCCGCGCTCAAGAAGGCCGATTGTGGAATCG
>Ga0326727_10017261_pt1 | contig 15021 bp, 12 predicted proteins | sample MB2enrmetagenome_FD_207643 | JGI IMG/M metagenome (GOLD analysis project Ga0326727, IMG submission 207643) | Lab enriched peat soil microbial communities from McLean, Ithaca, NY, United States - MB29MY | ecosystem: Environmental > Terrestrial > Soil > Wetlands > Peat | place: USA: New York... | reverse complement strand
CTGTCAGTCGCTCATCGTCTGCATTGCCTGCCCTGGAGCGATCCGCTTCCCGGCGCCCATGTGGCCCGGGCAGCAATGCTCTACCTTGCGGGCCAGGTGGAATCAGGACACTGTTGTCCGATATCGATGACGTACGCGGCCGTTCCGGCTCTGCGCAAACAGCCGGACGTGGCCGCGGAGTGGCTGCCGCGACTGTGCAGCTCCGAATACGACCGGCGCTTCATGCCCGCGAGCGAAAAGAACGGCGTGCTGTTCGGCATGGCGATGACCGAAAAGCAAGGCGGCTCCGACGTCCGCGCCATAACGACGCAAGCCGCCCCGGTCGGCGGCGGAGCGTTCGAGATCGAGGGACACAAATGGTTTTGTTCGGCGCCGATGTGCGACGCTTTTCTGGTTCTCGCCAAGGCGCCGGGCGGTTTGTCGTGTTTCCTGGTGCCACGCTGGAAGCCGAACGGTGAGCGTAATCACTTCTTTATTCAGCGACTGAAGGACAAACTCGGCAATCGCTCGAACGCCAGCAGCGAAGTCGAGTTTTCCGGAACCTACGGCCGATTGGTGGGCGAGGAAGGTCGCGGCGTGCCGACGATCATCGAAGTGGCCAATCATACGCGGCTCGACTGCGCACTCAGCTCGGCCGCGTTGATGCGACAGGCGGTCGTGCGAGCGGTCCACCATGCCCGCTATCGATCGGCGTTCGGTCGAAAATTGGCCGATCATCCCTTGATGCAGAACGTGCTGGCCGACCTGGCAGTGGAGGCCGAGGCTGCCACGGCCCTCGTGATGCGTCTTGCTCGCGCCTATGATCGGGCCAACGAATCGGAATATGAGGGTCCGTTACGACGGCTGTTGACGCCAGTCGCGAAGTACTGGATTTGCAAGCGATGTCCGGGCCACGTCGTCGAAGCGCTCGAATGCCTCGGCGGCAATGGCTACGTCGAAGACTTCATCCTGGCCCGGCTCTATCGTGAAGCACCGCTGAATTCGGTCTGGGAAGGATCCGGCAACGTGATCTGCCTCGACGTCTTACGGGCGATGTCGAAGGACCCGCGTGGCGTCGACGTCTTGTTGCAAGAGATCAAAGCCGGCGCCGGCGGCGACCGAAGGCTGGACGCGTACCTGGTGAACCTCCGTGACGAAGTTCGTAGCTTCGCCGACTTCGAGCCGCGGGCGCGTCGCACGGTCGAGCGGATGGCTGTGGCGCTGCAGGCGTCACTGCTCGTGCGCCACGCGCCGTCCGCCGTGGCGGATGCTTTCTGTGTTTCGAGACTGGCGGGCGATCGAGGACAGGCGTTCGGGACCTTGCCGGCGGGTGTAGATTTCGCGGCGATTCTCGAGCGAGCGTATGCTTGAGCGGCGATTGAGGTGATCGACAATGTCGAGTGACAACGGACCGTCACTCAAGACAGGTCGCTTGCCTGCGCTCTGCGAAGCAGTGCCCCCGAGGCGTGCTTGTTTTCCACTTAGCCGGGGGCATTCAACAACTCGCGAGCCCCTGCTGCCAGTAATTCTTCCGCCAACCGGCCGCCGATTGCTTCCGCTTCCTCGGGCCGCCCTGCTTGTTCTGCCGCCACGCGCTTTGAGCCATCCGGCGGCAGTACGACTGCACGTAAGGCCAACCGGCCGTCACGGATCGTCGCGGACGCGCCAATCGGCACCAGGCAACCGCCGCCGAGACCGCGTAACAGAGCCCGCTCGGCCAGGACGGCTTGCCGGGTCGGGAAGTCGTTCAGAGGCGCAAGTGCATTACGCGTCACGACGTCGTCACTGCGACACTCCAATCCCAGGGCGCCTTGACCGACGGCTGGTAACATCCAAAGCGGGTCGATAATTTCCGTTATCTGATTGCCAAAATCCAGGCGTTCCAAGCCGGCCCGGGCAAGGATGAGGGCATCCAGGTCCGGACCATCCAGCTTGCTTAGCCGTGTTCCTACGTTGCCGCGCATATTGACCAATTGCAGGTCCGGCCGGCGGTGAAGGGCTTGGGCGCGGCGCCGCAGACTGCTGGTGCCGACGACGGCTCCTTGTGGCAAATCGTCGAAACGCCGATGACGTCGTGACACAAAGGCATCACCGGATGGACCTCGCACCGGTACAGCGGCCAATACCAATTCCGGTATAGGAGTCGTCGGCAAGTCTTTGAGGCTGTGCACAGCCACGTCCACGCGCCGCTCGAGGAGAGCTCGCTGAATCTCCTTCGTGAAAACGCCGTCGCCGCCGATTTGGCTCAGCGGCAAGTCGCGCACGACGTCACCGCTTGTCTCAATTTCGACCAGTTCGATCGCCCGAGGTGCAATCAGCGGACGCAAGATGGCAGCGACGTGCCGAGCCTGCCACAGGGCTAATGGACTGCCACGAGTGCCGATGCGAAGGGGAACATTCATGAGGTCGATGCGCCGAGAGAGTGAAGAATCCGGCGTAGCTCCGCAGCGGTTGTGGGCCGATCGGTCGATCCCGACTCGTAGCGGCGCCGCAGCTCAGGATCTCGTTCAGCACGATCCAACGCTAACCAGACCGGTTTGAGCACATCGGGATCTTGTGTCGAACGCGGGAAAATGTGCCAGTGCAAGTGGCGTACTTGATTGCCCAGCATTTCGTAATTCAGCTTATGCGACCGGGCGAACGATTCGACTGCTTTGGCCAGCAAGCACATCTCGTCGAGGTAGGCACGCCTTTCAGCGTCGGGCAGGTCGTTCAATTCAACCGCGTGCGTCTGTGCGACCAGCACGCAATATCCGTGGTAGTATTGCCAACTACCGAGAAAAGCGACGCTGTGCGGGAATTTCCAAACAACCTCGCCGGTGGGAAGAGCGTCCATTTCCGCGAGTCGGCGGCAGAAATAGCAGTCGGATGCGGACAAATCGGCTCTCCCTACTCATTTTCCGGAGGAGAAGAGAACGTGGTCCTAGTTGAATCGGGCCTGCATCATTCGGAGGCTTTTTTCTTCGACATTTAGCTGTCCGCTATTCGCTAGCTATTCGCTGTCAGCCGTCAGCTACGTGTGATCCGGCGGCGTGTCCTCGTGGATGGGGTCAGGGTCGGGGTGCAGAAGATCGGAGTGATCGCCGTGGTGCTTGGATTCCCTGTGAGCAACTTGAGCCGAATCCACCACCGGAACATCGTCGCCAGGTGCACCGGGCGGGCCATAAAACAAGCGATCGTATAGCCAAAATGCACCGGGTGACCCGAAGCGGGCTGCGAGTAACGCCGGACCGCGATCCGGCTGCATCGGGACGAACAGTCCCTCGTGCGGCGATCGCTTCGACATCCGTTGGCTCAATAACGAAAAGAGCACCCACGCGCCAACGCCGGCCGCTAAGACGACGACGACAGGCATGACTGGCACCGCATTCGGGTCGCCCACGCGTCGTTGTACGAGTTCCGTCACCTTTTCGACTGTGGCGAGAAGGGCAGCGTCCCCGCCGGTCGCTGGCCGGGCGCGGAAGCCAAAGCCGACCGCCGCCTCTGCGGCGTCGTGGCGCCCCGCGCCTTCTCTCACACCCTGGAAAGTCCTGCGTAAGGAATCGTGAATCTCTTTACGCGGCCACCAGTAGAACAAGGCTCCGGCTGAGTCGGGGTAAGCCGTCACTTGCACGTGAGAGGGATTTGCACAGATCAGAATGTAAAGACCATTAACGTCCGCTTCCTTCGCTCGCTCAGCGGCTAGTTTTGCGAAGTAATCGGATCTGGCTTTCTGGCGCATCCGCTCGACGGTCTGTCGTTCGCCATCGGGTAGAGATAGAGTCTCGATCCGCAGGTCGACGTGGTAACGGTCGAATAGCTCGCGGATTCCTTTGTCTGCCTGAGCGATTATCTCGGGCCGAAAGAGGCCCGCATCGTCGCGCACGCTCTCCGTTGTGTAATCTGAGCGGGCAACTTGACTCGAGGCGCCGAAGGTCGCCAAGACGAGTACGCAACGTCCGATGCAACGCGTCACGGCTTCAGCTCCTGTCGGAGAACGAACCGCAAGCGACACCCTCTAAGAGGCCCTAGAAGTCGCCACCGCCGCCTCCACCACCACCGCCGGAGTCACCGCCGCCGCCGAAATCGCCGCCCCCGCCGCCGAAATCTCCACCGCCCCCGCCGCCGTCATTGCCTCCAAAATCGCCGCCCCCACCGCCGCTGCCACCGGAATCATCGCCAAAGTCGCCACCGGTGCCGGAGTAATCGGTATCCGGCCGGGATCCGGCGTTCGCGCTCGAGTCGCCGCCGGTGTTGCGATAGCCGCCCTGGCCGGCACCCCACGACTGGCCGCCGCCACCTCTGAAGAACGAGTCGTACATCCAGTTGCCGGCGGCAGCGCCGAACATACCGCCCATCAACGAGCTAAAGAAGCCGCCACCTCCACCACCACCACCGTAGCCGCCGCCGTATCCGGGTCCGTATCCGCTTCGATAACCACCGCCCATGCCCGAAAGGGCACGGAACAGCCCGATGATCAACCACACGACGGCAATGACGATCAGGCCGAAGCAAAGGAGACCGCCTAATCCTTCCATGAAACCGACTCCCACATTTGTTGGTACAGCAGCGCCAGCACCCGTCTTGGAGTCCTTGGCTCGGACGCCATGCGCTTTCAACTTCTTGCCGACGAACTCAACCGCTTCGAGCAGTCCGTCGTCGTACTTCTGTTTCTTGAACTTCTCTAGAAGTAATTCGCGGAGCTCATTGCGATCTTCAAGGGTGAAGGCTTTCTTCTGTGTTTCATTGCCGACCTCTACCTGAAGATGGCGCGGCTCCTTGCAAATGAGGATGTAAATTCCGTCCACAACGTCGTGCCTCGCTCGTTCCCGCGCCCACTTCTCGAAGAACTTGTCCCGCTCCTTCCTATCCTTCAAGTTGACGTCTTTGGCCTCATCGGCCGGCGGGGTGGGGAAGGTCTCGATCTGCAAGTCCTTGCCGTATTCGCGAAAGATATCGCGGATCTCGTTATCAGCCTTTTGCCGCGTTTCGTCGCTGAAGAATTTGCCTTCGTCCTTGATTACCGGGGCGACCGCCTCGGGATATGCCCGAGCCACAGCTGCCAGTGATCCGATCAACAGCGACACGACAAGGACCCGGCACAGGGTGCGGGACATGGACCATCTCCTTCCATCGCCATGGGTGAGGCAGCCACATGCTGCGAGCATTGGCGGCCTTCTCTATCATTATCGGGAGGCGCCTCGGCAGGGAACAGACCGAGACCCGGCCGGCACGGCGTCCTTTCCATGATAGATCGCCTGCCGGACGCGGCAGCTAATAGTTGTTCGGTCTCAGGGTATGCGTGCTTTTCGGGAGACTGATGTGCCTCAACTTCGTGCCACCACGATCTTGGCTGTCCGTCGCCAGGGCAAGGTTGCGTTGGGCGGCGACGGGCAGGTCACTCTCGGCCCGGTGGTGATGAAGAGCGATGCGCACAAGGTCCGTCGCCTGTTCGGCGGCAAGGTGCTGGCCGGTTTCGCCGGCGCTGCCGCGGATGCATTCGCCTTGCTCGAGCGTTTCGAAGCTCGGTTGAAGGACTTTCAGGGCAACGTGCCGCGGGCGGCGACCGAGTTGGCTAAAGACTGGCGCACCGACCGCGCGCTGCGTCGGTTGGAAGCCATGATCGTGGCCGCCGATCGCGAAAACTTGCTGATCATCAGCGGCACCGGCGATGTGATTCAACCGACTGAAGGCGCGGCCGCTATTGGCTCAGGTGGAAGCTACGCTTTGGCTGCTGCCCGCGCCCTGATGAATCACACGGAAATGGACGCCGCCGGGATCGTCCGTGCCAGCCTGGAAATCGCAGCGGACCTGTGCATTTACACTAACCGAACTATCGAAATAGAAGAGTTGTAAAGACTCTAAACTGAATCATTTCGGCCCGGGCCCGAGTGTCTGTCGGCTGAAACGGAGGTTTCCGTGTCTGACCTCACCCCGCGTCAAACCGTGCAGGAATTAGATCGCTACATCGTCGGACAGGATGCTGCCAAGCGCGCTGTCGCCGTCGCCATTCGTAATCGTTGGCGGCGTCAGCAGCTGTCGCCCGAGCTTCGCAAGGATGTCACACCCAAGAACATCATCCTCATCGGACCAACCGGCGTCGGCAAGACAGAAATCGCACGCCGGCTCGCTCAGCTGGTCGGAGCGCCCTTCTTGAAGGTGGAAGCGACCAAGTACACCGAAGTCGGCTATCACGGCCGTGACGTCGAGAGCATGATTCGCGATCTTGCCGAGATTGCCGCGGGCATGGTCCGCGGCCAACAACGCACTCGCGTCGAGACGCAGGCGCGCGAACGCGTCAACGATCGCTTGCTCGATCTGCTGCTTCCCGGATCGGGAAACTGGGATCCGGAAGATGGCGAAGCGAACGACCGTCGCCAGCGCACGCGCGAAAAGATGAAAGCGCGTCTGGAAGCTGGCGAACTCGAGGACCGCACCGTCGAGCTGAACATCGACCAAAAGGCTGTTCCCGTACACGTCTTCTCCAACATGGGCCTGGAGCAGATGGACGTCGACTTTCAGCAGATGTTCGAGCGGCTGATTCCCAAGAACTCGCAGCAACGGCAGATGCCCTTGCGCGAGGCGCGAAAAATCCTGCTGGAGCAAGAAACCGAGGCATTGATCGATCGGCAGGCTGTCAACGAGCAGGCAGTCGAATTAGTTGAAAACCACGGCATCGTCTTTCTCGACGAGCTGGACAAGGTCTGCGGGCCCTCTTCCAGTCACGGGCCGGATGTCTCACGCCAGGGAGTGCAGCGCGACTTGTTGCCGGTTGTGGAAGGAACGACGGTTACGACGCGCTACGGGCCGGTGCGGACTGATCATATTCTTTTCATCGCCGCGGGTGCGTTTCATATCTCCAAGCCGTCCGACCTGATGCCGGAGCTGCAAGGGAGATTTCCGATTCGCGTTGAACTCACGGATCTCAAGCGCGAAGACTTCCTGCGCATTCTGACCGAACCGAAGCATGCATTGACGAAGCAATACGCCGAGTTGCTTGCCGCGGAAGGAATCACGCTTGAATTCACGACCGACGCGATTGAGGCCGTGGCCGATATTGCTCAGGAAGTGAATCGAACGACGCAGAATATCGGCGCGCGCCGCTTGCACACGGTGCTCGAGCGCGTGGTGGAGGAGATCAGCTTCGAAGCGCCCGAGGTGCCGGAGAAGCGAATCGTCATCGATGCTGCGTACGTTCGCAATCGCCTGGCGGACGTGCTGGAATCTGAGGATCTGAGTCGGTTTATTCTGTAGAGCGGAAACGACAGCGGGCCGGCAAACCGGAATACAACCGATTTGCCGGCCCGCTGTTATTTCGCTTTGCATCAGACCTCTTCGGTCACGTGCTCCATGATCCAGCGATTCACGTCGCGAAGCATGTCCGAATGGATGCGATGATTGGCCGGGTAGCTGTGCAGGCGGACGTCGAGGCCGGCCGCGTAGAAGAGGCGGAAATCGTTGCGAGCCATCGAGAACGGCACAAGTGCGTTGGCGATGCCGTGGCCGATGAGCACCTTCAAGTGACGCACATCGGGCAAGCGGAGCAGCGGCCCGCCCCGCCGCGGCATACTGCCGTTGAGGGAGATGACGCCGGCAAATTTCTCGGGGTAGAGCAAGCCGAGACGATAGGCCAGCGTTGCACCCTCGCAGAAACCGGCGAGGTAGATGCGTTCGGAGTGGACGTGATACAGACGCCGCGTCTGCTCGACTGCCCGGAAAATGTACTCTTCCAGGAAAGCGTCTTGTTGACCGTCGGCGCCCCAGGAGAAGGCACGCCGGCCATCCGGACGTGGATCCATCTCTTGCGGGCCGCGAAGCGCGATGCTGATGTAGTTGCGCCGGCTAAGCCTTGGGGCGAGGCGCAGCACTTGCTCCTCGCTGCCGCCGTGCCCGTGCAGGAAAACCAGCAGCGGGTAGGGATAGTTCGGCTCGTAGCCGGTCGGTAAGAAGGTTCGAACCGGCCAGCCCCGTAAAGACGGGACCTCAGCGGTGTAGAAGCCTTCAGCAGGACGAAGAGACCAAGTCGAGAGATCGCTTTGAGGCATGAGTAACCCGGTAAGGCCAGGATTAACGGTCCTGTCGGTCGTAACAGTTATAGGGCCGTTCGAGCGAGCTATTTTTCCCTAAACGAGTTATCAGATTCAAGTTACCGGGCCAAGTCTACGTTGGGCGCAGCGGTGAGTCAACGCGGCCCTACGCATAACTTGCATGAAAACAAGCGTTTTCCCCGGGCGAGCGTTCGGCTGCAACGGTTGGGGGAAGTGAGCCGAAAGCCGGAAACTGTACCTGTCCGGCGCTCGGGGGAGGATGGAGCGAACACTCGGCCTTACGAGGCATTTTCCTGCCTCGGCTGAGCTCGCCGTTCATCCGCGAATCAGTCCCTGTTGCTGCAGATAACGCATCAGTAAAACAGTTGCCTCCTGCGGCGATGTGTTTGTCGCATCGAGCGTTATTTCCGCATTGAGCGGCGCTTCGTACGGATCATCAATGCCCGTGAAGTTCTTGAGCTGACCGGAACGCGCTTTCTTGTAAAGTCCCTTCGGATCGCGCTGCTCGCACGTCTCGATTGGAGTGGCCACGTGGATTTCGACGAAGGGCACTTTTGCTTCGACGTGAAGGGAACGAACGAGATCGCGGTCTTTGCGGTACGGACTGATGAAGCTGGTCATCGTCAGTACGCCGCAGTCGGCGAACAGCTTGGCCACTTCACCGATGCGGCGAATGTTTTCTTCGCGATCAGCTGCGGAAAAGCCAAGGTTTTTGTTGAGGCCGTGGCGAATATTGTCGCCATCCAGGACGTAGGCCAGGCGGCCCGACTGCACGAGCGCATGTTCCAGTGTGAACGCGATCGTGCTCTTTCCCGAACCGCTCAGACCGGTGAACCAGAGCGTCGCACCATTCTGTTGGAGCAGCCTGGCTCGCTCATCGCGCGTGACGTGGCCTTCGTGCCATGTAATGTTGGTCGCCTTGCCTTCGCTCATTCCCGATTGCTCCTTTCGCAAACCCTTGTTTTATGAGAGCACCCCCGGGCCATCCAGGGGTGCCGGCCGGCTTTCCCCCTAGGCGCATATCGGGTGCGAGGTAAGATGTTGCCATACTCGCGAAGAACTGCTCCATCCTTCCATGACTCGCTGAGAGCAGCTGATGTCCACCGCCCTTTGTCCGGCTTGTTCTACACCGGTCTCCGTTCCACACGGCAGCTCGACCCGACAATACATTTGCCCGAGCTGCGGCTGTCGGATTCGTAGCGCCCCGCTGCCTCCGGCCGTGGAGGAAGAGCCGGATTCGACCGAGACTGCGAATGACTCGCTCAGGCAACGCCTCTACTCAGATCTGGAAGCCGCTCAACACGCCAGACGGCAACGAAGGATCGCACTCGTCGTCGTTCTCGGACTGCTCGGCTCGTTCTCTGCGCTCATGATCGTCGTTGTTGTTTTGTGGAATCTTCCCGCACGCGATCCGCCGTCGGCAAAAAATAAGACGACTAGGAAGTCGCCGGTTACGCGCGACTCGGGCCCGGTCGCTCTCCAGCAGCAATCGGACCCGATGCCACACGAGCGGCAAAAGATCCCGGAGCACCGCAACTACACAGAACTGCGGGACGAGCCGGCGCAACCTGTTCCTGCGGAGGGCGGAGGGCAGGTCAAGCAAGCGGCCACTGCCGGGGAAGAGAAAAAGCCCGGCGGTTCCGGCCGGGAGGAGCTGAAAAAGCCACAAACCAACGAAGCGCCGCCGAAGGATCTAAATCCCGATAGCGCGGCGGCCATCAAGAACAAGCTAGCGGCACTACACAGCAAGCTCAGACCGGATGCGAAAGCATCTGAGGAGGAAATTCTCGCCACGGCGAGCGAATTAGCAGCGCTCGGCAAGCAGGGAAAGCTGGCTGCTTGCACCGAACTTTGCGATGCCCAGTTGTCGGGCGACAAGCGGATGGATCAGATTGCTGCCGAAGTGTTGCGCAAGATCAACAAGCCTCTGTACGACCCGATCCGGAGCATGTTGAAGAACGACGATTTCAAGAGTCGCCTCGATTCCGTGCGAGAAATCTGCCAGCTAAGCGAGGAAGATGCTCGCCAGGCCGCGTTCAAAGTTCTGCTGCACTTCAAGAGGCAAGATCTTCAGTATCCACGGAAATTTGGGGCGAAGGTCGATTATCCCGCGATTGCGGAAGCCGGCTTGGTGATCGAGGCCTTGTTCACCGTAGCAGCCAATAAGGAAGACTTGCGGGGCTATCTCAAGGATTGGATGCTGGAGGATTCAAATTGGTATGTTCGGGTCGTATCAGCGAGACACTACCCGGAAACCGACAAGCCGAATAACACCGTACCCGTTCTGAGGAATTATCTGGCGCGACTGCGGAAAATCACTCATCCCCAGAGAGACGAGCTGTGCCTCACCATTATTCAATCGCTCAGTACGATCGGTCCCCGGGCGAAAGATGCGGTTCAGGTCCTAAAGGAATTTGCCACGAATGGTGGCTCGTCACGGGTACGCGAGGCAGCGACTGATGCCCTCAGTGCGATCGGCTCAACCAACTGAGCGAGTAAGTCGATTACCGGATTGCAGGTCTTAACCGAACGGCAGCTCGACCCGTCAGATAATCCGATACAACGGCCCGCCCGGAGCACCCAATTCCTCCACGCGCCGGGTGACGGCCGGGTCCTCGATGAGGGGTGGCGCGTGCTGAGGTTTGATGCGTGCGTCGATTACCAGCGACCCGGTGCATCCCCAGTGTTTCTGCTCGCTGAATGCCCCGATGCCATGGACGTCGGCGGCCGGGTTGGAACGCGTGAACGCGACCCAAATCCAGTTGTTGAGTGCTCGCGCTGCAAAGCCACTGTCATCGACGAGCAAGACGATCGGAAATTGATTGATCGGCGCATCGGGACTGAAGGCATTGCAAAAGCGCTCGGCATCGATCGCCTTGTCCCGTGTGTCGAAGGGCCGGCTTTCGATCGCCAGAATACCCGGCAAACAGACGAGCGGTTCGGTGAAGCCATCCGGGAGCCGTAAGCCCTCCGGAATCTCCCCGGGCAAGGTCCGACGCTTACCGCCCGCTGCAGCGACCACGAGCTTCGAGCCCGCGTTCAGTCCGCTTCCCGAATAATCGAGCGTGTCGATCGTCGTTCGCGTCTGGAAATGCAGATCGTTTTGCCAATCGACTCGCTCCAGGACATGCCTGAAAAACGCCGGGATATCGTGAACGTCGAGATCCGGGCCATCCTCGCGCGCGACGATGAACAGATACTTCGCCAGCGACAGTTGCCCCTGGCCGAGAATGGCGTTGGCACAGGTGAGCAATTCTTGCGGGCGGCGCTCGCGGGCATAGGGCACGTATCGTTCGCTGCCGATGGCGAGCAGTAACGGATGGACGCCGGCCGCGTCGACGGCGTGAACCGCGTGAATGCCTGCGAGGACGGTCGGGATAATCGGGCCGGTCAGCTCGTGAATGAACTGACCGAAGGAAGTGTCTTCTTGCGGAGGACGGCCGACGACTGTGAACGGCCAAATCGCGCCGGGGCGATGGTACACGTGTTCCACGTTCAGCACGGGGAAATCATGCGTCAGGCTGTAGTAGCCGAGGTGATCGCCGAACGGGCCTTCGGGCAGCACTTTATCGGGATCGACCGTGCCCACGATGCAGAAGTCGGCCTCGGCCGGTATTGGCAAGCGCGGTTGCCCATCCGACGACGGCGGTACGACGAGCCGAAGGCGCCGGCCGCCCAGTGCACCCGCAAAGATTAGCTCCGGCATACCCTCCGGCAGCGGCATGACCGCGGCCATCGCCAGGGCCGGCGGACCACCGATCGACACGTTGACGCGGAACGGGACGCCCTTGCGAATTGCCGCCGCGTGATGGACGCCGATGCCGCGGTGAATCTGGTAATGCAACCCCGCCTGGCGATCCGGCGCATAGCTGTTGCCGCCCAGTTGCACGCGATACATACCGAGGTTGGAGTGCCGCCACCCCGGCTGATCCGCGTCTTCGGTATAGACCTGCGGCAGTGTGACGAACGGCCCGCCGTCTTTCGGCCAGCACACCAGCTGAGGCAACTGCCTGAGCGTGGTCTCGTGCGCGAGGATCGGTCCGTCCCGGACAAACTGCGGCAAGGCGTGTAACAAGGTACCGGGAACATCGCGATAGCGCCACGGCGCTTTCCAGAACGCCGCCGCGTCGACCTTCAACTCGACAAGATGGCGCACGGCTGCGAGCGTATCGCGGAACAGGTATCGAGTTCTTGCGAGTGTTCCGAACAGGTTGCTGACGGCGGGGAACTCGCATCCCTTTACAGTTGTGAACAAAATGGCCGGCCCGCCTGCCGCGTACACTCGGCGGTGGATTTCGGCCATTTCGAGGTATGGGTCGACTTCGCGATCAATGCGAACGAGTTGGCGAGTGCGTTCCAGGTCGGCGAGACAAGAACGAAGATTGGCGTAGCCCATGCACGTTCCCGCGAGCGGCGCGAGGCGCGAATGAGACGTGCAACTGCGTGAGCGGCGGGCAGTCTTCCTACCCGGCTGGTCGCAGTTTGTCGTCCCTCGCGCCTTTTTCTGCAGGCGAAATCGCCTTCATTGTAGCTGAGCCGCTCACGGGTAGCTCGGCGTGTCGCCGTCGGTCAGGAACATGTTCGTCAGCAGATCGATCTGGCGCAGAGGCGCGACATGTCCGTCGCAGTAGAGAATGTTGAAGACGGCTTCGTGTCGATTCTGCGGGTAGTGACTGAGGATGGTCGTGGCCGTGACGTTCGGATCGGCCGGTTCCGGCGGTGTGAACGGCCACGGCGCACGCGGTCCATTCGGGTAGATGATTCCTCCGGTCTTCGTTGTGCCCGTCAGCGGCAGAACCGCATGGCGCGAGTCAGCGCAGCCCGGCGTCTTGCCGTGATCCCAGACGAACATGATGTTCGAGCTGCCGTTGCCGTTGGTGAGCACGGCCAACCGCTGACCGCTCGGGCCGCCGGTGACGTAATTCATGGCGTAGCTGCACTGGAACTGCTCGCCGAAGGTGGCGCTTCCCGGCGTCAGATCGAGGCCGTTGGGACACTGAAAAATCTTGATGTTCTGTTCGATATAGGGCCAGAGGAAGCCGGCCGGATAACCCCCATCACTGTAGCTATTGTCCAGGTTGATCGGACCCTTGGCCGTGGTCGGATTGGATGGACTCGGCCGATTGTCGTACGGCGCCCACCACACTTCGTTCGTGCCCGTCCACTGGGTCGGCGCCGGCAAATAGAGACCATATGGCTCCGCCACAACTGGACTGCCGTCCTCGATGAAGGGCGGTCCCCCGGTGCCACCCTGATTCGTCCAGGGGAGACCGCAGATTCGGTAGTATGGGAACGTGCCTTTTACGTCGTGGAGATTATGAATGGCCAGGCCGATCTGGTGGAGATTGTTCTGACACTGCGTCCGATTTGCAGCGGCGCGAGCCTGTTGAACGGCTGGCAGCAGCAAGCCGATCAGCACGGCGATGATCGCGATGACAATCAGCAATTCAATCAGGGTGAAACCGGCTCGACGCATCGGTTGATCTCCGAAGGGAGAGGATCGAAACGGTGGCTGATACACAGAAAGCAGATAACCCGCGCTCCGACTCTGGCGATTGGTCGGTCGGCGTACGGTTATGGGTCGAGTCCGGTGGTCAGCCGCTCCTTGGGCCGGGCCGTCTCGAATTACTCGAAGCAATCGACCGCGGTCACAGCATCAGCGCCGCAGCCCGTGCCGTCGGCATGTCGTATCGCCGGGCCTGGTTGCTGATCGATGGCATGAACAAAGCCGCCGGGTCGGAATTGGTCTCGACCCGAACCGGCGGTAAACGCGGCGGCGGAGCCCGGTTGACGGAGCGCGGGCACTTCGCCGTCACCGTCTTCCGCGGGCTGCTCGATCACGTCCGGCGAGTGGCCGAGAGCACATTGCACTGGCTGACCGAGCCAGAGGCCGGCACGATCCATGTCGCCTGTGCAACGAGTCTGGAAGGCGTTCTTCGCCAATTGATCGTCGATTTCGCAAGTCTCGAACCGGGCGTCTGCGTGCGAGCCATCACGGGCGCGTCCGACGAGCTGTCCGCTCACTTATTAGCCGGCGCGCCAGCCGATCTGTTTCTGACCGCCGACGCTCGGCAACTCGACCGGCTACGCGAGGCAGGTATTCTCGCCCCGGAGTCGGAAGCAACTGTGGCGCACAATAGTCTTGCAGCCATCGGTCCCAAGCAGGGCCCGCCGGTGCGCGCTGCGTCGGATCTCGGCGGACCCCGCATCCACCGCATCGCCGTGGCCGATCCGGGTTGCCCGCTGGGCGCTTACACGCGCGCTTATCTCGAGCCGCTCGGCCTCTGGGAGACTGTGCGACAGCGGGCGGTCGTCCTCGACAACCCGGCCGTCGTGACCGCAGCCGTGCGCGCCGGCATGGCAGACGTGGGTCTCGTCTATCTCAGCGACGCCGCCGCGTCGGACTGCCGCGTGCTCTTCCGCGCGCACCCGGCCGACATTCGTTACGCGGCAGCATTGACCCGCCGTGGTGCCGAAAAACCGGCTGCCAAAGCACTGCTTGGCTTCCTCACCTCACGCACGGCCCGCCAGCGCTTCCAACGCTGCGGCTTCCTCGTAAAAGCCGACTGACCGTTATATCCGAGTGAATATAGCGACCTGAACAGTACTCGACCAGCGAATTCGCCTGCTCTCGGCGCTCGTAGCGGGAGGTTCCGTCACGACGCATTCTTCCCGGGAGACGGGTCAGCGCTGCGTGGAGGCGAGCGGCGGACTCAAGTCCGAACGAATCGGGAGCGCTCTACGCGATTCTCAATTTTTTCAATCGATCAAATACTGCATTTTTCCCATCAACTTCGGCGCTTTTGAAAACTAGGCTTTTAACGGACAACTCGATCAACAAACTCGCACGCTTGATCTCGCCGGAACAAGTGACGGCAGGCACCGTCACCTCGATGGAACAATTAAGGAGAATAGGCCATGACTCGATTCGCAATTGTTGCCGCTTTTCTCTTCGTGTTTGGAACTTACCCGGTCGGTGCGGGAGAGCATCCGCACTCCAAGGAATTGAAAGATC
>Ga0326727_10017260_pt1 | contig 15022 bp, 13 predicted proteins | sample MB2enrmetagenome_FD_207643 | JGI IMG/M metagenome (GOLD analysis project Ga0326727, IMG submission 207643) | Lab enriched peat soil microbial communities from McLean, Ithaca, NY, United States - MB29MY | ecosystem: Environmental > Terrestrial > Soil > Wetlands > Peat | place: USA: New York... | reverse complement strand
ATGAAGAACGGGACGACGAATTATTACATTTACGGGGCAGGACTTCTTTATGAAATTGACGAGACAGCCTCGACCACCAACACAGCTTTTTATCATTTCGATTGCAGGGGAAGCACAGTTACCCTCACTGACAGCAACGGAAACCCCACGGATCTAATCGAATACAGTCCCTACGGCATGATGACCTATCGCACGAATGCACCTGGAATCACACCGTCTGATACGCCCTTCCTTTACAATGGCCGGTTTGGCGTGCAAACCGACCCCAACGGGTTGCTCTACATGCACGCCAGATACTACAACCCGTATATTTGCAGATTCCTGAACCCGGACCCTTCAGGGTTCAATGGAGGGTTGAATCTGTACCAGTTTGTGAACGGCAACCCGGTCAGCTATTGGGACCCTACTGGCCTATGCGCGGATGGCACGCCATCGAATCCGCAAAACCCGTTCAACCTCAACTTCGATCCATCGCAATACCTTCAGCCATGCATTATGTGTCACGGCTCTTCTGCATTTGGCTTCAATGGCAATATCAATTCCTTTTCCGGTTTGAGCACGATTCCGAGCACATTTTCGACGTCCAGTCAAAATGCGCAGCAAGGATACGCAACGGAAGCCTTCATTGCTCAGACAGTGACTCCATTTATTGCGGGACCGGCAGGTGAAGTCATAGCCAGTACTCTTGATACCGCAATCGCCACAGATACGGCGGTGCAGGAAGGAAGCCAGCTTTACCGTGTGTTTGGGAATCAGGCACAGGGGCTTGGAAACTACTATACGACAGTAAATCCTGGTACTGTGGCAGACTTCAGAACAACGGCAGGGTTGTTTCCAGGCAACTCCGGCTCTTTTGTCTTGGAAGGGACTTTGAACAATACCGAGGGTGTAATCTCCACTAGCGCAGCACCCGGCCCAGGCGGAATAGGCGGCGGTTTGCCGGAAGTATATGTGCCGAATCCTGCAACCCAAATAAACATTCAGAGAGTTTCGGGTGTCAACCCGCCATTTTGAAATGGAAAAGAAACCTAATTTCTTTTTGTCGGCTGCCGGAGAGAACGAGGGGCTTACAAGTCCCCGCGCTTGTTGGGAGAAGGGGCGTCTCAAAGACCAGGTGCGGGATGACCACATGTTGGTTGAGATCGAGCCACCGCTCATCGGGCAGAACTATGGGTTGGGAAGCAAAGACATCACCAACTTGATACTTTCCGCCCGGCACGCGGGTTCTTCAGTTTTCCAAGTCAAGGAGTGGCCTTGCCACATCTATGTCGCCCGCATCTTGGACGACACCATCACCAAGACGTTGACCTTCACGCGAAACCAAGTGGAAATCATCGCATGGGGAATGCTTTTCCGCACCCTCGACGAAGCAACTGCCCACGCTAAAAAGCTTCAATCATGTCATTCTTGAATCCATCGCGCAAAAAGACCGAGGAGTTTCGCGTTAGTGAGATTCGGTTTTTAGGCGAGCAAGATGGCCCTTCCGAACGGATATTGAAGGAAAGGCTCGCCGACTTCTTTCGCCGCGACGGAAGCGTTAACCGGGCATACTTGGCAAGGGTTGATTTTAGCGAAGGCAAAAATGCCAGTGTGGTTTTGGGTCTGCGAACACAATTTGGTCCTGATAAGGGGATGGTCGAGAAAGTTGGCGCAATCTTTGGATTCGTTTTCAACGCCAAGGAACACCTAGACATCATGTTTCTTACGGATGACCAAGAGGCAGAATTGGTCAAGGCCTGCCCACCGTTCTTCAAGAGATGAACAACACATTTGGCACATATACGTACGACGCTCGCAATGAACTGACGAGCGCAGGCGGAGTGAGCTATGGTTATGACCCGGCCGGAAACCGGACAGGGTTAGCCAACAGTTACAACAACAATACTTTTGTCATCAACCCAAACGGTTCGCAACTGCTGATGCGAATGAACCTCTGCGGCGCCTGTACTGACCCATTTGTCACGAATTATTACATTTACGGAGCGGGTCTTCTTTATCAAATCGACGAGGGCTCGACCACTACGAACACGGTCTTTTACCATTACGATTGCCGGGGCAGTACAATCGCGCTGACCGACAGCAATGGTAATCCAACGGATTTAATCGAGTACAGTCCTTACGGCACAACCACTTATCGCTACGGAACGAATAACACACCGTTCCTGTACAACGGCCGCTTTGGCGTCCAAACCGACCCGAACGGGCTTCTTTACATGCGGGCGCGGTATTACAACCCGTTTATTTCGCGGTTTTTAAATCCTGACCCAAGCGGCTTTGCAGGTGGCTTGAACTTCTACGCATTTTGCAACGGGAATCCGATTAGCGAGACAGACCCGTTTGGGTTGTGCGCAGACCAGAGCACAGGTTATTCAATGGTTGGACAGATCAACATGACATCCTCATCTCCGTTTCTGTCTGGCCAGTTTCCGTATTATAATGGGACTGGCTTGGCTAGTGACCTGTTTGCAGCAGCGGCCAATATAGGCTCGCTTGTCGGAAACACCGTAAATGCCGCAGGCAATTCAGCTTTCAGTGCCGCAAGCATGGTTGGCCAGTTCTTTGACTATTTGGCGGACAAGTCCGGGCAATCCGGGATAGATTCCACTTCTGTAGCAATGATTTCCGGCCTAGGCATTCTAGGCGAGGCTGCAACCGCAGAGGAGGAAATGGTGACAGTAACGCATTTTACAGACGCTACGACCGTCGGTAAAATCGTAAACGGAACTGGGACCCTCAATGCAGGATCATTTGTAACACTTCCGAGCGAAATGACGGGAATGACTGCAAGCGAAGTAGAAGCGGCTCTTGAGATTGATGCTGGTAAAGGCGCTTACTCGGCGACGTTCCAGACGCCTCGGGCAAACCTCGGCCCCGCCTTTAATGGTCCCGTAACCAGTGGCGGCAAAGTTCAGTTTCAACTAATCAACCCAACGCCGCCAGGTCCATTTGTGCCAACTCACTGATTTATGAAAAAAGACGATTACATTTATCACGAAGCCTTCCCAAAAGGCTCAAGGGTAAAGATACAGAGCCGTTCTTTCCTTGAGAACTTTCTGAGGTCTTGGAAGCTTCATAATAAATTGATCCCGGATCAATTGAACTATGCCGAACAAATTGCCGAAGTGGAATCCGTGGGATTTTATCACGGAGGCGATGAACTGTATAAACTCAAGGACATTCCAGGTATCTGGCACAAGCAATGTTTAGAGGCCTATACACAGCCTTCCTGATTTTCGCCTTTTCCGCAGGATTTCTTGCCGCAGAAATAGATGGCAACCAATAGCAGGCTTTGGGCCAACTTTTCTTATGATAGTACCAAACATAGCTTCTTGGAGTTCACGGCCTTGCAACAATGGCAGGTGCACCTTCTCATGTATTCATCCGAACGTTTCAATGGACGGGCCGCCCACTTCCAGCAATAGTCCCCGCCAACCTTCGGATGTCCGCCGCTGTCACCGAGCGGGTCCTTACGAAAACGAGTTAGAAACGCGACCGTGTCCGGCTCTGGCAACATTTTGCGGGATTGCAGTGGCCGGAGCAAGTGATAAGCTTTCCGCCGCATGATCCCTCCCGTGGAAGCGGGCGCATCTTAACATGTTTGCCACCGTGAATGGGGCAGTGATCCTTTCACTTTCATCTTGGCGCTGCGCTTTTAATTCTCTTGCAGGCGGAAGAACTGCTGCGTCCCGGTGATGGCGTTGGTGTAAGGACTGGTTGCGCCGGGCACATTGGCATAGACGCCGGCCACATTGGTGGCGGCTTGCAGGCAAAAGGCCGCATTGCTCCAACTCAACGTCACTTGCCCGCCTTGCAAAGCGATATTCAGCGTGGGAGCCAAACCAGGCGCATTCAACGCAAACACCGTCCCGGAACCATAGGCGTTGGTAGCCTGCGTCGTCCCATACAGTGTGTTGCCCGATAACACCAGCCCCGCCTCCGGACTGGCCCCGTCGCTCTCATTACTGAATGCGTAAAGATTGATGATGCTGCTGAGGTTTGTGCCGATTTGGAACACCGCTCCCCAACCGTTACTCCCGCCATTAAACGTCGTCCCGTAGAGCGTGTTGCCCAATAACAACAGTCCCGCCTCTGGATTACTGTCCCCGTCGGTGTAACCGACAAGGTAACTGCGGAAGCCGCTGCCGTTTGTATTGACACTGAACACCGTCCCATTTTCGTAGTAACCGCCCCCGAACGCCGTCCCATAGAGCACGCCTCCCGCTAACACCAACCCCGCCTCCGGATTGGCCCCGTCGCTGCCTCCGGTGAAACTGTAAACATTGCTGAAGCCGCTGCCGTCTGCATTGACACTGAAGACCGTTCCATAACCCGTGCCTCCAGAATACGGCCCGTAGGTCGTCCCATAGAGCGTGTTGCCTGACAACACCAGCCCCGCCTCCGGATTGGACCCGTTGGTGCCGCCGCTGAAACTGTAAATGTTGGTAAAAGCGGTGCCATCCGTATTGACCCTGAAGACCGAGCCTTCACCCGACATGCCGCCAATAAACGTCGTTCCAAAGAGCGTGTTGCTCATCAGCGCCAATCCCGCCACCGGATCAGCCCCGTCGCCGCCGCCGTTGAAACTATAAATATTGGTAAAGCCGCTGCCGTTTGTATTGACTGCGAACACTGTCCCATAGCCCGCGCCGCCCAACTCGGTGGTCCCATACAGCATGTTGCCCGACAAGACCAATCCGCCCTGCGGCCCGCGCCCGTCGTTGCCGCCGGTGAAACTGTAAACATTACTGAAGCTGCCGCCGTTTGCATTGATGGCGAATACCGTCCCGGCGCTCGAACCGCCGCCGGCATACGTCGTCCCGTACAACGTGCCGCCTGACGCCGCCAAACCCGCTTGCGGATTGGCCCCGTCGCTGCCATTAAAATTCACGAGCGTGGTGAGGGTTTGCGCCGTGGCGCAGGTTCCGAACGACAGCAACGCCATGATGAAGCGGAAGGGGTGGACATTGGTTTTCATGGGATTATCTCCGGCAATTCTTACACATTTCCTTTCAGCGCCGCTCCAAGCTGGCACATCCCTTCAATTTTATCGTCGTACGGGGCCGCGTCAAGCATCCCTCTCGCTTATCGGCGGCCGGCGTGCCATACTGCTGGCATGTCGAACCAAGTGACGACGGAATCCAGGACCGGCCCGCTGTTGGATTGGTTGCTGCGCCAATATCCCGACACGCCGAGGAGCCGCGCCAAACAATGGATCTTGGCGGGACGCGTCAGCGTGAACGGCAGAGTGATCCGCAAACCCCATCAGATTATCGCGGACCCGAAGGATGCGCTGGAACTCGGTGGACGCCGCGCCACCACCCTGGCCTGCGGCTCCGGTTGGCAGATTCACCCGAAAGTTTCGTTGCTTTATTTGGATTCCGCCCTGGCCATTGTCAACAAGGGGCCTGGCCTCGTCTCTGTGCCAGCCTCGAATTGCGACCTTTCCGCGCTCAGCATCCTGGCCGACTTCCTGGCGGGCAAACTAAAGGCCCGGGACCGGGGCGTCGCCGGAAAGTCGCTGCCGCCTGCCTATCGCCGGCTTGAACCGTTGCCGGTGCATCGCCTGGATCAATACACCAGCGGCGTTTTTTGCATGGCCACCAACCCCGCCGCGCGCCGCCGCCTCATCGGGCAGTTGCAGGCGCGCGCCATGACACGGGAATATGTGGCCTTCGTGGAAGGCCGTTGCCGCGCGCCCAAAGGCACCTGGCGGCATTGGCTGCAATCGAGCCGGGACGAACTGCGCCAGCATGTCCTTTCCGCAACACAGGCAAAAGCCGCCGGACCCGATGCCCGCGAGGCCATCACACACTACGAAGTCATTGCCGAATATCCGCTGGTTGATGGCAAAGGCTTCGTCACCAAATTGCGGCTCCGGTTGGAAACCGGCCGAAAACATCAAATCCGCGTCCAAGCCGCCCACGCCGGATTCCCCTTGGTCGGCGACCGCACCTACAACCCCGGCTATCGCGGACACGAGCCTGTCAGCACATCCATTGATTTCCCGCGGCAAGCCTTGCACGCCGAAGTCCTCGGCCTCGAACACCCCGGCCAACCCGGCCGGCGCATGACGTGGACGGCTGAACTGCCCAAAGACCTGCGCCAACTCGAAACCGCCCTGCGCGCCCTGCGGCTCTAAACATTTCCTACACCCTGCCAATCCATTTCCTGTCCTCCCACACCGCTCGCAGGGAAGTCAGGTTGCGCCGGTCCAAAATGTTTTTCGCCGCCGCGCCCAGCCTGCCTTTCTTTATGTTCCGCCAGGCGTCGCTCACCCTCACCGCCACAAACTGGAGGAGGCTGGGGTCGCGGTAGCAGTCAATCATGCATTTGGTGCATCCGTCCCGGATCCATTTGGTTTCATCGAAATCATAAATGCGGCACATCGGCTTGTCCCAGGCGTGACAGCGGTAAAGGTCAAGGTTCCAATCCAGATAAAAATATTTGTGGCCGCCCAGGCAGCCAAAGCGTTCCGGCTCGCGGCGCAGATGCCGTTGCATTTCTGTCAGCGATTCGGTCGGGTTCACCACCGGATAGCCGCTCCGCTTTTTCATCCGCCTTATTCTTTCGAACACGCCGATCAACTCGTCCCTCCGGTAACTGACCAGCTTCGAATCGCTGAAGCTCAAGTAACTCGACGCCAAATGGGTCAATGGATAGCTGAACGTGCAGTTGGCAAAACCAAGCCTCCGCAAAAAATCCGGCAATTTATCGTAATCATCAATCAGCCGGCTGGCCGTCACGCTGGCCGTGGTCTGCACCCCAAGTTCGGCGAACACTTGGTTGGCGTATTTGATTTTTTTGCAGACCTCCGGCAGACCGCGATTTTTCTCATGGCGCGCCACGTCGTGCGAATCAATCGACATGATCACGCTGCTCAAGCCGTCGGCGGCGAGGCCGCGCATGTTCTCTTCCGTCCAGAGCGAGCCGTTGGTGCAAATCAGGGGACGAATTCCCTGTTCCGCTGCGTAGCGGGTCATTTGGCGCAGGTCTTTATGAACCAGCGGCTCGCCCCCGACAAAAAGAAGGTAGCCGATATGGTTCTTGACCAGGATGTCAATCACGTCCCGGGCTTGTTCCAGGGTGACAGTGCGGCGCCGGCGCGGGTCGAATTTGTCCGTGGCGAAGCCGCAAAAGTCGCATCTGGCGTTGCAGATGTTGGTGATGGCAAACTGCAAGTAGCCGGGACCGCCATGCGCCAGAATTTCGGCCGTGAGCCGCCAAAAGGTTTTCCTCGGCCTGAGGATCGGGGCACGGAACTCTGTTGGAGCGCCCGGCTCTTTTCCAACCGCGAGATTTTCTTCAACAATGGGGGCACCGATCGCCATTATAATTCTTATAATTTGTAGGGTTTCAGATTACAAGAAAAAAGGTAATTTGCCTTGCAGACGGGCCGGCGGAACTTTCATATACTCATCGCCGCAGTAGAGTTAGTTTTCATGGGGCGCCCCGGATGGGGCGCCTGCTTTTTTACCCTTCGATTTTGCCACAGCGGCAGATGGCTGGGCGGGTCATGAACCTTCAGCCCGACACGGGCTGATATGCGCCGCCATGATGACGATGGCTCCGACGGGATCCGAAATTCTCTCGTGTGAAGCGTCGCAGGGTATGACGGCATTCACGCGCGCGTTGCCGCAAGGCTCGCTTTATCGCCACGCAAAGAAGAGTGAAGATGCAGATCCACAGGGCGATAAAAACTGTTTCAATCATAACAGTTAATTAGCAGCTATTATGCCACCCAACAGAGCGGGATGCCATGAGGGGAAATCCCCTCAAACAACGATTTTATGCCCCAAAAAGGACGCTCTGCGCCTCGTAAATGGACATTTCAGTTTCACCCTCCTTCCGCCGATAACCCTTCATGGAAGAGCGGGTGGGGAATCCTCGGACGGAGAGGATGCGTTGCACACGCCGTGCCGGCTGCCAGGAAAATGGTCGCAACCCTGGCCGACGCACCCCCGATGCCATGCCCGTCCCCTGATCGTTCAATCGAGTTATGTACTTTATGCACAGGAAAGACAGTCACAAGCCACTGCGGCATCTGCTCTTGGTGAGTTCCATGCTCCTGATCATTGCGTGCCCTTTTCGGGCTTCGGCTCTTAATCCGGATCGGACTATTCATCAGTACAATTGCCAGACTTGGTGGCGTGCCAACGGTCTGCCCGCCAATGCCGTCACTGCGATTGCGCAAAGCGAGGACGGCCGTTTGTGGCTGGGCACGTCCCAGGGATTGGTCTATTTCGATGGCGTGGGGTTTCGCGTTTTCGACATGGAGAGAGAGAAGGGCGCCGAAAGCAAGGTGATCAACAGCCTGGCGCGGCGTTCCGGCGGAGGCTTATGGTTCGGATTGGCTCGAGGCAGCTTCGGTTATTTTGACGGCGAGCAATTCCATTCGCTACAGCGGGAGGATTGGGGCGGGCCTTTTATCACCATGCGTTGCGTGCGGGTAACGCGGGATGGAGCCTTGCTGCTGGGAGGTTCCGGGCAGGCCGGAATATTGGCAGACACCAATACACTAACGTCTTTGCTGCCCACCAATAATGCGGACGTGTTCTCGATTTATGAGGATCTGGCCGGGCGCATCTGGATGGGGACGGCGCAGGACGGGCTTTTTTACTGGGAGAAGGGGCGTTTGACGCCATTTCCCGACCAGACGCTTCGGAACGTGGTCATTTCTGCCATTACTGTGGATCCGGAAGGGAACATTTGGGTGGGAACGGCCAGAGGATTGCGGCGTTACAAACCAAACTTTGCAGAGGGGCCGGCGACCGGATTCGGTTCCGAGTCGCGCTCGATGTTGGTGGACCGGCACGGCGTGTTGTGGATCGGAACTGTCAATTCCGGCTTGATTCGCTATCAAGGAGGGAAGTTCACCTCGTTGCACCACCAAGACGGCCTTGCCAGTGATCGAATTCTATCGTTGTGTGAGTCCGACGACGGCAGCTTGTGGGTGGGAACCGAAGATGGCTTGAGTCAGTTATCGGATGTGAAGTTCCCAATCTTCTCGCAGACGGAGGGTTTGGTGCAGGAGGTATGTCTTGCCGTGGCAGCGTCGCCCAACGGCGGCATCTGGGCAGGCACATCGGACGGCATGTCTTACGACCGGGACGGACACTTCACCAATTTCGGCTTCGGCAACGCGAATGGCTTCAGTTCACAGTGGATCAAACGCATTTTCGCCGCCAGGAACGGTGACGTGTATTTCATCGGCGGCCAAAAGGACCTCGATCGTTTTTCCGGCGATCATGTGGTCAAGAGTTGGATGGAAAACGTCTGGCCGCGCGCGGTGGCGGAGGATTCGCGCGGCATCCTGGTGGCGCTCGGCCCGGACTTGATGCGAATCGAGAACGATAAACTGGTTCCCGTTCGCCTCGCCAACGGGACAAACGTCTCGTTGACATGGATCAACAGCCTGTTGGTGGCGCGCGACGATTCGATCTGGGTGGCCGCCAACGAAGGCATTTATCAAATCAAGGATGGTGTGCTCCACAACTGGTGTCAGAAGAACGGTCTTTTGCAAAGCACCTTCTTTTATATGTGTGAAGGCGACGACGGCGCCATCTGGGCGGCGCAGAACACGGGGATAGCGCGTTTCAAAAACGGCGGCTTGCGGCAGATCACCCGGAAACAGGGTTTGCACGAGGATTTCGTTTACGCGATCGTTTCGGACAACCTTGGGAATTTCTGGATGGACTCCAACCGCGGAATCTTCCGCGTCAGCCAAGGCGAGTTGAATGCGGTGGCGGATGGCACAGCCGAACGGGTGCATTGCAGCGTGTATGAGGGAGAGGACGCGGTGAAGACCACCGACAAGGGCGCCCAGGAATACTCCGGATGCCGCTCGTTGGACGGGCGGATTTGGTTCCCCAGTTCCAAGGGAATCATCATGATTGATCCCACCAACGTTCCGAACAATCCCCAGCCGCCGACCGTGTTCATCGAGCGGGTGCGCATCAACGGTCGGGAATATCGTCCGGATCAGGAACCGATCCTTGAACCGGGTCCCGGCAATCTGGAATTTGATTATTCGGCGCTGGACTACCAGGCGCCGCAAAAGATTCAATACCGCTACCGGCTCGATGGATTCGAATCCGAATGGGTGGATGCCGGAACCCGGCGTTCGGCGTTCTACACCAACCTCAAACCCGGGGCTTATCGTTTCCAGGTGCGGGCCTGCAACGCGGACGGGGTATGGAACACCACCGGGACCAGCTTCAGCTTTAAACTGCCGCTCCGTTTCTACGAAACCCTGGCCTTCCGCGCGGGGAGCGTCCTGGCCCTGCTGGGTTTTGGCATCTATGTCTGGCGGAGCCAGCATCTGCGCCGGAAGCAGGCGCAGTTGCAGCAAACGCGGGATCTTCTGGAGACCAAAGTTCAGGAACGCACCGCCGAATTGAGGAACGAAATCGAGGAACGCAAACGGGCGCAGGCCGAGACCGAGCGATTGCAGAGCCAATTGCTGGAAACCTCCCGCCGGGCCGGCCAGGCGGAAGTGGCTTCCAGCGTCCTGCACAACGTCGGCAACGTGCTCAACAGCGTCAACATCGCCTCCTCTTGCGTGGCTGACAGGCTCAGGAAATCCAAGGTTTCCAATCTGTCCAAAGTGGTCGAGTTGCTGGCTGAACACGAGAATGATTTGGGCGGCTTCTTCACCAACAATCCCAAAGGCAGGCAGGTGCCGGTTTATCTGGCACAATTGGCCGGACTTCTGGCCGACGAACAGGTCAACACGCTCGAGGAGTTGGCGCAATTGCAAAAGAACATCGAGCACATCAAAGACATTGTGACCATGCAGCAGAGCTTTGCCAAAGTTTCCGGCGTCACCGAGTTGGTCAAGGCAGCGGACCTGGTCGAAGACGCCTTAAGGATGAATGCGAGCAGTCTGGCGCGCCATAACATTCAAATCATCAAAGAATTTGAGGAGGCACGGCTCATCACCGTCGAGAAACAGAAAGTGCTGCAAATCCTCGTGAACTTGGTGCGCAACGCCCAGGATGCTTGCGACAACTCCGGCCGCGAAAAGAAGCAGTTGACTCTTCGGGTGACCCACGTGGATCACTGCGTCCAGATCGCCGTGTGTGACAATGGGGTCGGCATCCCGGCCGAAAATCTGACCCGCATTTTTGCGCACGGTTTCACCACCAAGAAAGACGGCCACGGCTTCGGCCTGCATAGCGGCGCACTGGCGGCGAAGGAAATGGGCGGTTCACTGACCGTTCAGAGCGACGGCCCCGGCCGGGGCGCGACGTTCACACTGGAGCTGCCTTACACCATAAACGGGGACTCCAATTAATAACAGAACAAAAAATCAGGGCGCGCTTGAAGCGCGCCCTGGTCGTTGCCTGCTGTTCCAGCGGGCTTTAGTGAGGCCTAGCCATGGTGTGAGCTGGATCGTGTGCCACCTCCTGTCGAATTGACAACGGTTGTTCCCGCAGTTCGCCGGGCTTCCGTGCCAGTTCCGGGGTGCGCGTCTGTTCGTCGTACAGAGCCGATTCCTGTTCCAAAACCTGGGCAATCAGGAACAAGCCAAACAGAATCGCGCCAACCGGACGGCCCAAGTCAAAAATGATGGCGGGCCGGGCATCGCTGAAGCCAACGGCCAGCGCGATCAAAGACAAGGCCAAAAAAATGTATTTCCATTTCAACATGGCTGCAACCTGCGGTTGATGAATGGCATATTAATTCTCACGACAACACCAGCCTGACTGATCGGAGCCGGAGTGGCTCCCCACTTTTTGGCGAAAACGAAGCTTATTTTGCCAAGGCCGATCTTGGCGGGGCCAAAGGCCAGGGTCTTCGCTTTTGGGTTTGAGGCTGAAAGTTGGAGGATGACTCCAGATCATCAAAATGTTAACATGCCAGGAACTTTACAAAGGAACACATCCATGAGTATCAAAGCCCTTCAAATACCTTGCAGACAACAAGGTGCCCAAAGGGACCTATTACGAAGTATATTGTCCCATGGCCGACGCCAGTTGGCTGCAAGCGAGCAAGGAAGTGAAGAACCCCTACATGGGCAAAGCGATGCCCAGTTGCGGCGTCATTAAGGACTGAGATTCGGGACCAGTCCGACAATAGATCGAATCTGCCCTTTCATGCTGCTTCCAAGGCGGGCGGTCTTATGTGCCGAAGGCACAAGTAAAGGGTGACCCCGCCGGATATGAGCCACACCAGACCAAGGAACAGCATTATCAGGTTAAAATTGCCGGGGCCGATGAGGTCAATCCCGACAGGCCCCAGCACGATGAGGACTAATAGAGGCCACTTCCACGAATGTTTGCTGATCAAGCCGGCCTCCTTGACGTACGAAATCGCGCCCGGCACCACAAACATGGCCAGCAAGAGTTTGTCTGTAAGGAGGTTTATCGCGCCGGGGTGGAGCATTTCGTACTGCATCAGGCGTGTTATTTCGGGCTGCATCAGGCGAACCAACCAGATACTGCCACCGACCGCAACGACCAAGCTAACGATAATCCCCAACCGCACGCATTTTGTGACACGGCGGCAGGCACCATCACCGGCGCGCGACCAGATGACATACTTCTTTATTGCCATGGGGACACAGGGCCTGGCGAGGACCCCGCATATAAGCAGCAGCCAGGCGATCCCCAGTTTCCACGTCGGCCACATCGGAGTTCCTGGCAGCAAGAGAGTTATGCAGCACGAGAGGCCACAGCACAGGAACATCATTCCCCAGCCAATCTCTCCGGCGCCATCGGCTGTTTCATGTCGCATGACCTGCAGAATGTATTCTCGAATTGGATTTTTCATTGCAGACTGGTTTGCAACTGAATAGTCCCGCCCAGGGCGCGCAGCTATGGCCCGGACGGCGCGTTGCTGAACATTTTTTGCATCATCGGCCCCATGGCTTTCTGCATCGCGATCATGTTGGATTGCGAGGTGGAGAGGGTTTGCAGTTGGTCCGGCGAAAGGAACGCGGCGGCTTGTTGGAGAACATTCTGGTTGATTTGCTCCTGCTGTTGCATCGAGTATTGCATGGCCTGGTTCATGCTCTGGTCCATCATCGCCGTCTTGTCGGAAGGATTCGCTTGCGAAAAATCAGGGGAGAACGGGGGGTTGTTGGCAGTCACACTTTGGCGCGCCGTTTTCATGGCTTGCAGCAGTTGCTGCTGCTGCGTGTCGCTCAACGGATTGTTCACGAAGTCGTTTTTGATCGCCATGAGCGTGGATTGGCCGGCCATGTCATTCTTGACGTAATCCGTGTATTGGGCGTAGCCCGTGTCGCCCAGCAATGATTGGAGATCGGACTCCATGGATTTCCCGGCATCGGGGCTGACATTTCCCGATTGCATGGCCTTCATGCTCTTTATTCCATTGTCAACTATTATGTTATAGAATTGGTCCGCCTGTTCCGGGGAGAGATTGAGCTGTTTGACCAGCGGAGCGTACATCAATTTTGCCGTCATGAGTTGTTGGGGTCGCATGGCTTCGAGCATGTCCGGGTCTTTGAACATTTCGGCGAAGGGGTTCCCTTTTGTTCCGGCGGTGGCGGCTGGCTTGGCGGCGAGCGCGGCGCTGGAGCGGGCGCGGGCTTTGGCGACATCGTGCTCCATGCCCGACATTCTCCTGGCGTAGAGGGCGTTTTGCTCTTGCAGCTTCTCCATCTCGGCCTGCCGCGCCTGGCTGGCTTGCGCCTGTTGCGCCAGTTGCGACACTTGCGCTTCAAGCTGTTTGACGGTCTGTTTTTGGGTGGAAATTTGCTGCCATTGCAGCCCGATAATGGCGGCGGCGCCCACGCCGATGGCCACACTGATTTTTGTCGAGCTCATGATATTTATGGCTCCTTTCACAAAGCTTAAAGTTGAAACGGTCAGGGCCGATCCTTGAATGGCGCCCGCCGCCACCGACGCGGCCAAGCCCGCAGGGGCGGCCTGAATCGCGTTCCCGGAAATCGCCTCGGCTAGAGCGGCCGCCGGCACGGTAATGCCGCGGCGGTGGAAGAAATCCCGCAATTTGTCCAGCGCGCGGTTGACCCGCATTTTGGCGGCGTCCTCGGTCGCGCCCAAAGAATCGCCGACTTCCTTGAGGGGTTTGCCCTCAAAAAAGCGGAGGACGATGGCGTTGCGATCCTTCTCGTTCAAATGCGACATGGCCTCATCGAGCAAAGGGCCGACGCGGGTCCAGGCTTCCGGTTCGGGGGCATTCATGGCGGATTGGGTGAGGGCCTGATGTTCGCGGAACTGGCGGCGCATTTCCGTGCGGACGAAATTGGCGGCGGTGAGGCGGGCGGTTTGGTAAAGCCAGCCGGAGAGGACGGTGCCGCGGCGCAAGGCGCGGGATTTCCGGGCGAGCATGACAAAGACCGACTGGGTGATGTCCTGGGCCTGGTGGGGATTATTGACCGAGCGCAAGGCCGCCGAATAAACCAGGTTGATGTGGCGCGAGACCAGCGCGGTGAAGGCCGCCTCGGAACGGCCGGTGGCGTATTCCTGCAGCAACTGCATGTCATCTGATGCGTGCATCCACTTAATAATGTCCGCCGCCCGGCAAAAGGGAACAGTCTTTTCTCAAAAAGTAAAAAAACGGCGTTCCATTGGAGCAAAAAGCGGCAAGCATTTGGCAAGGATGGTGTGGCGGCTTTTGCAGCACTGAAGGTAGTTTGACTCCAAAGATTATGTCGGCGAAAGTCTGTGAGATTGAAGAGGCGAAACAAGGGCGCGCACACCAGACCGAAACAGCCTTCGGCTGTCCCCGGGATTTTCTCGGCAACCGGTTTGTCTATGTCGTGACTTCGGCCCGGGCGCGCGGCCTCTCCATAGGGCTGAACATGAACCCGGACAAGTTCTGCAATTTCGATTGCATCTATTGCGAGGTCAACCGCGCTGTGCCACCTGTCGAGCATGAACTGGATGTGTGCGTCATGGCGGCGGAGTTGGAGAAGACCCTGCTCCTGATCCAGTCGGGAGCCATTCGACGAATGGCCGGTTACGGGTCGTTAAGCAGTGATTTGCTCCGATTGCGCCATGTGGCTTTCAGCGGGGATGGCGAGCCGACCTTGTGC
>Ga0326727_10017259_pt1 | contig 15023 bp, 8 predicted proteins | sample MB2enrmetagenome_FD_207643 | JGI IMG/M metagenome (GOLD analysis project Ga0326727, IMG submission 207643) | Lab enriched peat soil microbial communities from McLean, Ithaca, NY, United States - MB29MY | ecosystem: Environmental > Terrestrial > Soil > Wetlands > Peat | place: USA: New York... | reverse complement strand
TACTCATCCCGATCATCAACCAGCTGCGCCAGTACAGCTGGCGATCCCTTAGCGACGTAAATCCTCACTGCTTCCAGCAGGCAACTCTTGCCGGAGTTATTCTTGCCTACGAGGAGATTAACTCGCGCCAACCCTCTTACGGTTATGTCGCGAAACAATCGAAAATTGCGAATTGTCAGTTCAGTAAGCATAATCTTGATCTCCTTTGCCGACGAAGGATGAAAACCGGAATGCGTAACACGCTGTTTATTATACCATATCGGGGAATAATGCCAAGTGAATCACGCAATCTCCGTCGTCTATTCCAGCTATTTAGCCCACAACTTAACAGAGAAAAGCCTCCGAGTCGTAATGACTCGGAGGCTTTTAGAAATATGCCGGCAATATCCTATTCTTCCGGGGGCTTGTGCCCCAAGTACCGTCGGCCCTGGAGAGCTTAACTTCCGTGTTCGGGATGGGAACGGGTGTACCCTCTCCGGTATGGTCACCGGCAAACTGTTCAAGGTGTTCAAACAGTGAGAGCGAACATAGATAACTGCATAGAGTATTGGTAAGTTAGGTTTCGGTGAACCATCCAGGACAAGTCCTGAATGTATATGGGTTAATGGTCAAGCCCTCGACCGATTAGTACAGCTAAGCTGAACACATTACTGTGCTTACACATGCTGCCTATCAACCAGGTAATCTACCTGGGGTCTTACTCCGTTAACCGGATGAGAAGTCTAATCTTGGGGTGTACTTCGTACTTAGATGCTTTCAGCACTTATCACGACCAAACATAGCTACCCGGCATATGCTCCTGGCGGAACAACCGGTACACCAGAGGTCTGTCCATCCCGGTCCTCTCGTACTAGGGACAGCTCCCCTCAAACTTCTTACGCCCACGACGGATAGGGACCGAACTGTCTCACGACGTTCTGAACCCAGCTCGCGTACCGCTTTAATAGGCGAACAGCCTAACCCTTGGGACCTAATCCAGCCCCAGGATGCGACGAGCCGACATCGAGGTGCCAAACCTTGCCGTCGCTGTGAGCGCTTGGGCAAGATAAGCCTGTTATCCCCGGGGTAACTTTTATCCGATGAGCCACGGCACTTCCACACGTTGCCGTAGGATCACTAGGCCCGACTTTCGTCTCTGCTCGACCCGTCGGTCTCGCAGTTAAGCTCCCTATATACCCTTATGCTCGGCACCTGGTTTCCAACCAGGTTGAGGGAACCTTTGGACGCCTCCGTTACCTTTTGGGAGGCGACCGCCCCAGTCAAACTACCCGCCTAACACTGTCTCCTTGCAGGATAACTGCGCGGGTTAGAGTTCCAAGATAACAAGGGTGGTATTCCACTGGTGAGTTTCCTCTCCCACCTATTCTCTACATGCTATCCCAGAATCCAATGTTAAGGTGTAGTAAAGCTCCACGGGGTCTTTCCGTCCTGTCGCGGGTAATGCGCATCTTCACGCATGCTACAATTTCACCGAGTCTCTCGTTGAGACAGCGCTCAAGTCGTTACGCCATTCGTGCGGGTCGGAACTTACCCGACAAGGAATTTCGCTACCTTAGGACCGTTATAGTTACGGCCGCCATTCACTAGGGCTTCGATTCAGAGCTTCCCTTTCGGTAACCCCTCCTGTTAACCTTCTAGCATTGGGCAGGCGTCAGCCCCTATACATAGGGTTTCCCCTTAGCAGAGACCTGTGTTTTTGGTAAACAGTCGCTCGAGCCTTGTCACTGCGACCCCAGATAAACTACGCGTTACAACGCAATCCATCCAGGGCACCCCTTCTCCCGAAGTTACGGGGTCAATTTGCCTAGTTCCTTAACGAGAGTTATCTCGCACGCCTTAGTATCCTCTACTTGCCTACCTGTGTCGGTTTGCGGTACGGTCAGACTTTTGCTGGCTAGAGGTTTTTCTCGGCGACCTCCATCTCTACTTCCCTTCGGATTTCTCCTCCAGTCGTCTATAGCCGGGAGCTAGTACCAAACGGATTTGCCTGTCTGGAACCCCCTACTATAGAACACGGACAACCAATCCCGTGCTTAGAAACTTCACTCGCGTCACCCCGTTGCTCATAACGCTCAGCCTGGTACAGGAATATCAACCTGTTGTCCATCGCTTACCCCAGCACTATACTGGACTCAGCTTAGGCCCGACTAAACTCAAGAGGACGATCCTTCCTTAAGAACCCTTAGGCTTTCGGCGGAAGAGATTCTCACTCTTCTATTCGCTACTCATTCCGGCATCCTCACTTCCGTACAGTCCACCTGTGCTTACGCTCAAGCTTCAATCCGTACGGAACGCTCCTCTACCACTCCATTAGGAGTCCATAGCTTCGGTGAATGGCTTAAGCCCCCTTACATTATCGGCGCAGAATCACATTCGGCCAGTAAGCTGTTACGCACTCTTTAAATGATGGCTGCTTCTAAGCCAACATCCTGGTTGTCTATGCAATTCTACATCCTTTTACACTTAGCCATTTCTTAGGGACCTTAGCTGATGGTCTGGGCTGTTTCCCTTTCGACTACGAAGCTTATCCCCCGCAGTCTCACTCCCGCGCTTAGTGTCATGCCATTCGGAGTTTGATTGGGTTCGGTAACCTGGTAAGGCCCCTAGCCCATTCAGTGCTCTACCTGCAGGACAAAACACGCGAGGCTGCACCTAAATGCATTTCGAGGAGAACCAGCTATATCCGAGTTCGATTAGCATTTCACCACTACCCACAGCTCATCCAAGCCGTTTTCAACCGAAATTGGTTCGGGCCTTCACCAGGTTTTACTCTGGGTTCACCCTGGCCATGGGTAGATCACTCGGTTTCGGGTCTAATCCACGCTACTAAACGCCCTATTCGGACTCGCTTTCGCTGCGGCTCCGCACCATCAGTGCTTAACCTTGCAACGTAGATTAACTCGCCGGATCATTATGCAAAAGGCACGCAGTCACACATTCCGCATTGCTGCGGCATAGTGCTCCCACTGCTTGTAGGCATACGGTTTCAGGTTCTATTTCACTCCCCTTCCGGGGTTCTTTTCAACTTTCCCTCACGGTACTAGTTCACTATCGGTGACAGAAGGTATTTAGCCTTACCAGGTGGTCCTGGCAGATTCCCGCAAGGTTTCTCGTGTCCCGCGGTACTTGGGTGTCTTGCGAAGAGATCTATGCCTTTCGCCTACAGGGCTTTCACCCTCTATGGCCGGCCTTTCCATGCCGTTTGGCTAAACACAGATTTTTTGACTCTTCAGGGAGGTTACAGCACTCCCATGCAAGATCCCGCTACCCTCATATTGCAACGCCTGTAAGCTATCACACAATACAAGTTTAGGCTGTTCCCCGTTCGCTCGCCACTACTAGGAGAATCACTACTGTTTTCTCTTCCACCGGTTACTAAGATGTTTCAGTTCACCGGGTGCCCTTCCCTAAGGATGACTAGACATTACTCTAGCCGGGTTCCCCCATTCGGAGATCTCCGGATCAAAGCTTGCTTGCAGCTCCCCGAAGCATATCGTCGCTAGCCACGTCCTTCATCGGCCCTCTGTCCCAAGGCATCCACCGTACGCCCTTTGTAGCTTGACCAAATCAAATACTCAGTCAATTGTAACTTACCCGTTCTCTATGCAGTTATCAATGTGCGCTCCACTGCTAATTCGGTAATCATGTAGATTCCCGATTCGCCCGGACGCCGTTCTATGCCGGCGCCCCGGAGCAAACTTGTTGTTTATGTCTCTTCTTCCACCATGGGATTTCGGCCCTGAATCCTGGATACTAAAGCCTGAATCCTAATCTTGGTGGAGGCTAGCGGGATCGAACCGCTGACCTATTGCGTGCAAAGCAATCGCTCTCCCAGCTGAGCTAAGCCCCCACTCTTGCCTAACAACCATGTTAGACATGGTGGGCCTCGTTGGAGTCGAACCAACTACCTCATCCTTATCAGGGATGCGCTCTAACCAACTGAGCTAGAGGCCCGCAATCGGTTCACCTCCAGCGACTAGGCTCTTTGCCAGCCACCAGCAAGAGACATAAAGATGGGGAAGACTCTCGCCCTCCCCAAAAAATTTCAAGGTGCGAATTATCTTTTTGTTGTCCGGTATTAACTTGTAATTCCGACTAACGCCATAGACTCTCGGCTTATCGTCAGGTTTTTGACCTGACAACTGAACAGTGCAAGCGAACTACCAAAGTGGGATCGACCTAGGGTTTCTGACATCTCCCGCCGCCCTCCGTAGAGAACGGACAGGGACATCGGAATCCTTAGAAAGGAGGTGATCCAGCCGCACCTTCCGATACGGCTACCTTGTTACGACTTAGTCCCCCTTACCGGCCACACCTTAGACAGCTCCCTCCTTACGGTTGGGCCACTGGCTTCGGGTGCAACAGACTCAGGTGACTTGACGGGCGGTGTGTACAAGGCCCGGGAACGTATTCACCGCAGTATAGCTGACCTGCGGTTACTAGCGATTCCGACTTCATGCAGTCGAGTTGCAGACTGCAATCTGAACTGAGGCCGTATTTTTGAGATTTGCTCCACCTCGCGGTATTGCGTCCCTTTGTTAACGACCATTGTAGCATGTGTGTAGCCCAAGGCGTAAGGGCCATGCCGACTTGACGTCATCCCCACCTTCCTCCCGCTTACACGGGCAGTTTCGAAAGAGTTCCCGACTTTACGCTGGCAACATTCGATGAGGGTTGCGCTCGTTGCGGGACTTAACCCAACATCTCACGACACGAGCTGACGACAGCCATGCAACACCTGTCTCGCAGCCTGTATTGCTACAGGGGGTACCACTTTCATGGACTTACAGCGGATGTCAAACCTTGGTAAGGTTCTTCGGTTAATGACGAATTAAACCACATGCTCCACCGCTTGTGCGGGCCCCCGTCAATTCCTTTGAGTTTCAACCTTGCGGCCGTACTCCCCAGGCGGGATACTTAATGCGTTAGCTACGGCACTAGTGGGGTCGATACCACTAACACCTAGTATCCATCGTTTACGGCTAGGACTACCGGGGTATCTAATCCCGTTCGCTCCCCTAGCTTTCGCGTCTCAGCGTCAGTAATGGGCCAGAAAGCCGCCTTCGCCACGGGTGTTCCTCCTGATATCTACGCATTTCACCGCTACACCAGGAATTCCACTTTCCTCTCCCATACTCAAGCCCTCCAGTTTGAAATGCAGTTCCGCGGTTGAGCCGCGGGATTTCACATCTCACTTAAAGAGCCGCCTACACGCGCTTTACGCCCAGTAAATTCGGACAACGCTCGCCCCCTACGTATTACCGCGGCTGCTGGCACGTAGTTAGCCGGGGCTTTCTCTATGGGTACCGTCACATTCTTCTTCCCCATAGGACAGAGCTTTACATCCCTAGAGACTTCATCACTCACGCGGCGTCGCTGCGTCAGGCTTTCGCCCATTGTGCAAGATTCCTAATTGCTGCCCCCCGTAGGAGTCTGGGCCGTATCTCAGTCCCAATCCGGCTGATCGTCCTCTCAGACCAGCTACCCGTCGTCGCCTTGGTAGGCCGTTACCCCACCAACTAGCTGATAGGCCGCAAGCCCATCCTGAAGCGCATTGCTGCTTTAGATACATTCTCATGCGGGATTGTATCCACATGCGGTATTAATCCTCCTTTCGGAGGGCTATCCCACACTTCAGGGCAGGTTGCCTACGTGTTACGCGACCGTTCGCCACTAAACTTACAAGGTCTCTGCCGAAGCTTCAACCAGAGTAAATCTCGTTCGACTTGCATTTCTTAGGCACGCCGCAAGCGTTCGTCCTGAGCCAGGATCAAACTCTCCATTAAAAACTAAAAGAACCGAATACCGATACCTCATCCAGTCTTGTCCCGAGGGACAATTCCTTAGAGGAAAGCACTCAGTTCCAAAGCTTTCATAAGAGACATGGTGGATCTATCCTATTGGATAGTCCTAGTTTGACCCACTTGGCATATTGTCAAAATTCATTGACAGTTGCTCGCTTGCACTGTTCAGTTGTCAAGGTTCATTGGAGGCATATCCCCCCAGACGCGAGGGATAGTATAACACGCCGGATTCGCTTTGTCAACGGTTTTTTCAAACTTTTTTCAAAGCATTTTTTCGATGCTTCGGAATGACTCCGCAAAAACACGACGGACTATTAGTGTACCACAGGGTTTTCGATTTGTCAAGAAGTTTTTTGAACTGTTCCTGAAAAATCTAACTTGTGGTAACTTCCCGACCTAGTCGCAATAGTCACGGATTCTTCCAAAATATCCAAGGCTTGTCAATAAGTTAATGGGAATCTCCGAATTCTTCTTCGATTCTTCACTAACTTGGATGCCCCCATCCGGCGGCTCAGATATAATACCAGACCGTCATGGCAGTGTCAAGGCTTTCTTACCGAATTCTTGCAAGAATCTTTCAGGAATTCAAAACCGAGCCATAGCTCTGGCAATTCTCCTCGTTTTTCTATCCGCATTTCGCTCACTCCAAACCCGTTTGCGAATAGCCCGGTTGGGGGAGACTGTTATCTGAATGCAGTGGAACTTTGTGCCACGATGTTTCGAGAGGAGAAGAAACTATGCGAATAGCTCGTATCACACTTCCGATTATATTGTGCGTCGTGTTAGTATGTGCATGCGCCTTGTATGCGCAAGACTCAAGCAGCACCCAGGGCCAGGCCAATCTTAAGGCAACAGTTCAACCAGGCCCGGTGCTGGCCGCCGGATTCCCGGCTTCCGCCGATGTGTATGTAGGAAGCCGATTCGTAATGAGGGTCGGCGCGGCTGAAGCCGGAATGTCGCCGATGCAACGAGCGAACGTGATTGCCGGACGTCTGAACAAGGCCTTTGCATCAGGCATCACGGCTAACGATCTGCACGTCAGCATGGTCGGGAACCAAACCGTGCTGATGGCCGGCAACATGCCGATTGCAACCGTTGACGCCATGTCTGCCTGCCTACAGGGGATGAGCAAGAGCGCCCTGGCAAGCAGATGGGTAGGTCAAACCCGAATGGCGATGGCAGGAACGGCGGTTCAGTCGAACGTCGCCGGAACGCAGCAGCAGTTCCCATCAACGGTCACTTGGCAAAACTCGCCAACCAAGATCGTTCCTATTCTCAACGCCTCCACCGGCGCGCAGATGGGTAACGCTACAATTGCAGGTACACAGTCGGCTTTGGACAGCGTTAACTCGGTCGTACTTTACCATACCACCAGTTCAAATGCCGATGTGTGGACCTTTGTGCCGATCATGGGGAACTCCACGACCGGAACACTGAACAGAGTGGATGGCGTCGGGATCGCCAGCGTGCCCCAGACCCTATTGCCTCAGATGAGCAGCCTGCAGACTGGGTCCGCGGTCACTGGAATGATCAACCAGAACAGCGGCACATGGAGTTCGGCGGTTACAAGCGCTCTCAGCCAGAACAATGTCCCGATGACCTCATCGGCATCCACGAGAATTGTTCCGCTGTACTCCACGGACTCCAGCCAGGTGATCGGTGGCGCGCAAATCGCCGGCGCCGCGAGTGATGTAAACCAGGTGCAGTCGGTCGCGTCAACCAGCCAGGGAGATACTTACAACCTGGTCGCTTCGTCGGTAACATCTCCCGTCATGGCCACTTCGAATCCGATCAACGGAGCGGTGGTGACTTCCATAATCACCATTCCGACGTCGTCTTCGATGAGCCCCGGCACCGGGACGTCTGGATCGATGCCTTCCGCGCCGTTGGCGCCCGCTGCTCCACCGGCTCCGTCGTCATCGTCATCCAGCGGCAACTCGAGCAATTACTGATAGCAAGCCGGCATTCGAGGGATGCATAGACATGCAAAATGGGCCACGGCAAAGCCGCGGCCCATTCCACATCATCGTCGTGCAATATGATAAAGAAACTTAGTCTTCCTGTGCGCAGAGCTCCTGATCCAGTAGCAGGCAGCACGGATGTATGGACTGTTTGTAATCCATGGTATCCGTTCTTGAAAGCGCAAACACCGTACGTTTCACTATTCTTACTGCTTCATCAACAAGAATAACCACTGCTAGAAACGCAGCGCAAAGGACTAAGCACAACGTCTTGAACAACATAATCGTCTCCTACAACCACACTTAGGCTTTTCTAACGGCTATCCAGGTTTCTTCGAATCGATAACAACCGTCTGGTTTCAACTGAACCGAACCCTAGTGCTCTATACCGGAATCACGAATCCATAGTTCCCCATTCGGGCTTTGAACTAAACATTCTCTAATCGCCTGCCTTCCGGACCAGCGGCGATAAAGATGAGATGCTTTCACTGACATACATAGCTTCTACATCGGCAAACAAAATTCCTCCTTTTCCAAATCAACACTTTGTGAACGGTGAGATTCTTATGACAAGAGACCTCAGTCTGAAGGCAAGATTACGTTCCTTGACAATCACTATCTGTTGTTGTATGATGCAAGAACTGGTGATGGCCAACTGAACATCCGAAATGAGCGCAAGCTCTTTTTTTTGCCGCTTGCGGTATCGTTACGGCTGAAAATGACTTCGGCCATCCGTTCTTTTCTTTCTGATTATGCCGGCGCTTAGCTCAGTGACGAGCCTGGACAGACAATGCAGTCGGCCTCAAGCGTAATCGTGTTTCACACTAACACCGGGAGGTTACCATGTCGGAAGTAAAAGTCCCGTTTTACGGGCACGTAAGACAGTACCACAATCTCAAAAATGAGATAGACAGCGCGATTCATCAGGTTCTTGAAAGCGGCGCCTACACAATGGGACCGCAGGGAAAGAAGTTCGAGGGCGAAGTTGCCGAGTATTTCGGGATGAAGCATGCGATCGGCCTGAACTCAGGCACCGACGCTCTCTGGTTCTCCATGCTCGCGCTCGGCATCGGCAAGGGTGACGAGGTCATCACAACATCCAACACCTTTTTCGCGACCGCCGAGGCTGTCTGGCTGATCGGCGCAACCCCGGTCTTCGTGGATATCGAGCCGATGACCCGAAACATCGATGTCACCAAGATCGAGGAGAAGATCACCCCCAAGACCAAGGCGATCATCCCCGTTCACCTGTTCGGCCAGCCCGCGAATATGCCTGCAATCCGAAAAATCGCCGACAAGCACAACCTCATAGTGATCGAGGACTGCGCGCAGGCGTTCGGCGCAAAGGGCGATACCTGGAAGATCGGCGAACTTTCCGATGCGGTCTGCACCAGCTTCATCACGGCGAAGAACCTGGGGTGCTTCGGCGATGGCGGCGGCGTTGTGACCAATCGAGACGATATGGTCGAGCCGATCCTGCGCATGAGGAACCACGGCTCCATCGCCCGATCCGTCCACAGAGTCGGGTGGAACAGCCGACTCGACGAGATCCAGGCCGCGGTGCTCAGCGTCAAGATCAAGCATATCGATAAATGGAACGACCTCCGAATCGCGCGGGCCGGACTCTACACCGAGCTTCTGGACGGCGTAAAGATGAGACTTCCATACGTCACCCCCGGATATCGACACATATTCCATCTATATGTAGTTGAATGTGACGACCGCGACGGCCTCCAGGCGTACCTGAAGGATCGTGGAATCATCGCTCTGACCAACTACCCGATCGCGATCCACCAGCAGGAGGGCTTCCCCTTCGGCGCAGGAGATCCGAAACCGGTTCTTCCTAACACGGAATGGCACGCGGCACGCGTCCTCTCCCTTCCTCTCTACCCGGAGATCACGGAAGACGAGGTTCGCTACACCGCCGCCGCAGTCAAAGAATGGGAAGCAAATAATTAGGAAAACGGAGTATTGGGGTAGTGGAGCATTGGAGTAGTGGTCTTTCCGGATCATTACTCCATTACTCCCGTACTCCATCACTCCGTTTCTTCGGAGAAAAAAATGGCAGACAAAGTATATACCGTTGCTATCACGGGATGCGGCAAGCGAGGCAAAGTTCATGCCGACTATTTCCACCGCAATCCCCGGTTCCAGGTCGTCGGTGTCAACGACGTTGACGAGACTCGGATGGAGGAGTGCGCGGCGCTGGCCGGCAATCCGGCGAAGTTTGACGACACCGCCAAAATGCTCGGCGAGTTGAAGCCGGATGTCTATTGCTTCTGCACCCCCCCTACCCTCCGACTCCCGCTCATCAAGCTGGGCGTGGAAAACGGCGCGAAACTGATCGCATACGAGAAGCCGATGGCGACCTCCATGAGCGAGGCTATCGAGATTCACGAACTGCTGAACAAATCAGGCGTGAAGTCGGTACTGAGCCATCAGCGCAAATACAACATTCAGTTCAAGCGTGTGAAGGATATTATCGATAGCGGCGCGCTCGGACGAATCGAGACCGTCTATGCGCACTGCCTGGGATGGATGATGCACATGACCACCCATCTGGCCGATTACATGCGCTTCTTTAACAATGAAGAAGAAGTCGAGTGGGCAGAGGGCCTGGTGCATGGCCGCGAGAAGCTGACCGACAACCATCCCTCACCAGACTACATGGCCGGATTCCTCCAGTTCAAGAACGGGGTGCGAGGGGTGATCGAGGTCGGGAGCCTCGCTCCTGACGTGCCGGAGGTGGAGTACTGGTGGCGCAAGGTCCGTATCGGCGCTCAGGGCACCGAGGGATTCGCGGAATGCTTCGTCGGCGCCGGATGGCGCGCATGCACCAAGAGCCGAGGCTTCGAGGAAGACCTTGAAGAAGGCACCTGGGACGCGGACCACGAGCAGGCGCCGTACATTCAGGACATCGCGGAATGGCTCGACGGCACGAAGGTCCACCCTTGCAATGGCGAGGGCGCATACAAGGATCAGGAAATCATGATGGGCCTGCTCCGTTCAGCGATCCAGCGCAAGCAGATCATCTTCCCGCTCGGCCCCGGCGAGCCGGAACTCGAGGCGCTGGATAGGGTCATTCCTGCTGAATAGACTTTGTCTATTCGATATTGGATGTTCGATATTGGATATTGGATGTCCGGACTTTCGCCGTGACTGAGCGCAAGTTCGGGCATCCGGCATAATCCCTCTGCAAGGCATCGGCGCCACTCCCTCGGCAAAGCGTCCCATGAATGCAGCATCGAATATCCGAAATCGAATATCGAACCTCTGCGCGCTGGCGTTGACAGCGGGAAGCGCCCGTGCTAGACTTCCGGTGTGATCAAGACAATTCGAAATATATTCCCGGCGCTCATCTTCTTCCTGCTCTGCACGATGGCCGGGCAGGCGCAGGTCGCGTGGCGCGTGGTCAGAACCCCGCATTTCCTCATCTACTACACCGCAGGCAATGAGGCTGCCGCGCGGGACTCAGGAGAATTCGCCGAGGCGTGGCGCATCATCATCGCCGATAAGCTCAAATACGATTTCCCCGGAACCACCCCGATCTATCTCTATCCCGACCGCCAATCTTTCGCAACCGAAATGGGCGTGTCGCCGGATAATGCGATGGTCGGAGCGGCGCACACCAGGACGCTCAGCATATCGGTCGATGCATCCGGCCTCTTCACCGACATCCGTCATGTGATCCCCCACGAACTCGTCCATGTCTTCGTCTTCCATGAGCTTAAGGAAAATGCGATCGACATGCCGCTTTGGATGCACGAGGGTCTGGCCAAATACCTCACCAACGATTGGAACGGAGCCGACGCCGAGCTACTGAACGAAGCTGCCACAAACGGCGAGATTATGCCCCTGCAAAGGATATCGTCCATCTTCCCACGAGACCCCCACGGCACGTCGGTCGCATACACGGAAAGCTACGGTGTGGTCAGATTCATGGCGGAAAAATATACGCCCGCCTGCATCCCCGACCTCCTCACGGAACTGGCGGACGGCAAGCCGTTTCCGACCGCCATGCAGTACAGCATCGGGATAACGCCGGAGGAGTTCGAGGCTCAGTGGCAGCAGTACGTTTGGGAGAAATACAGGCTCAATCGCTGGCTGGAGGCGGCGGGCGCGCTCGTGTTCTTCGTCATGTCGATTGCGGTGATCTTCGCATACCGAAGAAGGCGCATCCAGCTTCGAAAAAAAGTGGAGCAATTCGAGAGAGAAGACCCTGGGGATGATGGGCTGGAGTATTGACCCGCGTTGTAGTCAAGCATGTGGATGATTAAAGAAAAAAGTGATTTTCCAGCTATTCTGCAATCTGACTGCAAATTGGCCGAACAATCCCTACCGGCATGCCCCGCCGCCCAAAAACGCGAGGTGTCTCACGTCCCAATCAGGGATTCTGCCAAATGAAGGAACTGTTCAGCGTGTTCTATCTGCCCAAGAGCCTCATCCCTGCCAACCGATAGACGAGGACCATAATCTCCCTGGTGGCGCAGTCCCTGGCCCTCAATGAGATACTTGTGATACTCCGAAGGTACTTTTCTACTATGTACGAACTCACGTCCGAATGCGGATATCACCGCGGAGTGCTTGGAAAAGGACTTGCCCTCTCCTTCAAGTAGCGCCTCAGCAAGATAGAACATTGCGTAATAGGCCCGGGCGGCTGCATATCCGGGATATCCGTTATCGAGCAGTACACGCGCCGCCGCAACGCTATCCTTTGCCTCAAGTAGGAGTTCTCGCTGCTTGTCAATCAAATCCGAATCCCCTCTCTGAGGATATTTCTTATCAAAGGCCCTTTGCCGACAGAATATTCGGCCTCCGAGACGAAAACGCAGCTAATCACCGCATCATGTCTGAGCGAGAGATCAGAAAGAATACCGCTCGTCCTAAGTACCTCTCTAGAGGGATTCACCTCGCCCTTTAGCACAACAAGGACATCAACGTCCGATTCCTTCTCGGCATCGCCCCTTGCCCTGGATCCATACAGCACAAGATCGGCAAGATCGCCGTCATAGAGACTGGCTAGCTCCATTCTTAGTTCCAGAAGAAGCTCTCTCATATCGAGGCTCAGTTTTCCAGCGTCGTTCATCCGACCTCCCTCCATCGACATTATACCAAAAGGACGCGAAGTCGAGAACCACCCAACATAGCGGCCATAGAAGCGCACGCTTTGGCCTCCACGGCTGCGTCAGTTTAACGGAGCCGGTTTGATCCAATTGCTCCACATCGGCGATGTTCTTGGTTGAAGCAGCCAGATTTCCGGGTAGCCCGGGTCTGATAAACTGCCTTTTTCGTCTTCATAATATCCTTTATCTCGCCTGCTATCAGCAAGCAGGCTTCCATTATTTGCCCACTGGACGTTATCCACATTTGAGGAAGAGAACATCACTTTGGAATCGCCGGTTTGAATGTCCGCCACGATCACCTCGTACCGCTCGGGAGAAATAAGCTGTCTGATGAAGGCTACCTTGCTGTCATCCTGAGACCACACGGGCGCCTTATCCGATGCGAAGCCCAGCGTCATGAGCGGCCCCCACGTCTCGAAAAGATCCGGCGCAATATGCTCCACCATGTTTTGCTGAAACTTGGCTTTCTCATCGTCGGGCAAAGCGTCGACGGCTTTGGATATATCCGCCGCGTGCAGTCTCAAGAACGCGGCGTTCGGCCCGGAGTTCTTGTGGGACTTAGACGACCTGACCCTCATACGCTCGACTAATTCGCGGAACTCCCCGCCGATATCCGGAGCCTGGAGGCGCGCTTCAGCCACCATGAGAATGTCGCCGATCTGGGCAGATGTGATATCCGCTTTCTCCAAATCCTCAATCTCTTCGGCGGTGAACTGTGTACTGTACTTCGTTCTAAGTATGCGCACCAGTATTTTTCTCACCTCAATCATAACAGAATCTACTTGTTCACGGGTCGGCATGCTGGGGGCAATGCGCCTGAGATGCTTGCCATTGCCATTGATTACGATAATACTTGGGGCATCACTGGGCATTGAGTCCAAACCGGTACGAGCGTACGAGGCTGAGTAGGCAATCTGGTCCGATCTGTTGGACCAACTCGGGTACTCACCCGGCTCTGCTGTGAGCGTCCTGGGAGTCGATCCGTCCAAAGAGGCTATCCTTATCCCACCAATTCCCTTATAGGACGTCGATATATAAGTTGATGCATAAACCAGGTGCTTGCCATCTGGAGACCATGGGCGGCTCCATAAGGATGACCCGTCATTGGCATCACGGGCCACTATCGTCTCCCCCACACCGTTTGAATCCACTACCGCAATGAGGTTGTTCGGAGCTCCTATCTGGTCACCGTTAACAGGTGGCTTTTTAAGAAATGCAATCTTGTCTCCATTAGGTGACCAACGAGGCGATTCCAGCGGCATGCGATAAGGAGATGGTTTGCCGTCCGATTGAATCATTTGGGCGCCATACGCAATTGGAAGCGCTTTTGCCGTTTTGGCGGTATAATCAAAATCCTCCAAAACGTAGAGGCGCCCACTCAATACTACCGCCGCCCGTTTTCCGTTGGGTGACCAGTCTATGTTGTGTGGCGCATCCGAACTGTCGTTATTTCCATATTGCTGAGAAGCCGGGATTTGAATGTCGATCGGCCACGGCTCCTGAAGATTCTCGGTGCGGTAATCGGTCCCTACGCCGTGAATCGCCCATACGTTCTCATGATAAGTCTCGGCGGAATGAGAAATATAAAGCAGGGTGTTTCCGTCCGGTGACAACGCCGAGCCATACCCGCCACAGGTCTTGGACCAATCCGGCGCCAACAGCCGGAATGCCTGAAGTTCATCAGCATTGGGGTCCGCATTGACCGTTGCCATGCCGAAAAGAGTAACCATTGCCGCAGCCATAATTGTAATTCCAATGCGCATTTCTTCTAACCTCCAGATTTCAAAATTGCTTATGAGACGCCGGATCGTTTGAAAACCATACAGCATGCCGCATGTTGATGAAAAAGGAAGGCATCACCCACGTGAATGCGGCGGCCAGATCCCTAAATTATCGCTCCATTGCTCATTCTACCGTATATAGCATCGAAACTGCAATGGCCTCCTAATACACACGAAAACCATGCATCAACACAACAAATCGCCAAACCTGGCCAGGGCCTTTTCACGTTGAGGAGTGTTAACAAATTCCTCTGGTAGTATTATACTCATACAAAGTGATAATTGACAAAGGAATTCTGTGAGAAGGCGTCGAACTCTCTATTATCAAACCGATAAGGAGTTCGACGTGGATAG
>Ga0326727_10017258_pt1 | contig 15023 bp, 14 predicted proteins | sample MB2enrmetagenome_FD_207643 | JGI IMG/M metagenome (GOLD analysis project Ga0326727, IMG submission 207643) | Lab enriched peat soil microbial communities from McLean, Ithaca, NY, United States - MB29MY | ecosystem: Environmental > Terrestrial > Soil > Wetlands > Peat | place: USA: New York... | reverse complement strand
CCGGACAGAAGCTCCGATAGCGACCAGTTGTTCATATTGCCTCCAATGGACACCTACGACAAGGGGAAATAGTCGCCGAGCACCTCGCGCCAGATTCCCAACGCTTCGCCCTGCCGCCCGGTCTCCTCGGCCCGGCGCGCCAAGGTGGCCTTACGCTGCGCTTCCTGCATCGCCTTTCTTGCTTCGGTTATGCCTTCCAGCGTCATCTGGTCGGATACAGGCGGACCCAGGCCTGCCGGATCGGGCCACGTCCGGCCGATATTGGCTTCCATAGCGGCAAAGAAATTCCGGATTTCGTCAGGATACGTCGAGAACGGCGACTCCACAAGCTGTTCGGCCATAACCTCGATCAGGAATGACGGCTTAACAGGTTTTCCGTTCGCACGGTTCCAGCCTTTGACCATCTTCACGAGCGGGACCCACTGTCCATCGACTTCCTTGTTCTTGGCTGTGGCCTGTTCCTTGTGCTTTTCAGGATTGGTTTTGATCCATGTGCCCGTTACCTTGTCTGGTATTTCGTAATCGCCGCCGCTACACTCGAATGCAGGTACGGCGTCGATGCTGAGCACCTTGCCCTCGTGGCCCTCGGGATAGTAGGTCTTCTCAAATTCCACCGTGACGGAGCGCCGCCCGATTTCGACCTGGCCCTGTTCGCTGTATTTCTTCTTCAAACAGCGCTCAAAGGCCTGCAATGTCTCGATGGGAGGCTTGTCCCGCCGCCACTTTTCCTTGGCACCGAGGACGAACATTACGTCAACATCCTTCAAGGGCTTCGTTTTCGTGTGGCGCTTGTACGACCCCGAAAGAAAATCGGTTTCTATATCGAATCCTTCGCGGATGCACTCCCGCACGTCCTTCTGGCGCCTTGCCGCGTCCCTCTGCTCCGTATCGCTCAGTTCCAGACGCTGGCGGAATTTTTCGAAAGCCTGTGTTGTCGTGATCATTGCGCCTATCTCCAGTAGGTGACACCCGCCGTCATATGGCTGGTGGCGATGACGGTCCCGGCCTGACGGGCCGCAAGATTCCCGGTTGATAGGAATGAGCAGTCGGAAAAGCCGCTAACATACGGCGCGCCGGCACCTGTGCAAAGAATGATCCGGTATGTGCAATCCGTGCTCGGGCGGGCCGACTTCGCGATGAGCTGCCGCAGGTAATTCTTGTCCAGCCACATATCATCGTCAACGCCCGATCCCGCATAGCCAATGGGAAATTCCCACCGGGCAGATGACGCCGTCGCTCCGGGCCTGAAAAACTCGACGGCGATGCTGTTCAGATGCCCTGACCGAAGCCACGTTTGAATGCCCCGCTCGATCGTTTCCCAGTCCTGCATCAGCTTGCTGGGGCTGATTCCGTTCTCACGAATCACCTCCCGCAGCGTGTTCCGCAGATTGTCACTTAGAAAGACGATGCTGTGGGTCTGAGTAAAAGTCCGCGTGTAAGCGTATACCTGGGTCGCCATTATTGTTGTCCTCCGAAGTTCCAGTCCACCATGAGATCCTTGCCGCTCTTTGCCGCAGCCTCTTGTTGCTCCTCCTCGGCGCGGTCGGCTTCGTCGACATCGAATACCTTAATGCGCGGCGATGTCTCCGACAGAGACTCCTTCACCCAGGCCATATTCTCGGCATCGCAAGGCACGTGCATCGTCCAGTCGCCCGCCGTGGGATTCCAGGTGAGGGGGTCCACAGCGCTGCCTTCCTCGACGGCCTTCATACCATACCGGCAGTAGATACGCAGTTGCGGCCCGACGCCCTCGACCATGATCGAGCGGCTGGCCGGATGCTCATCGGTAATGATCGATCCCATTACCCCGGCCGCGTCTTTGAGCTGCTGGACATCCTCTGATCCCCGGCCAGTCACGAGGTCGATGATGCGCTGCCAGGTTTCACCAGCAGAGCGGTGAGGGATGGAACTCATATCACGGCGAACCCTCATTTTTCCAACTCCTTCTGCGTTTTCAGTGCCTGCTGAAAGGCAGACTCGATCTGCGTCACGGTCAGCTTGCCGGGGTCCTTGGCGGTTGCGATATCCGACGCCATGGCCACGAATATCTCCTTGCGGATGCGCCGCCCGTCGAGGCCGTCAGCGGCTTTTGTCAGCTGGCCGACATCGGCCTCAAGGGCGCGCAAGCCCTTCCAGACGACTCCGGCGGCCTCCAGCGTATCCAGGATTATTTCGCGGCGTGCCGCCTCCGTTGGCAGACCGATCTCCTCGATATGGTCGGCGCGGGAGACGACTGCCCGGTCGAGAGCCTTAGGGAAATTCGTGGTTCCGATGAGCAGGACATTCTTGTGATCGCGGGTCAGCCTGTCCATTCCCGCGAGGACCGCGTCCGTCGCGCGGTGCACGTCAATCGGGTTGGCCTCCAGGCTGAGATGATGACGGGAAACGGCGAGCGTCTCCAGTTCATCGAGCAGGACGATTGCCGCCCCGTCCATGGCGAGTTCGGGAATGGTCTGCTCAAACAGCTTCGCCACAGCCTGCTGGCTCCGGCCCAGTGCGGAACTGGTAAGGGCGTGCGGGTCAATCTCGACGTAGGTTGTCTTCGTTCCCGTAAGGTGCTTCGCGACCTGGTTGGCAAGACCCCGGCTTAGCGTTGTCTTTCCGGTTCCGGGTGCGCCCATGAGAAGGATCAGGCCGTGCAGCGGCGCCGACTCAAAAGGGAGCTTCTGCCGAACGGTCAGCGACAAAAGGGACTGGGCCAGCAAGCGTTCCCGAACACCATCGGCCAGCTTGATTGACGTCCACGCCGGTTCGAACTCACTGTCCGGCAGACTGCACCGCCGCGCCACCCCCTCCGGATTGCTCATGCCATTGATCTGCTTCACCAAAGCGAAACCCCTTCAAAATCAGCTTGATCAATTCTCGCATTCAGTTTACAATAAATATAGAAATAGTGCAATTGTAAACCGGAAGGAGGCCCGCCATGATAGCTGATCGAATCAAGCTCGCCAGGCGCAAGGCCGGCCTTTCCTTGCGCGGTCTGTCCGGCGCCATGAAAGGCAAAGTAACGGCCCAGGCTATCGGCAAGTACGAGCGCGGCGAAGACATCCCCAGTTCCGGGGTCTTGCTGGCGCTGTGCGGCGCACTCGGTGTCTCTCTCAGTTATCTGGTCGACACTCAGGGGATCGACCTGCGCGGCGTAGAATTCAGAACCAAATCCAATACGAGCGCGCAGGACCGCGCCCATGTCGAAACCGAAGTGCTCGAATGGATCGAGCGCTACCTGCAGATCGAGCTCATCCTCGAAATGGACAGCACGCAGTGGCAAAGTCCGGTGGTCAGCCCCCGCGAACTGCGCGATGCCGGCGAGGCTGAGCAACTTGCCGCAGATGTAAGAAATGAATGGAAACTCGGCCTCGATCCCATCCCCAACATGACTGAGCTTCTGGAAGAGAAGGGTCTGAAGGTCTTGACCGTGGCTCTTCCGGCACGTGTTTCCGGCTTCACCTGCCTAGTGAAGCGGTCCGGCAATCAACCGGACTTGCCAGTCATCGTGGTGAACAATCAGTTCTCGCTTGAGCGGCGCCGGCTGACCTTGGCTCATGAGCTGGCGCACCGCCTGATCGAAACCGACAGCCTCTCTGAAAAGGAGGAGGAGAGGGCGACGACCCTGTTTGCAGGGGTGTTCTTAGTGCCTAGGGAACATCTTCTCCGCGAAGTCGGGAAACATCGAAACGCGCTCGGCTATCAGGAGATCGTTGGCCTCAAGCGGCTTTATGGCGTCAGTGGCGCAGCCCTGCTCATGCGGCTGCGACAGCTTGATGTCATCAGCGAATCCACGCTGATCTACGTCTTCCAGACGATCGCGCGTGGCTGGCGCACGCAAGAACCCGAGGAACTTGAACCGCCAACCATACGGGGGCAGCGCGAACGCGCCCTCCGCTTTGGCCGCTTGTGCTACCGCGCCTTAGCAGAGGGGTTGATTTCATTGAGCAAGGCCGCCGAGCTTTTGCAGCTCCCCGTGCCCGAGGTCGAGGCCAGTTTGAAAGGGCCGCAGCAGTCGGATGAGGATAATGGGGTCACCTCATGAAAGGGAAAAACCGTACGTTAAGCCCAGTGACGGCGGTTTAGTTTATTCCTCAACCCGCTCGGAAAGTCGGTTGTTGGGGAGCAATGGAACAGAAAACTCGCTTAAGGGAGCATGGGGGGATCAGAGAATGGAAAATCAGTTTCCATGCTGTCAAGCATCGCGCGTAGACTATTTATACCAGCCGATCCAGCTTCCAGAGGACAATGGTATCGCCAGGCCGAATCTATTCTAGGGCCTAAGTTTCAAAACCCCTGTCCTCCTTGAAGGAAAGAAATGGCAACACTGGGCAAAATGGTGAAAAACCGAAACCGGCTCACCTCTTGAACTACACAGCCCTCGACCGAGGATTGCCGGACGACCTCGATCTTCTTCTCGACGCGTCCTAAACCTTTTGCCCCTGCCATATTCGTCGAAGCTAAGCTTCTCGGTAACTCCCATAACGTAGACGATTCTGCTTCCTTTGGCCTTGGGCGTCAATCCCACTACCCTGTCTCCCTTTGTCGCTGTCCTCCTTATAGCTGGCTTGCAACATGCAGGCGTGCAATAACCGAAGAATGGATTAGGAGCAAAGTCTCTATCATGGGCTACAACATACGAAAACAGTCTTACTGGCTTCCTTTCCGGATCAGTTCCTTGGCCCATCTGATTATCTCCTTGTTCGCGTCTATGACGAATTCCTGTCCCTTGGCGGCGCTACGGAAACATCCGTCGCTCCAGCTTGAAGGTGAGTGGTAGGATATGGAAGCGCCTTGGAAGAACCCGGGCAGACGCCATTTGGATCTGGTGCAGCCTTCTGCCGTCAGCACAACGCTCGGGTGAATGTGGAAGACGCCGAATCCTGGTGCCTCACACCAACTCAAGGTCTGCCTCGCGACATAGACGGTGTTGCTCTTGTTTTTCCTACGTCTTCGTGAAGCGTGAGGGTGATATCGCGACCATGGGGGCAGAGTTGTCGTTCCGGTCAGGTTCCAGATCTCAGCAACCTGAAGGTACCCAAAGATGATATGTCTGCCTGTCGGGTCCTGTCTATCGAAGACCAACCTTTCATTGATCATCACCGTATTACGAAACCAACCGAAAAACAGGAACAGATCGCCGGGAGACACGCCCCGGTTGGTAAGATGTCCTTGAGCCGCGTCTATCTGACCAAAGAGACCTTTCCATCCCGCCTTCCGTTTAAGAACAGACGAGCTGATATCTGGGTCGAGATGACAGGCGGCGCTGCTGGACACCATTTCACGTCGGCCATTTACCAGTATGGTCGGCGTCAGCATTTTCATGATGTCGAAGTAGGACATTCCCTTGTCAAGGCTCAAATCTCCGTACGACAGCTGCTCCCCTTCAACGGGAATAGGCAGGGAAATCAAACGGCCGTCCGGAAGTATCGGGCTCGGGCAGCCGCCGTAGCTGGAGTCGAAACCTTTTCTACTCAGGATTATCTTCATGCTTTTTTTGTCATGGCTTATAGTAGACCATCTCCATAGGAAGCCCGTATATGTCGCGGTCGGGATTCTCGGGAATCGACGCAGGATGGCCCTGGGACAGAAGAGCGGTCGCAGCTGCAGCCAAGCTGTCCAAAACATCGTCCCGCTTCACGGCGGCTCTCGCAAACCTTGTCAGAACTTCAGCTGCTCTTGCCTGGCTGCCCTCGAGCACGTTCTCCATAACTCGCACCCTTTCCGCGAAACCCTCGGGCTTACTTTTTCTATGCTGCATTGCATTGCCGCCTAGCGCCCAAAAGAGAACCTCCGGGTGAACCTCACGGAATACTTCTCGCGCAGACCTCTTGTCTCTCAGAAAAGTGTTGATTTCCTTGATCTTCGGCATAATCGCAAAACTCTGTTGACTCAGCCCGCGCCCACTGATCTCCCTGTTTATCCGGCTTGCAATACGGTATTCAGGGGCATCGAGAGCAGCCCAGCAGGGGGCAGGAAAAACGCTTGATCTCCTCCGAGACCCAAGCACGCTACGAGCAAGGGTATCGCACCTTCTCTCTTCTGTTCCCTCATGCTTAAGTCCGATGGGAATATCGATGAAGATACTGCGCGCTTCCTGGAGTTCACGCCACAGACCATCGACGTTCTCATAAAGACGGAAGAACCAACCAGCGTCACTGATGCAGGCTGCAAACCAACCCGATCTGCAGCCGTCAACTCCGACGTAAAGCATGCGCTTCCTCACCAACTCGGCACCGGTCATGACCAGCCGCCCGTGCCGAGAGCCTTCCTCTTTTATAGCCGGTAACCGTAATGCCTTCTACCCATGTTACAGGATTTTTCAAGGGAAAGTAAGGAATGTCTATTCTCAGGGTGTACTAAAAAATACATATGGTCAGTAAGATGAAACGGCATCGGTCCGGTCTACCTTCCTCACCACTTCAACGAGCGGTCTGCAACACGAAAGGCAAAAGTGTGAACTTCATTACTCCCTATAACGGTGTCGAGGCCGTTGATCCATAAAATCGCATGTGTTACTCGGATACCCAAGGACGGACCGCACGCGTTTTTGTTGTCGCAGTGGCGCCAGGTGAAAGCCATGTGGCAACCCCGTTCAGCCACGGCCGCCGGCAACGGGTCTCACAGAGACGATGGTCTTCAGGTAGTCCGTCTTCCGTTCCTCGATGTCCGACGGCTTCGCGGGGAAAAGCTGGACTTTAACCGGGATGGCCCATAGCTCCGGCTGACGCATGTCGGGAATGCTCGATTGGAAGAGGAACCTCAGGCCGAAGTAGGCCTCATTGATCTTGTAAGCGAGGTAGCCGTGTTTCCTCAGTATTGCGGAGAACTCGGTGAGGACCGCCCGGTTGTCCATCTTGAAGGACTGGCGGAGGAGCCGATAGTCGAGGACTTTCTTCTCGAAGGAGAGGACCTTCAGGATATCGCGGACGTAATCCGGCGTGCAGTAGACGATGCCCTCGAAGGACATCGCCTTCCAGACGGCCCTCCGGTTCTTGACGACGAGTTCATTGATGTGCGGCAGGGTAATTTCGGCGAACCTGGTCAGATCCAGCCACTCGGTCATGGCATTTATGGTGAAGGCGGGGTCGGCCGATGTTATCTCATATTCCCTCGCCCTAGCGTCGGCGTCCATGATGATCCTCGCAATCGTGTCTTCCTTGGGATCGGCGTGGTGGCGGGCGACTGCGGCAACAACGGTCTCAGTGAAGACCTTGTTTCCATGGGACGCGAGCATCTCTTCCAGCTTGACCTCTCCCACGTATTCGTGGGTGTGTTTCCGGCCGGGGGAAGAACCCCACAGAGATTCGATCTTCCCCATGTCGTGGCCGAGGGCGGCGGTGATGATGGCGGGGAGAAGGAAGTCGTGCTTCTGTCGCAGCTCTTCCCGAGCAATGTCGAGGGCAGCCTTCAGGACGTTGTAGGTGTGGTCGTAGAGGGAGACGGCTCGGAGAATCTGGAGGAAATGCTCATGCCCCTTCAGGTTCCTGTACTCGCAATCCGACATCTTGCCCGGCCAGCCGACCACCGAGGGGGCGTCGCCGCCTTCATAGAGCAGCCTAAGCAGGTCATCGAGGACCTCCATCGAGGCGACCTCAGCGAGGAGGGGCCGATAAGGGGCGATGAGGGTTTCGTAGTCTTCTATTCTCCTCTTGGAGTCCAGCGAGGGAGGCTCAGCGAGGAAGCCGGGGAGAGGCGGCTGAACAACGGAGTGGCCAGCCCCGTCCGTTTCAGCGAGGGGAAGATTCAGTGAGTAAGTGCCCTCAACGAGAAGGCTTTCCGTCGCTGAGGAACGGCATCTCGGAGCGGTCCCGTCCGAATTCTTCCTCCGCCGAAGGCGTATCCTCTCTTTGACTTTCCGTGCGAGCTTCTTCAGGAAAGGGAGCATCGCCTCCGGTATATGGAAGTTATTCTTCGCCATGTTCGCGACTACGCCCGGCGTCAGCGTCATGTCGCGCTCGAACGCCTTCGTCATCCAGCCCTCGATCTTCGACGCATTGGCGCGGGCGAAGCCCTCCGTCACGTAGACGACCGACGCCTTGACGCATATGTCCTTGAGGAACTTCTCGTTTTTCTTTTCCGCCGCCATCCATGCGACGAAGAGGGTCCTTTTCAGTCTCATGTCTTTCTCGCAGTTCATCCATGCGGTGAACATGGCAACCTTCCGGCGAGGGTCCGCTCCTTCCATCCAGCGAGGGAGGAGCGCCATGCTCTCCTCGAGAGGCAGACCCATGAGGGTGCCCAGTATCCTCTCCATCATGCCCGTTCCTCTGCTCGTGGTCATCTCTCTTCTCCTTTCCGTCGAAGTGATATGAATTAATGAATTCATATTGTGTGCGTAACTTCTGCGTATCTCGGATTCCGGCAACAGAAAACCCGCGCTCACGCCCGGGTCGATTTCGCTGCTCGGCAAACCGCCTAATGAAGATACTCCGGACGTGCCCGTGCTGCCCCCTGGGTTTGTCCTTATCCTTATATTACTTCTTGACTAAGGCGGAGAGGCGAGCGTTGATCCTATCGATCTGCTCGGCGGAAAGAACCATTCTTTTGGAAAGGATCTGCTCCAGGTCCTTCACGGCTATGGCCCTGACCCATCGGAGTCCTTCGATGTCGAGGACGGCCCGCGGGTTTGTGAAGACGACGGCGCCGTGAAGCCAGAGGCCGTCTGTGTGCCCAAGCAGCTCCTTGAGCTTTCTGATATTGCGGTATAGTTGACCGGAAGGATTTCCCAGCTGGCCCCAATAGCGAGTTCCCCTTCGGCCTGCCTTGATCCGCGCCCAAACCCCGTTCCTATACAGAATGAGGCCGTGATGGTGCTTTGCCTCGAAGACGAAGAGACCGAAAGGGCCGACAAGGATGCAGTCGATGTCGGAGAGCTTGCCGTTGCCGTTCAAGGGGAGGTTGTAATAGGCGGTGTAATCGTCAGGCAGCCCGGACGAGAGAAGCTGGGCCCGGAGAATCTGCTCGCCTCGGATTCCGCACCGATAAGCCACATAGACGGGACCGCGCGTGGCCACGACGAAAAGAGTGACCACGACGGCCACCGCCCCTGATGCAAGGATCACGGCGATGCCGGTAGCGATCCCGGCGAGTAGAAGAGTCATAGCGGCCATGGCCCAGGCAACGCACGCCACAAGGCTTTTCTTCGCTTTTTTCTCAAGATAGTCAGAAAAGAACACCTCTTCCACGGTTTTCTCCTGTGCCATACGTTACGTGTGGCTGCCGTCAAGGTCAACGAAAGCCGGAAAAGTCCATTAAAGTTGTCCAGAAGCTTGACTTTAGCGGCTTAAGCGGCACTTTCCAGCTTTACTGTTACTTCCAAGGGGATAGAGCGCGATGCTGCCCGCCGCACCCTCATCATCCCGGTTGACGAACTACCGAGAGAGACTGCGAGCTGTATCTTCAGGAATGGGTTGTAAACAGAAGACTTTTACACTAATTCTGTGCCTGCATTTTGCCTGCAAATCGGTTTCAAAATGCCCTATTTTACCCTATTTTTCTAGCTGCCTGTTTTTGGGGTGATTGACGAAAAGCATTGAAATAGCTTAGAAATATTGGTGGGCCGCGTAGGATTCGAACCTACGACCTCCTGATTAAGAGTCAGCTGCTCTACCGGACTGAGCTAGCGGCCCACGATTTTGAGACTATGGTTATAGCATACTGTCTCTCAAAGTTCAAACGTTTCCGTGCGCGTGGTGAGGCGCCGTGCAGCCCGGTGCAGGTCCCGCGCACGCGTAAGGGCCGAAAGCCCGTTGCCCGCACCAGGGCGGAAAACGCGCGCCGGACAAAAAGCAATTGACTATTCCGGTGCTCTCGTGTTACATATGGGGGTGCTTGCTATGGCCCGGAACGATAAAAAGGAGATATTCGCCTCCTTTATGACTTATGGTACCCTCGGCATAGAGATGGGGGTATCGCTGGTAATCGGTCTTGCTATCGGCTATTACCTTGACCGTCATTTCGGCACTTCACCGATTTTAACGCTTATATTTATGGTTTTCGGCCTGGTTGCCGGAATGAGGCGCCTTTACGCGCTCTGGAAAAAGATGGAAAGGGACGATGAAAGAGACGACGGCAAGTGACATAGAGCGGATAAATGTGGGCATCCTTGTGCTCGGGTCAATCGCCTCAGGCCTCATCATGCGTGATTTCACCTATGTGTTCAGCTTTGGCGTGGCGAGCGCGATGATGACCCTCAACTTTCGACTCCTTAAGAAGATCATGGAAGGTTTTTTCGCCGACGCCGGCCCCAGCAAAAAGGAGCTTCTCGTCAAGCTGCCCCTCAAATTCTTCGGTCTTACGGGGCTCGTGACAGTGATCGTGGTGTGGGGGAACGTCAATATTTTATTCTTCGTCATCGGGCTCTCGACGGTCTTTCTCTCCGTGGTCATAAGCCAGGTAATCGTTGTTTTCGCGCCCGATGCAAGGAGGAAACAAAATGGGGCATGAACAATTCACGTGGGCTTCCCTGATACCCGGCCTCAGCTCACTCCCTCCCCATGTCTCGAACGGTATTATCGTTTCTGTCATACTTCTCGTGATCGTCATCCTCGGTTACGCGCAGTATAAGAGGAAGAAGGATGAGATCCTGCCTGACGACAGCCTGACGTTCAGGAACGTTCTGGAGCTTATCGTGGAGGCGATCTCCGACCTGGTGGAGCAGACGATGGGGCCGAGGGGCAAGGAGTTTATGCTCATCATCGGGACCCTGGGTCTTTTCATCCTTTTTAACAACCTTTCCGGCCTGGTGCCGGGTTTTCTCCCTGCCACCGATAATGTGAACACAACTTTTGCCTGTTCTCTCACTGTTTTCGTGATGACCCACTATTACGGCATACGGGAGCACGGCCTGAGCTACGTGAAACATTTTATGGGACCTATCTGGTGGCTCGCGCCGATCATGATCCCCATCGAGGTGATCGGTCATCTTTCAAGACCCCTCTCACTGGGGCTGAGACTTTTTGGCAACATCATGGGAGACCACCTCGTCACCGGCATATTCTTCATGCTTATCCCGTTGTTCGTGCCGTTGATCGGCATGCTTCTCGGCACGTTCGTCGCCCTTGTACAGGCGTTTGTCTTTATGCTTTTGTCGATGGCCTATTTTTCGGGGGCTGTAGCCCACGAGGAACATTAATATACTATAAGATTAAGGGGGTGAAACTTATTATGAGGAAAACAGTGGTGGTTTTTATGCTTCTAGGCATCGCGCTGAGCCTTTCCGGCGGCGTCGCCATGGCAGCCGAGCCGACGGCAGGACTCGATTCGCAGGTCAAATCGATGATTGCGATTGCCGCGGGCATCGGCCTCGGCATTGCCGCTTTGGGTGGGGCCCTCGGTCAGGGCAAGGCAATAGCCTCTGCGTTGGACGGCATCGGCAGGAACCCCGGGGCTGCGGGAAAAATTATTACCCCGATGATCATCGGTCTTGCCATGATCGAATCGCTGGTAATATATTCGCTCGTTGTTTCGTTGCTTCTCTTCTTCAAGCTCTAAATTCGTAATCTCGTGTGGGGGCAGATGAGAATCTGCCCCAAATTCTATGCATGGTTCGAACGGGAAGAAAACGAATGGGGCGTTGCGTCGCCTTTACGGGCTGGTAAGGGCGTTCCTCAAGGACTTCTACGCAGAATCGAAGCGGGGGACCCTCCAGCACAAGAAGGGCATCGCGATTTTTCTCTCCTTTGTTCTTCTCTCCTTTGTCGTTATCGTGGCCGGCCTGTTCAAAGTCTCCGAGACGCCCTTTTTCTGCGGCCTGTGCCATAATATGAAAATCTACGTCGATTCCTGGAAGGCTTCCAGCCACAGGCACGTCGACTGCATTAAGTGCCATTACAAACCCGGCTTTGTCAACCACCTGAAGGGGAAGTGGCAGGACGGCCAATTATCCCTTGCCTACTTCATCACGGGCAAGAGCCCGACGAGACCTCATGCGGAGATAGATGACGCGAGCTGCCTCCAGAGCGGCTGCCACAAGAGGGCCGATTTGAAGGACGACATGGTCTTCAAGAACGTGCTCTTCAGCCACCCCCGGCACATCGAGCAGATGAGGCGGCAGAAGCAGCTTCGATGCACCACCTGCCACTCCCAGATCGTACAGGGCGCCCACATGACGGTCACGGACGTAGAGTGCTTCATATGCCATTTTTTTAAGAGCGAGGGGGAGACTACCCCACCCACGGGCTGCAGCACCTGCCATTTCGAGGCGCGGGGCGATATCCTGGTCGATAAGACGTTCATCTTCAACCACAAGAGGTATATCGACAGGGGCATCAAGTGCAGCCGGTGTCACACGAACGTCGTCTCCGGCGACGGGCACATACCCGACTTTGCCTGCCTCCAGTGCCATAACAAGAGGGAGATACTGGAGGCCAGGTATACTGCCGAATTCCTCCATCGGAAACACGTGACGGACCATAAGGTCGAATGCTTCACCTGCCATTCGTCCATCAAACATCAGATCACGGGCCTCCACTACAAGGGGCAGCCGTCAGAGACGTGCTCCGGGTGCCACGGGGGAGGCAAGCACCTGGGCGAGGTGTCGATGTACCTGGGCAAAGGGGCGAAGCTTGTGGGGATGCGGCCGAACCGGATGGCGATTATCAACATGGACTGCGATGTATGCCACCGTAAAGGGTCTGAAAGGACGCCGGGCGCGACGTGCAGGGAGTGCCACGGCGACCTCGCCGACGGGATGGCCGCGAGGTGGAAAAAGATAGTGAAGGAGCGTCAGGAGGAGCTGCGGGTGAGGATCGCGGCGGCCGGAGAGGTTGCGGAAAAGCGGCCCGACCGCAGCATCGCGCGGGCGATCGGCGATGCGGAATATAATTACGCCTTCATCAAAAGAAGCAACGGCGTGCACAACATCGTCTATACCGCGGAAGCGATCGGGGAAGCGTTGAAGGCGCTCCAGGCCGCCTCGGTGGGGAAAGGGCAAAATGTGCCGGGAACAGGCGGCGGCACGGGAGAGGTGTCGTGCCTCGCCCTCTGTCACGGTGGGATTGCGGACAAATTGACGCCCTTCGGCAGCGTGAGTTTCCCGCACGCGCTACATATGGAAGGGGAGGACGGATGTGGGAAGTGCCACAGCCCGTATGCGCAACACGGGCAGACGCATCTCGCGGGCTGCAGCGACTGCCACCACGGCGAGGGCATGGGCAGGGTGCGGTGCAGCGACTGCCACCGTGCCAAGGAGGCCATGTTACGGGGCGAGGGCGTGAAAGGCATCGCCGACACGCCGGATGCCATGTGGGGGAAAGTCAGGTGCATCCAATGCCATGTCGGTGTGAGGCGGGGTAAGGCGGAGACTGCCGCGACTCTGAAAACCGGTTGCGCCGGTTGCCATGAAAAGGGGTACGAAAGCCTTGTTGACGACTGGATGACCCGGGACAAGAAGCTCCTGGAGACCTACGCCGCCTCGGCGGCGGCCCTTGAGAAGGGGATGTCAGATCTCGAAGAGCGGCAGGGTAGACACTCTGTTCCCCTCCGCGCACGCTACGACGAAATCAGCCATGACATGCAGTTCCTCGCAAAGGGGGGATGGTATCACAATCCGCAGTACGGGGAGGCCATAGCGGTGAAGATCACCCGCGAGAGCAGCTCCCTCCTCTCCATGATGAAGGCAGGCGCTGCCGGCCGGGCCGTGATCATAAAGAAATAGTGACGAGTGGAGAGGGGCGAGTCATCAGTCAGGAGCCAGGAGTGAAGGGTGAGGTTGCCTCTCCTTTTTTTCCGTCTCTCCTGACTCCTGTCCTGACTCATGACTTCTGACTCGTCACTTATGCTTTTACTTTAAAGCTCTGGACCACCCCTTCGAGGCCCCTCGCCAGACTGGACAGGCCGGCAGCCGCCCCTGATATCTCCTCCGAAGAAGAAAAGGTCTCTTTCGTCACTACCGAGATCTGGTTTATGTCCCTGGTGATCGCATTTGTCGTCGCGCTCATCTCCTCGATGGCGGTTGCTATCTGGTGCACGCCGCCGTAAAGACGGTCGATGCTCGTGATGATCTCCCCCAGAGCCGTCTGCGCCCGGGAAGAGTACTCCACTCCCGTGACAACCCTGTCTTTTGCCTGGTCCATCGACTGCACGGTCTTCTCCACACCCAGCTTGATCGTGTTTATCATGTTCCCTATCTCCGTCGTGGAGGCAGACGTCCTTTCCGCGAGCTTTTTCACTTCATCGGCAACGACCGCAAAACCTCTCCCATGCTCTCCGGCCCGGGCGGCCTCGATTGCCGCGTTAAGGGCGAGCAGGTTGGTCTGGTCGGCTATCTCATTGATTGCCGTGACGATATTTCCGATCTTTTCGGATTGCTTCCCCAGCTCTTTCACAAACCCCGATGCAGTCTCGACGGTTTCGGCGATGACATTCACCTCCCGGATTGCCTTGTCCACCACCTCCTGCCCTCCTTTGGCGACTTCAACGGCCTGGCCGGCGGACGCGGCGACACCGCTCGAGCTTCTCGCGATATCTTCCGAGGCCTGGTTCATCTGGACGGACCCCGCCGCGACCTGACTGGCCCTCTCAACCTGTTCCATGGCCCCCTTTGACAGGCTCTCCGCGGACACGCTCAGTTGTGCGCTGGCTGACGCCACATTCGTGGCCGACAACGTCACTTCCCCCAGTGTCCGGCCCAGGTTCGCATTCATTGCGTTCATCGATTTCGCAAATATGCCCATCTCGTCCTTCCTCGCCAGCGCATGGGGGGAAACGGGTATGGAGAAATCCCCTTTTGCCATCAAGTCTATATGGGCGGCGGAACGCCCGATGGGTATGGTGATGCTGCGGGTAATGGTCCGCGACAGCCACGCGCCCACGAGCAGGGTCAATACGCCGATACCCAGAAAAATGGTGCGTCCCGTGGAAATGTTTCTCTTCGCCTCATTGAACCTGGCCAGCGTCATCTTCTCGGTGTACGCCACAATATTATCGGCGGCTTCCATATAGCTCCCGGCTATTTTTGTCCCTTCCGCGAACCTCGATGCCGCCTGTGTGCTTTTGCCCGCCATGCTGAGCTCGATGACGGCGTCATTCGCGTC
>Ga0326727_10017256_pt1 | contig 15027 bp, 9 predicted proteins | sample MB2enrmetagenome_FD_207643 | JGI IMG/M metagenome (GOLD analysis project Ga0326727, IMG submission 207643) | Lab enriched peat soil microbial communities from McLean, Ithaca, NY, United States - MB29MY | ecosystem: Environmental > Terrestrial > Soil > Wetlands > Peat | place: USA: New York... | reverse complement strand
AGGATGTCGCGGGCCAGGTAGCGCGTCATCACAAACTGTTCGCCGAGTGTGTTTGTGATCGGTGTGGCAGTGGTGAAGATGACGCCGGCGCCGTTGTGCGTCTCCTGCATGAACTCGATTTTGGCGAGAATGCGTTGTGCCCGTTGGGACTCGCGGGTGCTGATGCCTGCGATGTTTCCCATTTTGGTGACGATGGCCAAAGCCTTGTATGCGTGGGCTTCATCGACGAAAAGGCGGTCTATCCCCAAATCGTCGAAGTAGATAGTGTCGTCTTTCCGGCCCTGAGAAAGCTCTCTCAGCTTCTCTTTGTACTTTTGAATCTTGTTCTCGATCTGGCGCGTGGTCCGCTTCTCCGCTCTGGTCTTCGTGCGATTGTTTTCCGCGCCCTCGCGCAACAGATCCTTCACCTCTTGGATTTGAGCTTTGACAGTCTTCGCTTCCCGCTCGGGCGAGATGGGGAGCATATCAAACTGGGAATGAGGAACGATGACGGCGTCCCATTCGTTTGTGGCGACACGGCTGAAGAGGCGCTTCCGGCTGAGTGGCGAATCGAAGTCTCGTTCGGTAACGGCAAGGACATTGGCGGAAGGATAGGCTTTCTTGAACTCTTCGCGCCATTGTTGAATCATGTTGTTCGGGACGACATAGAGGTTCTTGCGAGAGATTCCAATCCTCCGCGATTCCATACCGGCAATAATCACGGACAGGGATTTTCCGGAACCAACGAAGTGGTCGAGGAGGGCACGACCTTCGACCATGACGCGCCAGGCCCCTCTCATCTGATATGGCCGTGGAACGATAGTGGGATTCAGCCCTGGGAACGAAAGGTGACCGCCGTCGTAGACGCGCAGGCGGGTGGCGTTGAAGGTCTCGTTGTAGATGCGCTCGATTTGCGGATGAATGTCGGCCTGCTTGTCGTCTTTGATCCATTCGGAAAAGGCATCTTTAATTTCGCGCAGTCTGGCGCGCGCAGCGATCGTTCGTACCGTGTCGATGACAGGTTTGCCGTCTGAGTTGTTTTCATAGAGGGTCGGTTCCTGGAGGTTAAGACCGTATTCAAGGAGCTTGTGCCCTGACATCCCTCCCCCAGCCCACTTGTGTGTCAGCTCGAAAGCGTTGTAACAGGAAGGCAGATCAACGCTCCAGCGGCCGTTGAGGTCTCTGGTAATGGATGGCGCACGGTCGCCGGAAACTGGACGTTGCTCGGCCAGATGCCGGTTGAGGAAATGAACGTACACTTCGGTCGGGACCCAGGTCTGTCCAAGACGCACATCGATGTCGATGAAGGGAACGATCTCGGGCTGGACGGCTTGGAGCGCCTTGACGTTCCGTTCATAGGCCAGGTCAAGCAGCGTGGCGCCTTGGGCATCTTTCAGTTTTTGTCGTACGTTGCCGGAAAGGTATTCGTCGGCTGTCTGGTATTGCTGAGAGTTCGGCTCTTTGTAGATGAGGTCGGCGGCGACAAGCTGGGCAGTAACGTCTGCCTCCGGTTTGTCGAGGAGACGAGACATCAGGCCGGTGTCTAGACGGCCGCACTCGGCCAGCACCTGGAGCATGGCGGCTTTCGGATCGCTCGGAAGTTCCCTTAGCGGCTCGTATGGACGGATCGTGCGCTTGGTAAAGATGTCGGCCAGACTGATCCTCGAAGTCTCTGGATCGATGTTTTCGAGCGCCGTCAGCAGGGGATATTCGGGATCGTCCTCGAAGAGTTTTGCCGTGCTGATATTGTTGAGCGGGCCAAAGTTCGCGCGGTAGCTTTCGTAGTGCTGTAAGAGCTGTTCCTGGCATTCTGCAAGCTGGCCTTCATTCGAGGATTGAAGTTGAAGCCGGATCACTTCCTTTAGCGTGTCTCGGAGCGCAATCAGCGATTTCAGTTGAAAGAGAATGCGCCCACTCGACAATGCACGTGGCAGGGGAGTTCTGGCGCCGTTGTCGTTGAACCAAACTGCGCCTTTGTCGAGAAAATACGAATGATTCTTGACAGTGTCTGGCGAGGGTACAAGCGAAGAGGCGCTTCGGCTGTTCCGTGAATCCTTAGAGACAGACGGATCGAAGGGGGCGAAGATGTTTTCCGGTAAGGTGTCGATAGCTTTCTGAAGACGTTCGACGATGCTTGTGTCGCCTTCAAAGGGCTTGAGCGTGTAGTCCTTCCGCCCGTACATCCGGCTTTCGGCACTGTGAACTCCGAGGACCATCTCAGGATGCTCGTCGAAGTAGGCGTTGTAGTTGACCGATGCCGGATCGCCAGAGCCCGGAACCACGTGCGAAACGCTGTCGATCCAGACCGGGTGTTCCGGCTGGGGTTCGTTAGGAAGCCGGTTGCGGAAAAACAGTATGTCGGTGGTAACCGCGGTGTTGGCGTTTTTCTGGAAGGTGTCGTCGGGCAGACGAATTGCAGCGACGAGATCGGCCCTGGTGGCCATCCCGCGGCGGGCACGCACGTCGAGAGAATCGAGCGTGTAGTGCGAACTGATGCAGACGGCAATCCCGCCCGGTTTGAGCTTGTCGAGAGACTTGACAAGGAAGTAGTTGTGAAGGGAGAGCTTCGGCTCGGAGTATTCGGGATCGGCGATTTTGATGTCAGCGAATGGAGGATTACCGATGATGAGGTCGAATGAGTTGTTCGGCAGCCGAGTGTCTTCAAAAGGCTGGACGAGGATTTTCGCGTCCGGATAGAGCATGGAAGCGAGCGCCCCGCTGAGGGGGTTCTTCTCGACACCGAAGAGTTCGGACTCATGGAGAAGCTGGTCGGGAATGCGGGCAAAGAAGTTGCCAACTCCCATGCCCGGTTCGAGAATGCGCCCGCCGGCGAACCCAAGGCGGTTTGCCGCCGCCCACATCTGGTCCACGACATCAATGGCGGTGTAGTGGGTATTGAGGGATGTCTCCTTGACCGCATCGATTTCTTCCTCGGAGAGGATCTCGGCAAGGCGGTTGCGCTCCTCATAATAGCGGTAGCCCTGATCCCACAACTCGCGCAATCCGCCGAAGTCGATGTACTGCGCAATGCGATTCTGTTCGTCGGTAGTCGCAGTGCGCTGTTCGGCCTGGATAGTCTTGAGCAGCTCAAGGATGTCGAGGTTGTGCTGTATGCGGGCTTTTAAGCCGCCTTCGGCGATATGCGAGGCGACATCTTCGTTGAGGCGGAAATTGCGGCTGTTGCGGAGAGGATCGGGAGCGAGAATCGGTTTGGGTGTCGCGGCTTCGGCGAGGTTCTCTGGAGCGATACCAAAGTCCAACTGGGGGGCTTTGGCATCGCCTTCCAGTATCAGTTGTCGTCCGACTCCAGCGGTGGGTAGACCAGTTCGGAGATCAGCTCCTGGGCCTGGTCCATCGGGAGGCCGGTCGAGCGCGCCTTCGCGAGGATCTCCCACGCCTGGGCCGCCCGTTCCTGAAGGGTGAACCGAATCGTCCCCTCCAATTCCAGTTCCGACGCTTCCTTGGGGCGGTTCCGGTAGAAGTTGGTCTCCACCTTGGCGAGCAGGTTCTGGAAGGCCGGAAGTTGCATCAACTCCAAAATGTAGTCGGGGTTGCCGGGGATGGTGCTGGATGTGTCGTTGGGAGTCATGTCGTGCCTCCTGGTTCAGTGTATTGAAGGATTCGGATTCTTGGAATGTGCCGGACAACTCCGGAAATAAGGACTGCTGAAAGGGCTGCACTTGTGGCATTTCAACCTCGCGGTAGTGAGGATACACGTCATCATACTACATGTCTGCTATATTATATATTTCGTAATGTTGTTCTGAGTGTTCTCGTTAGAGAACGACAGGGTGGCGGTGTCTCTCGATGAGGGCTGAGAAGCGTTCATCAAGACGCCCGACTTCGGGCAATTCCGTCGGACTAGGATTCCGCCTGAATCGCCCCCCTTGACCCGGTAACAAAAGGGGTCCGAAACCCCACTCCCTAACCCCAACAAGATACGGGGCCGGATCTGCCCGATCCGGCCGTGTCAAAAGGTGTGGGTTCTGGCACAACATTTCAGGAAAGCTCGGTCATAACTTCCGGCTTGACTCAACTTTGGAGGAGGTATAAGACTCTTCAGTTCCTATGTTCTTCGTAATCCACACGCAACATTGAACCCAGTGTTTCTCCTCATATGCTGCCTAGTTAGTGACTCTGTGCTTTTGCGCCAGTTCGTCAAACGAGTGGTGCCTTATCGTTTCTCGACCCGTCCCTAAAAATACAGTCAATCCCACACATATGTGATCTGACTCACATAGCTCTCTTGAATCAAGGAGATCGGCGTTGACATATCCGGATAGGCTGCGTAAAATTCACCGTTCTCTCCCCCATCTATATCTGTCGTTCCCAATCTTGGGTGGCGGGCGCCTTGCGACTTTTCAGAGGGCAGCTTTCCGGTAGTTTGTTCTAGAAGCAATGTCTCGGGCCACGAAATCCAAACCCAAGAATCTCAAAAGGAGACTGTTCATGAACTGTCCTTCCTGCGGTAAAGCCAATGCCGACGGTGTTTCATTTTGTGAATTCTGTGGAGCCAATCTGCACTCCACATTGAGTTCAACCAGCTTTCCCCAAGCGGCTCGCACGGCGCCGTCTCAGTCGTCGCCTCCCTCGGCGGCGGATGTTGCGCAGATGGGGAAATCGCTTTTGGGCGCATTGACGCTCGGAGAAAAGTTTGCGGGTGCGGGTGTGATCGCGGCTGTCCTTGGCTTCTTTTTCCCATGGATTTCCACTCCGGACCTCGGACCTCTCGCCGGCTTGCTTGGGCAGATGGGTGCTTCGGAGCTTAATCATGTGAGCCTTTCAGGCGTCGATGTGGCCAAGTTTGTGGGGGCGGTTTATCTCATTCTGCTGGCAGCAATCGCCTCGGGCGTGTTGTTCTACTTTTCCCGAAGCGCGGCTTCTCCCCAGAAGCTGTTGATGGGCGGCTTCCAAGTGATGATCGGGTCGCTTTGCGGACCTGGGATCATCGCCGAGTTGCTCTTCGTGCCGATGATTCAATCCGTAGCCGGGGCGGGCCTGTGGCTTCTCGGGCTAGGCTTCAGTTCCATCGCGGCCGGCGGGCTGATCACCATCGGCACCCTGGGAAAAACAGCGCGTTGAAACGGCAAGAGAGCGAGGAATTAGATGTTTTGTCCGGACTGTGGAAGTGAGGTTGCGGAAGGCCGCAGGTTTTGCGGGAAATGCGGTGGACTGTTGCATGCGGGCGCCGCAAGCGTGGATGCGACGCAAGCAGCTTTGGAGACCCCTGTTCAGGCCGCGGCGCCGGCCCCTGCACAGCCTGCTTCTCTGCGCAGAAAATTCACCTACGCGCTCGTCGCGCTGCTGGTGGTTCTGGGCGGCGTGGCATGGTGGTGGTTCCATCGTCCCGCGCCTGCCTACAAGGTGCAGGACCCTGGGATTTATCCCTTCCAGGGCGTGAGTGCAGATGGGAAGACCGTGAAGACGGGATTCATCGACGCCGATGGAAAGGTGCTGGTCTCGCCGCAATGGGACGCAGCGGATTCGACGCCTGTCCTAGGGCAGTTGGTGTTCTGCAACGAGGGTTTTTGCGGGGTGAGCAAAGACGGCAAGTGGGGCTTTATCGACAGCGTCGGTAACTTGGCAATTCCGACACAATTTGATCTTGTAGGCCCGTTCAGCGAAGGGCTTGCGCGGGTTCACTTGGGCAACCAGGTTGGCTACATCGACAAAACCGGCCGGTACGTGATCAATCCGCAGTTCTCGGGAGGGGGCGAATTTCACGGAGGAATAGCATTGGTGCGTGAAGACGGCGGATTCGGTTTCATTAACAAGACAGGAACATTTGTAATCAAACCGCAGTTCCCGTCGGTGGATACGGATGGGTTTTCCGAGGGCTTGGCCGGAGCCTGTTCCGGGACGAGCACGTTTATGGGCGTCGTAGCGGGCAGGTGCGGCTACATCAACGGCAACGGAGTGTTTGCAATCAAGCCGCAGTTCGAAGCCGTGCAAGCATTTTCTGAGGGACTGGCACCTGTGCGAATTAACAACAAATGGGGCTACATCAACCGTTCAGGGAATATTGTGGTTAACCCGCAGTTCGACTCGGCCTCGATATTCCTGAAGGGATTTGCCGTTGTTGGAGTTTCCGGCCACTTGGGCACTATCGACAAGCAGGGCAAGTATGTTCTCAATCCGGGACAGTACAACCTTCTGGCGCAGGGCAGGGTGGGCGAATTGCTGCCGGTATCCAGTGGCGCCGAAGGGATCGGGCTAATCACCCGAGACGGCACGTGGGTTGTGAAACCTTCCAAAGCAATTGGGGGCATTACGGCAACACTGGGCAAGGTGTTCTATGCCGTAATCGATACAGTTGTTCCCGTGTCAACGTCGGGAAAGGTCCTTGCTGGCTGGTACAGGGGTGCCATGCTGGATTCGCTGGCCCAGGACATCGACAACGAAACCAGCGCGATCCAGTCGATGCGCACGTTAATCGCCGCCGAGTCAAGTTACTCAAACGCTTATCCGGCTAGAGGATTTACCGATTCACTTGCTAAGCTGGGGCCGTCCGCCTCCGGTTCGGCTCCGGATGAAAATCACGGCGGCTTTATCGACGCGACACTGGCTTCGGGAACAGATAACAACTATCAGTTTACCGTCGCCATTCCAGCCGGAACATCGACAGGCGGTACTAACTTCAACTACCAGTTGACGGCCAAACCCTTGACCGGTCATTTTGGCCGCACATTGTGCAGCGACTCTTCGGGTGCGGTTCGGTATGCTATAGAAGGTCAGGAGTGTACAAGTTCGTCGCCAGTAGAAACAACCTTAGCTACAGGTCAATTCCAGACTACAGGGCAGTCCCAAACTACAGGACAACCCCAACAGGCGTACATTGATCGCGATTGCGATGGCACCGAAGATGGCCAACCAGGGACGATTCTTAAGGACTTGTCTCAGCAGAACATGGATGAGTTTTCGATCGACCTTCACCCAGGATGCTTTTCTGGGTACATCCTGATACCCCAATCATGGGAGTACTACCGTATGCAAGCTACAGACTCTTTGCAAGATTGGTGGCTTGCATATAAGTGGTACGTAAGCAAGAACTCGTCAAGTGGGCAGAGACCCCCTCTTCATGCAAACGATCTACTCAACATGACGCACGGTTCACATAAGATTCGAGTCCAAGGACATGGGAGACTGATGTTTTCTCGCTTGCCGGCTAAATGAGGTGCAGACGCAGATTCGAATCAACTGTACAACCGCGTTGCCAACTCTCTGAAACGGGTTCCCGCCTTCAGCGGGGAATCCTTCTCTTATCTCGACTCTTTTTTGCAAGGAAGAGCGCATCTCTGAGGCAGGAATCGGCGTAAAGGAGGTTGCGTCGTGAAGATCATGCTTTCCTTCCGATGGATTCGGTGGATGAACTCCACTTGCTCGCTGGTCATCATCTTGGTTGTGATCATTCTTTGGCCGCAAAGCACTCATGGGCAACAGGCGACCCTTCAAAAGCTGACTCTCAGTCAGATCGAAGGGCTAGTTTCACACGGGGTGCCCGATTCCACCATGAGCGCCCAGATTCAGAAGCGCGGCCTGGCCTTCACGCCCACGCCTGCAAATCTGGACGAGCTGCGCACAAAAGGCACCGGCCCTTTGACGATAGCTGCGATCAAGGCCACGATCCGCGGCGGACCAAATTCAGGAAGTACCGTGTTGCATGGACCGGTGGCCGCAGCCGCACCCCGCTACGACGCATCGGCGCCGATGCTGTCGGAGGCACGGCGAACGATACCGATCGAGGTTGCAACAATCTACCACTCTCTCGATGAGGGCAATCCCCAGGGCGCACGCCAGTTTCTCTCCTCTGACATCCTCAATGATGCACATCACCTCGACCAGATCTGTATTCCCTATTCATACAGGGCGCATTACATCGCCTCCATTGTGGAGCGTCCAGGCGATCTCTTTGAAACGCGGGTTCGGGTTCTTATCAAACCTTTCAAAGAAGTGGCACAGATCTTCTGGTTCCACGCCAGCAACGGAGTCTTTGTCGCTACTGGCGTGGATCCGGACCAATTCTCCACCGATGCGGAGCAGGCCAAGGAATCCGTGCGCCAGTTCATCTTTGCCGCCAAAGGCGGGCGATGGGAGGTCGCGGCGCACTACGCATCGCCTCACCTGCCCCTTGATCCGCTGAAGTCGCCGAAGTACACGGCGTATTTTGACAAGATCACGACGGCGAATGCTTCGTTCGACAAGACCCTCAATGAAGGCGGGATACGGCTGTTGATTCGAGTGGATGTCCGGGGCGGTCTCTGGTATCTTCCCGACTTCCTGGTCGATCCCTCAACAGGCCTCATCGTTCGCGCTTTCTTCCGGTCGCCTGAAAACATCTACTCCGAGGTTCCAGACCCGGCCGGCGTCACGGATCCTGATTTCGAGGCTTACACTCTGAAGCGCTTCGGCCTGCCGACGGCATCTTTGAGCCCAGCCGTTGAAGCGGCGCCCAATCCAGTCGAGAAGGTGGCGCCTTCGCTGGCGGAGACCATGCAACTCATTCAGGACACGCTGAAAGAACAAGGCCAGTTAGTCTACCAGTCAGAATCCATCCAGAACAAGCTTGGGGTGGCTACGCGCATCAATACGAGCGGCACCTACGACGAGGCGGTGGCCGATCCAGCAACCTGCACGCTTCATTCCGCCAGCAAATACGACATTAGCTGGGTCGTCTTATCGGGAGACAAACCCATCTCCTCCGAGGACGATCATTCGCAGTTCGTCTCGACGGTGTCCTTCAAAGAAGTTGAAACGATCAAAGTCGAGAGCATGCAGGATTTTCTTAATCGTCGCAATGTGGATTCTGGTCACCCTGAAATCACATACAAGGTGACCCCTCCCGTTTTCTTAGTCGTGCCCTCGGCGTCAAAGCCGGTGTTCTCCCTTCATGCATCGACCACGGAAGGCAGCCATGCGCCCAAGGCTACCGACGGAACCGCAAAGGAATCCCAATTCCTTGTGCGTGATGAGGAGATGGCCAACCGCGTAGCAAGAGCCATGCGTCAGGCGGTCGAGGCGTGCGGCGGTGGCAAGTAAAAGCCGTACCAGGGAGCGAGCTAATGAAAGAGCCATGGCTATCGTTGCGCTGCTCTTTATTCCAGAGAAGGGGCCCATTGCTGGAATTGGCTATTGGTTTCTTGGGCTCGGTTTCTGCGCCATAACTGCTGGCAGGTTGATTGTTATCGGCAATTTGAGAACGGCGGCGCACTGAAACTGCAAGAAAGTGAGGAGTTCGATGTTTTGTCCGGACTGTGGATGTGAGGTTGCGGAAGGCCGCAGGTTCTGCGGACAGTGTGGCGGACAGTTGCACGCGGGCGCCGCAAGCTTGGAAGCAACGCAAGCAGCTTTGGAGACCCCAGTTCGGGCCGCGGGGTCGGCTCCTGCACAGCCTGTTTCTCCGCGCAGAAAATTCGCCTACGCGCTCGTTGCGCTGCTGGTGGTTCTGGGCGCCGTGGCTTGGTGGTGGTTCCATCGTCCCGCGCCGGCCTACAAGGTGCAGGACCCTGGAATTTATCCATTCCAGGGCCTGAGCGCGGATGGAACAACTGTAAAGACCGGCTTCATCGACGCCGATGGTAAGGTTCTTGTCCAGCCGGAATGGGATGCATATGGGGGGACCGCTGTTTTGGGCCAACCGGTTGCTTTCAGCGAAGGTCTTTGCGGGGTCATGAAGGACGGAAAATGGGGCTATATCGATACCGGTGGACACCTTGCGATTCCCAATCAATTCGATTCCGCCGGCCCCTTTATCGAAGGACTCGCACGGGTCAACCTTGGCAATCAAGTCGGCTATATCGACAAGACGGGCCAGTATGCCATTAATCCTCAATTCTATGAGGGCGGCGACTTCCACGATGGCTTGGCGGCGGTGCGCGGCGATGGCGGTTGGGGATTCATCAATAAGGCAGGAACCTTTGCCATAAAACCCCATTTTCAGCCGGTTGATATCGATGGTTTTTCGGATGGCATGGCGGGGGCATGCCTGGGAGGCAAATGTGGCTATATCGACCGCGGTGGAAGCTTTGTGATTAAAGCGCAGTTCAGCTTAGTTGGCGTCTTTTCCGAGGGCTTGGCCAAAGTGCAGATCAACGGTAAATCGGGTTACATCAATACCTCCGGGAAGATTGTCATCAATCCTCAATTTGACCAGGCAACCATGTTTTCCGGCGGCCTTGCGGTTGTTTCTGTTTCCGATCATCAAGGCTCGATCAACAAGCAGGGCAAGTATGTCCTGAATCCGGGACAATACAATATGCGGCTGTCTGCGAGTGACCTTCAGCCAGTCACTACCAGCGACGGAGTAGGTCTGATTTCCAGAGACGGAAAGTTAGTTGTGAAGCCATCTAAGGCCGTCTCAGTAATCACGATGATCTTGGGAAAGGTATTTTACGCCACAATTGTTGGAGGAGAGTCTGTGCCCATATCCATGTCGGGCAAGGTGCTGGCCGGCTGGTTCAAGGGAGCGATGCTGGATTCGCTGGCCCAGGACATCCAGAACGAGACGAGCACAATCGAATCGATGCGCACGCTGATTGGGGCGGAAGCAAGCTATTCCGGCACCTATGCGGCAAAGGGCTTCACGGCTTCCATCGACAAGCTTGGGCCAGGTACAGGCACATCGGATGAGAATCACGCTGGCCTCATCGATGCGGCTCTTGCGACAGGAACCAAGGACGGCTACCAGTTTGCCATCAGCATTCCTGCTGGAACCTCGACCGCCGGAACGAACTTCAACTACTTCATTGTGGCCAAGCCCGCCGCCGGTCATGCCGGCCGAACCTTCTGCGCCGACTCCTCAGGCACCATCCACTACGCCGTCCAAGGCGAAGAATGTACGGCCACGTCTCCAACGTTTTGAAACCGGGTCCGCGTAAACAACGTACTTCAGCCCTTGCGGTGGCTCAGTTCTCCACTGGAATGGAGCTGGCTGAGACCGCGGCGAATCGATCTCAAGGAGGCTGTTTCATGAAGGCCGACCGCACTTTGCTTTCCTCAGGTCGTACCCAGATTTTGAGCGTCGGGTGGTTGTTGGCGCTTTTGGAGATTGTGTTGGTTCTTTGGTCACAGAACGCGACAGGACAACAACCTGCCCTACAAAAGTTAACTCTCCTCCAAATTGAAGGGCTAGTCTTGCACGGCGTGCCCGATTCGACGATGGCTGCTCAGATTCAGAGGCGCGGCCTAGCCTTCGCGCCCACACCGGCAAGTTTAGAAGAGCTGCGCGCCAAGGGCGCCGGACCGATGACGCTTGCGGCAATCGAAGAGCTTTCCACCAAAGCAGCCCCACGAGCCGGCATCGCCCCCACTGCGGGATTGCCTAGAAATGCCAGCCAGCCTCCTATCGTGCGCGACGACCACGTCCGTGCGTGCGCACTTATAGGTAAGCAGGATTATTCGCGCCAGATCACATCGGATCATGCCTCTTGGATTCAGCTGAACCGCGGACAAGAGCGCAACGGCTATTCATTCGCAACCAATGGAAGCCTTTTCTACTCGGGGCAGATGCTGACGAATAACATTCCCGTATCGGGCAGTAGCGACAATCATTTGAAGAGTACTTGGGTCTACGCCCAAAGTATAGCGCTGTCTTCTAAATCACCCAGCGGTCGCTTCTCTATCCTGCAGGCTTGCGAACAGCCGGATTTAGGAGGACTTTGCTGGGCGCTCTTCGTGGTGGATCATTCAAGCATGCACATGGAGAGAACATCTGCCGGGAAATACGGTCCAGATCGGTGGATCTCGTGGATTCTCGGTGACGATGAGTACGCCGTTCTACGCTACAGAGACGAAGGCCAAACCACCTATTACCGCATTCATCTTCCGACAGGTGAATCGACGGAGTGCGGTGCAATTAACGACACAGGTTCGGGCGCTGGCGGGTCCAATGGGACTCCGGTCGGCCCGGAAGCAGCTCCGGGAGTTCGCCAAGGGGCTAGTCCTGCGGGTGGCGGAATTGGCGTTGACGGATTCTATCGTGTGGGCGGCGATGTTTCGGCGCCAGTTCCGGTCTTCCAGGTCGAAGCGGAGTTCTCCGAACAAGCCCGCAAGGAGAAGTACCAAGGTGTTTGCCTGGTCGGCCTTGTCGTGGATGCAAAGGGAAACCCGCAGAATGTGCATATCGTGCGCGGGCTGGGGATGGGCCTGGACGAGAAGGCCATCGAAGCAGTGAAGCGGTACAGGTTCAGGCCGGCGGTGAGGAACGGCATCACCCCGGTGCCCGTGTATGTGAACGTCGAGGTGAACTTCCGACTCTATTGATAACAACCACTCCCGAGCCACCTCTCGCAAGGCCCGAAGGGACAGCCGATCAGATGCAGAACAATGGATTGCACGATGCAAGAAGGTGGCGTGAGATCGTCATGAATCGAAATGTAAGAGGCTACTTCATGAAGGCTAACCGATTCTTCTTTTCCGAAAACCAGTCCAGGTACGTTAACACGGCTCTTTTGTTGATCCTCCTGGCAATCGCGGCCATCCTCTCTCCTCAGAATGCAGCGGCGCAGCAAACAACCGTTCCCAAGCTGACACTCAGTCAAGTTGAGCAGTTGGTATCACACGGCGTTCCGGATGCGACGCTGAGCACCCAAATTCAAAGGCGCGGACTCGGCTTCACTCCCACTCAGGCGATGATCGATTCGTTGCGCGATAAGGGCGCCGGGCCGCAGACCCTGGCTGATCTGCGTGCGGAAATGACCCGCATCTCGCTCCAGCCGCGCCTCAAGGCCAAGCAGGAGGTGCGGGACAAGCCTAAGCCGGTAGCGGCGGCCACGCTGCTGGTACTCTGCGATCTGGCATGCGACTGGAAACTGGACGGCGAGGCGAAAGGCCACATCGGTCCCGGTGGGTCGGCCAAGGCAAAGGTCGAACTCGGGCAGCACGTGGTGGTTGCCGCAACCGAGGATGGCGCTGACCAGGTTAAGCTGCTCAGCGAGGTCAAATCGAGCGGACAGACGGTCGTGAGCATCGAACTGAAGCCCGTGCGCGATGCGCGACTCAAGACTGAGCAGCAAGCGCGAGACGAAGCGGAGCAGGAGGCGCGGGACAAATCTGCACGCGATCAGCAGGAAAAGGACCGGCAGGAACGGGAGCGGGCTGCACGGGAAGAAGCGGCTCGGCCGACCTGGACCGACACGGCAACAGGATTGATGTGGACGAAGAAAGACAATGGTTACGACGTAGACTGGCAGCAAGCGACAAATTATTGCCGGAACCTGCAACTGGCTGGTTATTCGGGCTGGCGCTTGCCGACGATTGACGAGTTGCTCGGCATCTACGACTCCAACATCAGTTATCCGGGTGTAGCCTACGTAGGCTACGGCGGATCTCAGGTCGCTTGGCATGTGAAGGGCAACCTGGATCTGTCCGGGTGGCACTGGAGCAGCTCAGAAAAAACTACTACCGGGGATCCTTGGCACTTCGGCTTCTACTTTGCTGGGCAGCGAATACCCTCCGCTCTCGGCAACAGGAACAACGGGCGCGCGCTGTGTGTGCGCCGTTCCGGTGAATGATTCGGAAGTTTTGTCATTCTGCTCATTTCCAACCAGGTTCAATCAGGGGCTGGGCGTTCATGCGAAATTACTGAAACGAATCCTTTAAGTTGAATTTGGAGTTGGTCGATGAACGTAAAATGTCAGGAGGCAATAGTGCTAATGAGTGCGGTGTTCGCGCAGGGCGCGGGCTGGGCTGGGCTGGCGCGCACCCGCTCGACGATCGGGCTGCGTTCCAACCCGGCGATGCAACCGACGATGACGACGATGGTTCGGCCCAGTGGTCCAGCATTATCGATCCTCTCCCTGAAGCTGACGAACTCAAAATTGATTCGGCTCAACTCGTCCAACACTTCAAGAAAATGACGCGTGGAACGAGCGATGCGATCACACGCCCAGGTCATCACCACGTCAGGGAGTAAATCTCGTTGGAACTTATCTCGCGCATAAAGACAATGGAGCCATCGGGAGCCAATGCGAACCACGTATCGATGTGGCCTGTCAGTGCGGTAAAGAATCGAAGATCGACAACCGTTTCGACCGCTGCGTCTTTCACAGAGACTCGTAGGATCTCTGGCTGATTCCCCGCCGGCTTGCTCGCGTACAGATATCGCGAATCCGCAGACCAACTCAGGTCGTCACCATTCACACCGTCGGCCAGCTTTCGCCACCTTTGTGCGACTAGATCGAACAGTAAGACTTCATGACTTGTTGGATTCAGTGCGGCGATAAAATGTCCGTCTGGAGACCACCTCGTAGTACGAAGCCCTTCTGAGCCTGGCACGTTGAACTCTCGGCCTGTAGAGAGATCCAACCTATGAATCGAACATGTTCCTGCTTCCTGACATTCCACATTTCCATACACCAGCCACCTGCCATCCGGAGACCATGTAGGCGCACCCTGGCTTGCTGTTCCCATCGAAGCCTCCCGCGGCTATCCGCCATCGGACGAGACCACGAAGATACGCCAAGGATTGCCTGGAAGTTGCGCCATGAAGGCGAGCCACCTGCCGTCCGGTGACCATCTCGGTAGTTCGAGATGATTTGCCGAGAATTCTATTTCTCTTGCAGCAGTCCCGTCTGACCGACTAACCCACAGCGTTTGATCCGGTACACGAATGTATGCGATAGACCGACCGTCTCTTGAAAAATCCACGTATGTAGCTGGGACTCCGGGAAGAAATGGCCTGATTTCATCGGAATGTATATAGAACCGGAGGAGGTCAAGTTGCTCAGGAACTCCGCCGCCTTTTAGAGTTGCAGAATCGCCGAGCACAAAAACCTTCTTCGAACCTGGATCCAGTGCGAGGTTCATTGGTTGGTGGATCATAGAGTTTGTTGCCAAAAGGTCAAAGTGAGGATTCCATGGTTCTGGATGTCTCTCAAGAAGATGGATCCGCTCGTCACCGCAGTTTCCTTCCCCGACAAATGAGCGGCCATTTCCATCCAGCGTCATCGATTTCGCCCAGCAGTTCTTCAGCACGACATGTAGCGGAACAAGGGAGGAGACTTGAGCTTCGCCCTGATCGCTAAAAGTCAGTTCCCAGAAGGAAGTGGTCCA